>Ga0209062_1001313_pt1 | contig 46087 bp, 43 predicted proteins | sample Coa_R2_2_FD_187158 | JGI IMG/M metagenome (GOLD analysis project Ga0209062, IMG submission 187158) | Surface soil microbial communities from Centralia Pennsylvania, which are recovering from an underground coalmine fire - Coalmine... | ecosystem: Environmental > Terrestrial > Soil > Unclassified...
GCCCGGGACGCCGCCGGACCGCCGGGGCCCCGCGCACAGCGTCGAACAGGGATATCCCATTGCGTGGAGTCGATATGCGAACAGTGAGTGGTTTGACGACGGTGGTCATGCTGTGCGCCGGATTGGGGGTGGGTCCCGCCGTGGCGGCGGCCCAGGGTACGGCACCGAGCGGCCCCATCAAGCTCGCCTTCATCCGGTCTCAGGACATCTTCGCTCAGACCCCCGGGCGGGCCGAGGCCGAGAGTCAGTTCAACAAGGACGTGGAGAACGCCCGGGCGCAGGAGAAGGCGATGGGCGATTCGATGAGTGCGCTCGTCACGCAGTACTCCAACGCCGAATCGACCCTGAGCCCCGATGCCCGGGCCACGCGCCAGCAGTCGCTGCGCGAGCGGCAGGCGCAGTTCCAGCAGCGGCAGCAGCAGATCGAGCAGCAGATCCAGCAGCGACAGCAGCAGCTCGTGCAGCCCATTCTCGAGCGGATCAACGGCGTCATCAACCAGATCCGGGCCGAGAACGGGTACACGATGGTCTTCGACGCGCAGGCCACGGGCGGCGGGCTCGTCGCGGCGGACAAGGCGTACGACATCACCGACGCCGTGATCGAGCGGCTCAAGGCGGCCGGCCCGGTGGCGACGACGCCAGGCGTCGGGGGCGGTGTCAAGCCCGCCTCGCGCCCGGCCACCGGCCCGACGGCGGCTCCGTCCGGCGTCTCGCGCCCGAAGAACCCCTCCTGACCGGGAGAGTTCCGATCGCCGTTCGCCTCCAGGTGAGCGCCCGCCCATTCTGACGGCGGCCGAAGTTGCCGCGATCGTTCAGGGACGGCTGGTCGGCGGAGGTGGGACGGCCGTCCACGCCGTCGCTCCGCTCGACCGCGCCGGCGACGGGGACCTCAGCTTTCTCGACAGCCCGAGGTACGCGCCGCTCTTCGCGGCCTCTCGGGCTGCCGTCACGCTCGTGACGCCGGCGCTCGCCGGGGCGGCGGGGCCGCCGGTGCGGGTCGTCACGGACCAGCCGCGGGACGCGCTGCTGGCTGTCCTCCCCCGCCTCTACCCGACGCCGCGCCGTGCGGCGGGCATCCATCCCACGGCACGGATCGGCCGCGGCGCGCGGCTCCCCGTGGACGCGGCGGTGGATGCGTACGCCGTGGTCGGGGAGGGCGCCGAGGTCGGCGCGCGGGCGTGGATCGGCGCGCACTGCGTCGTGGGCGCGGGGGTGGTGATCGGCGATGACGTGCAGCTCCATCCCGGCGTGACCCTCTACAGCGGCACCCGGCTCGGGCATCGGGTCATCGTCCACTCGGGGGCGCGCATCGGGTCCGACGGGTTCGGCTACGTCTTCCGCGACGGTGCGCATGGCAAGATCCCGCACGTGGGCCGGTGCATGATCGGTGACGACGTGGAGATCGGGGCCAACTCGACGATCGACCGCGGCAGCGTGGACGACACGGTGGTCGGGGCCGGGACCAAGATCGACAACCTCGTGCACATCGCCCACAACGTGCGCATCGGCCGCCTCTGTCTGCTCATGGCGCAGGTCGGCGTCGCCGGCTCCGTCCGGATCGAGGACGGATGCGTGCTCGCGGGCCAGGTCGGCGTCTCCGGCCATCACACCGTCGGCGCAGGGGCGCGCCTCGCGGCGCAGGCCGGCGTGTTCGGCAACATCCCGGCGGGAGAGACGTGGTCCGGGTACCCGGCGCGCCCGCACGCGGAGGCCCTTCGGGCGCAGGCCGCGCTGTTCAAGCTGCCGCGCCTCATCCGGGCGCTGGAGCGCCTCGTGCGGGAGCGTGAGCGCCCGGGCGGGGAGGACAGTTCACCATGAACAGCGCCGGCACGCCGAGCCGCGCCGGCCCGACGGGGAACGGCGCCCGGCGGCAGACGATCGCCCGGCCGGCCACCCTCGAGGGTGTGGGGCTGCACCTGGGCGCCGCGGCCCGGATCACCTTCCGGCCGGCCCCCGAGGGGACGGGCGTCGTTTTTCGCCGCACCGATCTCCCGGGCGCCCCGGAGATTCCGGCGCGGGTCGACCGCGCGGTGCTCACGGAGCGGCGCACCCAACTGGCCGGGACGTGCCCCGGTGCCGAGCTCCACACGGTGGAGCACGTGCTGGCGGCGGTCGCGTCGGCGGAGCTCGACGACCTCTGGATCGACGTCGAAGGCGCCGAGCCGCCGATCCTGGACGGCAGTGCCGCCCCGTTCTTCGACGCTCTTCGCGGCGCTGGCCTGGCGGTCGGCCGGGAGCCTGTCGAGTATTTGGAGCTCGGCGAGCCCGTCCGGGTGATCGACGGGGCATCGGTATACGAGGCGATTCCGGCGGCCGAGCTGAGGCTCGATGTGACGATCGACTTCGCGCATCCGCTCATCGGCCGTCAGCAGGGGACGTACGTCGTCACGCCCGGCGACTTCGGGCGCGACCTGGCGGCGGCCCGCACGTTCGGGTTCCTCGACGAGCAGGAGACGCTCCGGGCGAAGGGCCTGATCCGCGGCGCGTCGGTCGACAACGCCGTCGTGCTGACCGAGCGAGGACTGTTGGCGGGTGCGCTGCGCTGGCCCGATGAGTTCGTGCGGCACAAGGCGCTCGACTGCGTCGGCGACCTGGCCCTGGCCGGCCGCCGGGTGCGGGCGCGGGTGACGGCCGTGCGCCCGAGCCACCGGGGGACGGTGACGCTCGTGCGCGAGATGGTGCGGGCCGCGGGTGGTGGACCGCGCGACGGGGTGCGCGGCGGGCCGCGCGAGAGCCGTGGCACGGACGGACGACAGGAGAGATCCATGGTGGACGCGACGAGAGAGGCGAAGCCTCAGTTGAAGTCACAGATGTCGATCGACGAGCTGATCAAGATCATCCCGCACCGCTACCCGTTCCTGCTCGTCGACCGGATCCTGGAGATCGAGCAGCGCAAGCGGATCGTCGGGCTCAAGAACGTCACCATCAACGAGCCGTACTTTCAGGGCCACTTCCCGGGGCATCCGATCATGCCCGGGGTGTTGATCGTGGAAGCGATGGCGCAGGTGGGCGGCGTGCTCCTCATGGGCTCGATCGACGACTACGAGACCAAGGTCGTGTACTTCATGTCGCTCGACAACGTGAAGTTCCGGCGGCCGGTCCGACCGGGCGATCAGTTGCGGTTCGAGCTGGAGATGACTCAGATCCGCGGCATGGTGTGCCGCATGCGCGGCGTCGCCCGGGTGGATGGGGAGGTGGTGGCCGAAGCGGACATGGCCGCCATGGTGCGCGACCGGTGAGCGCGACCGTCGAGACCGTGATCCACCCGACCGCGCTCGTCAGCCCGGAGGCCCAGGTCGGGGACGGCGTGCGCATCGGGGCGTACGCGCTGATCGGCGAGCAGTGCGTGCTCGGCGATGGGTGCGTGATCGGCGCCCGTGCGACGCTCGAGCGGAACGTGCGACTCGGCCGCAACGTGCGCGTCGGCATCGGCTCGATCCTCGGAGGGGACCCGCAGGATCTCAAGTTCGACGGGGAGGAGACCTTCGTCGAGATCGGCGACGACACCGTGATCCGGGAGTACGCGACGATCAATCGCGGCACCGCCCAGTCGCGACGCACGACCGTGGGTCGCAACTGCCTGATCATGTCGTACGTGCATCTCGCGCACGACTGCCACGTCGGCGACCACGTGATCATCAGCAACGGGTCGCAGTTCGCCGGGCATGTCACGATCGAGGACCGGGCCAACATCTCGGGGCTGTGCGCCGCCCACCAGTTCGTCCGGATCGGCTGTCACAGCTTCATCGGCGGCATGTCCCGGGTGGCGCAGGACGTGCCGCCGTACGTCCGCGCGGTCGGGAACCCGCTCAAGCTCTACGGCCTCAACACGGTCGGCCTGCGGCGCAGCGGCTTCCCGCCGGAGCTGCTCCAGGAGCTGAAGCGCGCTTATCGGCTCCTCTTCAACTCCGACCTCAACGTCTCCAGGGCGATCGAGCGGATCGCCTCCGAAGTGGCCTCGACCCCCGAGGTCGAAAAGCTCGTCACCTTCATCCAGGCGAGTCCGCGCGGAGTCGGCTTTTGACCGCCGGTCCGCATCGGACCGGACGGCCGCGGATCGGGGTCGTCGGCGCCGGCGCGCTCGGCTACCACCATCTGCGCCTCCTCCGGACGCTGCCCCGCGTGGAGGTCGTTGGATTCCACGACCGGCGCCCGGAGCGCGCCGCAGCCGTGGCGGCGGAGCTGGGCGTGCGCGCCTTCCCCTCGCTCGACGCGCTCCTCGACGCGGTCGATGCACTCACGGTCGTCGTCCCGACCTCGGCGCACTTCGACGTCGCCCGCGTGGCCCTGGAGCGGGGCACACACCTGCTGATCGAGAAGCCGCTCGCGGCGTCGGTCGAGCAGGCCGAGGCCCTGCTGGCGATCGCCGGCCGCACGGGCGCGCTCGTTCAGACGGGCCACGTCGAGCGCTTCAATCGCGCGATCCGCGCCGCGCTGCCGTACATCGATGGCCCCCGCTTCATCGAGAGCGACCGACTCGCGCCGTTCACGCCGCGCGGCGCGGATGTCGCGGTCGTGCTCGATCTCATGATCCACGATATCGATCTCGTCCAGACCCTCGTGCGCGATCGCGTGGCGGACGTGCAGGCGATCGGCGTCCCGTTGCTCACGCCGTCGGTGGACATCGCCAACGCTCGGCTCGCGTTCGTGGGGGGCGCGGTCGCCAACATCACCGCCAGCCGCGTCTCGCGCGAGCGGCTGCGCAAGATCCGGATCTTCCAACCGAGCGGCTACTGCTCGCTCGACCTGGCACACGGCACGGGCGAGTTCTACCGACTGCGCCGGGAGGTCGATCTGCCCGCGCTGGCACGCTCGACGGGACCGGTCGAGATCGACGCGTTCGTGGAGCGTATCGCGCTCGAGGCTCCCGCGGGTGAGCCGCTCGCGCTCGAGCTGGAGAGCTTCGTGGCGGCGATCCGGGGGGAGCAGCCGGTCGTCGTGACCGGCGAGGACGGGCGGGACGCCCTCGCGACCGCGATGCGGATCGTGGCCGAGATCGAGCAGCATGGCGGGCCACCCCTGGTGCCTGCCGGCTCCTAGCGTTCACGCCGGGCGGGCCGAGAGGCGCCGCACCGCACGCGTCCCCCGGTTCTCCCGGCCCCCCGATCCCCCGATCCCCCGGTCCCGACCACCTGGCCGACGATGCCCGAGATCCTGATCGCTGCCGGCGAGGCGTCCGGTGACCTGCACGCGGCCGGTGTGGCGGCCGCGCTCCGCGCGCTTCGCCCCGGGTGGCCGCTCGTGGGCATCGGCGGGGCGCGCATGCGGGAGGCCGGCGTCGAACTCGTCGCCGACACGGAGTCCCGGGCGGTGATGGGGTTCGTGGAAGTTCTCCGCCACGTGCCGCGGCACTGGGCGCTGCTCCGCCGGCTCGGCGATCGGTTGCGGAGCGGCGACGTCGGGCTCCTCATCTGCGTCGACTATCCGGGCTTCAACATGAAGCTCGCGGCCGCGGCCCACCGGGCGGGTGTTCCGGTCCTCTACTACATCACCCCACAGGTGTGGGCGTGGGGGGCGACGCGATTGCGCGCGCTCGCGCGCACCGTCGCCCGGGCGGCGGTGATCCTGCCGTTCGAGGAGGAGCTGCTCCGCCGGCACGAGATCGACGCCACGTTCGTCGGTCACCCGCTGCTGGATCGCGCGCGCGAGCTGCCAGACCGCGCGGCCGCGCGGCGCACACTGGGCCTTCCGCCGTCCGGCCCGGTGCTGGCGCTCTTTCCCGGGAGTCGGGCACAGGAGATCGCGCGGCTGCTCGACCCCTTCGTCGCGACGGCGCGCGAGGTGGAGCGGCGGGTGCCCGGGCTTCGGGTCGTCGTCGCCGGAGCGCCGGGGTCGGACGGCGCCGCCGGCGCCGCCGCCGGGACGCGGATCGCGCCCGAGCGGTGCCCCTATCCGGTCGTCCCCGCCGCGTCCTTCACCATCCTCCGGGCGGCCGACGCCGCGCTCTGCAAGAGCGGGACGACGACCCTCGAGGCGGCGGTCGCCGACTGTCCCCTCGTGGTCGGCTATCGCACCAGCCGGTGGACGTACGCCATCGCGCGTCGCCTGGTCACCATCCCACGCATCGCCCTCGTGAACGTCGTCGCGTCGCGCGAGGTGGCGCGCGAGTTCGTGCAGGATGCGTTCGTCCCATCGGCCGTCGCCGACGCGCTCGTCCCGCTGCTCGATCCCGCGAGCGCCGCCCGCGCTGCCGCGGTCGACGGGCTGGCCTCCGTGCGGCGGCAACTCGGCACGCCGGGGGCGAGTCGGCGCGTCGCCGAGCTGGCCGTCGAGCTGGTCGAGGATCGCGGAGCGCGCCGGTCGGCATGATCGACCTCCGGTCCCGGGCGCTCGTCACCGCCGGCGCAGGTGCCATTCGCGCGCTATCCTCGACGTGGCGCTTTCGCCAGATCGCCGACGACCCGTCGGTGGTGCCGCGGGCACGGGACAACCGGGTCGTCATCTATGCCTTCTGGCATGCCCACATGTTGCCGCTGCTGGCGCTGCATCGTGGCCACCGCGTCGCCGTGCTCATCAGCAGTCACCGCGACGGCGAGCGGATCGCCGGCGTCGCGCATCGGTTCGGCTTCGAGACCGTGCGCGGCTCGACGACGCGCGGTGGAGCGTCGGCGATTCGAGGGATGGAGCGCGCGCTCGCCGATGGGTACGCGGTGGCGGTGACACCGGACGGCCCCCGCGGGCCCGCCGGGCAGTTCGCGCCCGGAGCCCTGATCGCCGCCCGACGCGCCGGCGTGCCCATCGTGCTCACGGGCGTGGCGGCCGATCGGGCCTGGCGGCTGCGGAGCTGGGATCGGTTCATGATCCCCAAGCTCTTCGCCCGGATCGCGGTCGTCTACGACGACGCCACCACCGTCGCCGCCGACACGCCGCGTGACGCGGCCGCCGCGGCCGCCGACTATCAGACCCGGCTGCTCACGCTCGACGGATTCGCCCGTGCCGCCTGCTGACCGCGCGCGTGGCCGCAGGGGCAGCGCCGTGATGCCACCGTGAGACCGCCGTGATGCCGCTCTCCGACGCCATCGAGCGGATCTGGTATGGGCGGTCAGCCGGCGCGGGGGCAGCGCGGCTCGCGCTGTCGCCTCTGGCCGCGGCGTACGCCGCGGTGGCCGGCGTGCGCAATCGCCTCTACGACGCCGGCTTGCTGCCGGCGACCGAGCCCGCCATCCCGGCCGTGAGCGTGGGGAACCTGACGGTGGGCGGTACCGGCAAGACGCCGATCGTGGCGTGGATCGTCGCGGCAGCGCGGGATCGCGGATGCCGGCCTGGTGTCGTGCTCCGCGGCTACCGCGACGGGGACGAGGCGGATGTCCATCGCACCCTCAACCCCCATGTGCCGGTGATCGCGAGCGCCGATCGCGTCGCGGGCATCCGGGCGCTCATTGAGCGCGGCTGTGACCTGGCCGTGCTCGACGACGCCTTTCAGCACCGGCGCACGCAGCGCACGCTCGACGTCGTCCTGGTGAATGCCGACCGCTGGGCGGGCGTGCGATGGCCGCTCCCGGCGGGTCCGTGGCGCGAGCCCGTGTCGTCGCTCCGGCGCGCGCAGCTCGTCCTGATCACTCGAAAAGTCGCGACCGCCGCGATGGTCGACACCGTGCGGCGGGCGCTGGAGCGCGCCCTGTCCCGGGGCGCGGCCCCGGTCGCGATCGTCTCGCTCGTGCCGGCGTCGTTGCGGACCCTCGACCGGGGGGCCGCCGCGCTCGGATCGCTGCGCGGCGCGCGCGTGCGTGCGGTGGCCGGCGTCGCGGACCCGGCGGCGTTCTTCGCCCAGTTGCGGGCGGCCGGCGCACGCGTCGATGGGATTGCGTTTCGTGATCACCATCGATATACCGCCGCCGATGTGGCCGAGATTCGGAGGCGGGCGCCGCCCGGCGTCACGGTCATCTGCACGCTCAAGGACGCGGTGAAGCTCGGCGCCCTGTGGCCTCGCGAAGCCGAACCGATATGGTATGTTTCTCAACGGGTCGAATTCGAGCGCGGGGGCGAGGTGGTGCAGGCGGCTCTCGATGCGGTCAGTCGCGTTCGGCCCGCGCCCGGGTAGTGCGCGCTTCTCGCCTGTGTTCACCTGGCGCGTTCCATTTGCGTCGATCATAACCGACTCTCGACGAGGGCGGCTCGCCGCGCGGGCCGCCGACCCAGCCCCCACCTATGGCCACTGACCTTCGCCTCCCGACGCACAAGATCGTTCGACCCGACAAGGACCGCTTCCTCAACGAGGAGAATCCGTTCGAGGCGATGATGTCGCGGTTCGATCGCGCCGCGGAGCTGCTGGACCTCGAGCCCGGGATCTACCGGGTGCTGCGCAACCCCGAAAAGCAGATCATCATCTCGATTCCCGTCCAACTGGACAACGGCGACGTCGAGGTCTTCACCGGCTATCGCGTGCTCTACAACACGTCGCGGGGGCCGGCCAAGGGCGGCATCCGGTTCGACATGCAGGTCACGCTGGAGGAAGTCAAGGCGCTCGCGGCGTGGATGACCTGGAAGTGCGCCGTGGTCAACATCCCCTTCGGCGGCTCGAAGGGCGGCGTCGTCTGCGATCCGCTCAAGATGAGTGCCGGGGAGCTGGAGCGGCTCACGCGCCGCTACACGGCCGGCATCATCTCGATCCTCGGCCCGGACTCCGACGTGCCGGCGCCCGATGTCAATACCAACGAGCGGGTGATGGCGTGGATCATGGACACCTACTCGATGCACGCGCGGCACACCGTGACGGCGGTGGTCACGGGGAAACCGGTGGAGATGGGAGGATCGCTCGGGCGCCGCGAGGCGACCGGGCGGGGCTGCATGTTCGTGACCAAGGAGGCGCTGCATCACCTCGGGATGCCGGTGCAGGGCGCCACGGTCGCCGTGCAGGGCTTCGGGAACGTCGGGTCGATCGCCGCGCAGCTCCTCCAGCGCGAAGGGTGTAAGATCACCGCGATCGGCGACCGCTCGGCGGCCCTCCACAATCCCGCCGGCATCGATGTCGAGGACGCGGTCAGGTACGTGAAGCAGAACAGATCGTTGGATGGATACACCAAGGGTGAGCTGATCTCGAACGACGAGCTGCTCACCCTTGATGTCGATGTGCTGGTGCCGGCGGCGCTCGAGAACGTGATCACGAGCAAGAACGCCGCGAAGGTCCGGGCGAAGCTGATCTGCGAGGGCGCCAACGGGCCGACCACGGCGGGCGCCGACGCGATTCTGGAGGAGAAGGGGATCTTCGTCATCCCCGACATCCTGGCCAATGCCGGGGGGGTCACCGTCTCGTACTTCGAGTGGGTGCAGGACCGCGGCGGCTACTTCTGGTCCGAGGACACGGTCAACGAACGGCTGCGGGACATCATGACCCGCAGCTTTCGCGACGTGCTCTCCCTCTCTCGGCAGCACAAGGTCAACATGCGGACGGCCGCCTACATGCTCGCGATCAGCCGCGTCTCGACCGTTCACAAGCTCCGCGGCATCTACGCCTGAGCGGTGCGGTTCGCGATCGCCGCCGTCGGCCGGCCGCGCCATGCGGCCCTGGCGGCGGCGATCGCGGACTACGAGAGCCGGGCCGCTCGGTACTGGCCGCTCGAAGCGGTCGAGGTGCGGGAGGAATCCGCGCGCGGGGCCGCCGCTGACCAAGTGAGGGAACGCGAAGGGCGCCGGATCGCCGAGCGGCTCGGCGGGTTCCGGCTCATCATCTGCGAGCGCGACGGGACGCCCCGGACGTCCGAGGAGTTCGCCCGATGGGTACAACGACTGCGCGAGGAGGGGCGGGACGTGGCCTTCGTGATCGGCGGCGCCTTCGGCCTCGCGCCGGCGCTGCACGCCGGGGCCTGGCAGCGGCTGTCGCTCGCGCCCTGGACCCTGCCGCACGAGCTGGCAAGGCTGGTCCTCGCCGAGCAACTCTTCCGGGCCGGCACGATCGCCCGGGGCGAGCCATACCACAAGTGACCGTCCGCGGGATCGCCTGCCGGGGTCCGGCGGCCCCTGCGGGCCGGCGCGGGACGCCGGACGGGACACCAGGGACGACGCCAGGCGGGGCCCCGCGCAGGACACCAGGGACGACGCCGGGCGCGACGCACGCGCGAACGGATTCACCGCCCGGCGGATTACTGGCCGCATGAGCGACGGAGCGTGTGCGGCACGTGCAGTCGGCGTCGGTACCCCCGGCGGCGGTGGGGCCGATACCGGGGCGCACAGGGGGCGCCACGGCTGGCACCCTGGCGCGCGCCATGGCCGGGCGCCGGCGGCCGGGCGCGACCGATGTCGGCGGCCCGCGTGAGCGGGCGGCCGGTCGCGGTCGACCGCCGGACCGAGGCCGTCGGGAGCGGCGACGGGCGCCGTCATGACCCGGGCGGCGCGATCGTGCGAACGGAGCCGCTGGGCGGCGGTGCCCTGACGGCTGCCGCCCTGGCCGGTACGACGCCGGAGGGCTGGTACCCGCCCCGGCCCCGATCCCCCGCCGCCTGGGCCGACCGGATCGCCGCCGTGCGAGCCGGCGCGGGGCCCCGGCCGGCAGCGTGGCTCGACGAGTTGTGGCCGGCGATCGCCCCGGCCGGGGCGGCGCGAGAGCGGCTGGAGCGGGCGGCCGAGCGTGGCGTCGTCGTGACCACCGGACAGCAGCCCGGTCTGTTCGGCGGACCGATCTATACCTGGTCGAAGGCGATCGGCGTCCTGGCCTTCGCCGACGCCCTCCAGCGCGCGACGGGCGTCCCCGTCGCACCTCTCTTCTGGGCGGCGACCGACGACGCCGACTTCGCCGAGGCGAGCACGACGTGGATCGCCGTGCCTGGCGGCGTCGAGCCGCTCACCGTCATGCCGGTGGCCCCCCAAGGAACGGTGCTCGCGGCAGCGCCGCTGGGCGACTTCACCCAGCCGCTCAGCCGGCTCATCGACGCGGCCGGCTCGGCCCCCTACGGGGCCGCCCTCGATGCCGTCCGGGCAGCCTACCCAACATCCGCCGGGCGCGTCGACGCGGTCGGCGTTGGGGTCCGACGGCAGGTGCACGGGGCCGCGGCGTCACCCGGTACCACGACCGGCCCCACGGCCGGCCCCACGGCCGGCGCGGCGTTCGTGGCCCTGCTGCGCGGCCTGCTCGAGCCGCTCGGGATCGGCGTGCTCGACGCGTCGCACCCGGCCGTGCGCCGCCGGGCGTACCCGGTCCTGGTCCGGGCGCTCCAGCGTGCGGATGCCGTCGCGGCCGCGCTCGAGAACCGGACGCAGGCGATCCACGAGGCGGGCTATTCCCCGCAGGTGAGCATCGTCCCGGGCCTTTCCCTCGTCTTCGCCTGGCAGGGCGATGTGGCGGAGCGGGGCGACGGCGGACGGGAGGCCAGCAAGTCACGCATCCCGGTCGCCGAGTCCGCCGCCGTCGCACGGAACGCGCAGCCCGGAGACCTGACCCACAACGTGCTCCTGCGCCCGATCGTCGAGCGCGCGATCGTCCCCACGGCCGCCTACCTGGGCGGGCCGAGCGAGATCGCGTACTTCGCCCAGACGAGCGCCGTCGCGGCCGCGCTCGACGTCGCGCCCCCCCTGGCACTGCCCCGCTGGGCGTGCACGCTGATCGAGCCATCGGCGGCCGCGCTCCTCGCCCGCTACGGCCTCGCGGTCGACGCCTTCCGCGATCCGCATGCGGCGGAAGGGCGGGTCGCCCGTGCCGCGCTTCCGGCCGCCCTGCGTGAGGCACTCGCGGAGCTGGGCGACGCGGTCGAGCGAGCGACCCGTGCGATCGCGGCGGCCGACTCGGCGGGGCTCGTGCCGGGCGCGGTCATCGACGGCGCGCGAGGACAGCTTCGTCACCGGGTGGCCCGGCTCGAGCGGCGCTATGTCGCGGCGGCGAAGCGCACCGAGCACCAGGCGATGCACGACCTCGCCACCCTGCGCGGCGTGCTGTACCCCAACGGGGCACGGCAGGAGCGGGCACTCAATTTCATTCCGTTCCTGGCCCGCGGCGGCCCCGCGCTCCTCGACGCCATGCGCGCCGCGGCGGGCGAGCACGCCGCGGCGCTCGTCGGAGGCGGCGCATCGCAGCACCGGTAGGCGCCTCCGCGTCCGGCGCGGGCGCCCCGCCCGGTGCCGGGCCGGCCCGGCCGGCGGGGCGCGCCGACGGCGGGGCGCAGACCGGGTCGGGAGACCGGCAGGGCGGAGCCCGCGCGGCGTCGCTCGTGGCCGCCGGGATCTTCCTCAGTCGGCTGACGGGGCTCGTTCGCGAGCGGGCCCTCGCCCACTACTTCGGGAGCAGCCTCGCGGCTGACGCGTTCCGCGCCGCGTTCCGGATCCCGAACCTCCTCCAGAACCTCTTCGGGGAAGGGGCGCTCTCGGCGTCCTTCATCCCGGTCTACGCGCGCCTGCTGGCGCGCGGTGAGCGCGACGAGGCGCGCCGGGTCGCCGGCGCGGTGGCGGCGCTCCTGGCGCTCATCGTCTCGGTCCTCGTGCTCGCCGGGGTGCTCGGCACCCCGCTCATCATCGACCTCATCGCACCAGGCTTCTCCGGCGCACGCCGAGTGCTCACGATCGAGCTGGTGCGCATCTTCTTTCCCGGCGCCGGCATCCTCGTGATGTCCGCATGGTGCCTCGGTGTGCTCAACAGCCATGGGCGCTTCCTCCTGTCGTACACGGCGCCGGTCGTCTGGAACGCGGCGATCATCGGGACGCTGGTGATGTTCGGCGGCCGACAGGACGCCGCCCGGCTGGCGCTCACCGTCGCCTGGGGGTCGGTGATCGGCAGCGCGTTGCAGTTCGCCGTGCAGCTCCCGTCGGTGATGCGGCTCGCGGGGCGGATGCGGTTCCGGCCGGCGCTCGCGTCCAGTGCCGTTCGCACCGTCGCCCGGAACTTCGGCCCGGTGTTCGTCAGTCGAGGCGTGGTGCAGCTCAGCGCCTACGTCGATCAGTTCATCGCCAGTTGGCTGCCCGCCGGCTCGGTGGCGCTCATCGGCTACGCGCAGAATCTGGCGGTGCTCCCGGTGAGTCTGTTCGGCGCGTCGGTCTCGGCGGCCGAGTTGCCGGCGATGGCCGGCGTGGTCGGCCACGCCGACGAGATCGCCGCCGCCCTGCGCCTCCGCCTCGACGACGGGCTCCGCCGGATCGCCTTCTTCATCGTGCCGTCCGCCGTCGCGTTCCTCGTGCTGGGCGATGTCATCGCCGGCGCGATCTATCGCACGGGACGGTTCACGCACGCCGACACGCTCTGGGTGTGGGCGATCCTGGCCGGCTCGGCGGTCGGGCTGCTCGCCTCGACCCTGGGCCGGCTCTACTCGTCGGCCTACTACGCGCTGCACGATACCCGGACGCCCCTCCGATTCGCGGTCGTCCGGGTCGTGCTCACGATAGGGCTGGGCTACCTCTCGGCGCTCCCGCTCCCCCACTGGCTGGGCATCGACCACCGGTGGGGAATGGCCGGCCTCACCGCATCGGCGGGCATCGCCGGATGGGTCGAGTTCATGCTGCTTCGCGGCGCACTCACGCCTCGGATCGGCCGGACCGGCGTCCCGGCGTCGCTCGTTGCGCGGCTCTGGGCCGTGGCGGCACTTGCGGCCGCCGTGGCCTGGGCCGTCGGTCGGATGACGTCACCCACCCACGCGATCGTCCGCGCCTCGCTCGCGCTCCCCGTCTACGGGCTCGTATACATCGGCGCCGCGATGGTGCTCCGGGTCCCGGAGGCGGCGGCGCTGCTCGCACGGCTCCAGCGGCGGCTTCGGCGCACGCCGTGAACCGCGGGCCGGAAGCGGGTATAATTCTATACCATGCTTGCAGTTCCGGACGCGGTGGCGGCCAAGCTCGCGCACCTGCCCGACCTCCCCGGCGTCTATCTCTGGACGGATGCCGAGGGCACGGTGCTCTACGTGGGCAAGGCCAAGCGCCTTCGGTCCCGCGTGCGGAGCTATTTCACATCCGACCAGAGCGGCAGCGTCAAGACGCAGGCCATGCTCCGGCAGGTCGCCGGGCTCGACACGATCGTGGTGCCGACCGAGGCGCACGCGCTCATCCTCGAGGCCAACCTCATCAAGGAGTACCGGCCGCGGTTCAACATCGCGCTGCGTGACGACAAGTCGTACCCGTACATCAAGGTCACCGTCCAGGAGCCGTTCCCGCGCGTGTTCGTGACCCGGCGGCTCGAGAACGATGGCGGGCGGTACTTCGGTCCCTACACGGACGTCGGTGCGATGCGCCGGGCGCTCAACGTGGTGAAGCAGCTCTTCACCGTCCGGTCGTGCCGGTACGACATGCCGCGCGAGATGCCCGAGCGGCCGTGCCTCGACTACTACATCAAGCGCTGCAAGGGACCGTGCATCCTGGCGCAGTCCGAGTCCGAGTATCGGGCGATGATCGACGAGGTGCTCGAGTTCCTCGAGGGGCGGACCGGCGACGTGATCTCGGCGGTTCGGGCGCGCATGCGGGCGGCGTCGGAGCGTCTCGACTTCGAGCGAGCCGCCGAGCTCCGCGACGCGCTCACCCGCCTCGAGCGGATGGAGGAGCCGACCGTGGTGCTCGAGGTCGAGGGCGGGGACCGGGACGTGATCGGGTACGCCCGCGACGGGGATGAGGCGTCGGTCGCCATCCTCCGGATCCGGAGCGGTAAGCTCCTGGCACGCGATCATCGGCTGCTGGAGAACCTGGCCGAGGAGAGCGACGCGGCGGTGCTCTCGGTCTACCTGGCCGGGTCCTACGCGAGCGCGTACGCGAGCGCGTCCGAACGGGCGGGGGAGCTGCTCGTCCCCTTCGACTTCGAGGACCGGGAGGCGCTCGAGGCGTCGCTCCCGGGCACGCGTGTGCACGTCCCGCAGCGGGGGCCGAAGCGCCAGCTCGTGGAGCTCGCGGAGCAGAACGCGCGGCACCTGCTGGAAGAGTTCCGGCTCGAGGCGTCGGAGAGCGGCGCGGCCGGCCGGGGTCCCGACGAGCGCCCGCCCGATCCCGTCTACGATCTCCAGCGCGAGCTGCGGCTGCACCGCGTCCCACGGTCGCTCATCTGCGTCGATGTGTCGCACGCGCAGGGCACCGACACCGTGGCGTCGGTCGTGTGGTTCGAGAACGGACGGCCGAAGCGGGCCGAGTACCGCAAGTTCAAGGTGGCGACCGTCGCCGGAATCGACGACTTCGCGTCGATCGGCGAAGTCGTGACCCGCTACTTTCGCCGCCGGCTCGAGGAGGGGAAGCCACTGCCGGACCTGGTCGTGATCGATGGCGGGAAGGGACAGCTCGGTGCCGCCCGCGAGGCGCTCGCGGCCCTCGACCTGGGCGGGCTGCCGCTCATCAGCCTCGCGAAGCGCGAGGAGGAAGTCTTCACATCGGGACACGGCGAGTCGTTGCGACTCGCGCGCCGCTCGCCCGCGCTTCGGCTCCTCCAACAGGCACGCGACGAGGCCCACCGTTTCGCCATCACCTTCCAGCGGCGGCGGCGGGCGGCACGGACGGTGACATCGGAACTGCTGCGGATCCGGGGGATCGGGCCCGTCAAGCGGCGGCAACTGCTGGCGGCGTTCGGGAGCGTGCAGGGCGTCCGCGACGCGGAGGCGGCCGCGATCGCGGCCCTGCCGGGATGGACCGAGGCCACCGCCCGGAAGCTCCTGGCCGCGCTGCGGCCCGAGGCGGCCCAGGCGCCAGGACCCGAGGCGCCAGGCCCCCAGGCGCCAGGCCCCCAGGCGCCAGGCCCCCAGGCGCCAGGCCCCGGGGCGCCGGGTGTCGAGGCGCCTGGGATCGGCGACACTCCGCAGGAGCCATCGACGCGCCCTGCGCCGGCCATGGCGTCCGACGCGTGACGATCGCGATCCTCGACCCGTTCAGCGGGATCGCCGGCGACATGACGCTCGGTGCGCTGATCGACTGCGGCCTGGACCCGGAGTGGCTGCGGGCGCTCCCGGCCCAGCTCGGGCTCGGCGGCGTGCGAGTCCGTATCCAGGACGTGCTCCGCGGGGAGCTGGCGTGCAAGAAGGTCGATTTCGACATCCCGCCGCAGCCGCACGGCCGGCATATCGGCGAGATCCGCGAGATCGTCTCCCGCAGCGCGGCCCCGGCCGACGTCCGGGCGCGGGCCGACCAGGCGTTTGTCTCGATCGCCGAGGTCGAAGGCGCGATGCACGGTGTCCCGGCGGAGGCCGTCCACCTGCATGAAGTCGGGGCCGTGGACGCCATGCTCGACGTGATGGGATCGGTGTGGGGGATGGCCCTGCTCGGCGTGCGCGAGGTGTACTGCGGCCCGATCGCGCTCGGCGACGGCGTCGTCCAAGCCGCGCACGGAACGCTGCCCGTTCCGGCTCCGGCCACCCTCAAGCTGCTCGAGGGGCAGGCGGTGCGGCCCGGGCCGCCCGGGTCCGGCGAGCTCGTCACACCGACCGGCGCCGCGCTCGTGCGGGCGCTCTCGGCGGGCCCACCGCCGAGCGACTACATCCCCCGCCGGAGCGGGTACGGCGCGGGCACGAAGGACTTTCGCGGCCGAGCCAACGCGCTCCGGCTCGTTCTGGCGGACCATGTGCCGGGCGTGGCCCCGCGCGGCGACGGGCCTGCGGGCGGCGGAGCGGGCGCGCGCGAGGCCCTCGTGGTCCTCACGGCGGACATCGACGACATGGCCGCGGAGTACCTCGCGGCCGCCGCTGACGCCTTGCGCGCGGGCGGCGCGCTGGACGTCACGCTGCTCGCCGTGGCGATGAAGAAGGGCCGCCCGGGGACGCGCATCGAGGTGCTGGCGCGTCCCGGAGACGCCGGCCGGCTCGAGGAGCAGTTGCTGCGGGCGACGACCACGATCGGCGTGCGGCGCGTGGCCGCCGAGCGGCGGGCGCTGCCGCGCCGTGCGCGGACGGTGACCGTGCTCGGGCTCCCGGTGGAGGTCAAGGAGACGACGCTCCCCGATGGCTCAGTCCGTGCAAAACCCGAGTTCGAGGCCGTGCAGCGCGTGGCCGACGCGACAGGCCGTCCGGCGGGCGATATATTTGCGCTCGCGGCCGAGGCCGCGCGCTCGCACCAGACTCATCCAGCACCGGCACCGCCGAGCGCCGTGGGCGCGCCGCCGGCGCCCCAGTCCCCTGCTCACGTGCCCGATCACGCACGCTCGAGGAGTCAAGTATGACGGCTTTCGCTGGTCCACGTGTTCGCGCCCTGATCGCGCTGCTGTGCACGATTGTCGGCCTCGTCGCTCCGCCGGCCGTCCACGCCCAGAAGGGTAGGAAGTGCGACGTGGACAACGACAACAGCACCGAGGCCATCGGGGGCCGGCTCTTCCTGTCCCGCGCCACCGATCCCAAGATGGCGGATACGGCGAAGAAGGACTCCGCCCTCCGGTCCGCGGTGGGGGCACTCGGCGCCAAGTTCAACCCGAACAAGGAGTTCGGGCGTGACTATCTCCTGGGCGAGGCGCTCGTCCTCTACGCGGCCAACCCGGCCAACCCGGTCACGGGCCCGCGGAGCGCGTTCGGCTACAAGGACGACGGCGACCAGCAGACGAACATCCTGGCGACGGCCGACACCCTCCTGACGGCGCTCGCGCGTGGCCGGCCGGAGTGCGAGCAATTGGCCAACAACATCCGCCAGCAGGCGTACGTGCCGCTCACGAACGCCGCCATCACCGCCATCAACGCCGGCCAGTACGACAAGGCCGACTCGCTCGCGCAGCACGCGGTGACGATCTACCAGCAGAGCCCCTACGTGTACAACGTGCTCGGGGGCGTCGCCGTGAAGCACAACGACTTCCCGGCGGCGGAGCAGGCGTACCAGAAGGTGATGACCCTCTCGGGGTCGGACACGACCTACCGGAAGCTCAAGAACTCGGCGATGTACAACTACGCCGTGGTGCTCTCCCAGATCGCCGACGCGACGTCGGGCTCCGACAAGAAGGTCAAGGGCGACTCGGCCGTCGCCGCATGGAAGGCCTACCAGCAGGCGAACCCGAGCGACCCCAACGCACAGGCCGGGCTCACGCACGCGCTCCAGGCATCGGGTGACACCGCCGCCGCCGCGCAGCTCTTTGCCGACATGCTCGCCAACCCGTCCAAGTACACCGACATCCAGCTCTTCCAGGGCGCGACGCAGGCGGCGCAGGCCAATCGCGAGAACGATGCGATCAGGCTCTTCCAGGCCGGGCTCAAGATCAATCCGTACTTCGGCGACGCGCTGCACTACGTCGCGAACGCCCAGTTCAACGGCGGGCAGGTCGACTCGCTGATGCCGACCGTGCACCGGCTCATCGCCGTCGACCCGAACAACCCCGACAACTACCGCCTGCTCGCCGGGGCGTTCCAGTTGCGCCAGCGCCAGGCGCCCAGGACCGACAACAAGCTGCGGGCCGCGCTGGGTGACTCGATTCTCGCGGCGCTCAACCGGTACGAGCACCCGAAGGTCAAGATGACGATCACCAAGTTCGTGCACGACGGCGAGAAGATGCAGGTCGGCGGACGGATCGAGAATCTGACCGACTCATCGAAGACCTACACCCCGAAGTTCTCCTTCGTCGATGCGGGCGGGAACGTCGTCGCCACCGCCGATGCGTCGCCGGTGACCGTGCCGGCCAAGGGGACGGGCACGTTCGAGGTGTCGTCCACCGTGCCCGGGGCGGTCGCGTACAAGTACGCGCCGCTCGACTGAGCGGCCGGCCGGGCGGGGAGGGGCACGGGGGAGGCGGGACGCAATGGCCTCGGTTCGCGTCGCGCGGATCGACCGCGGCAGCATCGCGGCGACTCTCGGCATCACGCCCGGGACGGAGCTTCTGACCGTGAACGGACGGCAGCTGGGGGACTTCCTCGACTGGGAGTTCCTCAGCGCCGACGACGAGCTCGTGATCGAGGCGCGGCAGCCCGATGGCGCGTCGGTGGTGTACGAGGTCGAGCGCGGCGAGGGCGAGCCGATGGGCATCGAGCTCGAGCCGCCGACGGTCCGCCAGTGCGCCAATCGGTGCGAGTTCTGCTTCATCGAGGGCCTGCCCGCCGGCCTTCGCCGTCCGCTCTATCTGCGCGACGACGATTATCGACTGTCGTTCGCGTACGGCAATTTCGCGACGCTCTCCAATGTGCGGGATCGCGACGTGCGGCGCATCCTCGAGTACCGGCTCTCGCCGCTCTACGTCTCCGTGCACGCCACGCCGCACGACGTCCGCCAGGTGCTGCTGAACAACCCCAAGGTGCCCGACGTCGTCGCACAGCTCACGACGCTGGCCGCCGGCGGGATCCAGTTCCACTGTCAGATGGTCATCGTGCCCGGGCTCAACGACGGCCCGGTGCTCGAGCGGTCGCTCGCGGACCTGTGGGCGCTCGGCGACGCGGTCCTGACGGTCGCGGTCGTGCCGGTCGGGCTGACGCAGTTCTCGCACCTCTACACCGGCCGATCGATGGACCCGTGCGCCGCCCGGACACTGCTCGGCGTCACCGAGCGGTGGGCCGCGCGCGCGGTGGCGGCGCGGGGCGAGCCCTGGGTCTACGGCTCCGATGAGCTGTATCTCCTCGCGGGCGCGCCGTTGCCCGCGGCCGAGCACTACGGCGACTTCGCCCAGATCGAGAACGGCGTCGGCGCGATCACCATGTTGCGCTCGCGTGTCACCGAGGGTCTCGACGGCCTGCCGCGCCTGGACGGCCAGCGGGTCGGCGTGGTGACCGGCACGGCGATGGCGCCGCTCATGCCGCCGTTACTGGACCAGATCCGCGGCGCGACCGGGGCCAGCTTCGAGATGATCCCGGTCGTGAACAGCCTTTTCGGGCCGACGATCACGACCGCGGGATTGCTGGTCGGCGCGGATATCCGCGCCGCCCTGGCCGACCGGGTCGATCTCGACCTCGCGCTCATCCCCGCGGAGTCGATCAACGATGCGGGCCTGTTCCTCGACGACGCCCGGTTCATCGATGTGCGGGAGTCGCTCCCGGTGCCCGTGTTCCCGTCGTACTTCTTCGTCGACGCCTTGCGTTGAGCATCCCCACGGTCGCCATCGTCGGCCGCCCGAATGTCGGCAAGTCGGCCCTCTTCAATCGCATTGTCGGAGGGCACGCGGCGATCGTGAGTGACGAGCCCGGGACGACGCGCGACCGCCACTTCGCCCGCGCCGACTGGGCCGGGCGCGCCTTCTGGCTCGTCGACACGGGCGGACTGGTCGAGGATCCGCACCTGCCCATGGACGTGGCGATCCGGCGGCAGGTGCTCCAGGCGATCGACGAGGCCGATCTCCTCCTGTTCGTCGTCGACGCGCGCACCGGGGTACACCCCAGCGACGCACGCATCCTCGACCTGCTGCGGGACGCCCGCAGACCGTGGCTGCTGGTGGCCAACAAGGTGGACGACCCGGGCTCGACGGACTTCTACGAGTTCTACGAGTTGGGGGCGGGGGACCCCGTCCCGGTCTCGGCGCTCAACGGGAAGAGCTCCGGGGACCTGCTCGATGCCGTCGTGGCCCGGATGCTGCCCGCGGCCACCGAGCCGGAGCGCGGGCTTCGGATCGCCGTCGTTGGGCGTCCGAACGTGGGCAAGTCCTCGATCGTCAACCGGCTGCTCGGGGCCGAGCGGCTGGTCGTGTCGGCCGAGCCCGGGACGACGCGCGACGCGATCGACACGCCGATGCAGTATCACGGCCGCGAGCTCGTGTTCGTCGACACGGCCGGCCTCCGGCGCCAGTCGCGGGTGGGGGAGGGGGTCGAGTTCTACGCCGCCCTCCGCACGCGCCGGGCGATCGAGCGGGCCGACGTCTGCGTGCTGGTGCTCGACGCCACGGCCGGGCTCGAGGGGCAGGATCTCAAGATCGCGGCCCTGGCCTGGGAGGCGGGACGTGGCCTGATCGTGGTCGTCAACAAATGGGACCTCAAGGAGAAGGACGACAAGACGGCGGCACGGTTCGAGAAGGAGTGCGTCGAGAAGGCGCCGTTCCTGGCGTTCGTGCCGTTCCTGTTCACCTCGGCCTTGACCGGACAGCGCGTGACACGGATTCTCGATGTGGTGCTCGAGGTCGCGGCGGAGCGTGAGAAGCGGATCTCGACATCGGATGTCAACGCGACGCTCGAAGCGCTGGTGGCACGGCGGCAGCCGCCGCAGGCTGCCGGGCTCGAGGTGCGACTGCTGTATGCGACGCAAGTCGAGGTCGCCCCGCCGACGATCGCCGTGTTCGGGAATCGGCCAGAACTGGTACAGGAGCATTACGTGCGCTATCTGCACAACGGCTTCCGGGCCGCCTGGGGGTGGACGGGCAACCCGCTCCGCATTCTCCTGCGGCGGAAGGCGGCCTGAATGTCGCCGGCGATCGCGATCGGGATCTCCTATGTCGCGGGGTCGCTGCCGTTCGCGTTCCTCGTCGCGCGCATCTTCGGCGGGATCGACCTGCGGGAGCATGGGTCCGGCAATCTCGGTGCGACGAACGTCTACCGCGCGCTCGGCCTGCCGGCGGCGTTCGCCGTGTTTCTGCTCGACGCCGCCAAGGGCGCGCTCCCCGTGCTGCTCCTCCCGGCGCAGGGCCCCTACGGCGAATGGCTGGCGCTGAGCTACGGCGTCGCGGCGATCCTCGGGCACGTCCGCCCGGTGTTCTTCCTCTGGCGTCGAGGGGGGAAGGGGGTGGCGACCGCGGCCGGCGTCTTCTTCGCCCTCACGCTCCTCCCGACGGCGATCGCGACCGCCATCTGGATCATCGTGCTCTGGGCGACCCGGTACGTCTCGGTCGCGTCGCTCTCGGCCGCGACCGCCCTTCCGGTCGCACAGCTCCTCCTGCGCGGGCCACACCCCGTCTTCTGGATGGCGCTCGTCACCGCCGTCTTCGTGTGGATCACGCACCTCGGCAACATCCACCGGCTCCGTCGCGGGGAGGAGCCGAAGACCTGGGGCCGGCGCAGCCGCGGCGTGAGCGACCGCGACCCGATTCGCCTCGCCGGAGCGTCGACCGTTCGATGACAGCCTGCGCCGTCGTCGGTGCCGGCGCGTGGGGGACGGCGCTCGCCGACCTCCTCGCCCGCAACGGACACGGCGTTCGGCTCTGGGCCCGCGAGCCCGATGTCGTGCACTCGATCTGCACCCGCCACGAGAACCACCGCTTCCTGGCCGGGGTCGTGCTCTCCTCCGCGCTCGTCGCATCGGCCACGCTCCCGGACGTCATCCCGCGCGCCGAGCTGGTGATCTTCGCCAGCCCGTCGGCGCACCTCCGGCGCGTGGCGGCGGAGGCGGCTCCGGGCCTCGAGCCGGGCACGACGCTGGCCGTCGCGACCAAGGGGATCGAGCGGGGCTCGCTCGCGATCATGACGGAGGTCGTGCGCGATGTCACCGGCGGCGCCTTCCCGGTCGTCGCGCTCTCGGGTCCGAGCTTCGCGGCCGAGGTGGCGGCGCGACAGCCGACGGCGGTCGTCGCCGCATCGGCGTCGAGCGAGGCGGCCGAGCTCGTGCAGCGGGCGCTGTCGTCGGCGGAGTTCCGGGTCTACACGCATCCGGACGTCGTCGGCGTGGAGCTGGGTGGCTCCCTCAAGAACGTCATCGCGCTCGCGACCGGCATCTCCGACGGGCTCGGATTGGGCAGCAACTCGCGCGCGGCACTCGTGACGCGCGGCCTGGCCGAGATGACGCGCCTCGGCGTGGCCCTCGGCGCGCGCGCCAGCACCTTCGCCGGGCTCGCCGGCATCGGGGATCTGGTGCTCACCTGCTCGGGTGCGCTGAGCCGCAACCGGGCGGTCGGCGAGGCGATCGGCCGCGGGCAGACGCTGGCCGAGGCGTTGGCCGGGCGTGAGACGGTCGCGGAGGGCGTGGTGACCGCTCAGAGCGCCCTGGCGCTCGCCGAGCGGACCGGCGTCGACATGCCGATCGTCGTGGCCGTCAACCGGGTGTTGTTCGAGGATCGGCCCGCGCGCCGCGCGATCGCCGACCTCATGGAGCGCGAGCTCCGGGCGGAGGTCGATTGAGCCCGGCGCGCCGGGGACGGGACGGATCGGGGCGCGTGAGCGAACGGACGCGGCTGCGCGGCATCACACCCGCGCGCACTGCCACCGATCCTGATGGGAACGCACGGCCTGTGGAGCGACCGATGAGCGATGAACCGGTTCGTCAGTTCTTCTCGATCGGCGACGTCTGCGGACTGACGGGACTCAAGCCGCACGTGCTGCGCTACTGGGAGACGCAGTTCCGCTTCCTGAGCCCGGCCAAGAACCGGTCCGGCAATCGCGTGTATCAGCGACGGGAAGTCGAGCTGATCCTCCTCGTCAAGCACCTGCTCTACACGGAGAAGTACACGATCGAGGGGGCGCGCCGAAAGCTGGACGAGCACCGCAAGGCGGGCGCGATCAAGCCGGCGTCGCGGGCAGCCCTCGAGCGACAGACGCTCGAGGCGATGGAGCGAGACCTGGCGGCCATGGTGGAGGCGCTGCGGCCACCCGACCGTCCACGCGACGCGGGCTCGCGCCCCACGCCGCCCCCGGGCACAGCCGTCGGCGGAGGGGCGCGCTGACGTGGCCGCCGTCGGGTGCGTGATCCCGGCGCTCGACGCGGCCGACACAGTGGGCGCTGTGGTGTTGGCCCTCCGGGAGGCGCTGGCAGCCGTGCGGCACGAGCGGCCCGAGCAGGATGGCGGCCCTGCGCCGATCGTGATCGTCGTCGATGACGGGTCGCGGGACGCGACGGCGGCGATCGCGGCGGCCTGTGCCGACCGCGTCGTTCGGTTCCCGACCACCCGTGGCAAGGGCGCGGCGCTCCGCGCCGGGCTCGCGCTCGCGCTCACCGAGGGGGCGGAGCGGGTGTTGACGATCGACGCCGATGGACAGCACGACCCCTCGTACGCGCCGGCGCTCCTCGCCGCGCTCGAGTGCGCGGACCTGGCGGTCGGCTCCCGGGCGCGGCGCGGGACGGCGATGCCCTGGCCCCGCCGGGTGAGCAACGCCCTGTCGGCGCGGCTGGTCAGCGCGTGTGCAGGTCGCGCCGTCCCGGACAGCCAGTCGGGGTTCCGGGCGCTCCGGGCCGACACGCTGCGGCGCCTCAGGCCGGCCGGCGACGGCTACGAGTTCGAGACCGACATGCTCATTCGGGCGGGGCGGGCCGGGCTTCGCATCGCATGCGTGCCGATCCCGACGATCTACGGCGCGCCGAGCCATTTCCGGCCGGTGCGCGACACGGCACGGATCGCGCGCACGATCGCACGGGCGTGGATCGGCCGGCCCTGGTCGGCCGGGGCGACCACCACCATCGCGGCGCGCGCGGCGAGCCGGCCATGAGCCCGGCCGGCGGATTGCGTTTCCTCTGCACCAACGACGATGGCGCGATCGCGCAGGGCCTCGATTGCCTGGTGCGGGCCGCCGAGGCGCTCGGCGAGGTGACGGTCGTCGCCCCCGACCGCGAGCAGAGTGCCGCGAGTCACGCGCTCACGCTTCACCATCCGCTGCGCGCGCGACGCCGGTCCGACGGACGGTTCCAGGTCGACGGAACGCCCACCGATTGCGTCATGCTCGCGGTCGAGGCGCTCATGCCGGAGCGGCCGGACTTCGTGCTCAGCGGCGTGAACCACGGCCAGAACATGGGCGAGGACGTGCTCTACTCCGGTACCGTCGCGGCCGCGATGGAGGGGCTCGCGCTCGGCATCCCGTCGATCGCGTTTTCGTTCGCCGGCGGGGACCACGGGACGGACGTGTCGCTGATCACGGCCCAGATCGACGCGATCACGGCGCTGCTCCGCCATTTCGTCTCGCTCGCGGGGCTCCCGGCCGACACGCTCTTCAACGTCAATCTGCCGCCGCGGCCGAGCGACCAGATCGCGGGCGTGCGCCTCACGCGCCTCGGTCGGCGCGTCTTCTCCGACTCGCTGACGCGCATGCGCGATCCGTGGGGGAAGGAGATCTTCTGGATCGGTGGGGGGACGATCGCCTGGTCCGGCGGTCCCGACTCGGACTTTCGCGCCATCCAGGAGGGGTACATCTCGGTGACACCGTTGCACCTCGATCTCACGCACTTCGACATCCTGCGGTCCTCGGAGCGATGGTGGCGCGAGCCGTGAGCGCCGGCGGCCCGGATGGCGGCGGAGCAGGGGGTCGCGTGGGGGCCAGCGGGGGCGGGGGCGGGGGCGGGGGCGGAGCCGAGCAGGAGCTGCGCGGCCCGCGCCGGCGCCTCGTCGATCAGCTGCGAGAGGGAGGCATCGCCGACCTCGCCGTGCTGCGCGCCGTCGACCTGACACCGCGCCACGCCTTCGTGCCGGCGGCGATCCAGCATCGGGCGTACGAGGATGCGGCGCTCCCGATCGGCAACGGACAGACCATCTCGCAGCCGTCGGTGCACGCCCGCTATTTGGCGACGCTCAAGCTCACGGGCCACGAGCGCGTGCTGGAGATCGGCACCGGCTCCGGCTATCAGACGGTGCTGCTGTCCCATCTCGCGGCCCAGGTGTTCTCGATCGAACGGATGCGCGAGCTGTTGGACCGGGCGCGGGACTCCATCCGCCGCGTGGGTGCGCGCAACGTCTCGCTGCTCCTCGGCGACGGCACGTTGGGCTGGCGCGAGTACGCGCCCTACGACGCGATTCTCGTGAGCGCCGGGGCGCCCGATGTCCCGCGGCCGCTGTTCGAGCAGCTCGCCGAGGGCGGTCGGATGCTCATTCCGCTCGGCGGCAAGGATGAGCAGATGCTCACCGTCGGGACACGACAGGGGGACGAGCTGGTGCGGCGTGACATCGGACCCGTGCGATTCGTCCCGCTCGTAGGCACGCACGGATGGGCCGCGGAGTGAGGGGCGGACAGGCGACAGGGACCGGGGTACCGACAGGGGGTCACGCGCGACATGCCGACCGAGTCCGAAGGGGCGTATGGGGGCGCACGACCGACACTGCCGCCGTTCGTGGGCCCGCGCTCGACCCGCGGCGCACCGCCACTCCGCCCCACCGGGAGCCTGGCGGGCCGCGCGACCCTGCCGCCGTTCTTCGCCCCGATCCGTCGCGGCACGCTGACGCCCGGCATCCGCGCCACGATCGCCCCCGAGCCGCCTGACGCGCACCAGCCCGCGCACCAGGACGCGCACCAGGACGCGCACCGGTACCGGCGCGACGACCAGCCGGAGCCGGCCGTGCCGGCCCTGCTGGGCGGCCGCATCGCCCCGCTGCCGGACGACGAGCTGCCGGAGACCGGCGGCGTGGCGACCGAGGCGTTCGCCGAGAGCCACACGCCGACATATACGACGCGGGCCATCCCGGTCCCCGCGGCGCCCGCGGAGCCGTCCCTGCCCGGCGATGCTGCCGGGCTCGGGATCGCGAGCGAGGTGAGCGCGGACGACCTAAGTTATTTGCTCGCTGGCGCTTCTGCTGTGCCAGCTCATGTGGATGATGGGGCTCTGTCGGCCGTCGCGTCCCGCGCCACGCCGCCCGCCCCCGTCGACGCCGTGCGGCCGTCGACCCCGGCGTCCGCCGCCGTGGAACTGGCGCCGACTCCGTCCCCCGGGCGGGGCGCGCCGGCCGTCACGCCGGCGCGCGGGTATCGCGTCTCGTATACCCCGCCGAGTGGCGTGCGGCGGGCGACGCCGCCGCGCGTCGCGGCGCAGGTCCCGGCGCAGGTCACGGCGCAGGTCCCGGTTAGCGTCACGCCGCCATCGATCCCGGTGCTCCCGGATCTCGCCGCCTCGCGCGCGGCCGCTCGGGCGCTCGAGACGCTGGCGCTCCGCGTGCGTGCCGGCGAGGTGCCGGTCTCCGGCGATCTGCCCGACGGCGACGACATCGCATCGGTCGGCGCCGGAGTGGCGGCCGCCCTGGCGGCGCTTCTGCGGACTCGGCGCTAACTTAGGCGGCGTGCCGCCGCTCCACCTCCGTGTCACGGGTCGGGTACAAGGGATCGGGTTCCGGTGGTTCGTGCGCGAGACCGCGCAACGCTTGGGGCTCGGCGGGTGGGTGCGGAACTGTTCCGATGGCAGCGTCGAGCTCGTAGCCGACGGGCCGCCCGACGCACGCGATGCGCTGCTGGCCGCGGTGCACCGCGGGCCGCCCGGCGCGCAGGTGGTCCGCGTCGAACCGCTGCCACCCCGCGATTCCGATCCGCCGGTCGTCACTCCCTTTCACGTCGTGCGCTGAGCGCACGTCGAGGTCCGAGCGCTCGTGACTGCTCCCCCGTCGTCCTCACCGTCCGAGCCGTCGCGCGTGTCGCCGCCCGGGCGCTCGTCGCCAGTGTCGCTGCCCCACGCGCCGGGAGAGACCATCGGCCCGCGCCGCGGCGATGTCGAGGCGGCGCTCCGCGCCGCGGTGCGCGACGTGCCCGACTTCCCGAGCCCGGGGATCATCTTCAAGGACGTGACGCCGGTGCTCGCGGACGCGACGCTGCTCCGCGAGGCGACCGAGGCGATGGCGGCGCCGTTCGCGAGCGACCGGGTGAGCCACGTCGTCGCCGTCGAAGCGCGAGGATTCATCTTCGGCGCGCCGGTGGCACAGCACCTCGGGGCGGGATTCATCCCGGTGCGCAAGGCGGGCAAGTTGCCGTGGCAGACGGAGCGCGTGGAGTACGCGCTCGAGTACGGCAGCGGGACGCTCGAGATCCACCGCGACGCGTGCCGCGCGCCGATGCGAGTGCTGGTGGTGGATGACGTGCTGGCCACCGGCGGCACGGCCGCGGCGACGTGCCGGCTGGTCGAGCGGCTCGGTGCGACCGTCGTCGGGTGCAGCTTCCTGATCGAGCTCGGGTTTCTCGGCGGTCGCGCGCAGCTCGATGGCCGGCGCGCGGAGGCCGTGATCCGCTACGCCTAGGGGCGGCATCGCCGCCGCCCGCTCACCCGGATCATGACGGACGCCGACGCGTCGCGACCGATCATGCCGCCCGCTCGGCGCGATCGCGCTCGACCGCGTGAAGCGTGGGCGGCCGGGTGGCGCGGAGGATGAGGGCGACGCTCGCGAGCACCAGGAGCGTGCCGGCGATCGTGCGCGGCGTGAGCGGCTCCCCTCCGAGGCCCGCGCCCAGGATCAGCGCCACGACCGGGTTCACGTAGGTGTAGCTCGATAGCCGCACCGGCGAGCAGCGGCTCAGGAGCCACGTGTAGGCGGTGAAGGCGACGAGCGAGCCGGCGCCGATCAGGTAGAGCATCGCGACGATCGCGCCCGGCGAGGGGTGCGGGACGGCGCGGAACTCGCCGGTCGCCGCCGCGACCACCAGGAGCAGCGTTCCCCCGCAGAGCATCTCGCCGGCCGCGGCCAGCGCCGGTGACGCCGGGAGCGGCCGCCGGGTGGCGACGACACTGCCGATCGCCCACGACAGCTCCCCGAGAACGATCGCCGCCGCCGGGAGCCACGCGACGGGCCCCGGCGCAGCCGTCGAGGTGGCGCTGACGACGACGACCCCCACGAACCCGACCGCGAGCGCGACGCCGAGCGCCCAGGTCATCCGATAGCGCCGGAGCAGGCACGCCTCGACGATGAGCATCCAGAGGGGGAGGGTCGCCGCCAGCACCGCCGCGAGCCCCGAGGGGATGGTGCGCTCGGCCCAGTACACGGCGGCGTACGGTGGGACGAACATGAAGGCGCTCACGATCGCGAACGTGCGCCAGTGCTGCCGGGTCGGCGGCGGGATCCGGCGGGCTCGGGCCCAGGCGTAAAGGAGGCAGCCGGCGGCGAGGAAGCGAACCCCGGCGGCGGTGAGGGGTGGGATCGTGGCGACAGCCGCCTTCACCGCGAGGTAGGTGCTCCCCCAGATGATGTAGATCGCGGCGAACGCCCCGATGACGCGGAGCCGCGCGCCGATCCGGGCGCCCGCGCGACCCGCCGCGACATCCGGGCTGGTGGGACGGACCGTCTCGACGCCTACACCCATGCCGCCCTCCGGGGGCGCTAACTACCGTCCATGCCGTTCGCTGGTTATAGATTCGCACAGCCTCGTTCACCAGTCAAGTGGCTGGACGGCGGTTAGAGTCGTTATCTTTCGGCCGTGCGCGATGGGACGTCGACGACCCGCCGGGCTGAGCCCTTCGAGCTGGTCGCGGGGCACGTGGCCCTCGACTTCGTGAACACGCTCGACGTGCGATTCGACCGGGACCGGACGGTCGAGCGCCTCGAGAGCTACGACCGGGTGCTCGCGTTCGGGGTGCAGGCGCGCCTGCTGAGCCCGGCGCAGGCTGCACGCCTGGCGCGCCGGACGTCGCGCGCCGAGGCGGCGCGGGCGCACGGGGCGGCGGTGGCGCTCCGCGAAGCGCTGTTCGGGATTGCGACCGGACTCGTGCAGGGCACCGGCCCACCGCCTGCGGCGCTCCCGACGCTCAACCGCGTGCTCGGGGAGGCGGCCGCGAGCCGGCGCCTGGTGCGCGCCGCCGACGGGTATGCATGGGCGCCCCTCGATGTCACCGAACGACCGACGGCGCCCCTCTGGCCGATCGCGACGGCCGCCGCAGAGCTGTTCACCTCCGGCGACCGGGGGGAGATTCGGGCATGCGAGTCCGCGACCTGCCGTTGGCTCTTCCTCGACCGCAGCCGCAACCATTCGCGCCGCTGGTGCGACATGGCGACCTGTGGCAACCGCGTCAAAGCCCGGCGGTACCAGATGCGCCGGCGCGGCGCGCGCGGCGTCGCCTAGGATCGAGTATATTCACGGGGTGCAGCCTCGCCGCCGCTTTCCGCCGCACATGGTCACAGGCCCGCCGAGCGTGCCGCCTGCCGGCGCTGATGGCGCGCCGCGCGGCCGGAGCGCCAGATGTGGGCCGACGCCCGGCCGCTCACGCGCCCTCTGGTGCGGCCACTGACAGGGCGCCCGGAGCTCGGTGTCCATGACACGCCGTGGACACCGAGGTCGGCCAGCCGGGCGGCGCGCCGTCCACACGCCGAGCGCAACGGCGCGCCGGGCCATCTCGTGCAGTTCTACGAGATCGAGGGCTTTCTGTGCGAGGCGGTCGCCGAGTTCCTGGCGCGAGGCCTCGAAGCGGGTCAACCGGCGGTTCTCATCGCGACTGAGCCGCACCGGCAGGCGGTCGCCCGCCACCTCGCGGCGATGGGCGTCGACCTCCGGGCCGCCGAGGCGACCGGGTACTGGCGCGCCGTGGACGCGGCGGAGCTGTTGGCGACGTTCCTCATCGGCCGGGAGCCGGACCGGGCGCGATTCTTCGCGACCGTCGGCAGTCTGATCGAAGCCAGCAGCCGGGCGGCGAGCGCGGCCGGCGGTGCGACTGCCGTGCGCGCCTACGGCGAGATGGTCGACCTGCTCTGGGCGGAGCGAAACGCGAGTGGCGCCGTGCGGCTGGAAGAGCTCTGGAACGAGCTCGGCGAGAGGCAGCGCGTGACGCTGCTCTGCGCGTACGCCATGGGCAACTTCGTGCAGGAGTCTGACGCCTCGGCGCTCGCTGACATCTGTCGTCTCCACACCCATGTGATCCCGACCGAGCGGTTCATGCAGGCCGACGACGACGGTCGGCTCCGGGAGATTGCGCTGCTCCAGCAGCGGGCGGCGGCGCTCGCGGCCGAGATCGCGCGCCGCGAGGTGCTGGAGCAGCGCCTGGCCGAGGCACTCGTCGAGGCCGAGCGAGCCCGCGCGGAATCGGACGCCGCGTCGCGCGCGAAGAGCGACTTCCTGGCGGTGATGAGCCACGAGCTGCGCACGCCGCTCAACGCCATCGGCGGCTACGTGCAGCTCCTGGAATTGGGCGTCCACGGTGACCTCACGGCGGCGCAACGGGGGGCGCTCGAGCGCGTGCAGCGCAGCCAGCGGCACCTGCTCTCGCTCATCAACCAGGTGCTGAATCTGGCGCGCATCGAGCAGGGGCAACTCGAGTACGTGCTGGAGTCCGTCCCGGTCTATTCGCTCGTCGTCGAGAGTTGCTCGGTCATCGAGCCGCTCTTCATCGCGAAGCATCTGGCGTACGAGGTCGTGGGCGGGCGTGACTCGCGCGGGACGGAGCTCAACGCGCACGCGGATCGCGAGAAGGCGCAGCAGATCCTCATGAACCTGCTGAGCAACGCCGTGAAGTTCACGCCCGACGGCGGTCGGATCACGATCGACCTCCGCGCCGTGGCAGGGGCCGGCAACATGGTGGCGATCCGCGTCCAGGACACCGGGCCTGGCATCCCGGCGGCCGACCTCGAGGCGATCTTCGCGCCGTTCGTGCAGTTGCCGCCGGCCCGGGCAGCGCGATACGAGGGGACGGGACTGGGCCTCGCGATCAGCCGCGACCTCGCCCGCGCGATGGGCGGCGACCTCACCGGGTCGAGCGCCGCCGGCGAGGGGGCCACCTTCACCCTTACGCTGCCACTGGCCTAGCCCCACGCCCGCGGCCCGCGCCCGTTGGTGGACTACTTCCGGTGACCGACGGCGCTGGTGACCTCAGGCCCGGCCGCGGGCCGGCAGTCGGCTCTTGGGAAGCTTGACGAGGACCGTGTACTCCGGGTCGACGATCTGGATGATCGGCGCGCGTGCGTTCTGCGAGACGAACTGGTAGGCATCCAGCTCCGAGAGACCCGTCGCGCCGCGCACCCAGCCGACCATCGCCTTGAACGCGACGCGCGCAGCGTCCTCGAGCGGGCGACCGGTCCCAACGAACATCACCTCGTCGGCGTTCTCGATGCGTGGGATCGCCGCGTAGTTCCCCTTCACGACGTCGACGACTACCTCGACGTTCATCGCGCCCTCGATGGCGGCGCCCATGATCTCCCCATCCCCCATCGCGTAGTGCCCATCGCCGAACGACAGGAGGCCGCCGGGGACGTTGACACCGAGGAAGACGGTGTTGCCGGCCCGGACCTCGGGACAGTCCATGTTGCCGCCGAAGGGCCCCGGGAAGAGCGTCGACCGCACTTCGCCGGCGGCTGGCGCGACACCGAGGCAGCCGAGGAACGGGGCGATCGGCACCTCCCAGGCCATCTTCCCGTCGCGAGAGGTCGTCCGCGCCACCCGGCCCCGTGGGTCGACCTCGTAGCGCCATGTCGACTCGGGGAACGCCGCGCCGAGCATGGCCGTGCGGTCGGTGCCCACGAGGGCGCCGAAGCCGGGCGAGAACGACGACACGGCCCAGTTCCGGGCCGGCGTGAGCGCCGCGATGTGCACGGCGAGCGTGTCACCCGGCTCGGCGCCCTCGACGTAGAACGGCCCCGTTTGCGGATTGTCGTGTCCGGGCGGCAACACCTTGGAGGGAAGATCGGCGGCCGTCTTCACGAGCCCGTCGAAGCAGTCCTCGGTCCAGGTGACGATCCGCGTGCCGGGCTGGATCCGCTGGCGAGGGTGCGCGCCCCCGAACGTGTACGCGAGGTCCTCGTGGGCGGGTGTCCAGCGGAGCACGGCGCCAGTGCCCGCGCTCACCGGGACGGCGGACGCCGCCGGCGCGCCTGTCGATCCACCAGCCGGCGAGGCGTCGGCCAGGGCGGCGGCGCGCTGCCCCCGACCGCGGCATGCCGCCACTGCGCCAACGAGGCCGATCGGGGCACGGACCATGAACTCCCTGCGCGTCTGCACGGCGTGTGCTCCAGGTGTGGGGGGGAGGGCCGGGTTCAATATATTGCCGCCGTGCCGCGCCGCTCGGACACGATCACCCGTCCCGGTCCTGCCCGAGCCCTCGTCCCGATGGCCGGTCCGCCGCGACCGACCGGTCGCCACATCCGCCGCCTCCTCGCCCTGCTCGCCGGGTTGCTCCTGCCGGCGGCCCCTGCGGCCGCGCAGACGATCGAGGGCAGCGTGCGGAGTCGTGGGACGCCGATCGTCGGCGCGACCGTGCGCGTGCTCGAGCTGGATCGCGCCGCGCGCACCGACGCGCGAGGCACGTTCCGGTTCGCGCGTGTCCCGCGGGGGACGTACCGCGTCGCTGTCGCCGTCACCGGGTACTCGGCGGTCACCGACACCGTCCGGCTGACGGGCGCCCGGGCGTCGATCGACATCGAGCTGTCGGCGTCCGCCGTGCCGCTCGAGGCGATCGTCGTCACCGGCGCGCCGACCCCGCGCCCGGCCGGCGAGGCGTACCAACCCACGGCGACCAAGTCCGCGGTCGAGCTGGACGACAGCCCCGGGACGAGCTTCGCGGAGAAGATCTCGGATCTCCCGGGTGTGAACGCCCGCTGGAACGGGTCGGCCGCGGCCCGGCCGGTCCTCCGCGGGCTCGGTGACAACGAGATCCTGGTGCTCGAGAATGGCCTTCGGATGGGCGACATCGCGACCTTCGATCCCGCCCATGCGACGCCGATCGATGCGCTCAGCATCGCGCAGGTCGATGTGGTGCGCGGCCCGGCCACGATCCTCTACGGCTCCAACACGATCGGCGGGCTCGTCAACGTCATCACCAGCCTGGTCCCCGAGCCCGCGGACCGGCCGCTCTCCGGGATCGCGGCCCTCGAAGGGAACAGCGTGAACGATGAGTACTCCGGGTATGCCCGTGCGGTGTACACCGCCGGCGGCTCGGCCCTTCGCGTGTCCGCCGGCGGCGTGCACGCGGGCGACATCGGCATTCCGGCCGGCACGTACACCGATCCGGCGAGCGGCGTGCGCTTCGCGCTGCATGCCCTCCCGCAGTCCGATGATCGGACCGGTGAGGGGGGGATCGGCTATTCGTATCAGGCGACGTTCGGGATGGTGGGCCTCGGTGCGGACCATACCGAGATGAACTACGGTGTCCCGGGCGTCCCCCCGAATCCGGACTTCGTCGCCGCGCCCCCCACCACGTCCCGGATCTCACAGCAGCGGAACACGCTCGAGCTCCGAAGCCTGTTCAACACCGGCACCGGATGGCTCGAGCGGGTGCGGCTCGACGGCAGCTACAACGATTACACGCACTCCGAGTTCCCGACCGTCCAGGACTCCACCGGGATCTCCGATCCGCAGGCGAACCACTTCCACAAGCGTGAGCTCAACGCCGTGCTCCAACTGACGCAGCGCGCGCACGGCCCGCTCAGCGGAACGGTGGGGCTGTGGGCCGATGTCCAGGATCTCGCGATCGCCGGCGACCAGCCGCTCGGGCCCAACTCCCGCACGACCGACCTCGCCGCCTACGCCTACGAGGAGTATCGGATCACCTCGCGGACGCGGCTCGAGGCCGGCGCGCGCTACGACTACGACTGGATCCAGACGCGCCCGTATCGGGCGTCGCAGGATTCGGTCTTCCGAACGATCGACGAGTCGCGCCTCGCCAACGCGTTCACGGCGTCGCTGGGCGCCGTCCAGCACATCGCGCCGGGACTCACCGGCTCGCTCAGCCTGGCGCGCTCGTTTCGCGCCCCCACGGTGCAGGAGCTCTTCGCCCACGGCCTCGACGCGTCGAGCGGCACGTACTCGATCGGCTCGACGGGACTGGGGCCGGAGGTGGGGTACGGGATCGACGCCTCACTCGAGGGGCATGTCGGCTCGACGGCGTTCGAGCTGACGCCGTACCTCAACTCCATCAGCCACTACATCTACGGCTTCCTCCGGGGCGATACGATCCAGGGCTTCCCGGTGCGTCAGTTCACGGCGAGCGAGGCGAGGCTCACCGGGTTCGAGGCCGCGGTCACGGTGGAGCCGGTGACCTCGCTCGCGCTGCGGGCGAGCTCCGACTACGTGCGGGCGGACAATACGCGCCTCCACGTGCCGCTCCCGTTCATCCCGCCCCTTCGCGGCCTGCTGCGCGCGACGTACCAGGACGGCACGTACATGGGGATGATCGAATGGCGCGGGGCGGCGAGCCAGACGCGGCTCGGGACCGGCGACACCCCCACGGCCGGCTACGGCATCTACAATCTCGGCGTCGGCGTCCGCATCCCGCGCGGCGGCCTGGTTCACACCATCAGCCTTCATGTCGACAACGTGCTCAATCGCGACTACCGCGACGCGCTCTCCGTGATCAAGGATTTCGTCCCGCAGCCCGGCCGCGGCGTCCGGCTGAACTACGAGCTCTCGTACTAGATCTTCGCGTCGCACAGGGAGATGGCATGCTGATGTCACTCCCGCATCGCCCTGTTCACGGGACACCGCCCTCGTGGGGTGCTCGGACAGCAGTCAGCGCTGGAACGCGAGCGGGGTGACGATCACGTGCAGGCCGTGATTGATGCGAAAGCCCGCCGTGCCCTCGGTGGGGATCGCAGTCCGGGCGACGGCCGCGACGGGGGTGTCGCCGACGAGGAAGCGTACGGAATCCGGCCCCACGCGCACGGCGAGGCGATAGGTCGCGTGGCGAGCGCTGTCGGCCTTCGGGACGGCCCGGCTCGCGGTGAATGGCACGACGGTGGCCGCGCTGTCCCCCCGCCGGCGCTTGATCGAGTACTGGCCGTCGCCCCGGACGATGAAGTACCCGTAGGTCTCACCCGCTCCGGCGAGGTCTCGGCCCCCGATGAAGAGGCCGACGGCCTCGGGGTGCTCGGGGCCGCCCAACTGGTCGATATCGGTGCGAACGGTGTAGCTCCCGGTCGCCGTGTCGGCGTCGCGGTAGAGGATGTGGCCCAGGTTCTGGTCGTGCGTGCCGGCATTGACCTCGAGACGCCCGGTGGGCTGGGCCGACACTCTGATGTCGGCGGCCGACTTCTTCGGGTCGTCGGTCCGGATGTGGTAGCCGGCCGGGAGGGCGGCCGCGCTCGCGGCGCCGGTCGCGTTCGCCGCGTGCGCCGCGTGCGCCGCGCCCGGTTGCCCGGTGCCACAGGCGAGGGCGCCTGCGCCGAGAAGTCCGCCAGGGATGAGCCAGGGAATTCGAGTGTGTCGCATCCGCAGTGCTCTCGAGAGAAGGGCCGGTCGGTGACACCCGAATGTACGGCGGCGCCGGACCATCGCCAGGCTCGGGCGGGCCCGCGGGCGACGGCCGCCGCCGCCGACGATGCCAGCGCGGCGTCGACCGCGTAGCTTTGAGGCTGTGTTCACCCGAGACGGCATTCGCGCGCTCCACGCCTGGACCCACGAGCGGCTGGACCTCGTGCTCGAGCATGTCACGGCACTCTCGGCCGCCGAGTTCACGCGCGAGCTCCCCGGATTCGGCTATCCCAGCGTGCGGGACCAGCTCATGCACGTGCTGGGCGCCGAGGAGCGCTGGGTGCAGCGGCTCCAGAGCCTGCCGGTCCGGTCGTGGTCGGCGACCGACTACCCGACGGTCGCGGCGTTGCGCGCAGCCAAGGCTCGGGTGATGCGCGCGACAGGGGAGTACCTGGACCGGTTGCCGGACGCCGCGCTCGACGTTCCGCTACCGCACCGGCCGGAGGGATGGATCGGGGAGCTCCGCAGCCCGGCGTTCATCCTCCACCACGCGATCACGCACGCCTACCACCACAAAGGACAGGTCGTGGCGATGTGCCGGCTCCTCGGGCACCCGGCACCCGACACCGACCTCCAGCGGGGCTGATCGTCGCGCATGCGATCGGCGCCGATCCGCGAGAGGAGATGGCCGATGAGGTCCCCCGATCCGAGGTGGCGAATGTCGCGGCCCGCAGCGCAGTGCACGATGGCACCCGTCCTGGCGCTGGCGCTGCTGGCGCCGGTGAGTCGCCCGCCGGCGATGGCCGGTCCGCCGCGGGCGCTGGCGATCGTGCACGCGACGCTCGTCAATCCCGGCGTGCCGCGGGTGCCCGACGCGGTGGTGGTGTTCCAGGGCGGGCGCGTCACCTGCGCGGGCGCGCGGGCCGCGTGCGCGATCCCGGCCGGGGCGGAGGTCCGTGACGCGAGCGGGGGCTACATCACGCCCGGGCTGATCGACGCGCACGTCCACTACTCGCAGACCGGGTGGCTGGACGGGCGGCCCGACGCGGGCGATCTCCGCGCGCGCTATCCGTACGACTCCGTGGTGGCCGCGCTGCGTGACCGTCCCGAGCGGTTCGACCGCGCCTATCTCTGCTCCGGCGTCACGAGCGTGTTCGACGTTGGCGGCTATCCGTGGACGCTGTCGATGGCGCGGCAACATGAGGCGACGCCCGCGGCGCCGCGCATGGTCGCCGCGGGCCCGTTGCTCTCCACGATCGACTTCTGGCTCAACCTTCCGTTTGCGCGCCAGTTCGTCTACATGCGCACCGACTCGGCGGTCCGCGCTGGCGTGGATGCGCTCGCGCGGATGGGCGCGTCGGCGATCAAGGTCTGGTACATCCAGGTGCCGGACACGGTGCAGCAGACGATGCGGCACCGGCTCACCGTTGCCGGCGAGGAAGCCCGACGGGTTGGGCTGCCGCTGATCGTGCATGCGACCGAGCTGGCCCGGGCGAAGGAGGCACTCGAAGCGGGGGCGCGGGTGCTCGTCCACAACGTGGAGGATCTGCCGGTCGACAGCGAGTTCATCGCGCTCGCCCGGAGTAAGGGCGCGATCGTGATCCCGACGCTCGTGGTGCTCACGGGCTACGAGGACGTCTTGCGCGGCCGGTCCCCCGCATCGCGCTACCCGCTCGACTGTGTCGACCCGGTGACCCGGTCGCACCTCGAGACGCCGGTGCCGGACAGCATCCGACCGCCCGCGAGCCGATTCGAGCGCCTGCCCGCGACACGGGCGCGGAGCGCGCACAACCTGGCGGCGCTGGTCGCCGCCGGCATCCCGATCGCGATGGGGACCGACGCCGGGAACCCGGGGACGGCGGCGGGGCCCAGCGTGTACGCGGAGATGGAGGCCATGCAGGCGGCGGGGATGAGCGCGGCCGCCGTCTTCGCGTCGGCGACGCTTGGCGGGGCGCGGGCGATGGGGCGCGAGCGGGAGCTCGGCTCGCTCGCGCCCACCAAGCTGGCGGACGCGGTGGTCTTCGACGCGGACCCGTCCGCCGACATCGCGAACGCCCGGCGCGTGCGGCTCGTCATCCGCGGTGGCGCCCTCCATACGCGCGCCGAGCTACTCCCGCGGCCGCAGCCGCTGTCGGCGAGCGCGGGCGGGTCCGGCCGCTAGTCGGGCCCGTGGGGCCCGTGCGGGCTGATGCGAGATGGTGCGGGATGCTGCGTCGTCGGCTCTGGCGGCCGGGCCGCGCAGCGCCGCCGAGTCATTCGGACGGCCTCGCGCGGAGCAGTGCCATCTCCTGTCCACTTTGTGGCGAGAAGTCCTGCGCGGGCCGGAATGGACGAACCGTGCCTCTCGCCGGCCGCGAGTCAACTCAGCCCGCGGCAGCCATGCGGCTTCAGCACGGGCTCGACCCGGGGTAGAACCTTCGGGCCGATCGGGTTGTCCCATCGGTGAGTGAACGTGCGGGATCGAACCGGGAGCCGTCTTGGACCATGGAATCGCGCCTTGTACGGGCCTTGCCTCGGACCCGTCGCCCCGGCCCACGGTGGGGCGGCGGGTGTCATCGCGCCAGGTGCCGGGGTTCGCGATTGCGGAGGTCGTGTATCCTGCGGGGGCGCGCGTGCGGGCCCACACGCACGATGTGCCGGGGTTCGCGATCGTGCTGGCCGGCGGGTATCGCAAACGCGTGCGCGGGACGGCGCACGACTGCATGCCGGGTACGCTCACGTTCGAGCCACCCGACGTGGTGCACGCCGAGTCGTACGGTGGTGCGGACGTTCGCGCAGTCCTGATCGAGCTGAGCCCATCCGGCGCGGGGCGGGCGATCGACGCCGCATCGGTCGGGCTCTCGGCGCCGTTCTGCGCGATGCATACGGCGGCCCGCGTCCTGGGGGAGCGCGTCAGCCGGGAGCTGCGCGCGCCGGATCTGGCGTCGGCGCTGGCGCTCGAGAGCCTGGCCCTGGAGCTCACGGCGCTCGCCGTCCGGTCGCTCGACGTGCGATCGACCCCACCGGCGTGGCTCCGGGGCGTACGGGACCGGATCCGTGCCGAGTGCCGCTCCGACCTGTGCGTCCGGGCGCTCGCGACCCAGGCCGGGGTGCATCCCGCGCACCTGGCGCGTGTGTTCCGAGTCCATGAGCGGTGCAGCGTCGGCGAGTACCTTCGGCGCTGTCGGATCGAGTGGGCGGCGTCCGAGTTGCTCACCAGCGACCTGTCGGTCGCGACGATCGCGCACGCGACCGGCTTCTACGACCAGAGCCACTTCTGCCGGACCTTCCGCCGCGTCGTGGGGACGACCCCGAGCCGCTATCGCCGGAGCGACCGCGCCGCGCGCGACTGCCGACCGGGCGAGTGATGCAGCTACGGCCGCCGGGCGCGCGGCAGCGCCCTGGGGCCGGCGCTCGCGACTGCAGCGCGTCGACCCTGCGACGCAATGACTGGGCGACTACATCGTGATCGTGTGCGTCGAGGACCCCGGAGATGACGATCCGGGTTCATCGACCGGGCCCAGGGTGACGGGACACGGCCCGATTAAGTTCCCCGAGGCAGCCTCGCAGGCGCTGTGTGTCCGACCCGTGTCGCGTATATACGAGACGACTGGAGATCGTCGCTGTAAGCAAAAGAGCAGCCGTATGTTAGCAGCACTTGCCCCCGTAGCTCAGGTGGATAGAGCAGCGGTTTCCTAAACCGTTGGCCGGGTGTTCGAGTCACCCCGGGGGCACTAGGCAGGGCAACGAGTTACGGCGCCAGCCCCGGACCTCCTTTTCGTGCGCGCTCGTCAGGAGGAACGTCGCGAGGACCGGCGCGAAGATCTCCGCGTCGCGGCCGAGCTTCAACTCGGCCCGTCGCCGTGCGGCGTGGAGGAGCAACGCGGCTGTCGCGGGCTGTCAGAACACGCCGTCGCTGGTCTCCTGCGGCGGGAGGCTATCGAGCATCTTTCGCGCTTGCTGGATTCCGCGCGATCAGCTCGTACTTCACCGCGCGTTCGAACAGGCCGGAGAGGGCGACGACGTAGTGGCGGACGGTGTTGTTGCTGAACTCCGCCCTGAGCGCCGTCATCCATTGCTCGGCATCGGTCAACTTCACGTCGCGGAGGCGCTTCTTCCGCATCCGATGGAGGTCCTTCGTCGCGCGCAGGAACACCACGTTGCGGAGCCACGCCGCGCGCTCCGGATCGTCTTCGCGGCGATCCGCTCCTTCAGGTAGTACGCCATGAACGCAGCAGCGCAGCGGGCGGCTTGCCGGTTGGTACGGCATCGTCGGCGCTCTGGTCGCGGCGCGACTCGCCGGCCTCGCGCCGGCGCGTGAACTCCCTCACCCATTCGTCCGCGATCTCGACCGCGTCCTTGTAGTTGTCCGCGGAGCGAGTGTCCGCGCTCCGCCTGAGCGGGAAGTGGACGCCCGTCTTGCTGCCGTCGCCGGGCGGATCACGTCGCGAGAGCCGCGGAAATCCGCCAGGTAGCGCGCGCTGTAGCGCTGCTTGCCCTTGGCGTCCTCACCCACCGGGCGTCGGTATACCCGGTCCTCCAGTGCCGTCACCCTGGTCTCCCGCATTCTAGGTCTACCCGTACCGCTGAGGTTGGTATATCCAAACGTAGCCCGTCGCCCGCGGTCGTCCCGAGGTTTAGCGGCTACAGTCACGCCGCCCCACAGCGGCCCTTTCGGGACAGGCCGTGGAGGCCCCCAGGGCCTGCCGTGCGGCCAGCAACCGCCGGAGAGCTCGGGAGGAACACCTTGCCCCAAAACCTGGGTCCGCTAGCTTCCCGGGGGACCACCCGAACAGAAGCCAAATTAGGACCGGAAGGATCGATGGCGACGGCTTCTCGCTGCCCCAACCCGACGTGCGGCTCCTCGACGGCTCGCTTCGAGACCGCCTACCAGCCGCCCAGCGCGTCGAGCAACCAGCTCGACCTCGTGCGATGCGTGACGTGCGGCGCCGTCGTCAGCGCGTACGACGTGATCGACCTGCGGAAGGTGATCGAGAAGGCGGTGGTCAACGTGATGTCACAGTCCACCGCGAACACGGCGCGCGCATGAGCGGCGATGACTGAGCCTCAGTGCGATCACGGGGGTCAGCCGTCGGAGGAACAGCTCCTAGGGACCAAGCTCCTTGCTCCGGACTGTGCGCGGGTCGCTGACGATCTTGAGGGCGTCATCGTTCAGTTCACGCGGTGTGGCTTGCCCGCGGAGACGAAGGGGCCGCTGATGCCGGCGCTCCGGCGCCTGCGCGAGATCGCGGCCCGCGGCACGTACGGCAGTACTGAAAGCGATCGGCAGAGCGCAGCATCGGCGGTCATGATCGCTGGTGATTTCATGCGCATCGCGAACTGCTTGCCGGACACGTTGGGCGTCGAGCTACGCGAAGAGCTTGAGCGGATGTTCGCCGGCGGGCTGGATGTGAACGAGTACGACGGCGCGCACGACCTCCGCGCCCAATTCGCCTTTGCGGCCACACTGGTGGCGCGGGAGTTTGCTCCTCGCTTCGTTCACGCCCCAAGCGGGAAACGCCGGGACTTCCTGTGTACCGTTGCCGGCGTCGACTGCGGCGTCGAGGTCAAGCGCCCGGCGAGCGCCACCCGGCTGATGAAGAAGCTCGACGAGGCCGCCGGTCAGCTGCGGGATCTGGGCGCACCCGGCTTCGTCGTGCTGGACCTGTCGCGACTCCACAAGGCGTACGAGAAGACGCCTACGGCGATGACGGGTGCCCAATCGCTGCGGGATGTCATGCGCGGCAACTTCTTGGCCCACACGCACGAGCTGGTCCAGCACTGCGAGCGCCAGGTTCGCAACCCAGTGAAGCGGGACAAGTACAGCTACATCATCGGGGCGGTGATCTTCGTTCGGATCGCCCACTGGCTGAAGCACGATCAGAGCGCCCCAGTGGTCCTCGAACCCCACAGTGAGGGCCCGATATTCTGGTCATCGATGGCTCGCGGTCTGATCGGCGTCTCGGTGGTGTTCACGCAGGGCATCGGCAAGATGCTCGGCGGGAAGCCGTACGCCCGATATGGCATCACGTTCGGGCCGCGTCGCGAAGCGCCCCGCGGCGGCGAGCAGGTCACTTATGACATCGCCCAGCACGAGGCCCGGTACGCGGACCGGCTGGCGGCGCTGCCCCAATCGGCGATGCCGTAGGTCCGCGGGCATCTAGAGCTGAGACGCGAGGGGTCTGAAGGTTAGGCCCCTTTCATTTGCCCGGCGGGCTCATCCGCGCGTAGGTTGATGCAAACAGTGTGTCGTTACAAGCCCGCGCAGGTTACGCTTCACGCCCGATCGTGATGGACACCATTGCTGGATACGTCGCGACAGGCGTCGTAAGCCTCAGCGTCGGTGCTGTATGCGCTTGCTCGCGTTAGCGTTGGGACGCACCCTCGGCTGGTATTGGCCGCGCGAGGCTTCGCCAGACACTAGTGGGATGTAACCGAAGTTCGTGATGCAGTGATGCGGTGTTTGACGTTGGTGTAGGACCACTGAATGGGCTGGCAAGTCTTGTTGTGGGCCCGGATGTACTGCATGAGCTTGCGCCGGAGATCCGCCGTGGAGGTGAAAATCCCGCGGGCGATCATGTCTCGTTCGATCTTCGCAAACCAGAGCTCCACTTGATTGAGCCAGGAGCTGTAGGTCGGCGTGAAATGCAGGTGGACCCGCGGATGCGCGGCCAACCAGGCGGCCACTGCCCTGGTCTTGTGAGCGGAGAGGTTGTCCACGATGAGGTGGATCTCGGTGCGGCGCGGTTGGGTGGCAACCAGGCGGGCGAGAAAGCGCAGGAACTCGGCACTAGTGTGCCGGCGGGTCGTCATGCCCTCGACGTGCCCCGTGCCGACGTTGAGGGCGGCGTAGAGCGAGAGCGTCCCATGGCGGACATATTCGAACCCGTGCCGTTCCGCCCGTCCGGGGGACAGCGGCAGCACGGGGTCGAGCCGGTCGAGGGCCTGCATGTGCGCCTTTTCGTCGACCGAGAAGACGACGGCATTGGTGGGCGGCTTGAGATAGAGCCCGATGACGTCGGCCGCTTTCCGCTCGAAGTCCGGATCGTCGCTCGTGCCGTAGTGCTCCAGGCGGTGCGGCCGGACGCCGGCCCGCTGCCACACGCGATGGACCGTGACATGACTGACGCCGATGAGCGCGGCCATGCGCCGCGTGGTCCAGTGGGTCAGGGGCGCCGGCGGGCGCTCCTGCGTCTTGGCCAGAATCTTGGCTTCGATGCGCGGATCGAGCCGATCGGGTCGGCCGCTCCGCGGCAAGTCCCCGAGGGCCGCCAAGCCGCCGTCGACCACGCGGCGCTTCTAGCGGGCGATGTAGGTGTCCGTGACGCCGTGGGCGGCGGCGATGTCGGCATAGGACCGCCCGTCGGCCAACGCCAGGACGATGCGCGCCCGGCGGGCCACCCCCGCGGACAGCGTCGTCGCCCGCAGCATCCCCGTCAGCACCTGCCGATCCGCCGCCGACAGCGTGAGGTCCATCGTGACAGGAAACATGCACCACGATCCTGCAAGATCGATGCTCCTGTTACTTCGTTAACGATCCACTAGTCGCGCCCGCCCGTCCGGGTGCCTTGTGGGACGCTCGTGGGCTAGTTACCACGAGACGTTCCACGCGCGGCCGATTATAGGCGGCCAGGAGAGCGAGCCACCTCCGACTGCTCTCGGGCCGCTTTGCCGCTTGGGGCGCACCGCCCGTCTCGAGACCGCGTCCAGAGCTTTCCGGCCGGCATCGTAGCACTCAGCACAGGCGACCTTGCAATCTCAGCCCTGCCCCGCGGTTACCACGCTTGCGGCTTTGTGAACGTTCCGGACGCGTCGCTGAGCGTAGCGGGAAACTGACTCGCCGCAAGTATTCCGGTACGGAGGTCCTTTACGAAAGTTGCGACGCTTCGCAGGTGCGCGCCGGAGTCTTTCTTTGGGCTTAGGAGACCGACTGGGTAGCCCATGTCCCTCACGAGCTTGATGGGCATTGCCAGGTCGGAGTCATTCGATACAACGACCGCGGCGGTGAAGCGCTTGAGGTGCGCGTCGTTCAACAACTGTGCGGCGAGATTGACGTCCGAGCCCTTCTCCTCCGATTTCACGACGCGGGCGAGTCGCGGAGTCGGGGCTCCTTTGGCAAGGCGTAAGGGTGGTTTCATCTGTGGAGGCTGGACGAGGCCGATCCACATCTCGCTCGTTTGGAAGTGACCGAGGTGGACGGATACCGCTGGCAGCGTAGCCAGCGCGCGCAGGTAAACCTGCTGCCGGCGCACGCGCTGATCGCCGTCGGGGTCCCATGGCTGTGCACCGATCCGGGCCGTGAAGTATTTGACCGCGGCCGGTCGATGGCGCGGAAGCGCCAGCCCGCACATTTGCGAGATATCGAGCCACCTGTACGGACTGCGCCTGAGGCAGCCGTAGTACAGATTGAAGCCGTCGATGTAGAAGAACGTGTCCACGAACGGGCTCGACAGGAAAAGCAGAGGCCGCCTTTCGGCGGCCCCGCGCCCAGCCGGCGAAGCGACTGGGGGAGTAATTGAGGTACAATTTCACCGTTCAAGAATACCGTGTCAATAGGCTTTATGGGGCCAGCAGCTGGATGCTCCTAGCCCGCGGGCCTCCGCGCCTCCAATCTCTAGCCCACCATCCGTCTCCGCGCCTGTTGGCGCATCACCGAACCACTCGCATGATTGCACTGGAACCAGTCGTCCTCGAAGACCACGGGGTGCGGCTCGAGCCGCTCACGGAGACCCATAGCGCGGCGCTCCGGGCGGCGGTCGCCGACGGGCGCCTCTGGGAGCTCTGGTACGCCGGGGCGCCGGAGCCGGAACAGGTCGCGTCCTATGTCCGCGACGCGCTGGACGGCCAACGCTTGGGACACGCACTGGCCTGGGCGGTGCGCGAGCTCGCGACCGGCACCATCGTCGGCACGACCCGGTACCACGATGTCGAGCCCCGCATCGACCGCCTGTTCATCGGCTACACCTGGTACGCCAAGCCGTGGCAACGCACCCACGTCAACACGGCGTGTAAGCTGCTGCTCCTCGGCCACGCCTTCGAGACGCTCGGCGCACAGGTCGTCGCCCTCCAGACGGACCGGCTCAATTTCGCCTCGCAGCGGGCGATCGCGGCCCTCGGTGCACAACAGGAGGGCGTGCTCCGACACCACCGCGCGCGGCGCGACGGCTCGGTCCGCGATACGGTCGTCTTCAGTATCCTCGCCGCCGAGTGGCCGGACGTGAAGCGACACCTCACGACCCGCCTGGCACGACACGAGCAGGACAGGCAGTGACGGGACGGACCGCGACATGGCGAAGAAGCGCGCCCGTCGGAGATCGTCGCCCGCCAGACGGTTCGAGCGCGGCGATCACGTCACCTGGAACTCCGAGGCCGGGCGCGTGAGCGGAACGATCATCCGCGTGGTCACATCGGACATCGAGTTCAAGGGGTACCGGGTCCACGCGAGCCCCGACCAGCCCCAATACGCGATCAAGAGCGACACGACCGACCACATCGCGATGCACAAAGGGTCGGCCCTCACGAAAACGTGACCCGACGCCCCCCGGTCAACGGGGGGCTCGGAGGAAGCGCGTGACCTCGCGCGCGGTGGGCATCGAGGGCTGCGCGCCGGGGCGGGTCGCCGAGAGCGCGGCGACGGCCGCCGCATAGCGGGCCGCCTCGAGGAGCGGCTGACCCCGCACGAGCGCGACGGCGAGGCCGGCGTTGAACGCATCGCCGGCACCCGTCGAGTCGAGGGCGCGGACGGGGACGGGCGGCACCCACGAGATCCGGTGCCCGCGGCCCGCGCCGGCGCCCGCGTGCGCGATGCATGCGCCCTGACGACCGAGCGTGACGATGACCGAAGCGGCGCCGCGGCGCCGGAGGCGCTGCGCCAGCTCGCTCGCCCGCGCGCGGCGCATCGGCGCGCCCGGCGCGTGCACCGTGCGCACGAGCCGCGCGGCCTCGGTCTCGTTCGGGGTGAGCCAGGCGACGCGCCGCAGCAGCGATGCGGGGAGCGGGTGGGCCGGCGCCGGCGCGGGATCGAGCATCACGGGCACGCCGGCCCGGTGCGCCAGCGTGATCGCACACTCCACGGTCTCGAGCGGAACCTCGAGCTGGAGCATCACGAGCGCCGCCGAGCGGAGGAGCGCCGCCCGTCGCGCAATGTCGGCCGGCCGGAGATGCGCGTTCGCGCCGGGACTCACGATGATGCTGTTCTCGCCACGCGCATCGGTCGCGATGAGCGCCGTGCCCGTGGGGACGCCGCGGGTCGCCGCCACGGCGCGGACGTCCACCCCTCGATGATCGAGTGCCTGCCGCAGCGCTCGGCCCGCCTCGTCGTCACCGACGCGCGCGATGAGGCGCACCGGGTAGCCCAGCCGGGCGACCCCGACCGCCTGGTTCGCGCCCTTCCCGCCGTCGAAGCGCTGCACGTCGCTGCCGAGCACCGTCTCGCCGGGTGCCGGGATCGCACGGACGGGGACGACGATGTCGAGATTGACGCTTCCGACGACCACGACCGGTCGCTGCATCAGCGCGGCGATCCGACGATGGGCGCGATGGCCACGAGCGTGAGACCGGCGAGGAAGCAGAGGAACATCCAGCCGAGGAGCCGGCGGGCCGCGGGCGGGGCGCCGCGGAACTCACGCCAGACGAGCACGCCC
>Ga0209062_1001314_pt1 | contig 46028 bp, 57 predicted proteins | sample Coa_R2_2_FD_187158 | JGI IMG/M metagenome (GOLD analysis project Ga0209062, IMG submission 187158) | Surface soil microbial communities from Centralia Pennsylvania, which are recovering from an underground coalmine fire - Coalmine... | ecosystem: Environmental > Terrestrial > Soil > Unclassified...
ACCGACGCCGCCGCTCGACCGACGTGATCACCTCGACAGGGCCGTTCGTCATGTGACTATTCCTATGAATAGTCACATGACTCACACCCTCAGGCGTTCCACAAGACGGTCATCGCCGGAAGGATACTGCGGATCCTCGTTGCAGGCGTTCCAGGCTTCGTGCGTCAGCGTGCGAATGCCGGCCTTCTCGAGCATCTCGTCCGCATCCAGCACCCTGCCGAGATCATCCTGCGTGAGCTGGTCCTCGCCCTTGACAGCGGTCCAATGGATGCAGTGCGGCCGATCGGATTCGCTCAAAGTCCCGCGGGCGATCAGGAGGTCGATCATCGCCGGCACCTTCTCGGGCTCGTAGCACCAGATCATCCATTTGGATTCGCCCAGGCGGTCATTCGCGATGCCGAGCAGGCGACGGCAACGGCGCTCCAAAGCGCGTATCATGGGAAGGCTCCAGAGGTGGGTGACACGTTGGTGAAGTCGTTGCGAGCCTGCTCGTTTCCTCGAGCTCGGCCGGCGCTTCGGTTCGATGACGATTCTCGCCGTCGGCATCGGCCGGCTCGGCGCGCGGATTCGATGCCCAACCTCGCCGCGCTCACGGCACAGAGAAACGGCAACCTCGGCGACAGTCACCGGCGGTCTATTCGGAGCGACAGGTGTCGACGTGCATGGGAGCGTCTGCGCCCACCGGTCGGGTATTAAGCCATCAATCGCCTGGCCGCGTCGCCGGCAAATTGCGGCGAGCGCACGAGCGTCATTTTTTCCACTGCATCCAAGGGCGCCCCCCTGGGCGGATGATGCGATGCGGATGGATCAAATCGCGACCACGCCTCGACTTGAGAAGGAGCAGGCTCGCCTCGAAACCGCATCGAAAGAGGCGCGAGATCGCTGATCAGGCGCGTAGATCAGGCGTGCCCGTGCCCCTCGCGCAACTCGCGTTCGAGCTGATCGGCGAGGTTCAGCGCGAACTGGCGCAACGCGTCGCGCGGAGCCGCTCGGCCCTTGGCGCGGAGCTCTTCGAGGAGCTGCCACTGTCTTTGCTCTATGCGAGCGACTTCGTCGTAGACGCGGCGCCGCCATTCGCCCGGCGTGACCGTTCCGGCCTTGCATTCCTCGGCCGTTCGCCGAAGCCGGGCGAACATCTCGCGTTCCAGGTCTTCGATCATCGCAACCACTCCCGTGTCATCGCAGCATCAAATCGGAAAGCGCGCATGCGCCGTGCGCATTTCAGCCGACGGCCGCCCAGCAGCTCCCCTTCGCCGCGGTCGAGCACGCGCGTCATCTTTTCCACCGCATCCAAAAGCGCCCCCTGCCCCGGCTGGCCGGATCGAACTTCTCGCCGCCGAACCGCGCCATGAAGCGCGCCGCATCCTCGGCTTGCGCGAAGCAGTAGACCTTGAACCATTCGCGGCCGTCGTTGACCGAATGCCCGCGCCGACAGAGCGAGAGCGAGCGGCCGAACGCCTCGATGGCGGCGAAGTCCCGCATCACCAGATCGGACCGCAGCGCCACCTGGTGGGGCCATCCGCGATCGACGGCAGCCGGCGTCAGCTCGCCTTTTCGATAGACCACTGCGCATCACGCGACGAGGTCGACGAGATCGGGCGTGTTGTTGCGCACGTTGCCGACGCGCCTGCTCACGGGCCAGAGCTTGATCCGCTCGTTCGGGCACGGCACGAGGAGCGCGCGCAGCTCGTCCTCGCTCGCAGGCTCCTCGCCGAGCCACCTCGCCCAATCCTTCTCGGCCAGGATGACCGGCATGCGGTCGTGCAGCGCGCCCACGGCATCGTTGGCGTCGGTCGTGATCACGGTGCAGCTCCTGATCGTCTCGCCGGCGGGCGACTTCCATTCATCGTAGAGCCCCGCCATCACCATCAGGTCGTCGTCGGCCATGCCGATCGCGAACGGCTGCTTGTCGCGCTTGCGCCACTCGTAGAAGCCGTTGGTCACGACGAGGCAGCGCTGGCCGCGCTTCCAGGCGTCGCGGAACGCGGGCTTGGTCGCGACGGAATCGGCGCGCGCGTTGAAGGTCGAGTAGCCGACCTTCTCGTCCTTCGCCCAGCGCGGAATGATCCCCCAGCGCATGATCTGCGAGACGCGCTTGCCGTCCTGCGTCCAGGTGGCGACGAGCATCTTGCCGGTCGGCGGGATGTTCCAGCACGGCTCCAGATTCGGCGCCGGCGCGGCCGCGTCGAACCGCAGCCTGATTTTGATTTCGCTGTAATCGTCGGAGAGATGAGCACGCCCGCACATGGCCGAGATATAGGCTCCCTTGGTTCGATCGCTACGCGCGGCGCGCCAGCATGAGCGCGATGGCGGCCTCGCCCTTCAGCTTGCAGAGGTCGACCACCACCTCCATCGGCATCTTCTCGAGCGCGAGGCGAACGACGCACCAATTCCCCGCCTCCCGCAACGGCAGGTCACCCTCGCGAAGGACCTGCCATCATGGATGGCCGCGAACACGGTCCGTCGTGTCGAGATCAACCATTGGAGCGGCTCCTCCAACGAGGACCCTGATGTTCCTATTTTGTTCTCATCCAGTCAAGGGAAAAAAATTGCGATTTTGAAGCCGGCGGCAGATTTGTCGGAATGATTCCGTCGGCGGCGATGATCAGACTACAGCGCTCGCGAAAGAAGACGCACTATTCTCGCCCGCCGATCGCCGGCTTTCGCTTTTCAGCAAAATTCATTCGCTGACTTGCCGCGGTTCGAACCATTTGCCGGCCGTGACCACCTCGACTAGATGCTCAAGCGTCATACTCTTCTTTTTGAACCAGCCGAGGCGATTGAACAAAAGCACATAGAACATCCCGTCTCCCTCGTCGGGAAAGTACGCCGCGAAATCCAGCTCCGCGAACGATGTGCCGAATTCGCGATGTACTCGAGTCAACAACTCGCCAGCGTCGTGGCCCGAGATGTCGAGATCCTGAAAAATGCGATCCGATGGATCAATGCTTTTGCTGGCAGAAATCTCCCGCACAATTTGGAACACTCTGGCGCGAGTCTCTGCCGCGGATATCATGTGCGGAGCACCTCACTCGTTGATCACAGGATGGGCGTACACATCGGAGCATTCTGCATGGCATCGAGCAGAGTAGCGGCGTCGATCGCCATCCCGGCAGGGCCCGCAGCGCGCATCCGCGAGCGATTGAGCCGCCGATGCTAGCTGTGCCGGTGTACGGGCGCAACCATCCCAGGACCTTGTGCCCGGTCCAATCGCGCGGAATGCTTGAGGCCGGCGACGTCAGAATCCCGCTCTTGCCGCCTCCTGCGACCCCAGTCCGAAACTTCTCGAGCGTCGGCATATCTGCCCGGTTCACAGCGTTTCCCGCGGCAGCTCCCGCGCGGAATTCTTGGGGATATTGTCCATCTCCGACGACCGCCAATCCGTCACCGATCTCGACGTAAGGCACGATTCGCCCACTCGGGGAGTTGGCACATCATGGTGCCTGTCACGTTCGCGGACGGCGGTGGTGGCGTCGCGGCCGCGATCGCCCGTGCCCACGCGCCCTGTCGCTCGATGTTGGGATTGCCATACACCGCACCAAGGTCGGGCTGCTGGTCGGCCGGTCCAGGCGGCGGTGCGTTGGCGTCGTCCGTTGCCGGCGCTGGCACCATCGCCGGCGGCGCACCCGCGTTCGTCGCGACGACAGTGCGCGGTGCGCCAGCGCCGGGTTGCACGCCACCGCTCTGCATCGCGCCGCCGATCGCCTGCGCCTGCGGCGCCCTCGGCGGGCCGAACATCCATCTGACGAAGTCATGCGCGCGCTTCGCGTCGGCGACCATCTGATGGTAGCGGGCCATGTCGCCGGCGCCGGGATCGCTCGTCGGATCGCGTCGCGCGATGAGCGCCTGCCGCATGGCGCGATCCCAATCCGACACGGCCGCATCGGGATCGAGAGGATCATTCGTCGAGGCCGACGGCCAACCAAGCGCCGCCGACGCGCGCGGGGGCGCCCAGCCGCGGTGCCGAGCGCTCCCGTGTTCTGGCGCGCCTGGTAGAGATCCAGATCCGCACGCGCCTTGGCGTAGTTGTAGCCTTCGCTGAGGCTCACGCCATGCCTGATGGCCTCAGGGATCGCGTCGACCGCGCCCAGGATGGTCGGCAGCCAGTTGAAGGTGGCGCCGTTCAGGATGCGCGTTTGGTAGTCATGGTTGAAGCCATCTGCCGCCCTGCGCGCGAGATCGGCGCGCGCGTTCGCTTGGTAAACACTGTCATTCTCCGGCTGCATGCTGGCTGCGGTGCCCTGGTCGAGCTGTTCGGAGTCGTTCGCGGGCGGCGCGGGGATGGCGAACGGCGGTGGTGAGCGCGTCGCTGCGGTTTTTCTGATCCGCTCGCCTTGCCGCGCGATATTGCGATTGCCGTATGCCGCGCCGAGATCCGCCTACTGATCGGCCGGCCCAGGTGGCGGCGCATTGGCGTCATCCGCTCCCGGAGCCGGCACGGACCATAGTGGCGGATGCGTCGCCGCAATCGCCCGTGCCCGTGCGCCTTGCCGCTCGACGGCGGCGATGAAGCCCTTGGTCTCGACCTGCTCGATCGCCTTGCGCCACTTGCGCGTATGCTCGATGTCCTTGCGGAACTCGGGATCCATCGCCAGCGCGCCGACCTCGCGCATGATGACGAAATCGCGCTGCAGTTTCACGGGATCGGCGACGTCGAGGCCGATCGCGAGCAGGGTCTCGCGCACGACCTCGCGGCCGGTGGTCTGCGCGATCTCGCGCACCTCGGTCGGGAAGATCCGCCGAATAACGTTTCGGCCCCCGAAAATCTATGATATCGCCTGGGCGCTTCTTCAAAAAAGACGTCGCTCGATTCGGCGGTGATGATGCTATCGGAGCGCCGCGTGCAGGCTCTGTGGATGCTCCTCCAGGGAACCATTGGCGGGCTCGTGGTGGCGTCCGACATCCGGTGGAAATGGGCGCCGGATCCTCGTGTCCCGCTCGTGATGGGAGTCTGGATTGCCTATGGCGCGACGCTCGGTCTAACGCGCATTGGGGTCCGGCTGCTGGAGCGTCGTCGGGATCAGCGCCGGCGACGCCAGCAACGAGCGCCGCGCCAGATCCTCCCAGGGTTGCCACGCGAGTAGCCCAAGCTTCCGCGCCTCTGCAATCGATGCCTGACTCATCGCTACTGGTGCTTCATCGAAGCCAAAATCGCGCATTGCCGCAAAACGATGCTGCCCGTCGTTAAATTGGACGGGTGCTACTCGGTCCGAGTCGACCACCATGGATGGCGCTTTAAACGGCTGCGGAGCATCGGGAAGCCCAAGAATGAATTCCTTGGCCCGGGGTCATTCCGCACGACCTCGTCGACATCGTCGAGCAAGCGCTCACCTTCGAGTTCGACGCGTTCAAGCTGGAGGGCGTCAACCCGTCGAACCGGCGGATCACCGTCGGCGCGTGGGACACTACGACGTGGTGATCACCAGCCGGCCCGCGGTCGGTTCCGCCGGGTATATCCTGCGCCGGGAGGCCGCGCGGCGCATCTGCAGCCTGCCGGTGCTCGCGTGGGCCAACGACTACATTTTCCAGGACACCCGCCTGCACCTCCGCGTGCTGGAAATGAGCCCGTTCTGCATCCGTCAGGATGAGGCGATCGAAAGCGATATGCCTCGATCGCTACCGATCTCGAGCTTCGTTCCGGCGAGCGAACGGCCGATCGGACGGCTGGCCGCGTCACTGAAGCGAAAAGCCATGATCGCCTCGATCTTCGGGGCAAGGACGTTGGCCCGTCTCGAGCTGCAGCGCATCACGCGGCAGTTCAATCGACGGGGGTAAGAAGACTGTGCGGCGGACGCTGGCGGCCCGCTGCGCCGATCGCGAATAGGTCGCGCGCGACCTCGCGGCCGGTCGCCTCGGCGATCTCGCGCACCTCGGTCGAGCACCCGTGCTTTGGCCGGCGAGGTTGTGCAGCCGCGCCTTGGATAGTGCCAGACGTACTTGAACAAATAAAGAACAAAATCTCGCGCAAAGTGGGGCGCCAGGAAGGACTGTCGCAGACGAGGGTAACGCTTCGTGGTCAAGCATCGATCGGCAGCCGCCTGCGCGTTGGCGACGGTGTTGTGCCTTATTGCGTTTCGCGCATCCGCAGACTCGGACGCGCCCGCACTGCCCATCTGCAGGGCACACGAATGGCGCACGCCCGTGCCCGTCTGGACACCCGGCTTGAGCAAAGACGGGACGCTGCACGCGGCACCGCCCGAGCCGATAAGCAAAGTCATTTATATCGGCGTCGGCTTGGACCGCGACGCCCCGGCCTGTCAGGACCCGCCACCTAACGGGCCTTTCGAGTTCGACGTTCCCAAAGGCACGCCGGGAGCACCCAACGGGGTGAAGGTGAAAATTACCGACCACGAATTTGGTCAGGACAGCTTTCGCGACTGCATCTTCGATGGCTTCTATACCACGGTGCCAGGTGCCGCCGAGCCCGGTAGCATACCTGAGATGATCCTGCGGCCACTGGACAAGTCCGAGATCATCATGTCCGGCCGCTATTGTCGCGCCAGCACAGACGTGACCGCGCATCTCTCACATCATCCACCTTTGGCGCCGCCTGCGCAGCCGCGACAAAGTGCCGAGGCCGTCCTGCCGGCCTGCCGAAAAGCTGGCGAGGATCGCATCGGGATTCCGGTGTGGGGAGCTCGGCAGAAGCCCGACAGCCGTTTGCGTTCCTCGCCGCCACAGCGCTACGGTCAGCTCGTATTCATGGTGATCGAATTGCCCGACGATTGTCGCGGCGACGATAAGCACCAAGACCTAGACTTTCCGGACTCAAAAACGGATGCGACCCAAGGCGGCACATCTCTTTTTCTCACTGGCAACCCCCGTTCGCACAACGGCCATTGCATATGGTCCGGTCTCTTCATGTACGATTCAGGCTACTACCACATGGGTTGGGCTTTCCTCACCTATAACGCAGTCAGCGAGGCCAAGGTCGCCTCGACCGGTCAATTTTGTCTGATGCCGCGGAATGGGCCACTGCATCGACAGGCCACGCAGAAGTAGAGGGCGATTGCGGACGGCGATGCAAGATCGCCCAATACCGTCTCGGCTGCTGAACATCGATGATATGACATGTCCGGCGCGCTGCTTCCTCAAAGCCTGCGAAAAGCCCCGCGTGCACCGGACCCCGCCATCAGCGCCCCGAGGGGGACCTCCTGTTGAATGGAAGCAGGTCGGGCCGCGCGTTCGAAATCGTCGCGGCACGATCCGCCTGCAACAGGCCGACCGTGGGAGCTCTTGCGATCACATTCGGATTGCTTGCCGCGAGCTTGGGCGCAATCTGCGCGACTGGCGTGTTGGGATCTCTCGCGATCTCGTTCAGAATTTTCAGGCCATCCCCCGGGCCGGCAAAATACATCAGATAGACATTTCCAGGCGTGACGGGAAAGTGGTGTTGTTGCAACTGTGTCGCAAGCTGGTTTGCGTAGCGAGCCGTCATGTCGCGGCTCACCGGGTAGTCGAGACGCGTGTCCATGATACCGGATGCCGACACCTGGGCATTGTTCGCGCTATTATTCAGCGTGCGCGGATCGCGTTTGATGGGTTCGTCGAGCCAGGGATTCTGCTGGATCAAGTCCGGTCGGTACCGCGCGAGCATATCCTTCCAGGTCGAACCGGTAAACTGTCCCGCGCCCAGGGCAGCTCGTTCCCGGTCGAGCGCAGGCGCCATCCAGGTGCCCTCCGGCGCGGAGTACGTATTACCTCCGCTTTCGGAATAGATGATGCGATCGATGAGGTCATTCGCGCCCCTGTTGCCGAACTGCCTTTGCAAAAACGATGTGTCGGTCGGAGGCTCCGGGTGATCTGCCGATTGCGGAACAGCCATGTTGTCTTGCACCCACCATGGTGTTTCGCTTGGGAAGCGATTTGCGATGACGTTATTGGGAGCGGGCGGCACCGCAAGTGGATATCCAGGTACGCCGGGATAGAACTGTTTTTTGGGATTTGGAGGAGCATTGGGCAAGGGGTACATTGGAAGAAGCGCGGTGAATGGCGGTTGCGGCGGCGTGCCTACGAAGGGTGCGGGCCAACGCTGATTGAATGTCGGGCCACGACTGGCGGCGGGGGCAGGCGCAGCGGGTGGCGCGCCCGCGGACGACGCGGTTGGCGCGAACAGCCGAAAGTACGGGCCTAGCAAACCGCCGTCTCCGGCGGCCGCGACGGAGCCGAGCATCGATGGTGGTTGTGCATCGCCCGGTGCGGGCGACGACGACGGCGAAGGGGATTGAGCGCCGGCGTCGGCGGGCGAGGCGGCCGTCGCCGGCCCATCCGCCGAGGTCGGTAGAGCACTGAACATGTGGAGGTTCAGCGGCGCTCCGGACAGCGAACTAATGATGTCGAGCAAGCTCGGGCCGAAGGGATTCGTTGGATCGCGTGTGGCCATGGGGGATTCTCCTTATCGAGTTGCAGCTGTGAGCGCGTCCTCTCAGCGGCTGAGGAACCGCTGGCAGATGCGAATGAAAGGCTTGCCGGATGGATGCGTCTTCCGACGTCGCCTTGGACCGACGGTCGTGGGTCGCCTCAGACCACGCCGGACGCGACCGCGCGAGGCTCACGCTCCCCGCGGGTTGCGGATGCGGTACCCGCGCAGGCTCACGACATGCACACGGGTGAGGTGGCCGCCGGAGTTGGCGTCGTAGACGAGCGCACGGCCGTCCCCGAGATATTCTCGGATGATCATCACGTGATGCTGGCGCACCGCCGCCATGCCGGGCGCCGGCGCGGCGGCTGGAAAGCCGAGCCAGGCGGCGGCGCGCCAGGGCGCGCGCACCGAGCGGCCGAACACCTCGATGGCGGCGCCGCAGCCGCAGAAGGCGAGAGGTGGACAGCCGCGGGATGGGGCAGGATCTGCTCGCCGAGGCGCGACGCGCGTCGGCGGAGGACGGCGCCCTCCCCGCCTGCGGACGCATCCGCATGGGGGAGGCTCCTGGCCGCGCGATGCATCGGCCCATGCCGGCGCCCCGCCGGGCGCGCATCCGCGTGCGGGTCCGGCACGTTCACGATGGCGCAGTACGTGCCGGCGCACAGGACGCGTGCATAGGCGGGGCGTGCCGCGGCGGGCACGGCGGACATCGACGCGAGCGCGAGCGCGCCCGCGAGCATGCGCAGGATCATCAGACTCTCCGATGAAGGGGAAAACGAAAACGACGTCGCTAGAACGCGGGGCCTACGGCCCGGCCTTGCTCTTGATGGTCGCCCAGATGACGCCGATCACGCCCGTCGCGATCATGCCGACGGCGGCGATGAAGCCCTTGGTCTCGACCTACTCGATCGCCTTGCGCCACTTGCGCGTATGCTCGATGTCCCTGGCGGAACCGCGCCTCATCACCGGCGTCGCAGCTCCGCGCGCTTCGGCGTGACACCGAGCTTGCGCAGATCGTCGAGCAGGCCGCTCGGCGTACTGCGCGAGTAGATCGTCAAGTAGTCGTCGTGACAGACGCGCAGCACAAACTTATTGGGCTTTGCCGCCACATAGGCATCCCAGCCCCAGCGAATCGCAAAGGCGACCACCTTGGTGAGGCGATCGCGCTCCTCCGGGGCAAAGAGGTGTCCCGGCGCCTCATAGAGATCGCGCGGCTCGCCCATCGCCCTGCGCCATTCGGCAAAGGCCAGCCATGCCCGCGGCGGGTTCGGCTCCAGGCCGCGATTGAAGACCGTTTCAGCGCACCATAGGAGGCACTCCACATAGCGCCCCTGACCCGTCGCGATGAAATCCGCCATCCGGTCCGCGAGCTCCGGCTCGTAGAACGCCTCGAGCGTCTTGTAGCGGTCGGCCCCGCGGCTCCCCGCGATGAGGCCATCGCTATCAATACCGAGCTTTGCAAAATAAGCTTCGCATTCTGGGCGCGTGAGAAATTTCATTGGCGTTCCAAGCCCGGTCACGAGTCCCGCCTGATCGTCCCTTGCTCAGATCGGACCCGGGTCAGGACACATCCCATGAAACATGTTGGGATCAATCATGCACGGATCCGGCGCAAGGATCCACGGTCCAACTCGCGGCGGTAAGGGTAGTCGCCGCGGCCCGCTGTAGGGTCCGTGTGCCTCGTCTGGCGTGAGAGGATCGCCCCAACGATTGTACCGCTGACGGTTTCCATAACCGTCGTCCACATCCCAGTGACCGTATATATCATCCCAGGAAGCCGACGATCCAGCCTTCGGTCCGGAGTATACACCGCCGCGGCTGTTCCGCGGATCTGGCGACCATTTCCACGGGCCGCCCGGGATTTTATCCGGTGGTGGAGGATACTCGGCAATGCGTTCAATACTTGGGGCATCCTGCGCCGGCCATGGCGTCCCAGGGAATAATGGCGCGCGCGGCATTGCCGGAGCGGAAAGGCCCGTAAGGAGCCTGATCCACGTCGGAAGGTTCCCCGAGCGCTCCATTCTTCATCGCCGCGGCCGGCGTCCGCCTCGTGGGTGGCACAGCACGCCCCGAACTATCCGCTGCAGTCGGCGCTCCGCTCGACAACGACGCGCTTTGCGGAGGCGACGCCAACAGGCGCAGCAAGTCGAGCTGGCTTGGGCCCGACGGGATCGAGGATGGCGCCGCCCCGCGTTGGACACTGCCGTCCGCGGGCGGCGGTGCCCCGACGTCCTGTGACCCCGCCCCGCCGATCGGCTGCGCCTGGGGCGCGCTCGGCGGGCCGAACATCCACCGGACAAAATCATGCGCTGCGCTTCGCGTCGGCGACCATCTGATCGTAGCGGGCCATATCGTCGGCGCCGGGATCGCTCGTCGGATCGCGTCGCGCGATGAGCGCCTGCCGCATGGCGCGATCCCAATCCGACACGGCCGCATCGGGATCGAGAGGATCATTCGTCGAGGCCGATGGCCAAGCGGGCGGCGGTGACGAGGGCCGGGGCGACCAGCCGGGTGCCCCCGAAGGCCACATGGTCGGCTGGGTCCGATCGAACGGCGGAATCAATGGCTGCACCGGCAACCAGCTGGCCGGAATCAGATCGAAGATGTTCGTCATGGCTCAGGCCCCCCGCGGATCGCGGATGCCGGCGCACATGATGCGCACGTAAGCCCGCCGCGCGGCGGCGGGCACGTCAGAAATCAACGCGAGCGCGAGCGCGCCCGCGAGCATGCGCAGGATCATCAGACTCTCCGATGTGTGGGGAAAAATGAAAACGACGTCGCTAGATCGCGGCGTCTAGGGGCCGACCTTGCTCTTGATCATCGCCCAGACGAGGCCGATGACGCCGGTCGCAATCATGCCGACGGCGATGAGGCCCTTGGTCTCGACCTGCTCGATGGCCTTGCGTCACTTGCGCGTATGCTCGATGTCCTTGGTGCGAACTCGGGATCCATCGCCAGCGCGCCGACCTCGCGCATGACCACGAAATCGCGCTGCAGCTTCACGGGATCGGCGACGTCGAGGCCGATCGCGAGCAGCGTCTCGCGCACGACCTCGCGGCCGGCGGCCTGCGCGATCTCGCGCACCTCGCTCGGGGTCATTTCCAGCGACCGCGCTTCTGGCCGGTGAGGTTGTGCACCCGCACCTGGCGTACGGTCGCGGCGGCGTCGTGCTCGAAGGCGTAGCCGATCGACCGCGAGACGCGCACCGCGTCCAAGGGGGTCGCGCCGTTGACGTCGTGGCGCACCCGCCGTGTATGCAATAGGCCACACATGATGCCGGCGTCCGGGTTTCGCAGGCTAACAACGCACGTCGCCTCGAACGATCGAGGCAACGATCCTGCTCAATCTATCGACCGAAATTTCTCCATATTTCCTCGTCAGCGTCGCCCCATTCTGGCACCTCGCCGGGTCCGCCGGTGTACCCGTTCTCGCGACACTTAAGCCAGCGCTCCTTCGCGCGCTCTAGGCAACCATCCAGAAAATCAGGATGAGCCATGTCCGGCCGGCGATCCCAACACCTTTGCCTCTCCTGCGAGTACCTTGCGTCGCATTGATCCTCATCGTCACCGCCACGTGAGCGCGAGCCCGTGCCAGCACCTCGCTGGAAGAACGGCCGTATACTGTCGATGGCGCCCTTTCTCCAGAAGTCCCACGGATCAGGTAGGGGCAAACCCCACCAGGGTCTCGTCGCGCCTTCCTGATAGCTAACAGGAATCGTCCCAGATGACGTTGCAAAGCGATCCGGTAGATTCGCCGACCCGGCTTTCGATGGATCGCTGGATTGTTGAACGCTATCGCCAGCCTGCGGCGCGGGCGGCGGCGACGGCGAAAAGCCCAGCGCCAGCGCCGAAGCTGGAAACACCGCAGACGGTGAGGTTGGAAAGAATGGCGGCCCTCCCATGGCGGCGAATGAAGACTGCGGGAGTTGGTTGCCCGTCCCAAGCGTCGAGCTAACCGTGCCATCCGGCAGTCGCCTCTCCCACGCCTCACGTACCGCCTGCGCCCATGGAGACTCGGTTATCATATCCGTCGAATCGGGGGGAACGGCATTGAGTGCCAACCCGCCGAGAATTCCGCTTCCGGGCAGTACCCATGAGTTGCGACCGGGCATTCCAAATCTTCTTAGATCGAGGTTGATGCTTCAAGAAGTGAACGCAAGCGTGCTCCGTCCGCAGACGCGCAACGTCTGCGACCGGCGATGATCTTGATTCCGCTTTCGAGAGAAACGACTCGCTATCCCTGCACGGGAGGATGTGACCAAAAGCGCCGCGCTGTTTTGGCGGTCCCCGTTTTAACTCCGGTTTACCGTAGCAAAAGTCGTCGATCAGTTAAGACTCCAAGCCCCATGACCACACGACCGCATCGATATGCAGGTTAAGAACCGACATGCGGGTGAGATATGTCATATCTCGATCGCGTTGATGGACGCTCGGCTGAGCCTTTCCGGCCACGCGACCCTCCAAGTCGCGCGCCGACGCGCCCCTTTTTGCTGAGTGCGCATACCGCAATCCGCTACGCGACATCGGCGAGGGTCAGTCTTCAGAGCCGATCATTTGGCATGCAATGAGCGCCGCGGTCACAAACCCCATCGAATCGCCATGGGATCGCTTCTCGACCTCTGCGCCGCGCGGTCACGTCACGTCCAGCAGCCTCACCTCGCTGTGACGCCAGTGCGCGAGATTTCCCTGAGCCCCTAGCCTGCCGTGGGCCACCAGGATGCGAATACGGTGCGCGACGAAGTATTCGTCCGTGGAAAGCCGCCTACGTTCACATTCCTTGATCACCGCGGTGACGACCCTCGCAACATTCAGCCATTCGGCGCGAGTGGAGGAAAGAATCAACCGATCAATCTCTTCGGCCACGGCCGCTCGCCTTCGACCTCTGGCGAGACAATATTCGTCATAAGCGCGCGCCACGTGCGGATCGATGCTTCCGGGCGGAAGACAATCGAAGAAGTCGCGTTCTGCTCCAATGTCGGCATTTCCGCGCGTGAAGTTGAGTGCCATGATCTGCTTCACGGCGTTCTCGACCATGGCGAAATCGCGCAATGCGACCGCGGCGCGAGCCTTCATGCCCAGCGCTTCGCGCCGAAAGACTCCCGCCGTCATCGCCGCGTCGACGGCACGGTCGATAATGGGCATGGCTTGGTCCGGCCGTCCTTCTTCCCATAGCTTCTGGCTCGCAAGAGAAATCAGCGGCCGCCACGAGTAGGGGCCGGCCTCAGCATCCGCAAGGTAGACGGTCTCGGCAGCGACGTAGTTCCCTCGATCGCGGTGCTCCTCGGCCAGCAACAAGCGCAACACATGCCGACTGGCCGCGTGTGCCTCAGTTCGAATTCGGTCCTCGATTGCTCCGATGATTTCGGCTTCACGATCGCCTTGGCGACATTCATCACGCCAGCGATGAATCCGTTCGATCGGATCGCGCGCGCGGACTTCCTCGGCAGCTGCGCTGTTTCCCTGCGCAATGTGCTCCTGCAGCAGAAAGCGATCGAGGATGTGGCGCCGCTCTGGATCGCTTTCCCGCGCGATTCGCGATTCGATGGCCTGGACGATCTCTGCCTTCGAGAGCGATCGGCGCAATTCGTCCCGCCAATGCTCAAGCTCGTTATAGGATTCTGGATAGCCCATGGCTGATGAGGCGCGTTCCCTTTCTGTTCTGACAAAGCATACTTTCCCAACTGCAATCAAGAGGCCTGCGACGAACTCGCGCTCCCGACGGCCTGCCGCGTGGCTGACCTGACTGTCGACCTATTGCCCGACCTTTCCTTTGATCATTGCCCAGATGAGGCCGATCACGCCGGTCGCGATCATGCCGACGGCGGCGATGAAGCCCTTGGTCTCGACCTGCTCGATCGCCTTGCGCCACTTGCGCGTATGCTCGATGTCCTTGCGAAACTCGGGGTCCATCGCCAGCGCGCCGACCTCGCGCATGATGACGAAATCGCGCTGCAGCTTCACCGGATCGGCGACGTCGAGGCCGATCGCGAGCAGGGTCTCGCGCACGACCTCGCGGCCGGTCGCCTGCGCGATCTCGCGCACCTCGGTCGGGGTCATTGTCATTGGCATGGTCATTGCCAGCACCCGAGCTTGCGGCCGGTGAGGTTGTGCACCCGCACCTGGCGCACCGTCTGCGGCGTGTCGTGCCGGCCCGCATAGGTGATCGCCCGCCATGGCGCGCACTGCGCCGCGCTAGTGGTCGCGGTCGAACGCGTCAGGCTGCCGGCGCACCCCACGAGGATGCAGGATGCGGCGAGCAATGCCGCGGCCCGCATCGCCGTCGCCGGCCGGCTCGCGCGCGACCTCGCGCTCGGCCGCGGCGCGAGCTTGGGCGCCGCGCCGCGCGGCCGCCGCCTCGGCGGCGTCCCACTTTGCTTTCTCATGGTTGATGCCCTCGATGTAGAGCTTGGGAGCGAGGAAGAGGAAGATGATGCACACCGTCGCGACCGCGACGGCGACGTGGCGGGCGCCGGCGCCGGGCACCCAGAGGAAGACCGCGAGCGCGCCGATCAGGACCATTCCGGCGAGGCCGAACTGGGCGAAGGCGGACGCCCACAGCGCCGCGAGCACGAGATGGATCATGCGGTCGTCTCCATGACTTGCATTTGCGTGGGCCGGCGGCGTCGCGCGAGACGCCGGGTCGTTGTTGCGACCCGGGCCGGAGCTGCGGCGACGGGGCGCGCCCGGCCATTCCGGCTGGCAACGCCTGGCGCAAATCGATTAGGATGACGTGCGGCGCAATCGTGGGGATCGGCCGTGGACGACGACGGCAGCGGCAGCCACAAGACACCCTTCGCCAGGCCGGACGGCGCGGCAATGCCGGCCGATCCGGCGGCGGCGCAGGCGGCCGCGCCGGCGGCTGCGCCGGCAGCTCCTGCAAAAAGCCGCCGCTACCGGATCGCGGCCGCGATCATGCGCGCCACGTCGGCCGCCCGCTCGTCGGCGGCTCGATCCGCCGGGCACGCGGCGGACGCCTGGCGCACGAGCCCGGGCCCGAAGCTCGCGGCGGCGATCGCCCACAAGGGCGTGCGCTACTGGATCGGAACCCTCATCTTCCTCGCCGCAAGCTGGTGGCTGTCGCAGCAGCTCTACAAGGTGCGCGACGTCTCGGTCCGTCGCGCCTACTATTTTCAATGGCTGTTCGAGCACGGGCCGCGCGCGGCCTATCCCAAATACGTCCGGCTCGAGCTCATCGACGATCACACCTACAACAAGTCCAAGGAGGGCAATTCGCCGATCAGCGACGAGATGCTGGTGGCGCGCCTCGTCGCGCAGCTCGCGCAGCCCGACGTGCACGCCAACGTCATCGCGATCGATTTCGGCTTCGAGGCCCCGCGGCAGGCTCCCACCGCAGACGACTGCGCCCTCGCGGAGAGCATCCACAACGCGGTGGCGCGCGAATCGCGGGTGGTCCTGCCGGTCGTCGTCCTGTTAGACAAGGCGAACGACAGGCTTTATCGCGCGCCGGACATCTACCAGGCGTTCGGGCTCTGCCCGGCCGAGCAGCCGGTCAAGCCGGCGCAATGCGGCCCGCCCTACCACACCACGTTCGACGACAAGGAGCGCAGCCGGATTTCGTGCGGCTATTGGGCGCTGCCCGCCGATTTCTCCCGCATCCCGACGCAGTGGCACATCGGCGACGATCAAACCCTGGAATCGTTCGCGCTGGCGATCGCGCGCGCGACCGAGCCCAAGATCACCGAGAATCTCATCGCCTCGTTCCACGACGAGCTTCCGATCGGCCATTTCCTCCGCGTCGACGCCTTCGGGCTGGTCGGCCACGAATTCGCCGCCGACAGCTACCCGCGTGACGAGATCAACGGCGCGACGGTGATCATCGGCGGGGCGTGGCACAAGATCGGCGAAAACCAGGGCCCGCTGATCGACCTGCACGACACGCCGGCGGACAAGATGGTCGGCGCGATGCTGCACGCCAACTATGTCGAGGCGCTGCTCGACCAGCGCACCGCATCGGCCCTGTCCGAACGCGGGGCGCAGTGGCTGGAGATCGCCTTCGCGGTCGCGGCCGTGTTCGCGTTCGCGAGCTTTCCGGGCTGGCGCGGCCTCGGCGCCCTTCTGCCCCTCATCGGCTTGATGCTGGCCGCCCAATGGATCGTGCTGCACACGTTCGGGGTCTATTTCGACGTGCTGATCGTGCTCCTCGGGCTTGCGATCCATTCGTTCCTGGAGCACCTTTTCGGCAGCCATGGGCACGCGCCGCCGCGGCCCGACCCGCCGGAGAGCGAGCCGGCGGCACAGCAGGAGGGATGATGTCCCGCCTTGCGCGAGCGAGGTTCGTGCTGGCGTGCGTGGCCGCGGTTGCGCTGGCCGCGCCCGCGGCGCAGGGCGAGTCGCCGACGGCGCCGCCCGAGAAGCCGCGGTCGGTGGCGCCGGCGGGCACACGCAAGCCGGTCAAGCCGGGCGCGGGCGACCGCGACACTTATGATCCGGAGGACATGGGCGGCATCTGGCGCCGGTGACGAATTGCGTCGAGGAGCCGACTGGCATGCGGCGAGGGCCGACACGTCCGTCTGTGCTCGTGTCGGAGCTGCGACGCGACAAGTCCGTCTGCGCTCCTTGGCGAAGGCGGAAGCCAATCGAAATGAGGCGAAGGCGGACACGACGCGCCGAAGCGGAGCGACGGCGGATCATCCCGTCGCCTCCTTGGTCCGGCTCGCGTGCCAGACCGAATAGAGCGTGAGGCCGGCGCAGATGAGCGCGATGCCGAGCAGCAGGTATTTCACCGCGTGGATCGCGTCCTGCAGCGGCGAGAGCTTGTCGGTGAGGCCGGAGAGCTGCTCGGTGTAGCCGGCCGCGATGCCGGTCGAGGTCGCGGCCGCCGCCGCGGTCGGCGTCGACACCGGCGGCCGCGCGGTGTCCTCCGCCTTGGCGCGCGCCGAGGCTTCGGCGCGCACGTCATCCGACAGGCCCCCGCGCCGCGCCTGCGCGGCGCCGGCGACGACAATCGCTTTCGCGGCCTTCTCGACATGATCGACGCGCGCGAGCCAGCCGCGGCCGTAGCGGGGAAACTGCGCGAGCGCGCGATAGAAGCGCCGCCGCGCGTCGCAGAACGCGCGGATCAGCGCCTCGGCATTCTGCCCGGCCTGCGCGCCGGCTTTCGCCAGCGTCACGTCGCCCATGAAGCCGTCGGGGCGAATCCCGAGCGCGCGCTGCAGCGTGCGCGCCGCCTGGGCGGGCCCGGCGTTCACGCAGGCGTCGAAGAAGGCGTAGTCGAGCCCCGCCGGCAGCCGATCGCACCACGGCATCCAGTAGCGGTCGTGGTAGATCTCGGTGTACTCGGCCGGCGTGATCTTCCACACGTCCTGGCGCGGCAGATGGTGGCGGGCGCGAAAGCCGTCATATTCGCGCTGGATGATGCCGTGCGCGGTGCGCCCGCCATGGTCGTGCGGATCGTCGTCGAGGCCGCCCTCGTCGACGAGGACGAGGCGCAGCGCGTGGGGGAAGGTTTCGGCGACCATCGGCCTATGCTCCAACCTTCGTCTTGATGTTGGCGACGGCCTGCTCGAGCGCGGCGATGCGCGCCTCGAAGGGCGCGGCCGCGGCCGCGAACTTCGCCCTGACGTCGGCCTCGGCCGCGGTCGCCTTCGCCTTGATCTTCGCCTTGATCCTGGCCTCGACCCAGGCCCAGCCGTGCCTGGCGGCGAGGCGCAGGATGATCAGCCCGATGACGCCGGCGGCGCCCATCGACACGTAGAGGAGCGGCTCCATTTCAGGTTTCCTTCTCGTTGTGGTAGTACTGGTAACATCGCGTTCAATGTAATCGTCGGAGCTTGACTTGTGCTCGGCGCACTCGCCCATATGGCAGGAGCGGGAAACCGAGCGCGTGCCCCTGCTCGACCGCCGGCGTTCTCAGCTCCGCCGCAAGGTCAGATCGCGCAGAGCATGAGCTCCATGTTCAGCACCGGACTGGACGGGCCACTTGGCTTGCGCCTTCAGGCAAAAGCCTACGAAGTCCAATTCGCATTGCGTCGCAAGCGCGGATCGACACCCAGCGTGAGGGCGAATAAGGCCAAAGCCGGAACCGGGGATGACTGACTTCGAGCGCGAGGCTCGTGGAACTTACCCGGCGTGATCGTGTGGAAAGGGCACCGGCGTGTGCTATGGTCCGCCAGCGGGAATGGGCGGGATCGTGACAAAAGCAGCCACCGTCATCGGCAATTTGCAGGTGCTCCGCGCCGTCGCGGCGCTTGGCGTCGTATTTTACCACACCGATTTTCGGCTCCCAGGCGACGTCCACACCGATTTCCGCGGTGTCGCGACGTTCTTCGTCATCAGCGGCTTCATCATGTCCTACATCTCGCGAACCGATGCGGAGATGTTCTTCGTTCGCCGCCTGCAGCGGATCGTGCCGTTATACTGGCTCTGCACGGCAGTCGCGCTCCTTCTCGGATTCTACATCCTGCTGCGGCCCTGGGCGTGGCCGCCGGACTTCCTTGCGCATGTCCGCGACAGCCTCCTGTTTCTGCCGGCGGACCGCTTTCCCGTGCTCGGCGTCGGATGGACGCTGAACTACGAGATGTACTTCTATCTGGTGTTTGCGGTCGCCTTGATGCTGCACCGCTCGCTGGCGCCCCTGATCGCCGGCGCCTTCGTGCTCGCCGTGATCCTGCTCGCATCGCGTGGCTGCGAGCAATTCCTGTGCACGTATTATTCGAATGCTTACGTCAAGTTCTTCGTCTTCGGCATCGCCCTCTATTATGCATGGGCCACGATCGCCCCGGCATTACCACGGGTCGCGACCACGATCGTCGGCGCGACGGTGATCGTCTTCGTCTATGCTACGTACTTCGATCACGAGCTCTTCACCTCGATGTTGCCCCGGTTTCCCGGCCTTTGGTTCGAAATCGCGCCGGTTGTCGTCGTCGCATCGGCGCTGCTCATGGCAGGTGCCGGCGCCGACGCACGGTGGCGGCCGCTGATCGTGCTCGGCGATGCCTCCTATGCCCTCTATCTCACCCACACGCTCGTGATGTCAGTGCTGGTCGACCACGGTCTTATACCGTCACCCAAGCCGAGCGTCTTCTGGATGCTCACCCTCGTCGTCATCTGCCACGCCTTCGGCGTCGCCGTGCACGTTTGGATCGAGCGGCCGCTGGTCCGCTGGGTGCGTTCCATCCGCTGGCGCCTTCCGGCCGCAGTCGCCGCCTCTCCGGCACAGCCGGGGAACGCGATCGGATCGCCCGGCGACCGCAGTGCATGATGGCCGGACACTTCCGCTCCGCGCCAACCCTAATGAGCAAGTCCTACGACCAGAAGTTCTTCGAATGGGTCAACTTCACCGCGGCCCGCTCGGCGCACGACGTCGTCCCGGTCGTGATCGAGCACCTGCGGCCGGCGAGCGTCCTCGATGTCGGCTGCGGCCAGGGCGCGTGGCTCGCAGCCTGGCGCGGGCACGGCGTCGCCGAGCTCGTGGGCGTCGACGGCGACTACGTGGTGCGCGAGGCGCTAATGGTTCGGGCCGAGCAATTCCTCGCCCGGGACCTGTCGCTCAGCTTCTCGCTCGGCCGCCGCTTCGACCTCGTGCAGTCGCTCGAGGTCGCCGAGCATCTACGGCCTGATGGCAGCGCCGCCTTCGTGGAGATGCTGTGCGCCCATGGCGACATCGTTCTGTTTTCCGCCGCTCAGCCCGGCCAGGGCGGCGAAGGCCACGTCAACGAGCGCGATCTCTCGGCCTGGGGCCACGAGTTCGCGCGTCACGGCTATGCGGCCTTCGACTTCGTGCGCCCGCGGATCGCCACCAACCGTGCAGTCGCGCCATGGTATCGCTACAACACGGTCGTGTTCGCCAACCCGAACGGCGCGGGCCGCCTGTCGCCGGCGGCACGCGGCTGCCGGGTGGACGACCTCGCACAACTTGATCGGGCCGGCGACTGGTCCTGGAAGCTGCGGCGCGCGCTGCTGCGGCCATGGCCGGTGCCGTGGGTGTCGTGGCTCTCGCGGCTGCGCTACCGGCTGGCGATGACATTCGTCCATGCAAGGGGCGACGGCTCGTGAACGCAACGACGATCTCCGCACTTCTCGTCAGTGCCGCGCTTGCGGCGCTTGGGCAGCTCTTTCTCAAGATCGGCGTCGGCGGCCTCGCGGGGCCGATCGACTGGGTGAACATCAAGACGCTTTTCGGACTCCTTCTCTATGCCGCGGGGCTCGCGCTGTGGCTCTATGGCTTGTCACGCGCGCCGCTCAGCCTGGTCTATCCGTTCGCAATCCTGGCATTTGTCCTGGTCGGCGCGCTGAGCGTCGTCGCGCTAGGCGAGCGGCCGAGCGGCCTGACTCTCGGCGGGTGGGCGGTCATCTGCGTCGGGCTTGCGCTCACGCAACTCGGCAGCTTATTGCCGTGAGCTGCTCGCATCGCACCCGCCCGATGAGCTCCGTATCCCCCGACACGCAGGCGCCGATCCGGCGGGACGAGGCCGCATTGGCGGTCCTCTTCGTCGCCGTCGCGATCGCCTGCCAAGCTTGGCACCCCCTGTGGCTCGGCTTTTATCACGACGACTGGGCGCTGTTCGTCCAGCCGCGACTGCATCCGCAGGACTTCCACTTTCTCGGCACCTGGCACCTCGACCGGCCTGGCTATTCGATCTTCAGCAAGCTCATGCTCACGCTGTGGGACGGCCGCACGACCACGTTCCATCTCGTCAAGATCGCAATCAATCTTGCGACCGCCGGCGCGATCGCGTGGACCTGCCTGGTGTACCAGAAATCGTTCGCCGCCCGGTCGATCGCGCTCGCCGCCTCGGCGGCCGCATTCTGGCTGGTGGCGCCCTGGTCGCTCGGCTATTCGCTGTGGCCGACCGCGGCGTTCACGAATTCGTCCGTCCTCTTTCTCTGCGTTGCGGCGATCGTGCTTGCGCGCTGGACCGAGCGTGGGAAGCTCGCGTTCCTGGTGCTCGCGGTAGCGGCCTTCGGCGTGTCGGTTTTCATCTACCAGTCGGCGTGGCTCGGCATCTTTCCGTTCGCGCTCGCGCTCCTCTGGCGGGCGTGGCGCGAGGGACGCGCCCTGCGCCCGCTCGTCATCGCGTTCCTCGTACTCGGCGCTGTGCAGCTCGCCTCAGCGATCGTGGCCTGGCTCTACAGCACAAAGACGCCGAACCCGCATGTCTTCGCGCTTTTCCGCGCCAACTTGAAACAGACCGCTCATCTTGGCGTCGAGGCGTTCGGCGCCACGGGTAACGCCTGGCTGACCGGCGGAGTCGCGATGGCCGCGATCGTCGCCGCCGTGTTGCTGTGGCGGCGCGGTGGGCCGGCGCGCACGCGGTCGGCCGCAGCCCTGATGCTGATGCTCACGGGACTGATTGGCACCTCGGCGGTCTACGCCTCGGCGAGCTACGGAATTGCCACCACGGGGCTTTTCTCGCGCACGACGCAGATGGTCGACTTCTGGCTTGCGGTCGGGGGCGCGATCCTGTTCGCGCCGGCGCCCGCGGATAAAGGCGCCTATCGCTATATCGGCCTTGCCCAGTCGCTCGTCGTCGTCGGGTTCTGCGCCCTCGCCTACTGGCCGGCGGCCCGCCCCTGGGTGCGCTCCTGGCAACTGCAGCAGGCGATCCTCGCCCGCACCGCACCGCTTGCCGACGCCCTGCGCGAAGGCGACGCGGTCCTGTGCGACGTGCCGATGAAGCTCGATGGAATCACCGTATTCGGCGCGCCATGGGACATCACGGGAGGCGTGCTGGTGCGCAACGCCGACCGCCGGCCCGATCTTGCCCACACGTTTCCGCGCATCCAGATCATCCCTCCGCTCGACCTCGACATGAGCTGGACGCCCGGCACCTTCACGATTGCGCCCGGTTGGACGGTTCCGGCCAAGCGTCTGCTGGTGTGGCATTGGCAAAGCGGCAAGATTTCCGCCGTCGATCATCCGGTGACGAGCAGAGCAGGCCTGGTCGCGCTACTTCAAGCGAATTAAACGGACCGACACCGCGCCGAAAATTTCTTCGCACAAGCGGCCGCATCAATCACGCGGCCCGACGCCGGACAGGATCACGACCCCACCAGGCGGCGAGCCTGATCTTGCCGCGCCGGCGGAGCGCTCGACTCCGCAGGAAACCGGCGGACGATGCTGCCGACCAGGTAGAGCGGCCGCTGCTTCGTCTGCATATACAGCCGTCCCAGGTATTCGCCGATGATGCCCAAAACCATCAACTGCACGCTGCCGATCACCAGAATGATCGTGGTCTGGCTCGTCCAGCCAGCCGGCGGAGCCCGGAACAGCCAGCTTCCTATCGAATAGGCAAGCATGCACATGCTCACGACGCCCATGACAAGGCCCACAAAGGACGCAATCTTCAGCGGCACGATGGAAAAGCCGGTAATTCCGTCGAGCGCCAGAGCAACCAACCGGCGCAGCGAATAGCCACTCTCGCCGGCAAATCGCTGCGGGCGATCATACAGCAGCGGCACCTGCTTCAGGCCGATCCAGCTCACCATGCCGCGGACGAACCGATGGTGTTCCGGCATGGCGAGCAGCGTGTCGCAAACGCGACGCGTGATGAGGCGAAAATCCCCAGTATCAACCGGGATGTCGATGTCGGTGAGCCATCGCAGCTGACGGTAGAAGAGCCATTTGACCGCTTTCTTCACCACGACCTCGCCTTCGCGCGCGCGCCGCTGGCCATAGACGACGTCGGCTCCCCGGTCCATGAGCGACATCATCTCTCCGATGAGGCCTGGCGGATCCTGCAGGTCGGAGTCGATGGTGAGAATCCGTTGCCCGGCGGAATACTCAAGCCCGGCCGTGATGGCAGCCTGGTGCCCGAAATTGCGGGTCAGATCGATGGCGACGACACGCGGATCATCAGCCGCGAGCCGCGCCATCACGCCCGCAGTGCCATCGCGCGACCCATCGTTGACAAAGATGATCTCGTAGTCCGATCCGACCACCGCCGTAAACGCGACCGTCGCCTGACGGTGAAACTCCGCCAGTCCTTCCCCGTCGTTGTAGCAAGGAACCACCACCGATAGCGCGGGCGACGCTGCCCGCGACGGCGTGTGCTCAATCACCATCCTGCCGAGCATAGCCAGACCAAATCAGCTCGCCCGCCCGACGCGGGCGAGCTCGCGCGGAACTCGGGATGATCGTCGCACGCTCATACATCCACCACCATAGTGTGTCTCGTTCTCGGTCTGGCCGGTCCACCGGCGCGGCCCGCAGCAGAGTAGTCGGGTTGTACTGATTTTCAAGAGGATTTGGCGCATTGCGGCTTTGGATTCGATCTGGCCCAGGGACGTCGTGCGATCCATAATCTAAGTTCGGTTGTATTGCCCCGAGGCGCTAGATCACGCGAAGGACATACGGCAGCACCATCGCCGGATTAAGAACCGAATGCCCCCCGCCGCCGCCGGTGTTGTTGATCGTGATACGCGTCGTGGCGAAGCCAGTCTCAAAACCCGCCGCGCCGCCGTTATATGTTGGAATTCCGCTCCCGGCGGGGTTTACGAAATTCGTCAGATAAGGTGTGACGGAGTGCTGGTGCCCCTGTCCGCTGTTTGGCTCTGTGATCCCGTGATTGTGAGACGGCATTTCCGCCTGGGTCAGCGTATGATTCTGCGCTCCCCATGTGTTCCCCAGCATCGTCCCGTCGAAATTTCCGCCCGCGACTGTGATCCTGTTCGCCGCAGACCTCGGCTGCGGCCATGGGCGCAATACGGAGAAGCTACGGCACCTCGCCAAGTCGATCGACCTGGTCGACATCAATGACTCCTGCCTCGAGGCCTGCCGCCGGAGGTTCGGCGATCAACTCGAGGGCTGCACGTTCCGTTACCACAAGACATCGGGCAATCAGCTTTCCACGATCGCCGACCGGTCGATCACCCTGTTCTATTCCTGGGACACGATGGTGCACTTCGACAAGATCGTGATGCGCGACTATCTGGGCGAGATCGCCCGCATCCTCGCACCAGGCGGCCGCGGCTTCCTTCACTATTCCAACCTCGGCGCCGAACGGCCGAACAGCGATCTTACGACCAACCACAGTCACCGCAGCGACATGAGCGGCGAGCTGTTCGCGCAATATGCCGCAGAGAACAAGCTGCGCATCGTCTGCCATCGCGTGACCAGCAAGGCGGACGGCGTCGGACGCGACAACCTCGATTGCCTCACGTTGATCGAGAGATCAGGGTGAGGAGGCCTTCGTGAAAGCACGTCTTCGCCACATGATGCCGGCTCCCCTGTGGCGTGCAGCCTCCGCGGTGAAGCGCCGCTTCATCGGTAAACGCAAGCACAGCTACGCAGGAAATGGCGAAGACTTGATCATTCTTGGTTGGCTCAGGAATTATGACTGTGATCTCGCGCGGATAAGATACGTCGATGTCGGCGCCAATCATCCGACATTTTTGTCGAACACCTACCTCCTTTACGAGGCCGGCGCACGCGGCGTCCTGATCGAGCCCGTCGCCTGACGGTGAAACTCGGTCAATCCCTCGCCGTCGACAAGGAACCACCACCGAGAGTGAGGGCGACGCTGCCCGCGACGGAGGATGCTGAATACCATTCTGCCGAGCATGGCCAGACCAACTCAGTTCGTTCGCCCGATGCGGTCGAGACTCGCCCGGAACCCAAGACGATCGTTGTACGCTCATAGTCCACCGCCGTCGCTGTGCCCTGCCCTCGATCTGCCCGCTGAAGCCGCCCCGCGGCACACTACGGCGGCTGCGGTGATTTTCAAGAGCATTTGGCCCATGTTTTGGCGAAGCTCGCATCCAGGGTCATTCCCTCGCTCGTCATGCGGCCGTTGCTCGACGGGCTTGGGTTCGATCTCATCCAAGAGGGCTGTTCGATCGAGTACCCGCCGAATGTATCGAGTTCGGATACATCGCGCACAAGCGCTAGATGACTCTGTCTTCATCTATGCTAGACTGCAAAAATGCAGCCGCAATCGCCTCTCGATTCGACCACCACAGTCGACCGGCCGCGCGAGCTGGAGACGCGCTTCCGTGACCAATATCTCGACGTCCTAAAGGGAGTCGCCATCGTCACGGTCGTTCTCGGCCATACGTTTCAGAGAATGACCCCTGATTACGGAAACTATTTGCCGTTCCGAATCCTCTATTCGTTTCACATGCCGATGTTTATGTTCATCGCCGGCATGGCGATGAGCGGCAGTATATTCGCGAGGTTGCAGTCAGATACTCCGCCCTTCGTCGATTACGTCGCTCGAAGAGCCATTCGGCTTGTCGTGCCGTTTATTGTGTGGGCAGCGATCAAATTCATCTGGGTGAGACCAGCCGATTCCCTTCTCGCGTGGTTCTCAGCCGTATTCCACTCCCCCGATAACGCCCTATGGTTCCTCTTGGTGCTGTTCGAGATTTCGGCCGTCCTCGCAATCTGCGCTACCTGCGCGCGGATTGCGCTTCGCCATCTCGGCACTACCGCCGGGCCCGCTGCACCTGTAATCACTTTGGCAGTGTGCCTCGCGCTCGGCAGCGCTGTATTCTGGTTCATGCGCTACCTCTTTCCGAGCCTTGGGCCCGCGATTTATTTCATCAAATATGTGTCCCTCGGCATTCTGTACCAGCGGATTTTTACCAAAGGGCTGCCTTCATCGGCGAGCATTGCGGCACTCCTCCTTTTCGCCGCACTGTCACCGTTCTGGAGGTGGAACGCTCCTCCGGCTTTGGACTGGCATTCGTCCCTGATCGACGGCCGTATTGTGACTGCCCTGTTCGATTTCACCGTCGCGTTGACTGGGACCTTGGGGCTTGTCGAGATCGTGCGGCTCCTCTCTCGGCATGCCCCGGGCGTCATGCTCGCCGCTATGGCATTCTGCGGACGCCGGACTCTCGATATCTACGCGTTACATTATTACTTTCTAGCCTTCGCTCCGCCCGTCATCGCCCCGATTCTGGCTTCGCTAATCGCCTCGTTCGCCTTCCGGGAAATCCCATTTGGCGCCTTGGTCTTGTTCGGCGACACGCGTGACCGACCGCTATGGTTCCGTGCGGTTAGCGTGTGGCGGGCCCAGCGCGCTCTCGAGTCGCGCTCAAACCGACTGTAGCGCGGTCGAACGATTTAGGCCCGACGACCTTCAGATTACCCTCAGGATAAAAGGCAGCACGATTGAGGGCGGCATAATGGTATGAGCATTGCCGCTGCCGGCATTGTTGATCGTGATTCGGGTCGTCGCAGAAGCGGTCTGGTTATCGAAGGTATAGGCACCACCCGCGGTCACTGCGCCCGCGTTCGCCCCGTTGTAGATAAAGCCAGTCCCGCTATCTGCTGCATGACGGTGACCTGGGTCCGTAATGCCGTGACTATGGTTTGGCATTTCGCCAGTCGTCAGCGCGTGATTCTGCGCACCGCCCGCGTTACCCAGTGTCGTGCCGTCATAGTTTCCACCGGTCACGGTGATGCGCAACGCAGGCGTGCCACCCATATTGTCGAGCCCAAACACCGCGCGCCCCCGCAAATCCGGAATATTGAACGTCGTACTCCCATCCCCATTCCCGAACGTCGTCCCCACCAGGCCGAACAGCGTCGCATACGCCGTCCGCGAGATCGCCTGCCCGTAGGGCAGCGCGAAGCTCGAGTTCGGCGCGCTCGTCCCGACATACGGGATGAGCCCGCCGAGCGGAATCGCATACGCCATCGCGGCGGCCCCCTTGAGGTAGAACGCCCCGTCCGCGTTGTTGTACGCGCCACGCCATCTACTATCGCTCGTGTAGACGACGAGTGCGATCCTTGGCGGCAATCGCCTTCGCGTTGATCTTGGCCTGAACCCACGCCCCACCCGTGCTTGGCCGAGGTGCGCATGATCAGCCGATTACGCCCGCGGCGCCCATCGACGTGTAGAAAAGGGCTCGATGTGAGTGGGTCTATATAAGTTCCGCTTCCCGGAGGTTTATGCTAGCTTTCGCAGATGATCCGCGATTTTCTAGCCATCTTGGTTTTGGTGTTGATCGGCTTCGCGTTAGACGCTCGCTTCGGGAGCCATGGCCCGAGTTGCAGTATGGAGGTGGCTGCGCCGGCCGCTTGGTTCGGTTCTTGCCCAACGACGTTCAGATCACCCGCAAGATGAACGGCAGGACCATCATCGGCGGAAGAATTGCGTGTGCCGTGCCACCGCCCGTGTTGTTCAGCGTAATGTCCGTCGGGCTAGTGGCGACTGTCGAGTAGTTGCAAGCTACCTGAGCGGTGCCAGTGGCGGCAGATCCGGCAATGGCTCCGATGAATTCCTGATAGTTGTGCGTGTGCGGTCCCGCCGTCGTATGGCTATGAGATGGCATTTCGCTCTGTGTCAGTGCATGTGTTGCCGAGCCGCCAGCCGAACCAATCGCTGTGCCGGTTACAGTCCCGTTGTCTGTCACCACCAAGCCAATGCGACCCGCCGCCGAGCCGCCCATGTTGTCGAGGCCAAAGATCGCGCGGCCACGCAAGTCAGGCAGGTTGAACGTCGTCGATCCGTCGCCGGCGCCGAACGTCGTGCCGACCAGCGAAAATAGCGTCGCATACGTCGTGCGGCTGATCGCCTGCCCGTAAGGCAACGCGAAGCTCGAATTCGGCGCACTGGTCCCGATGTACGGCAGCATGCCGCCGAGCGGAATCGCATACGCCATCGCGGCGGCACCCTTGAGGTAGAACGCCCCGTCCGCGTTGTTGTACGTCGCGACATACGGCGTCCCCTGGATCAGCGCGCCGCTCGGCAGCTCCACGCCGGGCGACGAGCGCAGCGGCTTTGCGCCGGTGCCGTCCACGTTGAGGGTGACCGGGTTGCCGCAGGTGACGTGCGGCACGAACGCGATCATCTGCCCGTTGAGGTGCGCGAGGGTGTCGAAGCCCTGGTTCGAGGCGATCGTGTAGGCAGTGCTCGCGCCGGCGGTCGTGATCGAGCCGCTGATGTCGTTGCCCCATTCGCGCAGGCGCGCCTCCATGGCGCGGGCGCTGTCGTTGACCGAGGACGGCGACATGCCTTCGGCCCAGTTGATGGTCGGGTCGGAGGTGGCGTTGCTCGCGGCGGTGGTCGACCAGAGATAGAAGGGCATCGGTCATTGCCTCGGGTTGATGGGTCGGTCGAACGACGGCGACATGTCAGAGCTGCTTCGGGTCGATGCCGAGCTGCTGCAGGCGCTGGACGACGGCATCGCGCGGGATGCCGAACGCGATGGCGGCACGCGCCTGCGCGAGCGGGGCGGGCGACGCCGCCGCCGGCGGCGCCGTCGATGCAGCAGGCGCCGCGGTGGGCGCCGCGGCGGCGGGCGGCGACCCGGGCTGCGCGGTCGTCGTGACCGGGCGCCGGAGCTGCGGCGCGATCGCGCGCATGAGCGCGGGATTGAGCGTCGCCGCGTGGGCGAGCATCGGCGGCACGCCGGCGAGGACGAGGGCTTGCATCTGGGCGCTCTGCTGCGCCTGAAGCAGCGCGGCGGGATCGGTGCGCTGGCCGGTCGCAAGCCCGCTCACGCCGCCGGCGAGAGCGGGCAGGAAGCCGCGTGCGTTGGCGAAATTCATCAGGCCGGCCATCAGCCGATCGCCCACGCCCGGCGACGGCATAGGCGGCGCCGGCGGCGCGTTGCCGAACAGCCCCGCAAACGGGTCGCCCGCTGGCGCGGAATTTGCCGGCACGGCGCTCACGCCCGGCGCCGGCTGGTCACCAAAGCCCTGAGTCGGCCCCGGCTCCGCGAGCAGCAAGGGATCGAGCAAGCCCTGCCCGCGGCCGTCGCCGCTGCTTTGCTTCAACGGATCGAGAATACCCATGTGTCACCTCACGATGGCCAGAGGAATTTGGTCAGGCCGGCGAGCCCCTGCCCGATCGATGCAAATTGCTGCGCGCCCGACATCGTGCTGGTGCCATTGCTGGTGCCGGAGCCGTTCTGCTGCCCGAACTGCGCCGCCACCGGGCTCAGGATGCCCATCAGCGACGCCGCGTTGTTGATCGGCAGCTGCGCCTGCTGCAGCGCCGCCGCGAGCAGCGTCTGCGGAGCGAGGTTCTGCGCGTTGTAGGCGTTGGCGGCGGCGCCGATGCCCTGGCCGAGAATGCCGGCATTGCCGACATCGAGATTGCCGAGGCCGCCGGCGGCCGCGTTGCCGGCGCCCGCGAGCGCGCTCGCGGCGCCGAGCTGGTTGGCGGCCGCGTTCTGCAGGATGCCGCCGTCGCCGAGCGCGATGCCCCGGGCGATCGCCTGGGCGTTCGCGGGCGAGCCGAGGCGGCCGGCCGCCGCGAACTCGGGGTCGACGGTGTTCCGGACCTGCTGGTCGACGGTGTCGAGCTCGGAGGCGAGCGCCGGATTGGTCGCCGGGTCGAGCGCGCTGCCCGACAGGTAGGGCGAGAGCGCGCCCGCGACCGTGCCGTATGTGTTGCCGAGAATGCCGGTGGCCTGGCCGAAATTCGGGCCGCCGTCGAGCAACGAGGTCCCGGCGTTCATGGCCGGCGCCGCCAGCGGATTGGGATTGCTCGCATTCGCCTCGAGCTGGCCGAACGCCTGGGTCACCTGCGGCGTGATGCCGAGGCTCGACGTGCTCGGCGACAGCGCCGACAGGATATTCTGCATGCCGGCCTGGGCCGGCGCCCAGGGCGTGAGCTGCGATTGCTGGGTCGATGCGTTCGACGTCGACGATGTGCCGCCCATGGCGGATCTCCTTTGTGGAATGTGCTCGAAAACGAATGCCAAACCCGTCATCCTGAGGCGCCCGGCGCGTGTTGCCGAGCCTCGAGAGGCGACGCCCAAACGGTGCCGCTTGGTCCTGTTCCTGGCTGATGCACCTGGGCCGATCTCCTTCCGCCTTCGCGCTTCGGGCTACGGCGGATAAGTCGAGGGCCGCGCTGCGCGCGGCCACCTCAGGATGACGGGTCTGGCTGGTGAGTTTTTGGTGGAACGGTCAGAGGTTCTTGCGAATGACGGCCTTGACGAGCCGGTAGTCCTTGAGCCGGCGCGACCAGCCGGGGCGTCCGCAGATCTCCATCGCCCTGCAGTCCTCGGCGCGCGCATAGTCTTCCAGGCCGTCGATCAGCGAGCCGAAGCGCCTCCAATCGTGACCGGCGCAGGCCACCAGGGTGCAAAGCCGCTCGTTCTCGTCGGACGTCACCTTGGTGACTGCCGCGGCGAGCACGGTGCGGTCCTCGATCGCGAGCCAGAGATACGCGTTGCCGTGGAGCACGTCGGCCTCGACGTCGGTGAAGCACCCCATGCGGCCGCGCGACATGGCGAGACTGATCCACTCGGCGACGTCCGGCCAGATCGTTCCGGCGAGTACCGGAGGGACGCAGCAAAGCTCAACCGAGGGGACGACCGGCTGATCAACCGAGACAGACATATCCAAAGCTCCTGTCGATTTGCGCATTGTTCGCATGCGCGATCGTGAACGAGCCGAGCGCGACGGCGCTGATGTAGCAGGCGCCCGCCGCGAGCTCGGCCGCCGCATGCGCGGTGCGCGGCGAGAGCAGCACGACACTGCCGGCGCCGCAGTTCTGCGCCACGACCGTCGTCGAGCTTGCGCTCGCCGCGAGCGTCACCGAGCCGACGGCGTTCGAGCGGCCCTCGGCGAGCTGCTGGATCGCCAGCGCGAACTTCTTCAGGTCCTTCTCGTCGCGGGCGACGACGTACGCACTCATCGGGTGCCCTCCGGCGCGATGTCGGGCTCGACGCCGGTCGCGAAGGTCCAGGTCGTGCCGTAGGGAATGCGGATATTGCCGCGCGCGTAGCGGGTCGAGGCGCGCTGCGGGCAGTTGCCGGTCGCGTCCATCTGGGTCTCGGCGGAGAAGGTTTCCGTATCGGTGAGCCGCTCGCGGGTACCGACCGAGCCGAAGACCGTCGGGGCATCGGTGATCGGACGGAAACCGCGCACGAAGATGCGGCGGCCGGGGTTGTCCTGGTTTTGCGCCTGCGCACTGGTGGCGATCTTCGGCTGCAGATTCGGGCCGCGAAAGAAGCCGAGCGCGTGCGCGGCATTGAACGCGGCGATCTCGGGCGAGACCGATGTCGCGTAGCTGTCGAGCGAGGCGGTCATCGCGTCGAGCGAGCCGCCGATGGCGCCGCCGCCGGTATAAGTGTGGACGAAGCTCGAGCCGACGAGGTCGATGTGGGTCGCGTCGATGACGGTGAACGCCCACGCGCCGTTCGCCTCGAGCGTGCCCTGCACGCCCTGCACCTCGATGAAGCTCTGGCCCAGGATGGTGAAGCTGGCATTGCTCTCGGCCGAGAGCGTCAGGCGGATCGCGCCGGCGCCGTTGTTGGCGGCGCCGGTGACGAGGAGCGGCGTCGGCGCGAGCGCGTCGAGGTTTTCCAGCGTCAGGCCCGGCTGCGAGCAGGAGCCGAGGAATTCGCCGGTGATCGCGAGCGGGGCGAAGCGCCCGAGCACGTAGTCATAGGCGAGGATCTTGTCGAACAGGCCGGCGGTGCCGGAATTGGACTTGTAGGCCCAGAACACACGGTTGTGCTTGGGATCGGAGGCGCCGAGCACGAGCTGCAGGTTGCCGGCGTCGATGTCGGCGAGCACGGTGCGGTCGACCTTCTCCTTGCCGATCGGCAGCGGATAGCCGGCGGGCTCCATCTGCTGAAAGCCCTGCGGGCCGAGGAAGAAGATCTTGTCGCCCGAGCGGATCAGCGAATAGGGCGCATAGAGCCCGCGGTCGTCGCTGATGCGCTCGATCTGGAAGATCACCGGCGATCCCGGCGCGTAGATCATGCGGCGGATGGCGGTGTCCTGGAAGATGTTGCCGAACTCGCCGCCCGCGACCCCGCGCACGATGCCGCCGTCGGGAAGGTCCTGGAAGTCGGACGAGTTGATGCCCGCCGTCCAGGTGGTCGGATCGCCGAGCGCCGACCACTGCACGCGGTAAGGATTGTTGAGGAGGCCGGTGAGCACCACGAACTCGCCCACCACCGCGATATAGCGCGCCTGCGGCGGCGCGCCGGCGAGGTTGGCGAAGGCGGTCGAGACCGTGAGGTCGAAATATTGCGGCGCGACGTTCGCCTGCACGGCGATCACATAGTTGATGTACTGCACGAACTGCCACTGGTCGGTCGAGGACACCGACGCATAGCTGCCGCCGCCGGCGCTCACGTCGGTCCAGGTCTGCGACGTGTTGTTGAGCTGATAGAGCTTCGTCGCGGTCGCGGCGAAGATCGCGACCGAGCCGTCGGTCTTGATCGCCTTGAAGAAGCCGCGGCACGGCGCAGGCAAGCCGGCCGAGTAGGTCGCAAAGTCCTGCATCGGCCCATAGCCGTCGCCGCGCGGCAGCGCGTTGACGATCTCGGCCGTCGCGGCCTGGTCGTAGTCGGAGATGTCCGGGCGATACTCGCCGAACGGGATGATGGGCATGGTGACCCCTTGCTTCAAAAGTCGAGCGAACTTGACCCGTCGTCCGCGGCCGCGGTCACGGACCTGATCCGAAGCTCCAGGGATGATCGGTCGAGGTGGCGCCCCATGGGGGCAGGCGGCATCTGAAGGGCCGGCACCCTACGAGCGGGACACGCGCAAATCGGCTATTGCCGACTTGCGAATTCAAGATGCTGATCTCGAGCAATTCGAGATCGGCTACTCAATTCCCCCCTCTAGAAGCTTATACAAATATACCGCCTGCACTACCAATAGGAAGCCGGCAACAATCCAAATCAGGATGCCATCGGCGACGTCCTTATTCCGAAGAACGAGGATAAAATAGAGGATTGTTATTGGTATCGCGAGCGAAAATAGTGGCAAGAACAAAAAGATACCAAGGATCGCAGCGCCGAGGATACCTCTAACATCTGACAGAGGGAAAGAAAAAGAAAATACCAACATGGCATAGAGAAACAGCTGTCCTCCGGTCAGGGCCAGCAAGGCCGAAGCGCCCGAAGCGGAGAAGCCGGCGGATATCTCGCGCTTTCCCTCCGTTAGCCGGCCGATCAGGAAACGGGAAACAACGAAGGCAACTACGAACAGCAAGGCGAGAAGAGCGCCAAGCGCGATCCATGCAGCGTCCCCGAACCAATGATCGAGCTTGCCGGCGATATAGGACATCGTATGTATCATGCGGCTACAGACGAACTGCCAGAAACTTCATCGGATCCGCGACGCCTTCGCGTCGCAACAATGGGCCGCGCTATCCCTGCGCTGGGCAGTGGCGTGCCTAGAAAAGCCTACAGTTGCACCAAGAACGAAGCAAGAACTAAAATTCGATATCCCCTCCAGAGAGGCGCGTCGCTGGCGTCGCGAAGACGCCTCCGGCGGACTCGTTGGGGCAGTCCCCTTACAGTCCCGCATTGCGCCTTGCCAACATCCCGCGAATGACTTGGTCCCACGGCGACAATGCGGCCGGATCGCCATCGTGAGCCGGTCCAAGCTGGATACCGCTAAGTATGCCGCTGCCCGACAGGACCCCCGGCTCCGCGCCTGGATACGCAGCGGAATTCTGTGGCATCGTGTCGTATCCAGACGTCGCAAAGGGTTTCAACAATGAGGCGCTGAGTGGGGCAACGGCGCGGCCGAGTTGCGCAGCATCTACCGTTCGACGACCGCTCGCTATGGCGCCAAGCGCCCGCGGCAACGCCGTCTGGCTGGGCTGGTCGACGCCCACGTTCGTGGGCGTCGCCACTTGAGGCCCCCTACGAGGATCATTGCTGCTGCCGAGGCGCGGTCCAGTGATTGTTGCCGGCGTGCCACCAGGTAGCTGTGGCGCGGCGGCCGCCCGATCACCGATCCCGGGCGTCATAGCCTTGTTGATGATCCCATTCATCGCGGAGCTCTCGCCAAGCTTTCCAGGCCCGCCGCCCAAAAGCCCGTCAATGTAGCCGTAGTTCCCCAGCCCATAGGCCCCTCCCGCCGTACGGTTGATCTGATCGATGTCGGGCAACTGTGACTGGGACGGGAGCCGCTGCTCGCCGGAGTCATCGGGGAAGAGCCCGGGCGATCCACTCTTGTAGAACGTGGAGATCAATGCCGCCTGCCGCTGCCTATCAGCAAGCGTGCCGTTGCCGAGGCTGAGGAACGCAGGACCAAACATTGCGCCGTATGCGTTGTATCCTTTCGCTCCGTTCAAGATTGCGATTGCTGCGGTCGTCGGCGATTCGAGATCATTCAAGTCCCGATAGAGCTGATCGAAATCGATGTCGTTCTCGGTCACGCGACCGTCGGCCTTCTCGTTGAGCAGGTACCGTCTCAAGTTCAGTGGATCCTTGTCACGATAATCCGGATTGTTCAAATAGGCGATCAACTGAGAAGCAGCCGAACCGAAATTGATATTTCCAATCCCGGTATCGTTTGCCATCGGATTCGAAAACTTTCTCCACAAAAAATTGAAATCTATACCTGATCTTTTCTTGTTCAGATTTCCATTCAAAATGTCCGCTTGCGAATTTGAATATTGAGACGCATATCGACCGTTTGATTCAAACTTAGGGCTCCAAAGCCGGTCGAACAGCGGCCGCTCACGGCGTCGCTCCCATCACCCGCATCGCGGCCGGCCCGCGCGTCTTCGTGTCGAGCCGCTCGATCTCGTCGAAGATGGCGTCGCGGCGGCCGGCCCAGAGCGAGAGATTGTCCGGATCCTTGACGTAGCCGTGCGCCTCGGCGAGCGAGCCGAAGAGGTAGATGTCGGGATGCGCGGCCCACAGCCAGTTGGTGTTGCCGGGCGCGAGGCCGAGGTTCGCGATCTTCTGGAAGTAGTCGAAGGTGAGCGCGGTGTCGTCGCTCGGCCCGAGCGTGAGGTTGCCGTTCTCGATGCAGAAGTAGCGCGGGTCGCCCTGCGGCAGGGTCGGAAACAGCGCGTGCAGGTAGGACGGATGCACGAACTCGAGCTCGCGCGGGATGTCGCCGGTCCAGGTGACGCGGCGCCAGGTGAGGTAGTCGCTCGGCAGGGTCGCGACGCCGTTCGTGGGGTTGAGCGAGATGGCCGCCTCCTGCTGGCGCACGCGCAGGCGGCGGTTGGCGACGGTCTCGAACAGGGTGATGAGATCGGGGATCACGCTGGCGAGATCGGCGCGCGCGAGCCAGTTGGCGATCGCGGTTTGCAGGTCGGCATAGGTTTGCAGAGACATGTGAATTCTCGAATTTGGCCGAGCGTGCGCGATATGGCTTCACCCTGCCCCTGCAGGGGAGCGTGAAGGCCAGACTCAGCCGCCGTAACCGCGGCGAAACTGGCTGGCCTGGCTGTCGGTGCGCAGGAATGCCCAGTCGGGGTCGCGCAGCTTGCGGGCGATCACTTCGGCGAACGCCGGCGTGAAAGGCATCACGATATTTCCCCGCGCGTGCTCCTCGTTCATCCACCGCACCAGGATCACGTTCGGGATGGTCGCGACGTGGCGGCCCCAATCGCTCCGCTGCGGCAGCGATTGGAGCCCCTTGTTGCGCTCGATGATGGGCTCGACGTCCTGCACGTGCTCGATGGCAAGGTGATCGTCGTCCGCATCGAAATGCGGACGGATGAGGACGCCGCCCCGCATCATTTGGCGCATGTTCTTGCCGGCGAACCGGTGTCCACTTCGCCAGAACATGCGCTATCCGAGCTCCGTGATCCACAGCGTGCCGGCGGTCGCGGTGACGAGGCCGTTGGTCGCGGCCTCGATCGCGGCGATGAACTCGCCCGGCGTCACCATGACGTATTCGACCCAGTTGGCGGGCAGGAACGGCGCGGCCGCGGTCGCGGCCGCCGAGCCGTCGCCGATCTGGACGTTGCAGGCCGTGTTGGCGACGATCCGGATCTGGCGCGTCTGCGCGCCGAACGGGTTGGCGGCCTGCGCCGAGGACGCGCCGATCGCAAGCGTCTGCGTCGTCAGCTCGCGGCCGTGGCCAAGCTCGACGGTCGATCCCATGGCGTCACCGGATGACCGCGACGAAGGCGCCCGGGATGCTCGCCCCGGTGCCGCCCGACGGCGTGAAGGTGATCAGATCGCCCTCGTTGACGGCGACGCCGTCGAGCGGGCCCGGCTCGTAGATGCTCGCCGCGCGCGGGCCGGTGCCGGCCGCGATCGTGAGATTGCCGCCGGTGACGTCGCTGCCGCCGTTGACCGTGACGGCGACCGCGATGGTGCCGGTGGTGGTGCCGCCGGCGGCCGCCATGAGGCGCTCGACGACGCCGGCGCGCGGCGCGATGGCCGAGGCGGCGACGGGCGAGGTCGCGATCGAGGTGGTGCCTTCGCAGAGCTCCACCTCCTGGAAGGGGCGCGGAGTGGGAAGAGACATGGGATGGTGTCCTTCGGTTGAACGTCGGTTCTCAGATAGACAAATGGATCGTCATGGCCGGGCTTGTCCCGGCCATCCACGTCTTCCTTCAATTGCCGCCAAGACGTGGATGCCCGGGACAAGCCCGGGCATGACGGAGTGTGTGTGGAGAGCGCCTTGTTACGACGTCGTGTTGTCGAACACGCCGCCGCTGGACTTCTCGTTGCGGGCCTCGAGCGTGTACTCGGAGAGGACCTCCTTGCGCTCGCTGTCGCCGGTCTTGGCGAGCGGCACCGAGACCATCTTGCGGCCGTTGAGGTAGGCGACCGCCCACATCTCCATCTGCAGGATCAGCACGTCGCGCGCCCGCATGAAGCGGTTGGGCGCGACGGTGAGCCGGCCGAAGTCGGACTCGTAGGCGTCGACCGCGGCGATGATCTTCTTGGCCCTCGTGTCCTCGATCGGAGTGGCGCGGCCCGTGAAGGTCGAGAAGGTCTGCTTGTTGAAGGCGCCGGTCATGATGGTGTCCGGCTTGCCGCCATTGGTCCAGATCGAGCTCAGCACCGCCTTCAGGTTCGCCTCGGTGAAGGCTCGCTGGGTGCCGTCCGTCCGGATGCCGGTGCCGTCCGCCGCCGCCGGATCGGCGCCGCCGGCGCCCTTCTGGGTGTTCGACTTGATCCACGAAAGAGCGGACGCGAGAGTGCGCGCCGTGGTCGCGTTGCCCGACGCCTTCGCCTGGTTGGTGCCGACCAGGATCGACTCCATGTCGCGCTTGAGCTCGAGGCCCTTGAGCATCTCCTGGTAGGCCATCTCGTTGTCGCGGCCGGCATGCTCGACGGCCTGCTGGGTGCCGGAAACCTGCGGCACCTTGCGGCTGATCTGGGCGACGTTGCCGAGCCGCACGGTCGGCGTCGCCGCATCGGCGGTCGCGTCGTCGCCTTCGAGCTGCGCATTCGCGGTGTTCGCCGCCGCGAGCGCCTGGGTCTGCCACTCGTGCAGCACGGCGGTCGCCTTGGTCTTCTCGATGCCCGTCATGAACGGCGTGTCGGTCGGATCGATGCGATAGATCATGTCGGAGAGATCTTCGCGATTGCCGATCGCCGAGTAGGTCGTGAACGTGTTGGTGGGGAGTGCCATCTCGTATGGTCCTTTCTGATGCAAATCCCAGGCATCGACTCCACGTCATGCCCGGGCTTGGCCCGGGCATCCACGTCCTCGCGATTTGGCAAGAAAGACGTGGATGGCCGGGACAAAGGCGAGCAAAGCGACGCCGTTCTTCGAACGGCTATGCCCGGCCATGACGAATGGGTCCATGAGCGGAGTTTGCTAGTGGCGCCGCGTCGCTCGGCGCGCGGCGAGAAGGGCCGCGGCGTCGCGCACATTGCCGGTTGCGTTGAGACGTTCGGTCAGGTCTTTCACCCGGCCGTCCGCATCCGCGTTGCGCGCGGGGGCGGTGCCGGGACGCTGCACATGCGGGACGGGCCTGGGGCTCGGCGACTTCGCCGCCTTCTGCGCGTCGCGGTAGCGCAGGCCGTCGCGGATCAGGAGCTGGATGCGGTGGTCGCGCAGCGAGATGTCCCGCTGCCCGCCCCACAGCTCCCCGAGCTCGGCATCCGAGAAGCCCATCTCGCGGAGCATCTCGGCGGCGCTGCTCGCGGCCTTGAGCTTGGCATCCTTGTCCGCGAACTCGGACGCCTTCTCGGCGAACTTCGCGTCCTCGTCGGCCGCGAAGGTCATCCATCTCCGGGCGTTCGCCGCCGCCTGCCGCTGCCGCGCGGCGGCCAGCTCCTGCTGAAAGGCTGCGACCTTTCTGTGCTGCAGGTCCCATTGCGCATAACGCGCCGGCTCCTCGCGCGCCATCTTCTCGATGTCGGCGAGCGACTGCACGTCCGCGAACTGCCCCGCCTGCTGATCCTGCACCAGCTGGAGCAGGGTCGGCAGGGCTTGCTCGAAGTGCGCCCGCATCTGCTCGGCCGCCGCTTCCTTGGCGCTCAGGCCCTTGGTCTTCTCGGCGGCTTCGTTCTGACGGCGGAGGAAATCGGCTTCGCGTGACCGCTCGCGCTCGGCGAGACGCTCCTGCGTCGCGCGAGGGAGGCCCTTGAACAGCTCCTTGTCCTCTTTCGTCCATGACCTCGGCGGCTCGATGGACGGCTGTGGCTCAGCCGGATCGATTGCCTGCGTCTCACCGGGACCAGCCTGGTCATCGACCTGCTGGGCGGCGCCACCGGATTGCTCCGGCGATTCCTGCTCGGCGACCGGCGCGTCCGCGCGCGCATCGCGCTTCTCCTCCTCGTCGCGCGCCCGCTCGGCGCCGGCGCGGTCCTTGTGCCGCGTATCGGCGAGCGAGCGCGCCGCCTCGCGCGCCGTGAGCGCGCCCTCCCCGCCCGCCATGCGCTCGACGATGTCCGATTGCACCGTGCTGTCGGAACCAGATTGTATTTCGTCCATGTTGTCCTCGTTGGTTCACATTGTCGGATCGTCATGGCCGGGCTTGTCCCGGCCATCCACGTCTTCGCCGCAGAATTGAGAAAGACGTGGATGCCCGGATTCGCGGGCATGACGTTGTGATTCCTGATCACACGATCCCGAAATACTTCCGCCGCGCCGCAAGGTCATTGAGCTCGCGTTGCGCCAGCTTGCCGCCGCTCGCCGCAATCGTCAGGTGATCGCGCACCTTGGCGACGATCTGCACCGCCTGCCACAGCCGCTCGCGCGCATCGGTGTCGCGCGCCGCGGTCGCCCGCCAGGCCTTGGTGTACTCGGCGTCGAGCGTCGCGAAAGCTTCCGCCAACAGATCGTCCTCGAGCAGCCGTTGCGCCCGCGCGCCGCGCTCCGCGGCGCGGTTGAGCGCGATCTCATCCGCCATGGTGATGCGCGAGCAACAGCATCGCCATTGCTCCCTCTTCGTGCTCGTCGATTGCGGAAATGCAGGCGCCTGAAACGCAACGCGCGCCCGAAGGGTCAAGCTCCGGACGCGCGAATGTCACTCTGCACTTAATGCCATGCGCCTCTTGCACCGAGAACGCAAGCGAAATTCGATCTATCCCCGCTATTCAGTAGTTCACTTCGTTTCTGCGACCGCGGCAGGCGCGGCGACATCGGCCATATCGTTCGCGCCAGCAGACGCACGCGGACCTGCCAGGCGCGCGAGCAGGTTGGCGCCTGTCGGAATGAGCAGCGGCGCGAGAAGCTCGACTTTCCGGCCGAAGTCAGGATTGCCAGTCCATTTCGTCGCTTCGTCGCCGAGCGTTCTGGCGGCGCGAGAGCGCGGGGAAAGCCAAATTCCGGCGGAGCCGAGCAACGCCCTGACAGGGCCGGTCAATACGTTGCCGTGGATGGTTTCCTAGAGACCGTCGCGCGAGAGCTGCGCACTATCCTGTGCGGCTTGATAGATATTGGACCGATCGATTGGGCCGGCGCTCAACCGCCATGGTGATGCGCGAGCAACAGCAGGGCCGCGGCTTCCTCTTCATCCTCATCGACCGATGCCGGCGCCGCCCCGCGTCCCGCCGCGGTTTGGACGGCGGCGAGCCCGGCGATGCGCCGCAACTCCTCGACGCCGCGTGCCGCCGCGTCCGCGTGCGTCAACGCAAGCGCCGCAGCAGCCGCCTCGCCTTTCACCTTCGCGAGCTCGCGCGCGCGCCGCCGTGCCTCGGCCAAGGCCGCCTCGCGGCGGCGCCGCTCGGCACGGCGGCGCAATTTTTCCTCGCGCGATTTGCGTTCCTCGGCCTCCCGCGCGCGCGCCTCCTCGGCGAGCAGCTCGCGCCAGCGACCGCGCGAAAACGTGCCACCGGTGATCACGCCGCCGCCGCCGAGCAGGTCGTAACTCAGATAGGCGCCCTCGCGGGTCAGCGAGAAATAACCCGTCTGCACCGCCTCGTTGGGATCGAACCTCACAGCCTCGCCGGCGAGCGCGAACGCGCCGAACGTCGTGGCAAGGAAGGCTTCGAATTTCGTCGCCTCGCCCGCGAGCGCGAAGGCGCCAGGTGAAAGCGCCTCCCGGATCTGGAGCGGCGCGGCTTCCCCGGTCAGCGCAAATGAGCCGAACGCATCGGCCATCTGCGCCGCAAACGCGACCGTCTCACCCGTGAGCGAGAAGGCGCCGACAGAAAGCGCCTCCCGTGCTTGGAACGTTACCGCCTCGCCCGCCAGCGCGAACGGCCCATACGCGGCAAGCTCACGCACCTGGAACGTCACGGCCTCGCCGGTGAGCGCGAACGTACCGGTCGCGGCCGAGAGGACGGTCGTCGTGGCCGCGCCCGTCTGTTCAGCCGCAACGGCCAGCCGTGCTACCGCATCGCCAACCACCATCGGCATGGATCAGACCATCACTTCTTTCCAGATCGCGCTGGCGCCGGACGTGGAGCCGCCAAGAGCCTCCGCAAAAGGCCATTCGCCATTGCCGACGCTGTTGGTGATCGACTTGACAACGTATGCCTGCGCCGATGTCGCGTTGGGAAAATCGAGCCATGGCGCGATCGCCAGCACTTGTCGCACACCAGCGTTGGCGGCGGTGTCGTTGCATTGCTTGACGAATGGGCCGACTTGCGTGCTCCCACGAAACATCGCGGCGCCTATCGTGACCGCCGTCGCTCCGCAAATTCCCGATCCACAGAACGAGAATTCGACGGCGTTCATCGCCGCCGAAAGCGTGAACGTCGCGGCCAGGCTCGTTGATAGAAACGTGTTGGCGGTTCCAGGGGCGAACGTCGTCGTCTGGATCGATTGAACGATATTGCCCGTGTAGTCGCCCGGCTTCTTGATGCCCGGACCGAAGAGCTGGAGCTTCGTCGGCGCACTCGCGTAGGTGCCTGCCGTCGTCAGGCCGCCGCTGTACTCCAGGTAGCCGATGATGCGGAACGCGCAGCTCGTCAGTGCGGCCGTCGTGTAAAACACGCCCGCGGACGTCGCCGACGCCGACATGGCCGTGGTGCTCTGCGGCGACGTTTCGTCGAGGGCGAAAATCTGATTGGTGCCGCGACAATTGATCAGGCCGAGCGCGGCCGTGCCGCCGTTGTTGAACAGGACGACCCAGAACCGGAATGGCGTTCCGTTCGCGGAGCCGAGGCTCGCGCCCACCGCGTTGGTGTTGATCGAAAGCGCCGACGTGACCGCGATCCAGACCGGATCGCCGTTCGCCGCCGTCGCGTCGCGAAACGGCACCAGCACGGGGTTGGAGTTGCTCGGATCGTTGCCGTTGTTGCCCTTGACCGCGACGGTGAGAATGCTCGACGCCACCGACGCGTTGAGCTGCAGGTTGATCGGCATATCGAAGCCGCGCATCGGGTGGTCGAAGCTCGGCATGAGGTCGCCGCCATCGCCGGCGATCGCCGTGATGTACACCTCCTCGCTGCCGTCGAGATTGATCGCGGCGTTGCTGTTGGTCGACTTGATGACGTTGCGGGTGAGCGTGGTGCCGCTCGCGGTGTAGGTCCCGTAGCCGCATTCGCTCGCGGCGCCGTCCTTGATGCCATAGAACAGCACGTCGCCGTTCTGGACGCCCGCGTTCGCGAAGGTGAGATAGCCCGAGACCGCGACGCCGAGCGTGATCGTGCCCGTGCCCGTCGTCGCGCTGGTCATGCGGGCGAGATTGTAGAGCTTCGACATTATGCGAGCTGCAGCACGCCGTTGACGGCGTCGAATTGCACCTGGAACGAGTTGCCGCTCGTGACATTCACCTCCGCGCCGTAGTCGTACCAGCCGATCAGGTTGCCGCTCGCGGCCGTCGAGTTGTAGAGCACGGCGTAGCGGAACTGGGCGATGCTGCCGCCCGACGCCGTAAATGTCACGTTCTGCAGGATCAGCTTGTACGTGCCGCCCGACTGGGACGAGCTCGTGAGCGCCGCCGCCGTGCCGCCCGCCGAATAGCCGTTACCGGCGGCGATCTCGGTGATGTTCGACTTGATGGTGTTCGTCGCGACCGGCGCCACATCGGTGAGCATCACCTTGATGGTGTCGCTGCCGAGATTGTGGACCTTGTTCGCCAGGTCGGCGACGAACTGCTGAAACTTGTTGAAGGTGGCCATATCAGACGTGCTCCACGCCGCTCACGCGGCCGAGTTGGTCGCGCACCACGCGCATTCCTCGCGGCGCCGGCTGTGGTGGATGGATCAGCGGCGCGATCGTGCGCACGACGTGATCAAGGTCGACAGGATGCAGTTGCCCATCCGGCCCCTTCTGTGCGCCGGCGAGGGATGCGGCGCTCTTCACGAGTTCGAGGTGGCCGCGCTGCATTTCCTGCTGGTGCTGCTGGTCGCGGCGCACGCCCTCCGCTTTCGCCATCTCCATCGCGTGCTGGAATTTGAGCGTCTCGAGCGCGAGATCGGCTTGGGCTTGCGCCTGTACGTGTTCCTGATCAGCCTGTGCCTTCGCGGCAGTGAGCTGCATCTGCTGCTGGCCCTGTTGCTGATCGGCCTGGGCCTTCAGCATGTCGGGGTTCGGCGGTGGCGGGATCGGCGCATTCGCCGGATCGGCTTGCGCCTGCTGCGGGTTTTGCGGCTGGCTTGGATCGAGGAAGAATTGATCCGGCTGCTGGAAGCCGGCAAGCTTCGTGAACTGGCTTGCCGAATTGTGCAGATTCTTCTTCGACACCATGCCGAGCTGGATCGCCTTCTCCTGCAAGCCCATTACTTGGCCAAGTGCGATCATTTGCGCCTGCTTGGTGCCGGAGCCCAGGCCCACGTGCACGGTGAGATGATCGCGCTTCTTCCATTCGCGCGGGTCGATCGCGACCCACTGGTTGCGCAGCTGCACGGTCTGCCGCGCCTGGCCGTGCTTGCGGATCACCTCGTGCAGCAGCCAAAAAAGATCCTTGATGCCGGTCTCGGCAAAGATGCGGGCGATCAGCTTGATCTTCGCCTGGCTCGCGGTGAACACCTGATTGACCGCCGTCGCGCTCTGGTTCTGCAGCGCGTCGGCGTCGATCCCCTGCCCTTGCCGGGTGACGCCGGTGCGCCATTCGCGCATCGCGTCCATGTATTGCATCACCGGGAAGGCCTGGGCCGCGATGCTCGGCACGACCTGCCAGTTGAGGCCGCCCGGCTGCTTGGTGCGCACGATGCCGCCCGGTCGCGACACCAGGAGATCGTCGAGCGTCTCGGGCCCGGCGAATTGCTCGGCCACTTCGACGCGCGGATTGTTGGCCAAGTAGACGTTGTCGAGCACGCCGCGCAGGATCGCGGTCTTGATGCGCTGGATGTCCATCACGAGGTCGGCGAGCGAGCGGCCGAAGAAGCGGTGGGTCTGGATCACCGGCGTCATCGCCGCAAACGGGATATCGTCCATCTCGACGATGTCGGGCCTGCCGTCCTTGAGGAGAATGTCGCCCTGCTGGCCCCCGGTGCGCACCTTGTAGAGGCGCGCCTTGCCGTCGCCTTCGTAATCCATGCGGATGTAGTGCTCGGTCGTCTCGATGCGCCGGGCTGCCTGGTTGTTCTCGTCCCCCGTATATTCGTACTCGTTGACGGTGTCGCGCCGCACCTCCTCGATATTGGTGATCGCCGTATAGGTCGGCAGCGTCTTCACCTGTTCGGGGTCGTAGCCTTCGGCGATCAGCTTGGCCTGCTGGATCAGGATCTTGTGGAAGCAGTAGTCGCAATCGCGCAGCGAGCGGGCATTGCGCGAGATGCCGAACTCCTCCGGCGGCACCGCCTCGACCTTGGCGTAGGCCGCGTCTCTCGCCCGTACGCATTCGACGTCGTGGATCAGCGGGCCCCCTTCCGGAAGCTCCTCCCCCGGCGGCGGCAGCAGCGCGGGCCGCGCCGTGTGCGCGACGATCTCGACGTCGGGATCGGCGGCGAGGATCGCGAAGCCGTCGTCGGTGAGGTCGTAATAGGTCTCCCGCTCCTCGAGCGTTCGCGTCTCCCACCACACCTTGACGATGCCGGTCTTCGACAGCAGCGCGTCCTTGATGAAGGTGTAGAGAATGAGAAAGCCCGGATTGAGCTGGAGGAAGACGTGGTTGACGTAGTCGGTCTCCTGCTCGGCCGCCGGCGCATCGTTCGGCCCGACGGGGGCGAACTTCACGATCTCGTCGCCGGAGCAGAAGATCTCCATCAGCGACGGCATGATGCCCTCGACCGTGTCGGCGACATCGGTCGACACCGCCTGGCTGCGCCCCTCCGGCGCCGGCATGTCCTTCTCCATGTCGCCGAGGTAATAGTCCATCGCGTCGGAGCGCTCGGCGGAGAGCTTCGAGGCCGCGATCGCGGCGAGCGCGTCGTTGCGCTCCGCCTCGAGAAGGGCCTTGAGCTCGGTAAGGGGCATTTTTGCCATGGTCGGATCGACTCGCTGCAAACGCCGACGGCGCGCGCCGGTCTTCCGACGCACGTGCGGCTTTTCTCTAGTTGTGTAGCGGATGGGCGCTTCAGCGCTTCGCGTTGCGCGCCGCGCCCCGAAACGAAGCGCGCGCCCGAAGCCGGTGGGCTGCGGACGCGCGAATGTCACTCTGCACTTAATGCCATGCGCCGGTTGCGCCAGGAATGCAAGCGGAATTCAGGTCTATCCCCGCTATTCAGGGCTATTTAGGGGAGCGCGTGCGCCGCGCACAACGCCGTGCTGGCAGTTTCGGCTCAGTCATCGAAGTCCGCGTCCTGCCCACGATAATTGCTTCGGTCAGGACGCAATCGCGTTTGAAGTATTCCGAGCGGGCCGCAAGTCGGGCACTTGAGATATCGACTGAACTTGCCGTCGTGCTGCGGATCCGTATCGAACACACGCATGCTCGCCTTGCCACACCGCGGGCAGCTCACCGACGCCTTCGGATTGATGTCCAAGATGCGCGCCGCATCGATCAATCGAGCCTGCTCGCGCGCCTTATCGCCATTTTCGCCGTCCGCTGTCATTGACCCACGACTCCTGAGCTGATGGCACGTTGGGCGAAGGCGTGAGCCGCATTGCTCTCATGCCTCGCGAGATCGCCGTACACGCCACTCTGATCGCCTACACTCGTATATAGGCGATAAAGCTCATGCAAGACCGTCGCGGAAGCCTCTCGGGCGGACGCGAATGCTTTGGGTCCGAGGAGGAAGCCATTGCCCCCGAAAAGGCTCATACCCTCGGTCGGCAAATTTGGTTCATATTGAATCACGCGACCGCCTATCGTCACGCTCGCCGGCTGCCCAGCCATATATGCCGCGCGCAGACGATCGAACTCGGAAGAGCTCATCACGTTCTTTGCCTCTTGCACAACGGCGCCTTCAATCTCCGCAATGACGCGAGCGGATTGTATCGGCGCTTGCGCGTTGGCGCTGACGTTAGCGGCCTCCGCCTCCTCTGCACTGATGCGGCCGGTTCGCACGAGCCGCTCAAGCGAGGCGGCGAGACCGACGGGCGGCGGAGAGGTTGGGGCAGGCCGAACCGTTTCCGCCGCTTCCGCGGCCGGGGAAGGCGCGACGCGTGGGACGCGCGGCGCTCCAAAGGTCGGAGCACCCATATCGGGCAAGCTCTTCAAGAAAGGGCAGCACGAGCCCTACGTCAAAATCCGTGTATTTCGACGGAATGCCGGTGATGTTTTCGACCGGCTGCCCAATCAAGGTATGGATTGCGGCATTGATCGGCGCGCCGAAATAACCCGCCG
>Ga0209062_1001316_pt1 | contig 46018 bp, 27 predicted proteins | sample Coa_R2_2_FD_187158 | JGI IMG/M metagenome (GOLD analysis project Ga0209062, IMG submission 187158) | Surface soil microbial communities from Centralia Pennsylvania, which are recovering from an underground coalmine fire - Coalmine... | ecosystem: Environmental > Terrestrial > Soil > Unclassified...
CGTCGAGCACCGCCGCGAGATCGCGCCGCGCCGCCTCCTGGTAGGGATCAGCGGAGGACACATGGGCTTCAAGATTGATGTTCGTACTTCGCTTCCGGTGAGCGCTCTTGCGGGCGCGCAGGGCGATGCGCAAGGCGACCGTGTGCAGCCAAGCAGCCACGGCGTCGCCTCGGGAAACGGTAGAGGCCTTGCGCGACAAAGCCAGAAACGTGGCCTGGAAGGCATCCTCGACATCGGGTCCATCGCCGAGCACGCGCCGGCACACGCTCAGTACCAGGCGTTGATGTCGCCACACCAGTAACTCGAATGCGGCCTGATCGCCCTGGTGGGCGAAGCGCTCCAGCAACGCGGCATCGCTGACACTTGTGACTTCCGATCGATTGGCGATCTTCTTCACATACCGCACGAGCGTGGCCATCGATGTTGGCGTCATTGGCTGATCCTCCCCGGGAACGATTTACTTTAATAGAGGCGATTCGGCTCCCGGCGAATGCGCGATTTTGACGGCAGTGCCGCCACCCGCACACCTTAGCCGCCGAGGTGGAGGCGGCGCAACGTCGATACAGAAAGAACCATGTGCACGAACATGAGAAAATGAACAAAAAGTGAGAAGGGACCTACCATCTCTCCGAAATCCTCATTAGAATCTTCTCATAGTATGCCTGCTTCCTCTTCTTGTCGTGCCGGGGATGTGAACGTTTAACTCGCAAACGCTCGAATCGAAAAACGAGTATCCTTCCAGAGCGCCAGAGGCAGGTTCCCGATCTACGGTCGTTGCTAGCGTTTGTGTTCTGTCAACGACACTGCTCCCAGGACACGGGAGATCGTCGTGCTGATAGGAGAAGCCAATGTCTCGCTACCGTTGGTTTTTCGTGATCGGCCTGGTCTGTGTTCTCCTTTTTTCTGGACTCGGATTGGGCGTGCGCTGGTACGCGAACTCCACCAAGCAGACTGTTCAGGACACCCTGCCATCAGATCCTTCCACGTCAAAAGAGTCGGTATCCCTGACGCTTTCAACTTCGGAACGCGAATACCTGTGGGATGTGGAACATCATGGCAATCTGCTCACTCGGTTTGGCTTCCGTGTTCTTGCCGATGCTTTGCGTCGCGAAGATGCTAGAGCTTTGACCGCTTTGCTGTCGGCCGATTTCACAGGTCAGCTTCCCAAACGGCCCCGTCAAGTGAGCCTAAACACGGACTTCGCCCATGTGGTGCGAAACGAGGATTCGGGCGAGGGGTCACTACACCTGGATTCATCCCAGTTTGTCGCTCACTTGCTTGGCTATCGCCGATTGTTTTCGCGGCCGCCGCAAGTCAAGTTGGCCCTCATGGGATTGGCCCCGACGGTCCATGGAGAGCTTGCAAGTCTCTGGCAGGGCAGCTGCCAGCTGCGCATGTGGGGAGAAGCGAAATCCGGCCAGCCGGGTGAAGTCGTGTTGTACTTACAGTATCGCTTGCCTTGTCCGACAGAGGAGACGCTCAAGGAGGGTGGCTGGCTGCGTTCCTGCACGATCCTCCAGAGCCAGGAAGCGCTGGCAACGCGGACCCTCATGCGGGAGGTAACGACCGAGCGCGGCATCGATCCACGGCGCTTCCTCGATTCATGGACCTGCGGCGAGGGGCAGCCGATCCAGCCGATCTCCGGCGGCGTTTACTTGTGCGATTATGACCGGGATGGCATCCTCGATCTCCTTATCACGGATGTGAAAGGTAATGTCCTCTACAAAGGCAAGCCCGGAGGGAAATTCGAGGATGTTACCGTGCGAGTCGGGCTTCCCGAGAGCGTTCCGCATCAAGCGACTGTCGATGCCTTGGCAGCATTTGCGGATTTGGATGGCGATGGCTGGGAAGACCTCATTTTGGGGAACCGCTTTTATCGCAATGAAAAGGGGAAGCGGTTCACGGACGAGACGTGGCGAACGAACTTGCGCCTGCCGAGCGATGCTTCCGGTATCGCCTTGGCCGATTTCGATCGGGATGGTCGCATCGACCTTTACGTGACTCGCGGCGGCATGGGAAAGAAGGTGGGTTCGTGGATCGAGGGCCGCAAAGAGGGGTCGCATGGTAATTACTTAATGCGCAACCTGGGCAACTGGCGGTTCCAGGACGTCACAGCCTCGAGCGGCGCCGATGGCGATCGCCGCTTTACCTTTTCGGCCGTTTGGTTCGACGCCGATAACGACGGCTGGCCCGACCTCTATGTCATCAATGAGTTTGGGAGCGGCGTGCTACTTTACAATGAGCATAACGGCCATTTCCGAGAACACGCCCTAGTTCAAGGTGCCGGCGATTTCGGCTCGATGGGAGTCACCTGCGGCGACATCGACAACGATGGACACATCGATCTTTATGTTGCCAATATGTATTCCAAAGCCGGAAATCGCATCATCGGCAACCTCCGGCCGGATGCTTACACCCCCGAGGTGATGGCCCGGTTGCGCAGCCTCGTGGCCGGCAGCCAATTGTATCTCAATCGCGACGGATCTCGTTTTGATCCCGTCGGTCCGAAGTATCAGGTATCGGGTATTGGCTGGGCCTATGGTGCGGCACTGGTTGATCTCGACAACGATGGTTGGCTGGATTTGTACGCCACTTGCGGTTTTGTCAGTAAATCGCGCAGCGAGCCGGACGGCTGAAACTGTGTTTGGCTGGCTGTCGTGTCACAGCCGTGGAATCGCGGGGCAAAAGTACCGCTGCCAGGAAAGCTCGATCAGAGTCTCGGCGAGTTCTGGTTGGAAGACCAGTGGGACATCGTCCCGTCAGGCCACAACCTCAGTGCCTACGAGCGCAAACGCGCGTTCCTCAACGTGCATGGTCGAGACTTTCTCGACATCAGCGCGCTAACCGGAGCAGACGGCGACGGCGACGGCCGTTCCATCGTCGCCGGTGATTTCCGCAACAACGGACAACTGGATCTCCTGCTGCGCCAATCGGGTGGCGGACCCGTGGTGCTGTACGAGAACCATTTCCCGCGCCGGCATTACCTGAAAGTATCGCTACGCGGCCGGTCGAGCAATCGTCTCGGCATCGGTGCGCGCCTGACGGCCGTGGTAAGCGGCCAGCCGTTGGTCCGGGAGATGTATCCGCTGAACAGCTTCCGATCGCAGATGCCAAATATCGTTCATTTCGGTCTGGGCGAAGCTACGAAAGTTGAGAAGCTGACCATTCGCTGGCCCTCGGGACGAGAACAGCAGCTAACCAACCTGGCCGGTGATCGGCACATCGTGGTGGATGAAGGTGAAGAGGGGGAAGCCGCCGTCGCAACCGTTGTTCCCGGCCAGACGTTCGCTCCATGAGCATAGCCACGAGTTAGCGACGCTTCGCAGAAGCGTCGCCAATCGATGATCTTTTCCCTTTTGGGGAATTCGTTATTCAATTTTTTCTGGGAGATACGCACCGATGTTCCATTCCACAAAGCGCATCTCGGCCATTGCTGCCGGTGTGCTTGCCCTTTTGGCAGGCGCGGCCGGTTTTTGGAGTCGAGAGCTTCTGCACTCCTTGCGCGGAGAACCGCCGCCAGCCGCATCGCCAACGGCCAAATTCCAAGATCGCCTGACACCCGAATCCCGGGCCGCTTGCGATCCCGATTGGGAACGGCCCTATCCGCAGCATCAGCCGGTCGGCAAAGTCCTGCAACGCTGTCCCGACCTCAAGCCGGGGGAACCTTGCCCGCAAGACCTCTGGGGCTACGGCGGCGCGGGACGTACTTCCCTTGCTTCCATTGACGATGTCGGCACGTTCGAGGCCTTCTACAAGATGTGCGCGGAAAACAAAAGCAAGGTCAACGCCGAACGCGCCAAGTACATGGCCCGGCGCTATAACTTTTGCGGCAAGGTCACGCATGATGCAGCGATGACGCGCGGCAAGCCGCTGCCGATCGGTCCCGTTGTCCGCCTTCCCGATGGCTTCACCACCTGGGACGAACTGGCCAATCTCTGTCCCGACGAAATCCGCAAACGCGATCTCTTTCCGCTCGGCTTCCGCCCGCTGTCCCATCCGTTGCAGACGAACGGTCATCAATTGTTCCCACAAATGTGGCTGAGATACCACCCGGAACATGAACGATTCGATGTCAATTTCGACATTCCTGAAGCGTACCTGCCTGAGTTCCCGCCGCCCTTGTTTCTGACGAACCGGCCGGACCTCGGCGATGTATCGCGCGGCCAGGAGATCACGCAAGCCAATTTTCACGAATTATTCGATGGCATCATTACTCCCGAGCAGATGGAGGGACTGCGGCTGCTCGTCACCAAATTCCCGACCACCTGGTTCAACCAGACGAAACATCGACTGACCAAAGAACCTATTCGCGGAACTTCTTGCTTCGACTGCCATGTCAACGGTCATACCAACGGCGCGATCGCGATGGATCCAGCCACGCGCCCGACGCTGCTCCGCTCGCGTGTCGATACGCCGACGCTACGCGGCAATCACAATAACTTACTGTTCAGCTCCCGACGCTCGATCCGCTCGACGGCTCACTTCTCAGAGGTCGAGGAATACTTCGACGGCGACATCGCCCTGCAGTTGCAGATCGGCGGTCGGCAGCTCGATCGTCCCAGCACCAACCGCATGGGCGATTTCAACTCGATTATCGGCTGGCCGCCAACGCCAAAGCTGGACCGCTTCGGCAAACTGATCCCCTCGAAAGCCACCGAATCGGAGCTGCGCGGCGAAGCACTGTTCAACGGCAAGGCCAAGTGCGCCGTGTGCCATCCCGCCCCGTTTTATCTCGATAACCAAATGCACGATCTGCGCGTCGAGGAATTCTACCCCGGCCGTGCCGAGGGCTGGATCAAGACGTTTTCGCTGCGCGGCATCAAGGATTCTCCGCCATACTTCCACGATGGCCGACTGCCGACGCTGGAGGATACCGTCGAATTCTTCAATCTGATCCTGCAACTGCGGCTGAACGCCCTGGAGAAGCAAGATCTGGTCGCTTTCCTACGGACGTTGTAGCGCCGTGCCGCGGCCGTACCGTAGCGCTTTCCGTCCGAGCTGCGCACGCAGCGCAGCGGAGTAAGCCAATCCCTCCGCTTACTCCGCCGCGCTGCGTGCGCGGCTCGGATCGGATCACTTCCTTTACTCGCGCTCGCTCCCACGCTCCTAGGCGAAAACGAGAGAAATAAAGAGGCAATAGCTTGACAGAATATATACTCTGTTTATATATACTAGAGATGTGGCAGCGGACTCTGTTGATGCGAACTCCGCGCGGAGCAGTAGCAGTCGAGGGCTAGTGAGTTCCTTCCCCAAGAGAGGAGATACTCCCGTGAGACGATGGCTTCTATCCGTGAGTGTGGTGGCGACTTGTGGCATTGGTCTGTTATCGGCTCAGGCCGCAGAGACAGCGGAGAAATCGGCGGCCGAGCGAGGCCGAGAGATTATCCTCCGGCGTCCCTTGAACCCTGGTGTCTGGTCGCACCAGGCTTATGAGAATGTCTGGAAACAATGGGGTCTCAAAGAAAAGCCGGCCGATTATGGCCGTGCTTTCCGCGAGCGCTACGGTCTCCACGCCGCCCCTTACGACAATCACGGACTGCCGATGGGCCTGATGCAGTCGAACCGTTGGTTGCGCAAAGGCATCGTCAACAACTGCCTGCTCTGCCACGCCGGTTCGATTGCCGGGCGGACGTACATTGGTCTGGGGAACGCCTCGCTGGATTTTCAGTCCCTCTTCGACGAGCTGACCGCCGGCGACGGACTAAAGATCGATCTGCCGTTTCGGTTCAGCTATGTTCGCGGGACGATCGATCCGGTCAGTCCGGTCGCCTTCCTCATGCGCTACCGCGATGCCGATTTGAACTTGCAGAAGCCTGTCGATCTGACGTACTTCAAGGATGTGTGCAGTGATCCACCCGCTTGGTGGCTTATCAAACGGAAGAAAACCCGCGATTGGACCGGCGGTATCGATGCCCGCTCGACGCGAGTGGATCTGGTCAACCTGCTCAGTCCGTTTCATAGCGGGGATGACGTCAAGAAACAGGAGCCGGTTTTTGCCGACATCCTCGCATTCTTGCACAGCGTTGAAGCGCCCAAGTACCCCTTCGCCGTTGATGCCAAGATTGCCGAGCGAGGGAAAGCAGTGTTCACCCAACACTGCTCCAAATGCCACGGCACGTATGGGCGGGATGGAACATATCCCAACCGAATCGTCTCCATTGAGAAACTAGGCACGGATCCGGTCCTAGCGGAGTCCGTATCTGAAAAGAACATCGAGTATTTCAATAAGAGCTGGCTCGCTCAGCAGGTGGGGCCAGACGGCGAACGCTTCCGGATCATGGAGAACCACGGGTACCAAGCCCCACCGCTCGATGGGATCTGGGCGACCGCTCCTTATTTTCACAACGGTTCCGTCCCCACCGTTTATCATGTGCTCAATTCCAAGGCCCGCCCGAAAATATACACCCGCTCCTTCCGTACAGGGGAGGAAGAGTATGATGCCGCCAAACTCGGTTGGAAGATCCAGGAGTTAGCCGAGTCGCCGGACCCGGCATCGCCCGGAATCGAACGACGGAGAGTCTATGATACCACGCAACGAGGACGCGGAAACGGTGGCCATCAATATGGCGACAAGCTGACCGAGGATGAGCGACTGGCGGTGATCGAGTACTTGAAGACCCTTTGACAGTGGAGCGGGTAGGTCGCCCGCATAGGGAGACGGCTTTGTCCATCAAGCATGCTCTTCTGGGACTTTTGGCGAACGGCCCGCTCCACGGCTACGACTTGAAGGCGGCCTACGAGCAGGAGCTGGTCCCGGAAAGCCATCTCAATTACGGGCAGGTGTATACCACCCTGGAGCGTCTGAGCCGGGACGGACTTGTGACGCACGATGTGGTGAGGCAATCGGAACGCCCCGACAAGAAGGTCTACGAGTTGACGCGCGAGGGCCGCCAGCAATTACGAGACTGGCTGACGACACCCTCGCGCCTCGACCTCGATCTTCGCAACGAAACGTACCTGAAACTGATGCTCGCCCGACGGCTCAAGGGCAGCGACCCTCGCGAGGTGTTGGCCATCGAGCGGCGAGGTTGCTTCGAGCGATTACATGAAGTTTCGCAGACGCGAGCGCGGGCCGAGAAGGAAGGAGCACCGCTCCATGCCATCCTTCTTCTAGAGTTAGCCGTTCTGCAACTGGAAGCATTCTTGAAGTGGCTGGAGCGGTGTGAGGAATTCCTCAATCGGGAGAAATCAAAGTGAAAATCGAGCCGCCCGCCTTTGAAGTCGCGGCGCTCTCCAAGGCTTTCGTCGCCGGTTCCGTCCGGGTCGAGGCGCTGCGCGGCGTCAGCTTGAGCGCGGAACGCGGACAGCTTATCGCGATCATGGGTCCATCCGGATCGGGGAAAAGTACCCTGCTACACTTGATCGGCGGCTTGGACGCGCCGACCAGTGGGCAGGTACGGATCGGCGAGACCGACCTGGGAGCGCTCGATGATGATCGCCGCGCCTTGTTCCGGCGTCGGCAGGTGGGATTTATCTTTCAGGATTTCAACCTATTGGATGTATTGAGCGCGGCGGAGAACACGGCGCTCCCTTTGTTGATCGACGGGCTGTCCGAGGCTGAAGCCCATCGCCGTGCTTTGGCGGCCCTGGAGTTGGTAGACCTGGCACATCGCGGAGATCATCTCCCCGGCCAACTTTCCGGCGGCGAGCAACAGCGAGTAGCCATTGCTCGCGCCCTGGTTACGAAGCCGCTCTTGCTCCTCGCGGACGAGCCGACCGGCAACCTGGATAGTACCAGCGGCGATCAAGTTCTGACTCTGTTGCGAAATCTGGTCGATCATCAACGGCAAACGGTGGTCATGGTTACGCACGACGCTCGCCAAGCAGCGTTGGCCGACCGGCTGATTCGACTCCGCGATGGCGTCGTGGTGGAGGATCAGGTCCTACCCCGTTGTCGTCCCTTCCGGGAAGTCCTGAACGATCTGGACATTGTCACATGAGCTGGAAGTATCCGACGCTCTGGAAATATACAACTCGTGAGGTTCAACGGCGTCCGGGACGGACGGTATTGACCTTGCTGGGAATAGTGATCGGCGTTGCTGGCGTGGTGGCGACCGGTGTGATGTTGCAGGCGCTGCGGCACGCGTATCGGGACTTGTTCGAGACAGCAACCGGGCGCGCTTCCCTGGAAGTAGTAGCCGAAGGATATGCCGGCTTCGATGCGAGCATCGCCACGAGCCTGGCAGACGTGCCGGGAATACGAGCCGCCCTGCCAATCATTCAGTCTCCTGCTACGATCATCACTCCCGCAGGGTCGCACCCGGTCCTTGTCCTGGGGGTCGATCCCGATCGAGACGGTTTCGCACGCGATTACATCCTACGCGCCGGACACACTCTGGACGAGCAGGACGGCCTTCTACTAGAAGCTGGATTCGCCGCGAGTCGCCGGTGTTCTCTTGGCGGGCACGTCCGGCTGTGGACGCCTAGTGGACTCGCCTACCTGCCGGTTGTTGGCCTGTTGGAGCCGCGTTCGGCGGCTAGTTTCAACGGCGGGTCCGTGGCTTTCATGCGTCTGGCGAGAGCGCAAAGGCTCTTCGATCTCCGCGATCGAATCAACGCGGTTCATCTCGTGCTTCGTGAGGGGGTAGATTCTAATCGGCTGACCTCCGACTTGCACGGCCTCCTGCCGGTGGGCCTGACGGTGCAGCCGCCGTCAAGCCGCGGGTCGGTGGGACAGGATGTGCTGTTCCTGACACAGCAAGGGCTTGGTTCCCTCAGCGTCGTTTCTCTCGTGGCCGGTGCCTTTGTCATCCTCAATGCCTTCCTCATGAACCTCGGTGAGCGTCGCCGTCAACTGGCCATTCTGCGCGCCCTCGGCGCCACCAGAGGACAGATCACGCGGCTGCTGCTCCGTGAAGCGATTTCGTTGGGTATCGTGGGCACGGTTGTGGGAATTGGAGTAGGAGCGCTGCTCGCCGCCGTGGCCCTGCATATCGCCGCCGTAACCATGGGGCTATCCGCCCGCGATGTGGGATGGCGCATCGAACCGTTTCTTACCGCCATGCTCGTGGGGCCGGGCATATGCGTTGCCGCGACTTTTCTGCCGGCCCGCCGCGCGGGACGCACGGAGCCGCTGACGGACTTAATGCCCCGGAGACACGGACAGGAACCTGGATTAAGTCGACGGCTGGGATTCGCCGGCCTTGCGTTTTCCACTGCTCCCCTGGTGCTTGTGCTCTCTTCTTACGTGGGTTGGATCACCCCCCCGATCTCTCCGTTTCTTCTGGGCACCGTCACGCTGCTCGCGTTGGTCGGCAGCGGTTTTCTCATCCCTTTGTTGCTTCCGTACCTGCTGCGCTTCGTCGGTCGGCTCTTCCGGCCGTCCTTCGGCACAATTGGGCGACTGGCCGTGCGTCAGCTTGACCGGCACCCGTCCCGCACGGCCCTGACGGTGGGAGTTCTGACAATCGCTATCGTGTTCGTTCTTTTCTTCGGCACCACGCTCTTGAATCGACTACAAGACATCCGTAATTGGTACACACGATTCGCCTATGGCGACTTTTATATCCGCAGCTCCTTCCCCGACTTGACGACCCTGGTGACGGGAGCTGTCTTGCCGGAAGCGGTTGGGGCAGAACTGAAGGCATTCGACGGGGTCGCACGAGTGGATCGCATCGATGGGGTAATCACGCATGTGGGCGGTCAATCAATTCTGATGATGGGCATGACTCTTTCAAACGCTCGAACGATGCCGTTCGATATCAGGGCCGGTGAGCCGCAATTTGCCGCGCAACGCCTCGCACAGGGAGACGTGATACTGGGCACAGGGCTGGCTCGCCGGTTGAGGCTTGGAGTCGGGGACAGTATCGAGTTCAATACGCCGCACGGTCCGCAGTCGAGACGGATTGCTGCGCTCATCCAGGATTACGGAGCCGGCGGCATGATTCTTATTATGGACGACGACGAGGTACGGCGTCTCTTTAATGTGAAGGGCGTTCTCTGTTACGTTCTCACCGCACGGGCGGGAAAAGAGCCGATGCTGGCCGAGCGTTTGCGAGTCTTTTGCCGAGAGCGCGGTCTCATCGTCGATTCCAAGCAGGAAACGCACACCTGGTTCGTCCGCAAGATCGAGGGCATGGTGGCGCTGTGCTGGGTGCTGTTAGTTCTAGTCTTTGTCGTGGCCTCGCTTGGCATCACGAACAGCCTGACGATGAACCTGTTGGAACAAACGCGGGAGATCGCTGTTTTGCGGGCCATCGGGATGAAGCGCGGGCAGGTTCGCGCTCTGCTCTTGTGTCAAGCATTGACCATCGGCGTTGTCAGTCTTATGCCGGGGCTAATCTTGGGGATCGGTTGGAGTTATCTAATGCACTTGCCGCAGAATCCGACTCTTGGCTCGATCGTACACTTTCAGCTTAATCCCTGGTTTCTGGCTGGATGCTGCGTCGCCGCCTTCGTTGTGCCGATCTTGGCCGCCCTGTATCCGGCGCAACGCGCTGCTCGGCTGCAAGTGATCCAGGCTTTACGCTACGAATGAGTTGGTTTTGGTTTAGCGGCGCTTCGCAGAAGCGTTCGGAGCCAAGACGCTTCTGCGAAGCGCCGCTAAAGAAAGTTAACGTCCTTCCGCTGGAGTTTTTATCTCCTTTTTGTAGTAATTCGGGAACGGCGGGCGTGTCGGATGCCTGACTGGATTTTTCTTCAGCTCGGCCAGCACGATGTCGATTGCCTTTGCCAACTGCGGGTCTCTTCCTTGGCGAACTTCTTTCGGATCGAACTCAACCTCCACATCCGGGGGGACGCCTCGATTTTCCACGTCCCATCGACCGTTCGGGAACCAGATGCCCCAGCGAGGGGCCGTCACCAGGCCGCCATCCACCAGCGGAGGATAGCCGCTGATGCCGACCAAGCCGCCCCAGGTCCGCTTGCCGACCAACGGGCCTAGTTTCGATTGTCGGAAGGTGTACGGCAGGTAGTCGCCTCCCGAGCCTGCCATCTCGTTGATGAGCATTACTTTCGGTCCCGGGATCGCCGACGTAGGAAATGCTTGGTCGGCACCCTCGCGCGTGCTGGCGTAGTTGCGGATCGGCTGGCGGAGGTAGTCGATTACGTGATCGGCCAGAAGGCCGCCGCCGTTGAATCGTTCGTCCACGATCGCCGCTTCTCGACCGGCTTGGGCAAAGAAGTAACGGTTGAAGCGGAGGTATCCTTGGACGTAGGTGTCGGGCAGATAAATGTACGCCACTCGTCCGCCCGTCAGCTTATCCACCAACCTCCGATTGGCATCCACCCAGGCGAGATTGCGCAGGTCGCGCTCGCTACCGGTTGGCACAACGGTGACTTCCCGGCTTTCCTTGCCGTCCGGGGATGGCCCGACCCTCAGCACCACTTGCTTGCCCGCGGTGCCCTCGAACAGCCGATATAGCTCGTCCTCCCCTTGGAGTTCGCGGCCATTTACGGCCAGCAAATACTCGCCCTCCTTGACGCCGGCGCCTGGCTGCGTGAGGGGCGCCCGCAGCTTCGGGTTCCAACTCTCGCCGCGGTAGATCTTGGCGAACCGATACTTTCCCTTATCGATTCGGAAATCAGCCCCGAGAAGTCCGCATTTGCGGCTCTCGACCTTTGGCACATCCCCACCGAACAGGTAGACGTGCTGAAGACTGAGTCCTGCGAGCAGCTCGTCGAGCAGATAGCTCAAGTCGTGCCGGCTGCCCAGTCGGTCCAGGTAGGGCGCATGCTTGTCCCATTCTGCCTTCAAGTCGTAACCGTGGAAATTCGCATCGTAGAGAAAGTCTCGCTCGATGCGATAGACCTCGCGATAAATCTGTCTCCATTCCTCGCGCGGATCGATCCGAACCTCCAGTCCATCGAGCTTCAACGCGCCGTCTCCGGCTTTGGCCGGCTGGCCCGTGCCGACGAGAAACCAACCGTCCCCCTGATGGTAGAGCATCTTCTCGCCATCGCCTGAAACGGCGAAATGAGACACATTGTCCACCAGCTTCTCGGTCTTGCGTTTGTCCAGGTCAAAGCGATGCACGCTAGCCGGCGGGGCGGCCGGGTCGATCGGCGAATCGTCCATGGAGAAGACGGCAGGCCCTTCCAAGAGGAAAATGGTTCCCTCCTTACCGCTAAGCAGTCGAAGGTAGTTCTTGGCGGGCACCGGCAACGCCAGCGTTCGCTGATCGATGTCCTCCAGATCAACCTTCACCTTGGGCGGAGTTTTATCCTTGTTTGCTTTGTCCTTCTTCTCCGTGTCCTCCGATTTCGGCTTTTCCTCATCGCTCTCTGGAGCCAGCGGCGACGGATCTTCTTTGCTCAGCACGACCACGTAAACGCTCCGGGTCACTCCACGGTTGAGGACCGCCATGCCGGAACCGACCGAGGGGCCGATGTCGGTGCTGGCCGTAAAGTACAGATACTTTCCGCCCTTATCGAAAGCGGGGTGACGGGCGTCGCTCATGCCGTCGGTGATCTGTTGTGATTTGCCGGAATCGAGCGAGTAGAGGAAGACAGCGTACAGGTAGTTCTTGAGCTGCCGGGAGAAAGCCAGCCATTTGCCATCGGGCGACCAGACCGGCGCGGCCGGCGGATCGTCATCGTAGGGAGCGGTGTCCACCTTGGTCGATTTGCCGCTCTCAAGGTTGAGGATCCATACGTTCAGCCGTTTGTCCTGATAAGCGATCCGTTTGCCGTCGGGCGACCAGGTGGGGTTGTAGTAGAATGACGGCGGATCGCCGAGCTTGAACTTTTTCACATCGCCGCGGCCATCCTGGGTGCGAATGTGCAGCTCATACTCGCCGGATTCATCGGAGAGATAAGCCAACCATTTGCCATCGGGCGACCAGGCCGGGTCGCGCTCAGCGGATCCGGAAGAGTTCGTCAAGTTGCGCATGTCTCCCTTCTTGGCCGGGACGGTCAGCACTTCGCCGCGGGCCTCGAACAAGGCCCGGGTGCCACTGGGCGAAAGCCCGGCTTTGGTGATATTCTTGGCCACCTTCTCCATCTTCGGCCGCACACCGGGAAGATCGGCCTCGACACGAACAGGTATGGGGTGGGACTTCTCCGTCCGTAAGTCGATCAAGTGTAGCGATCCGCATCGGTCGAAGACGATGGCATCGCGGCACGCAGACGCGGACTTGATGTCCGTCGCTTCGGGTTCAAGCAATCGGCGAACCTCCTGCGAGCCGGGTTGGTAGGCAAATAGGGTTGTCGAGCCATGGCGATCGGAAAGGAAATACACCGTGTTTCCAACCCACATGGGATTGAAGTCATTGGAATCGGTTCGCGGCACTTTGGTGATCGCCGAGTCCGCGAGATCGGCGATCCAAAGCGGCGCGGCTGTCCCGCCGCGGTAATTTCGCAGGGGACGATAACCTCCGGGGAACTGCGGCTTGTTGGAGAGGGGCACATAGGCGATCCGCTTCCCATCGGGGGACAACGCACCGTCTTCGGCCATTGGAAGCGGCAGTTCTACCGGCTGCCCGCCGCCGACGGGAACGCGGAACAACTGGATAAACCGGGCATAGCTGCTCCGGGGGGAGCGGAAGATCACCTCTTTGCTGTCAGGTGTCCAACCGACCGGGACGTCCGGATCGGGATGATGAGTCAGACGGCGTGGGACGCCTCCGCTAGCCGGGATGACGTACACATCCAGGTTTCCCTCATACTCTCCGGCGAAGGCAATCAGTTCTCCAGTGGGAGAAAAGACTGGATAGCTCTCCAGGCCAACGCCAGCCGTCAGTCGGCGTGCGTCTCCTCCGGCTCGATCAACTACCCAGAGATCGCCGGCGTAGCTGAACGCGATCTGCTTGGCACTGACCGCCGGGCGCTGCAAGAGGAGGGGCGGCTCGGTTCCGGCGTAAGATAGGCCCGAGAACAATACCAAGGCCATTAGTGATAGGCGCATCATTCTTTCCCTCAAGGCTAGAGGAGTCCGGACATCCGGAGGAAGGGACCAACGAAGTAGAGACACATCCGTGAGGGTATGGTATGGGCTTGCCTGCAGACTGCAAGCAATCCAGTCTTTGTCTGCAAACTTCGCGAGTCGCTCAGTCGGCTTTACGGAGTTCGCAGTTCGGACATCCTTTACGAACTTTCAGAGGCTAACCCTGGCGAACAAGCGACCTTGACGCCGCGGCGCGAGCCGGGTTGGATAGCAAGAAGTTTTATCCGAAGTGGAGGCTGCGTCCAACATGGAACGGCTGCGCGTTCGCGGGGCTTGCCCGCACGATTGTCCCGATACTTGCGGCATTATCACCGAAGTAGAAGACGGCCAAGCCGTCTCCGTACTCGGCGATCCTGACAATCCCGTCACGCGCGGCTGGCTCTGTGCCAAGGTTCGGCCATATTTGCATCACGTTTATCACCCCGAGCGCGTGTTATATCCGCTACGGCGTGTCGGTCCTAAAGGAGGCGGAGAATGGCAACGCATCGGCTGGGAGGAAGCCATCGCCGAGATTGCGGCACGCTGGAAAACGATCATCGCCGAATCCGGCGCGGAGGCGATCCTGCCCTACAGCTATAGTGGTACACTCGGATTGGTCCAAATGACCGTGTCCAGCACCCGGCTGTGGAATCGACTAGGCGCGAGTCAGTTGGAGCGTACCATCTGTTGCGCCGCTGCCGAAATGGCGGTCGAGGCGACCATCGGCAAACGCTGGAGTCCGCCATACAACGACATCCTCGCCAGCCGCCTGGTGCTTATCTGGGGCCACAACCCGATCAGTACCGCGCCGCACTTCATGCCGTTTCTGCGGCAGGCCCAGCGCGCCGGCTGTCAAGTCGTTGTCATTGATCCGCACCGCACACAAACCGCGCGGGGCGCCGATTGGCATCTCGCCCCCGTACCCGCCACGGACGGCGTGCTGGCAATGGCGCTGGCGAACGTCCTTGTCGCCGAGGAGATGCACGATGAGGCATGGCTGGAAAGACACACAATTGGTTGGCAGATCTTGCGTGAGCGTCTCGCCGAGTTTCCTCCGCGACGCGCAGCAGAAATCACTGGATTGACGGAGGAGGACATTATTCGCCTGGCCCGTCTTTACGGATCGACGCGTCCCGCTCTGATCAAAATGGCCGACGGCATCAATCGCAACCGCAACGGCGGACAGAACGTGCGGGCCATCTGCGCCTTGCCGGCCCTGACGGGACAATATGGCGTGCGCGGCGGCGGTCTGGCGTACAGTACGAGCGATTACGTGAAATGGGATACCGAGGCGGTCAATCACTGGCGCCACTGCCCGCCGCCGGGGCGAAGCATCAACATGAATCGCCTTGGCATGGCCCTGCTCGGCGAGGTTCGCGATCCACCGATCCGCTCTCTGTACGTGTTCGGCGCGAATCCCGCCGCCTCCGCTCCCAATGCCGGGCGCGTAGTCGAAGGGCTCCGCCGCGCCGACTTGTTTACCGTCGTCCATGAGTTGTTTCTGACCGATACGGCCGATTACGCGGACATCGTGCTGCCGGCCACGTCGCAACTAGAACAAACGGATTTGCACAAGGCGTATGGCACCTCGCTTTTAACGTATAATCGTTCGGCCATCGCGCCGCGGGGGGAGTGCAAGAGCGACTGGGAAGTGATGGGGCTGCTCGCCTCCGCCCTCGGCTTCGAGGAGCCGTGGCTGCACCAGAGTGCCGATGAGGTGATCGAGGAGGTGCTGGCGGCAACAGCGGAAAAGCTACCGGCCCTACGCGGGATCACACTTTCGCAGCTTAAATCCCAAAGCGCAGTGCAAATCCATCTCGACGATTCAACTCCCTTTGCCGGATGTAGCTTTCCAACGCCCAGCGGGAAGGTCGAGCTTTTTTCGCAGTTGTTCGCCGACCTGGGCATCGATCCGCTGCCAGGGCGCTTCCGTGATGATGAAGATGACGGCGGCTTCGAAGAGTGCGGACGAGACACCCGCGCTCCGGAACGAGACTATCCACTCGAGGCGGCATTGCAGCTCTTGACGCCGGCATCGCATCATTTTGTCAGCAGCAGCCTCGCCAATCAGCCGGGCTTACTGAAAAATGCTGGGCCTGCCTTCGTCGAGATCCATCCGGACGATGCAGCGCGGCGCGGCATCCGCAACGATGATACCCTCCTCGTTTACAACGGGCGCGGTTCCTGTCTTCTGCGTGCCCTGGTCACCGATGCGGTGCGCCCGGGGGTCTTGTTCTCGCCGAAAGGCCGGTGGGCGAAACTGCACGGAGGAACCAACGTCAATTGGACGACCCCTGACGCGCTGGCCGACATAGGCGGTCAAAGTACGTTTCACAGCAATCGTGTCTGGGTCCGCCGCGTCGAGTAGGTCCGGCTCGGCTCGCCGGACCTCAGAGTGCCGCTCGGCTCGCGGCACCTACTTGGTTGCTAGGATTCGACTTATGTTCGAGTGGGAACACATTAACGCATGGATGCGTGAGTACGCCGGACGCGGCGCCGGTGCGGCATTAATCCTCCTTCTGGGATGGATCGCGAATAGATTGCTCATTGGGCCGTTGCGACAGGTCCTTGGCAGCAGCCGGCTCGATGTCTCGGTGGCGTCGTTTCTCGTCAACTCCGTCCGCACCGCGATTCTACTTGCCGTACTGCTTGCCGTGCTTCAGCAGTTCGGCCTGGAGACGACCTCGCTCTTGACACTACTTGGGACGGCAGGGTTGGCCGTGGCGCTGTCGCTGCAAGGCTCGTTGGCTAATTTCGCCTCTGGGTTGCTGATCTTGGCCTTCCGCACGGTGCGCATAGGCGATTCGATAGAGGTCGGCGACGTGCGTGGACGAGTCAGCGAGATGTTGCCGTTTCACATCGTCGTGGAGACGCTCGATAATCAACGCATCACCCTGCCCAACACACTCTTGACCAGCGGCCCGGTGCGCAACAACACGTATCTACCCTCGCGGCGCGTGCAATGGTTGCTGCCGATCGGTCCTGGCGATGACCTCGACGCGGTCAAGGCCGCGCTGCGAACTCGCTTACAAGGGGACACCCGTATCCACAAGGAGCCGCCGCCGCAAATCTTCATGCAGGAATGGGCAGGGGATAAGCGAACGTTGGCGGTGGCAGCGTGGACGGCCACGGCCGATTATCTGGCTGTACAGCAAGAACTGCTCGAAGAATTGGGCAAAAGCATCGAATTAGCCCGCAGCCCCAAATAGCGACCCCCCGAGCAGGAGTTGCAAAGACCTAAACAGCATCCTGCCGCCGGTCACTACCGCAGTCGGACCTGCACAAGCGCTGGGCGCACGTGGGATCTCCTCGACTTTTCGAGTTACGTCGCTCTATTCGGTTGAAAAAGCGACTCGCCGGCTGCGCTGGAAGCGCAGCGGAAGAGGAGGGGAAGCTACGAGAGAGTCGAAGCATTCACGCCTAGCCGGCCGAATTGGCGGACTTGTTGGCAACAACCGTGGCTGGAGCCGGCGGTGCGGAGTTTTTTCCACCGTGGATGGCGTCGTAGACTTCCTGGCGATGCACCGGGACTTCCTTGGGGGCCACAATGCCGAGGCGGACCTTGTCGCCGCGGATTTCCACCACCGTCACGGTGATGTCGTTGTTGATCACGATACTTTCATTTTTTTTCCTGGACAGTACTAGCATCGCCGCCTATCCTTCTCTAAAGTACGAGGGGGCTGGACTCGCTGGTTCCCACGTGCTTACATTGTCCCGACGAGTCAGGTGTTGGAGGGAACATTGTAGGACACGGCAGTGAAGATCCGCTTCTACTGCTGGAGCCAGAGTGACAATCTCGGCAGGGGCATTCGCTATTCCGTGGCCCTAGAACGGTTACAAACCGTGGCTGTTCCGAGACTTCATCACATTTCAATCTATCGGTGCGCGCAGGGTCCGTCAAGGGGCTGTCACCATTCTTTTTCCATTTTTTCGCGCATTTGGCATAGCATCTGATTACAGGGAGTTGCCCTTGTCCGAGAGGACGGAGTGTCGTTATGGTATCCCCCGCCCCGCCCACACCAGGGCGGAGGCGGCCCGACCAGGAGGCATGGATGCCCGGAGTGGTACGAAAATGCACGCATGGGTGGCTGTACGCCCTGATAGCCTTCCTAGCCCTGGGACAGGGAGGCTGCTTGCTTGCCCTCGCGGGTGTGGCGGGCGGCGCCGCGGCCACCGGGTATTTCTATTACAAGGGTCGGGTCTACCGAGATTACGCCGCCAGCTTCCCCGACGTGCGTAACGCCGTCCACGCCGCTTTGCTCGATATGCACTTTCTGATCTTCACGGAAGAGGCCAAGGACGGCAAAGCCCTCGTCGTCACCAAGACGACCAGCGGAAAAAAGGTGCGTGTCTACCTTGATTGTCTCTCCAGCCCTATTCCCGCCGAGGGCATGCTCACGCGAGTGTCTATCCGCGTCGCCTGTTTTGGCGACGAGAGTGTTAGCGCGCGCATCTTCGATCAAGTCGCCTGGCGCTTGAGCCATCCGTCCTCTTCCCCAGTCGGACCTGCACCCACGGGTCCGCCGCCGGTTGGACCGCCGCAACCCATCCAGCAAACCGGATTCCAAACCACCGAGCCAAAACTTGCCCCCGCGAAGTAATCCGAGCCGCGGCCGTTAGAGAGCGGCCATGTTCAAAGCTTCCGAACGGTCGCGGCTCGGATAGAATCTCGCTATGGCCGTACTTGGATTCGACATCGGCGGCGCTAATCTGAAGGCGGCTCACAGCAGCGGCCGCGCGATTAGTGTGCCCTTCGCCCTCTGGAGAGATCCGGCCCTTTTGCCGCAAGCACTCCGCCGATTACGGGACGACATGCCGCCCGCTGATGTCCTTGCTGTCACGATGACCGGCGAGCTTGCCGATTGCTTCGAGAGCAAACGGCAAGGCGTGCTTGCCATTCTGGATTCGGTCTTGGCTGTCACTGGATCGACGCCCGTGCGCGTTTGGCGCAACGACGGACGATTTGTCGATGTGCCAACTGCGCGAGCAACGCCGTTGCAAACGGCGTCGGCGAACTGGTTGGCATTGGCGGCGTTCGCTGGTCGCTACGCACCGAAAGGGCCAGCGCTCCTTATCGACACGGGATCGACAACCACCGATATCGTTCCGTTGCTCGATGGGCTGCCGACACCAAGGGGACGTACCGATCCGGAGCGTTTGCGCTCTGCGGAACTGGTCTATACCGGCGTTCGGCGAACGCCGTTGTGCGCCTTACATCACAGCTACAACCAAGCATCCGAGTTGTTCGCGACGACCCTGGATGCGTACTTGCTCCTTGGCTTTCTGTCCGAGGATCCATCGGAGTCGAGCACGGCGGATGGACGGACGGCGACGAGGGAATGTGCCGAGTCTCGCATCGCGCGCATGCTCTGTGCTGATCTGGAAACCAGCACCTTCGAGGAACGCCGGCAATATGCGGAATCTATCTTGAAGACTCAGATGGCAATTCTTGGCCGTGCTTTCGACGCCGTTGCGATGCGATTGCCGGAGCCGCCGCAAACCATCGTATTCGCTGGCGAAGGCGAGTTCCTCATCCGCCTCGCCTTGAAAGCCCAAGCGGGACTTCCTACCTGCCGAGGCGTGTCCCTCGACGAAAAACTCGGGGCGGAGATCTCCCGTGCCGCATGCGCCTACGCCGTGGCCATCCTGGCCTTAGAGGAAAGATGATCCCATGTCGCGCTCGGTTACAGTCGTGAAAGTTGGCGGCAGTCTCTACGATCTGCCGGACCTCGGCTCCCGCCTACGCCGCTGGCTCGTCGAACAAGTCGATAGCCGACTGGTTCTTGTTCCCGGCGGCGGCAAGACAGCGGATGTCGTCCGCCATCTTGACCGCTGCCACAACCTTGGCGAAGAAACCGCGCACTGGCTCGCCCTCCGTTCTCTGACTCTTAACGCGCATTTCCTCGCTTCTCTGTTGCCTTCGGCATGCGTGACCGGAAATGTAGAAAGGTTCCAACTCCACTGGAATAAAAACGAATTGCCGATCCTCGATGTCCACGAATTTGCTCGCGCCGACGAGCAACGATCCGATCATCTTCCGCATCGTTGGGCTGTCACCAGTGATGCTTTCGCTGCTCGCGTCGCCGTCGTCCTCCAAGCTCGCGATCTGGTCTTACTCAAGTCCATAACAATCCCCTCGGAGATCGACTGGACCGAAGCGGGACGGACAGGATTTGTCGATGCAATGTTGGCTGAGGTATTGCGCGAAGCGCCGGCGGATTTGCGTGTGCGGGCCGTGAACTTTCGGAGGAATGAAGGATGATGAGGAAAACTCGTCCATCATCCTTCATTCCCCCGAATCCACGGTAATCGGAGGGCTACTCGTGTTCCCCGGTCGCGGCAAGAGCCTGGTACTCTTGCCACGATTCGAGGAAGACTAGCAAGTTCCCGCTCAGGAGGCTTTGCTCCATCAGTTCCACGTCCTCCAAGATTTGCTGGAGATGGTCCGCGCTGCTTGTCGGCAGTTGCAGTGTGGGCGACGTGCTGATGACAGGAGCGGCGACACTGCTGGTGAGGTTCCCGGCGCTCGGCGTAGGCGTGCCGACAACCGATGGGGAGACGGGCAGGGCGGTGCCAGTCGTCACCGACTGAATGCTTGGATTGCCGGCAGTTAACAAGGGCACCGGAGTCGAAGTGGTGGTTCCTTGGAAGGCGCCGATGTCGATAGCTCCCGATGTGGGACGCTGATCGCCGCGCTGATCGGTGGCTGGGGCATTGACGCTGCTGCCCGCATTGATGGCGGGGCTGCCGGACAAGAGGCCGATGGTAAGCGTTGGACCGCCGTTATTTTGCAGTTTGCCCAGCTTGGCATTTATGGGGCTGGCGGTCGTACCCACCTTATCAGTGCTGATGAAGCCACCGCTCGTCAGCTTGTTCGCCGTGCCGATCAGGTTGTAGCCCTGACTGATAAAAGTACCGGAGACATCGGTGGGGTTATTGATCGCCCCTTTGTTGCCGGCCACGATGGTGTTGTAGAGCCACACCCCACCATTCGCGTCAATGCCGCCGCCGCTGGTGCCCCCGTAGTAACCGAGACCTCCCTGCTGCTGGCTGGCGGTATTGCCCGTGATGGTGGAGCTGGCGATATAGGCGGCGCCGCCGTAAACTCCGATGCCGCCTGTGCGATAGTCGTTATTTTCCACGTTGTTGGCGATCGTCGAGTTAATGAGCGTCAAGGAAATGCCTTCACTGTCGATCCCGGCTGCGGCATAGTTGCCTGTGGTGGTGTTGCCGTTGATGGTGCTGTCGAGGACCGTAAGGATACCTCCGGATTCGTTTGAGATGCCGCCGGCGGTATTGGTAGGGTAGTAACTGGACTGATTCGAGTTATTCGCGGGCGGAGCCTGGTTGTTGCTGACCTGAACCTGACGCAACGTCAACGAACCATAGTTGTTGATGCCGGTGCCTTTGAAGTTGGCCACGGTCAGGCCCGTGATGAGCACAGTTGGCTCCGGGGGGAAGAAAACGAGTCCTTGCGGCGAATACCCGATAACGAGGCCGCCGAACGTTGCTGCGTTCAAAGAGTTCGGTTCAATGGTGAGTACGTTGGCGCCCGGTCCGAGGATGTTGGTGTTCGCCGTGATGGCCGGCAAGGCGGTAAGCAGATTGATGGCGCCGTGAGCACCACTATCGAAGACGATCGTGCTGCCGGGATTGGCGTCCGCCGCCGTGATCGCCGCCCGCAGCGAGCCGGTCCCGTTGTCGTTGGTATTGCTGACGTGAATCTCGGATGATACCACCGTGATCTTCTCTTGTTGCGTGCCCGAGACCCCGTCCGCCGTGACCGTCAGTGTCGGCGTTCCCGTGTTGCTATCCTGGTACTCAAAAGTCCCCGTAACGGCTCCCTTGGGAATGGTGAAGCTGGAGTTGGATAACGGATCGCCGCTTTGGGACAGGAACTTGCCGCCGCTGGAGGTGCTGCTGAGTTTGATCGTCAAGCCTGTGGAGCCGGACGGGATAATGTTGCCATACTTATCCTTCACCTCAACGGTGATGCTGCCCGAGGGCACGCCGGTGGGCAGCGTCTGGGGTTGCGTGAGGAACGCCACGCTGCTTGGCGCGGCCGGATTGATGGTCTCCGTTTGAGCCCCGGAGATGCCATTCGGAACCTGGGCGCTGAGATAGAGCTGGCCTTCGGTGGTGGTCTCGAACTTGAAGCTCACCGTTTTGGAGCCTGCGGGCATGATGATGACCGCGTAGGAGTAGTAGGGCGACGTACTGTTCGTGGGTAGGGGATTGCCGTTGGAATCGAAGAACTTGGAGTTGAAACTGTAGCCTCCGTTTACGGTTCCGTTATTGACGCCCAGACTGAGATCGATCGTCAGGCCGCCGGTGGGAGCGGCTGTCGCGTTGCCCCAGTTGTCCTCCAGCTGCACGGTCACGAGATTCGACGTCTGGCCGGCCGTTAGCGTTTGAGCCGAGGTCGTGAACACGAGCGAGGCTAGGCCGTTAACCGTCTCCGTCTGCGTGGCCGACAACGGCGGTACAGCGCCAGTCGACGAGCCGTTGTAGTAACCACTCGTAGACGCCGTAATGAGCAACTTCCCGCCCCACGTGCTACTGAACTCAAAGTTGGCCGCGCTGGTACCCTTTGCGATCTTGATCGTGTTTTGCGCAAGCGGATTGCCTGACGTATCGAGGAACTGAACGCCGGACTGAACGCCGGGAATAGTGCCGCTAACGTAAAGGCTAAGGTCGCTTGGAGCGCTGAAGGCATGGCCGCTGCTGTCTTCCAATTGCACCGTGATTGGGGTGGATGTCTTGCCGGCATGGACCGTCTGTGCGGTCGAGGTGAAGACCAATGACACGCCGACGGCTTCCGCCTGCTGGCTTTGGAAACCGTTCTCCGCGGCCGTGAGGGTGGGAAGTCCTATCTTGCTGTCCTTGTATTCGAAGCTGGCCGAACTGGAGTTGGCGGGGATAGTGAGGGTGGCGTTGGACAGCGGACTGCCCGACGTAGTGAGGAACGTGCCTCCGGTCGAACTGCTGGTCAATTTGACGCCCACGGCGCTGGTAACCACAGCCGGTGCGCCCGTATCGGTCACCAGCTCGACCGAGATCGGCTGAGAAGCGGTGTTCAGCTTAAGATCCTGTCCCGCTGAAACGAACATCACGTTGTAGGGTCCGTTGACGGTCTCTTGTTGCGAAGCGCTCAAAGTAGAGACACTCGTGTAGGAATACACGTTCAAAGTCGGTTGACCGCCCACGGTGTCTTCAAACTCAAAACTTGCTGAACTAGAGCCTTTTGCAAGGGTCAAGTTGTTGGAACTCAACTTTTTGCCCGTCGTATCGAGAAACTCGCCGGTCGAGGAGTTGCTGCTCAAATAAAGAGACATGTCGCTTTCCGCCTTGACCACCTTGCCCTGGCTGTCTTCCAACTGGACCGTGATGGTGGACGATGGCTTGCCGGCCGTGATCGTTCGCGAGGCCGTGGAGAAGGCCAGCGTTATCCCGCCGATATTTACCTGAAGCGGATTCGACAGAGGGTAGCCGTAAGGTCCAGGATACGTGAGCGTGAGGTTCGCAATCCCTTCCACAGTATCCTCGTACTCGAAAGTGGCCGTGCTGGATCCGGCGGGAATGGTGATGCTGGAATTGGCGAGCGCCTTACCCGAGGTATCGAGGAACTTCCCGCCGCTCGAACTGCTGCTCAGCTTCACCGTCATATTGGTGGGCGTCGTGTAGGCGTTACCGCCGGCTTGCAACTGCACCGTGATGAGCTGCGCTTGGTTGATTGCCATCGGCTGGAGCGGCAAGACATTTGTGAGGTTGTAAAAGGACGGTGTCGTAACGGTCTCCTGCTGAGAAGTCGAGACTGTCCAAGGAGCCGCGGGCAAACTATTAAATGGGCCAAACTCACCGCCCAGATCAAGCGCCGCCGTCAAAGAAGGGCTGCCGCCCTGAGTGTCTGAGTACTTGAAGCTGGCCGAACTGCTCCCCTTGGCGATAGTGACATAACCGGTCGTGATCGGCGAACCAGCAGTGTTCAGGAATTTGCCCGTGTAAGAGGAACTGCTGAGGTAGATGTTTTCGGCCGCGGGTGCGGTGATCGCCGTTCCGCTGCTGTTTTGCAACCGCACCGTGATGGTTCCCGACGTCTGGCTGGGCGCGAGCGTTTGTGCGGCGGTGGTGAAGGCCAAATCCATGCCCACGTCCTCCTGTTGGAAGGCGTACAGGCTCCCATCGCTGGACTGCGCCGTGATGGTCGGCGAGCCGTAGCTGGTGTCCTTGTACTCGAAGCTGGCCTCGGTTTGGCCGGCCGCGATGGTTATGCTGGAGTTGGGCAGCGCAGTGCCCGAAGTACTCAGAAACTGGCCGCTGCTGGAATCGCTGCTCAGCTTGATCGTCACACTGCTGGTGAGCGCCTGATCGAGCTTGAGCGTGAAAGGCCTCGAGGCTGTGTTTAATTGAATCCACTGGGGGGGCGTGATAAACGCCATGGGTATGCCCACACCCTCGACTTGCTGCGTCTGCGACAAATAATCACTCGTCATCGCCGTGATGGTCGCGTATTGTGTCCCCTTGTACTCGAAGCTGGCCGAATTGGAACCGGCGGCGATAGTGATGTTGGGAGTGGACAGCGCTTTGCCCGTTGTATCGAGGAACTGACCGGTGAAGTCGCTGCTCTGAAGATTGAGGGTCACGCTGCTCGTGGCGTTGACCGCTTTGCCACTCGCGTCTTGCAGCTGGATCGTTATCTTGCCCGACGGTGTGTTAGCCGGGATCACCTGAGGGGATGTTGTGAAAGCCAGGGAATAGCGGATGTTCTCGTTCTGCGATACGTTCGAGTTGCCTGTGGAGGCATTAATGTAGCCGTATCCGACTGCGCTGTTTTCGTACTCAAAGCTGGCCGAGCTGTTTCCTGCGCTGATGGTGACGTTGTTCGGCGAAGGTAGCGGGTGGCCGGAGGTATCGAGAAGTTGGCCGGTGCCGGGATAGCTGCTCAACGAGACGGTCACGTTGCTAAGGGCCTTCACCACTTTGCCGCTTGGATCTTGCAGTTGCACCGTGATAGGTTTCGATATTTGACCCGGGGCCAACGTTTGCGGCGGTGTAGTGAAGACTAAGTCGGCAGAGACGTTCACGGATCGCAGCGCGGACAAAGTGCCATCCGTCGATTTGGCGGTGATCTGTGGATTGCCCAATTGAGAGTCTTCATACTCGAAATAAGCCGTATTCGAGCCTGCCGCGATGGTAACGCTCGGAGTCGAAAGCGCTTTGCCCGATAGGTTCAAGAATTGGCCTGTGCTGGAGGAGCTTTGCAGGTTGATGGTCACGCTGCTCGTGGCGTTGACGGCATGGCCGTAGATGTCCTGCAGCTGAACCGCGAAAGCGCCGGACGGTTGATTCAATGTGAAATCATAGGGGGCCGCCGCGAACGCCAGGTAATTGCTGGCGGGGGTCAAGCGCTCTTCCAGCACTTCTATGCGGGGTCGCACCCGACGACGATTTGGGGTGGGAACACGGCAGGAACGACTATGGCGATTGCTACCACGTGGGGCCCAACGCTGCGAAAGCTGCCACAACCAGTGGGGCAGATACATATATTTTCCATCCGATGCGAGAGGACAAGGGGGAGAACGTCTTGCCTGGGCGATACGACCTCGCATTCAATCGTTGGCCCATACCTTCGGCCCTGTAACGCGCCACGAAGCTTCAAGACGATCCGATTCCGGGCGAGTACGGACAAATACGTTCCATCCGGTCGATGGATGAAAAACGGTGCCTCTCCTCGAACCGCCTTTGCTCTCTATGAAGATAGAAAGAGGTACTAGCGGGTTCTGAGAGACAAGTGTCTTATCTTCTTGCGAATCAGAGATCTCATGAATGGACGCAATTGCCGTACCATATTTCTCCCCTTCGTGTTCGCCGATTCAACCAGTCGGCAAACAATTCTCAACACGCACGGCCAGTAAATCGTTGTGCGCTCTCTCGATACGTTTAACTTTCGGTGACACAATCGCTTGCGCCGGCGTTTGTCCATATCGGAGTCAGAAAGGAGGCGCGCACATCGCACAAAAGTTGGATGACTAATTTACACCACGAACGAAGCAGTCCCTTCCACCGCGCTAACAGGAATTAGCAAATTGTAAAGTTAACATTGTTAACTCGACTTAACATTTCGGATGAGCCTTTCTTCGAGGCGCTGTCGGAGAACCAGTCATTTGAGTAGGGATGTCAGGCGTCGTACCGCGTCCTCGTCGATCACCGCTTCGCGTTTACCGCCTTTGCAAACCGCCCCGCGTACCGCGAACCAATCGGGACACAGCGGCAACAAGGTACGGATCTCTTTTGGTCCGAGTGAACCGGCGAGGGCGATCGGCAAGGCAGCGGCCTGGCAGTGCCGGCGCAGCTCCGCAATCTCTTCTCGTGACAACCAATCGATCAGGGTCGAACCGTCCTTTCCCCAAGTGTCGATGAGAAACGCACCGAGCCGTAAACTCGCTGCCAGAGCCAAAACTTCGCGCGGAGGCGGTGCGTGTGCTCGCTTCCAATCGGCGTAGGCGACCGCGACGGCTCGGCATCCAGGATTTGCCTCGACTAGCCGCTGCGTCGCGTAGGTCAGCTGCCAGCGCCACAATAGCGGGGCATGCCGCTGAAACCCTGCCAACCCCCACTTGGCATACGCCAGATGCGGCACAATCGTAGGCTCCTTCCAGAACGAATCAAGCAACTCACCAAGTGCCGCGCTGACTGGCCTTCGTCCTGCGACCGCAGCAACCACTTCCACAATGACGCCTCGATCGGGCGGTCCCAGCGGACCACGCTCTGGCTCCTTCACATCGATTAGATCGGCACCGCCGGCCAGAGCCGCTTCGACCTCCGCGGTATTCCGAACGCTAACTAACAATTGTGGCCGCAATGCTGTCGTCATGCCTTTCGGTGTTGAGTCCACGCCGGTAAGTGTCGCTTCGTTCCATTCCACCCTAAACAACCGAGTCTGGCCCGTGCAGCGGAAGAAGGGGAGGACGGATAGCCGGGTAAAGACAAAGCCATAAAGCCGTGGCGGCTTAAACCACGAAGGATCATTGAGATGATGCTGTTGATCGGCCCGGAACTGTTCCAGACTGCGATAAATCCTCGTATCGATCAGCTCGCCGGCACCGACGATGCCGCCGAGCAGCTGCGACGTCTCTTGCCCTTCCGGGGATAACCGTTTTCTCGCCTCCAACGCTTCGGGCCGTTCGTCGGGTATGCGAGCGGCGTGGATGAGGATGCGACCGCGTCGCGCCGTGGGCCAGCCCCTTACCTCAATCGTCTTGAGTCCGTGCACCAGAAGGGCGGCCCACGGCTGCTTCACCGATAGGGCATATTGCGTCATTAGTCCGTAGTTCGTAGTCCGTGGTCCGTAGCAGGAACCTTTTAACATCCTATCCACGATGCGATGGTGAATCTACGGAGCGCGTTTCTGCTTTAGCGTTGGGCTACGGACCAGGAACTTCGGACTTTTTCAGATTTGCGAGGTTCGCCACCGCAAGCTATGGTTTTTACAGACCATCGGCTCGACGGAGGCGTTGCGCCATCCGTCCGCTCCCCTGAGCCTGCGGCGAGATTTTTTTATGGCGGTCCATATCGAATCCCATGCAGAACCCCTTCCCGGCTACCGGCTCCTGGAGCGCATCGGGGGCGGCGGCTTCGGTGAAGTGTGGAAGTGCGAAGCGCCTGGCGGACTGCAAAAGGCCATTAAGTTCGTTTATGGCGATCTAAGCGGTGCCGGCGACGACGATCATCGTGCCGAGCAAGAGCTGAAAGCCCTCAGCCGCGTCAAGACTGTCCGCCATCCCTACATCCTATCGCTGGAACGCTACGACATTCTCGACGGCCAACTGATGATTGTCATGGAGTTGGCCGACCGCAATCTGTGGGACCGTTTCAAGGAATGCCGTTCGCGCGGATTGCCGGGCATTCCGCGCGATGAGTTGCTCCGCTACATGGAGGAAACCGCCGAGGCGCTCGATCTGATGAACAACGAGTATCAGCTCCAGCACCTCGACATTAAGCCGCAGAACCTGTTCCTGGTCCATCATCACGTCAAGGTCGCAGACTTCGGACTGGTCAAAGACCTGGAGGGAATGCAGGCATCCGTAACCGGCGGCGTGACGCCGGTGTACGCGGCCCCCGAGACGTTCGACGGCTGGGTCAGCCGATTCTGCGATCAGTACAGCCTCGCCATCGTCTACCAAGAACTTCTGACCGGGCAGCGGCCATTCAGCGGTACCAATATCCGTCAGCTGATTTTGCAGCACTTGCAGACACCGCCGAACGTCTCCGCGCTGCCCCCCGCCGATCAGCCGGCAATCGCTCGTGCCTTATCGAAGACGCCTGGTGATCGCTTCCCCACTTGTTCCGAACTGGTCACTACTCTGAAAGACGGCGCATCGGCTACGGTCATCCGACCCAGCGAGGAAAGCGCCAGATACGAGAGCGGCCATCCCTCGGGCACGACCGTTCAACCGCAGCCGCCAGGCACGCTGCGACTTGGCGCGCAAACACAGATCACGGGCGAAGATGAACCGGTGACTGCCTCTCTTCGCGCATTGCGTCCACCGGACTCCCATCCTGGTACTACCAATTGCATCCGTAATCTGGACAGCGTCGTCCCTGCGGGCGATAGCGGAGAGCGGTGCCAGGCGCCGCCGGAGGTCAACGGCAACGGCGTTCTCTTCCCCGCCCTCGTTGTCGGCCTGGGCCAACTCGGTATGACCGTTGTGCAGCGTCTCCGCTATAACTTGCATCGGCGGTTCAATGGCATGGATCGCTTGCCGCAGTTGCGCCTGATGGTGCTCGATACCGATCCGGAAATCGTCCGCACCGCGACGCGCGGCGAGCATGGGGCTCGCCTCTCCGAAACCGATGTGTTGTTGGCCCCGCTCAATCGACCCAGCCATTACTTGAAGCCGCGCGACGGCCGACCGGACATTGAGAGCTGGCTGAATCCCCGCATGCTCTATCGTATTCCGCGCTCGCAAGTGACCACCGGCGTCCGCGCGTTGGGCCGCCTGGCTTTCTGCGACAACTATCGTCTCATCGCGCGCCGCCTGCAAACCGAGTTGAACGCCTGCATGGATCCGGAGGCTTTGGACTCGGCCGTGCGCATGACGGGACTCGGCTTGCGTACCAATCGCGTTCGTGTCTACATCGTCACGAGCCTGGCCGGCGGCACCGGTAGCGGCATGTTCCTCGACCTGGCTTACACCGTTCGCACTCTGCTTAAACAGGCCGGTTACGCGCAGCCCGATGTGGTCGGCTTGTTCTTGCTGCCAAACGTCGATCGCAACCGCACGCGCGTCCTGACTCTCGGCAACGCCAGCGCGGCACTCCGCGAATTGCGTTATTTCGCCCGTCCCGGGAGAACTTTTACCTGCAAGTATCATCAGCGCGAGCCGGTTGTTCAGGATAGCGAGCCGCCCTTCTCACGCTCGATTATGCTCCCTTTGCCCGAGGAAACCAACGAGCTGGCAACCCGCCAGACCGTAGAGGAAGCGGGACTGTTCCTGGCGCGCGATCTCTGTTCGCCACTGGGTGCAACCGCCGACCTGGCCCGGGGCGGGCTGACCGGCACGCCCTGGGAATCGCGCGGATTATATTATCAGACGTTCGGGCTTTATCAGCTGTCCTGGCCGCGTCACGAGCTGCTGCGCACACTGGCCAGCCGGTTCTGCAACCGCCTTGTTCAGCGTTGGATGAGCAAGGATAGCAAGCCGATCCGCGAGTCGGTTCGCGCGTGGATCGAGGATCAATGGACGCAACAACAGCTCGGCTCCAGCGTGTTGATGGACCGACTCGGCGAGTTAACTCGACAGTTGCTCGGCCAAGATCCCGAAGAGATCTTTCGCGGCATCATTGAGTCGTTGTACCCGAAGGATTCCAAATCTCGGGGTAAGGCGGACCACTATCCCGCGCCGGAACAGCTCGTTGAAGCGCTCAATCAATTCGCTGAGCTACTCGGCAAGCCAGAAGAACAGACAAGCGAGGAGACACCGCCGCGGATTGTTGACGCTCTGCGCCAGGCGGCTGATAAGATCGTGCATGAATGGGGGCAGAAACTGGCTGAGTTGCCGGTAAGGCTCATCGAAGCGCCGGAGTTCCGCCTGGCCGGAGCCGAGGAGGTAATCCGGCAAATGGTCGCATCGATCGAGCAAGTGCTCCAGCATCACGAACCCTTGGCACGCGAATTGTCGAACCGTGCCGCGGATCTGCACGACCGTCTTAGGGTGATCGCCACGACCCCGGCTCCACCAGTGGGGCAAACTCCTGTCCGAACGAGCGTCTTCCGAAAGAGTTCCCACGGGAGCCGCAAGCCTTCCGCGTCTGCCGAGTTGCAGGAGATGCTGAGTAACTATCCCAAAACACTGTTTCAGAGTCTTATGCTTCGTCAGGCCGGCGATATCTTTTTGACTCTGCGCGGCCATCTCGCCGATGAGATGCGCGAGGTCAATTTTTGCCGGGTCCGACTTGGCGAATTGCTGCGCATGTTGGATGAACCAGCCCAAACCGACGATACGGTGCGGGCAAAGTCGGCGATCGTTAAGCACCTGTTCCCAGGCGGCTGCAAGGATTTGAAAGAAACGATCGCGTATTTTGAAGCGCAGCTGACAGAACAAGACCTGAACGTGCTTGATGCGAAGATGGAGGCAATGCTCAAGAAGCAATTCACCGCGCTAGTCAACGTGTGCTTGACCAGCGGCAACGTACTGAAAAACGTCGAGGACGCGATGCGGCGTACCGCCGAGGAATTCATGGCCGTTCGACTAAGTGAGATGAACGTTGCGGAGATGTTCCTGGAACAGCACCCCGATGCCTCCCAGGCAGCGGAGGAGATCACTAGCTTTTTCGACGAGGCCGTTCCGCAATTGCCCAACTCGGTCCTGCCGCAGCGTAAGGGAGGGGAAGCCGCCGAGATGTGCGTTCTGGCCGTGCCCTCCGGCCCGGCCGGTGAGCGCTTGCGTGAGCTGGCGGCCGAAGCGATGCCGGAGGTTGAATGGCAATCGGCAACCGGCGACGAAGATATTCTGCTCTACCGAGAGCGCGCCAATCTGCCGTTGTCCGAGTTGCCCCAATTGGGTGCCTTGGCGCAGGACGCTTACAAGCAAATGAGCAACGCCGAACATTTCACGCCACACTGCCGCACCGATCTAGATTTCAGCGATTCAGATTAGGGACATACAGTCCGAGCCTGAAGCGTAGGCGAAGCGAGGCCTTCGCTCACTCTTCAGGCTCGGGCCAAAGAGATCACTTTTCTTCCACCGTAATCTGAATGTCCTTGTACGATGCCTCGCCTTCGCGGTCGATCACGCCCACCTCGGCGCGCTTCAATCCCTTGACCCGAGCGAGCTTTTTCTCGGCGATTTGAAGGTCCGGAAACGTCAAGACTTGGCCAGGGAAGAGGCTAACCTCTTTGAGAATAGCCTCGACTGAGACTTTGTTGTTACCGGAGATGAAGATCTGACCGACACGGGCTGGTGGCTTGACTTCGGCCAATCGCTGTGTTGCGCGCTTGGCGTAGTCTGTTTCTAGATAGCGCTGGCGGATTAGCTCGTAGTAGAATCGCGCCGCACCAGGAATGCCGGTTCGACGATAAAACTCGGCCAGCTTAAAGTCCTTTTCCGCTGACGCATTCCTCTTCGCCTCAAATTCCTTCTTCTCCTGTTCACTTGGCGCTGGCGGCTTCGAATACCCATACATGCTCTGTCGAATCGTATCGAAATCCCAAAACATATCCACCGCTGAATCCTTCTTCGCCTCTTGGTCCGCTTTATGCACGACCATGTTCACCTCTTTGTCCGCTTCATGCACGACAATGGTAGCTTCCAGCAGGCTCCGATCTTTATCGCCAGTTCCCAGAGTGACGGTGATCGGTTTGCCAAGCTCCATCCATCGAAGAGCGTGAATGGTTCGACTCTCGACCGTTGCTTCTTGACCCAAGGTGGTGGCTATCGGCTGGTTCACTGTTATGACGAGGCCGAGTTTGCCGTTCAGTCCGGTACAGATCTTGACCCTTGCGTTGGTTCCGAGAAAGCTCTCAACCTGACTTCTATTAATACTGTAGACGTAACCAGGCCCTATATTGACGGTGGCTTCTTTTCCATCCAGGGTCAAAATTCGCGGACAAGCTAGCATTTTTCGCTGCCGATTCTTAACCTCGGCGAGCAGGAGATCGGTCTGGAAGGCACGATTCCCAGAAGGGATCGGCAGAATTCTTTCTTCGTCTTTTGTTCCCGCAACTCTGGGCAGATCTTGCTTCGTGGGCTTCGACTGTTCCTCTCGTTGCTCCTCTCGCTGTGCCGCTACGAGGGCGTATCGCCCTGCGCTCGCCGCAAGGACAAGCACGGTCGCTACTATCGCCGCGACTTTATTCATTTTCGTTAAGAACATCGCTTTCACGACTCCTTCCGTTAGGGCGGCGATGTGGGACGGCACCGCCCCCGCCGCCGATGGGGACGAGAATTCCATCGCGATTTTGCACGTGGTCGCAACCTGGGAGTACGGAACACGAGCGGATGCCTCGCTCGTCAAACCTGCCGCCAGAGTGCCGACAGATAGCGTCACACCACGGCGGATCAAGCGCCGCGCTAACATGGATCGTGCTCTCGACAGCCGGCCCGACAGCGTGCCTTCCGGCCAGCCGAGTTGCTGGGCTGCCTCCTTGCGAGCACGGCCTTCGAGATCGCACAGGACAACCGGAAGACGATACTTCGCGGGCAGACGGGCGATCTCTTGATCGAGCAGCGCCAACCACTCCGAGCGCTCGGGTTCATCAACAATGGCTTCGCGCCGCATTGTTTGCTGTTCTTTCATGCGTCGGCGTGCGGCGGTAGTACGGGCTTTGAGAGCCGTGCGATAAGCGACTCCGTGTAGCCAATCGCCAAGGACTTCGCGCGACGCAAGCATGGACGCCTTGCGTATAAGCACGAGAAACGCGGCCTGAAAAGCATCGTCGGCATCATGACTACTGCGGAGAATGCGACGACAGACGCCGCGGACCATCGGCCCATGTCGCCGCACGAGCGCTTCGAAGGCCGCCTCATCATCTCGGAAGAGGAAGGCGCGCAGCAATTGGCCGTCGCTCAGGCCCACGCAGCTCTGGCGCAGCATGGTTTGTCGTAGATGATGGAGAATGGTCGCGGATTGTGGGATCGCCATGAGATTCCTTTCGTTGGCTGTCCCGCACTTCTCTTCACTTTATAGTGCCCGGAACGGAGGCGATTCATACACGATTTTTTCGTTTCGGCAAACTTCGTCAAGATGGATGTGATTCGCCCTCTAGGCCCAACGCGGCGCGGGCGAGTCGTTGAACGAGGGGGATGACCGCCGCTGGACTGCGTTTTGGGCCGGCTAGACTGTCGAACGTCTCGAAACTGGTCAAAGTGAGGAGGATGGCAACGGAGTCGTGGAAAGATTCCAATGACGGACGGCCCAGCGTCTCCGTCAATCGTCCCACCAGAGCGCTCGCGCCCTGCCGCCGCCGCTCGATTCGTCCGCGCAGTACGCGATCCAGTTCCGGGTCGAGCGCACCCAGGCTAGTAAGGCGGCGGATCGCCAGGCGGTCGGAATCCCAGAAACCGCCAAAGACCCCGATGAATTTATCCAGCGCGGCGAGCGGGTCCGCTTGGCAAAAAACCTCGCGCATCTGCTCGATTCCGCCGCGGATGGCCAGCGAATCGCACAACGCTTCAAGCAACCCCGACTTGGAACCGAATTGGTAGTAGATGGTCATGCGGGCGACTCCGGCCTGCTTGGCAACAGTGTCGATGGTGAACGCGGACAGGCCGCGGGGCGCCGCCAGGACATCGCGTGCAGCTTCTAGGATTCGTTGGCGCGTTTGCTCCGACGCTTCTTTACGCCTGCCCAACTGGTAGGGTCGTGGACTCATGGATGGCTTGACGCCTCCGAACGATTTCATTAGACTCGTTGTTTAGACTGAGAATACAAATAATCAACAGCCTCTTAACTGAATGTAACACCCGAACGGTAGAGCAACAACCCACCCTCTCGACGCAAGGAGAAAACGGCCATGACAAGCGACATCACACTGGCTTCCCCTAAGGGCGAACAACAACCGGCGGCGGTGGAAACTCCCAAAATGCCACGCATTTGGCCGGCCGTGGTGCTGGTCGGTATCTTTTGGAGTGACGACCTCGTTTTACGCTGGCTGGAAGCGGCCATGTTCACGCGCTTCATGGCCATGCTGGCCGCCGTGGCGCTGATGACCGTGCTCTTCACCGTTTGGTGGTTGACGAATCGGCGGATTTCCCGCGCGGATCGGTGGGCATGTGTGGGGTTCGCCATCCTTGGCGGCGTTGCCTCGGCGCTTCTTTCGCACAAGGTTGGCCTGATGCACTGGCTTCTGACGACCCTGCCCTGGGTGATCACGACTTGGACGGTGTGGCTCCTGTTGGCGCGGAAGGCGTCTCCCCGGACGCGCCGGCTAGGCATTATGACGGCTCTGGTGTTGGCCTGGAGCGCATTTTTGCTGGTGCGTTACGAGGGTCTGAAAGGCGAAGGAGAGACGGTCATGCGCTGGCGCTGGACGGCCAGCGACGAGGATTTGTACATGAAAGAACTTGCTCAACGCAAAGCGGTACCGGCCATCGTCGCGCCGATCACTTCGCTGACCATTCAGCCCGACGATTGGCCGGGCTTTCGTGGGCCCCAGCGCGATGGCGTGGTGCGCGGGCTAACAACGATCGACATCAACTGGGGTGCTTCGCCGCCTCGACTGCTGTGGCGGCAGCGCGTCGGGCCGGGCTGGTCATCGATGGTCGTGGTGGGTGATCGGCTATTCACTCAAGAACAGCGCGACGCAAACGAAGCAGTCGTGTGCCTTGATACAGCTACGGGCCATGAAGTATGGGTACATGAAGATCCCGCCCGATTCTCAGACGATCAGGCCGGACCTGGTCCCCGCGCCACGCCGACTTTCGCCGACGGGCTTCTGTACACGATGGGCGCGACGGGTATCGTCAACTGCTTCGATGCCGTCACCGGCGAACGCAGGTGGACGCATGATGTCGTTGCCGAAGTGGGCGCCAAGAAGCCGATTTGGGGTTTTTCCGGTTCACCGCTGGTCGTCCAGGGAATGGCGATTTTCTTCGCCGAGGGCGATGAGGGTAAGACGCTATTGGCCTACGATTCGCGCTCGGGCAAACTCGCCTGGACTGCCGATGCGGGGAAGGCTGGATACGGCTCACCGCAGGGGACAGTGTTGGACGGCGTGGAGCAAGTCTTGTTTCTTGGCGTGACCGGTTTGATCGGTGCCGATCCTTCCACGGGTACAGTGTTATGGCAACATGCGCTGCCCAACGGAGGATTGTTTCGTCCTGTGCAACCGCATCCGCTGGGCGACGGGCGCATTCTGATCGCTTCGGAAAGCGACGGCACGATTCTCCTTGACGTAAAACACGAGGGGTCGAGCTGGACACCATCACGACGATGGAGTTCACGGGCCTTAAAACCGAACTTCAACGATTTCGTGGTGCATGAAGGATCGCTTTACGGCTTCGACGGCAGTACTTTCTGCTGTGTCGATGTTCAGACGGGCAAACGTCGCTGGAAAGAAGGGCGCTATGGAAATGGCCAAGCCATGCTACTGGCTGATCAATCGTTGCTGCTGGTGGTGTCGGAAGAAGGGGAAGTGATTTTACTCAAGGCCAGTCCTGAGAGCCACGAGGAAATTGGTCGGTTCCAAGCCATCGAGGGCAAGACATGGAACCACCCCGCGATTGCCAAGGGGCGTTTGTACGTTCGCAATGGCAAGGAGATAGCGTGCTATCGTATTGCTAATTAGAGCGCTTTTCGAGAACGTGTAGCGGTTAACAATGCTTCGTAGAAACGTTGCTTGCTTTCATGACGCTTCTGCGAAGCATCGCTAACCACTGGATGAACTCGAAATTCATTTAGCGCGTCTCGACCGTAACCGCCATGACCACAGGGGCCGTACGATCCGGTCCCTTCAACAACTCAATCTCCTTGATCGTCTCCGTTCGCAGGGGCGACACGGCGAGATAGCGGATTTGTTGGCGGCGGAGCGCGAAGGCGAATTGGGAGCCGGGAACATCAATGCGGCGGATGTAGTCCGCGAAATGCTCCCCGTTTTTCAGTGCGTGGTCCTCTGTTTTCCCATCGGCGTAGTGCAGGCGAACGATCATGGATACCGAACCTTTCTCGCTGGCAGGATAGCCCCAGCCGCTGACGCCGCTAAGGAAATGAATCGCCCGAGCAGCGGAGTTGCACGGCAGCGTAACCGATTTCGGCATCTTGGGCGGTAATACCCCACTCGGACCGTGAAGCAGGACCACGTTCTTGATGCGGCCTTGCTGCGGGTCGATGAGCTGGAACGGCACATCCTGGAAGGTCTTCGCCTTCCAATCACGGAAGATCAGACGTTCTTCCCAGGCATCCTTGCTATAAAACATGCCTTGCGTGCTAGCGATTGTTGCGACTTTATCGAGAGGAATAGGAACATATTTTCCTTTGGCTGTTAGGAACTCCAGTAGGTTGACGAAGTCGTCCTTGCTTAGCTGCTTCTCGAATCCTTCGGGCATGATGGTGCGGTTGGAAGCGGTCATCTCATCGATGTCGTCGCGGAGGACGACATGGCGCTTCGCTTCGGTGTCCACGATCTCGAGTGCTGTCTTCGTCTCCGCGGCGAGCAGACCATTGATGACCCGGCCGGACTTGGTGGTCACGGTGTACTGGCGATAGTTGCCCTCGACCGAGCTATTTGGATCGAGCATTTTTTGCAGGATCTTGCTCTTGGGATGTACGTTGAAGCCGGTCAAATTGGGGGCGATCGTCTCACCGGTGTCGCCGTGGCGATGGCACTTGGCACAGATGCTCTTGAAGACTTCGAATCCCTTATGAGCATCGCCGGTCTTTTCGACGAGCGGCATGTATTCATCCAGGACCTTCTTCCGGTCCGGGCTGGGCAGCCGGCCGCCGAGCGCGAGTAAGACACGTGCTCGCTCCGCCAACTTCTTGTCGGGGTGATTGGTCAACTGCTGCGATTGATCGAGGCTCAGATCCGTCGCGGACACGGTTCCTTTTTCGAGCGCGACGAGCAAGGAGCGCGACCACTCTGGGCGGCTCAGCAAGATAGCAACGCTCTTTTGCCGCAAGTTCGGCGTGAGTTGGTTCCAATGCTCCAGGAGCACGACGGCCACCTCCGACGTTGTCGCCAGGCTTACAGCATCGAGGATCCCCGCCGACAGCGTTGGACTCGCCTTCGGCGACACCTCAGCGAGCAGACTGTCGAGCATGGCGTGATCCGGCTGCATCTGCGCGAGCCGTTGAGCGGAGTCGATGCGTTCCTTCTCGCTCTTGTTTTCGTCTGCGATGACGGTGAGGAGCGTTTTGCGCAGGCCGGCCAATGCTTTTTCGAAGCGATCTGCCATGCCCCAGCGACCAGCCAGCCTGGCGAGATGAAGCTGGCCGCTTGCTCCCAGGCGCGGCGTCAAAGCGACCAAAGCATCGCGCATGCTCTCGTCCAGTTTCGGCGTCTTGTTCGTCGTCCAGCCCGCATCGAGTCCTTCGAGAAACACCTCGGCGTCAATGGGATTGGCATCTTTCATGCGATTTAGCAGACCGTTCAGGTGACTTAAAGGCTCGCCGCGCGCGAAATGTTCGGCGATAACGCGAACGACGCGGCGCACTCCCTCGGTGGTCGCTTTGGACTCTAGAGCCGCGGCAAGGAAGCCCAGGTCGTGCCGAGCCGAGGCGCAGATCGCGGCCAAAGGAATCCAACGATCCTTTTTGTTGTCCGCCGCCATCAGCATGGCGTGAATGCCAATGCCCGCGTCCGTCGAGGGCGGCATCTCACTGAGAGCTAGCAAAGCGGTCCGGCGCACCACCGGCTCACGGTCCTTGAGCAACTCGGATTTCAGGATCGCGTGCACCGAATCTTCGCGCCGAGGCAACACATTTAGTGCGGCACACCGGACGCCCGGCGCCGCATGTTGCAAATCCTTCTCAAGCAAGGCCATCATCTTCGCATCAGACTTACTAAAGGCACCGAGTCCGTGCATGGTCCAAAGCGCGTGAAGCGCCGCCAAGTCTGCTCCACTAACGTCGGTGCTGGGATCCGCCGCCAACTCGGCGAGAGTAGGCAATACATCGACCTTCCCCCGTTCGACAAGCCGCCATTGAGCCTGCAATCGCCAGAACATATTGTCATTTTTGAGCACCGCGACGAGTTGCTCCGGCGTCGCGGTGTCCAGATTCAACCTCGGCGATAGCTTCGCGGACTCATTGATCACGCGATAAATACGGCCATGTTTTTTGTCACGCAGGGGCGTGACGTAGGCGTTCCCCTTGCCGGTCTGGAAGCCTGGAGGCGTCGGATTATGCTGGACGATGTAGTTGTACCAATCGAGCACCCAGACCGCGCCATCGGGACCAACCTCCGCCTCGATGGGCGCGGTCCATTCATCCGTGCTGGCCAGCAGATTGAAGCGATCGTGCGTAACGAAATTGCTGCCGCGTTTGTCGAGTTGACACATGGCGACGAGATGGCCCGTCGGTTCGGCTACGAAAGCGATTCGGTCCCAAAACGATTTGGGGAACTGCCGGGCGGTGTAGACAGCGTGGCCGGCGGCAGCGGTGAAGCCGTCGTGATAATCGACTTGACGGATCGCCGTTATCGGGTGGTATTTCCAGTAGTCGGCCATCCGCACGGTGCCCTTGCCGAGCAGGCCGCGCACCGACTCGAAATAGCGATTAGGAATTGCCAAGTAGGATGAATGTTCGCCGTTGGCCGTCGAGTAAAAGAGTTCGCCGGTCTCGCCAAGACCGAGTCCCCAGGTGTTGTTGCTTGATGAACCCAGGAATTCCAGCTCGGAGCCGTCCGACTTGAAGCGGAACAACCCCTGCCCGAAATGATGATGCTTTCCGCCGACCATTCCGTCGAAGCCGGCATAGCCCACCGTGGCATAGATCCAGTTGTCGAGTCCGAGACGCAGATTGCTTGGCCCCGCGTGCGTGTCGTAGGTGTTAAAGCCGCTGAAAAGCACCTTGCGTACATCGGCCTTGCCGTCTCCATCGGTGTCCTTGAGTAAAAGGACTTGCGGCGCCTGCGTCACGATCAGCCCGCCGTTGACGCAAACCATGCTCGTTGGAATGCTGAGCTTGTCGGCGAAGACGGTGAACTCGTCGGCTTTGCCATCGCCGTCTTTATCCTCGGCGATGACAATGCGATCATGACCTTCGCCGTCGGGATGTTTATTGTTGGGATAATCCACCGTCTCCGCGATGAAGGCTCTGCCCCGTCCGTCCCAAGCGATGGCGATCGGTTTGAAGATGTCCGGCTCGGCGGCAAACAGTTCGACACGGAACCCTCCTGGCACGCTCAAATGCTTCATCGATTCATCCGGCGGCAAAGGCGCTTGCATCTTGTGCAATCGGGCACTACGACCAGCGCGATAGTTCGGTAATTCTCCGGGGAGGTACTCGAACGGCTTCGTAGTAATTTGATGATCGGGCCGACCGACCGCCCAGCGAATGCCCTGGATGACGAGCCGATGATAATCGGCGTTGCGGAAAACGCGCTCATCGTGTCCCGATGCCGTGTAGAAGACACGCCCTTTTCCCTGGGTGCGAACCCACGTCCACGGCTCGCGCTTGCCTTCTTCCTCGCGCACCATCAAAACGTGCCGATCATCGCTTAAGCGATGGTGCTTGTAGGTTTCGTCCCACGCTTCGAATTCTTGCACGCCCGTCATGGCGGGATGTTTGCTATCCACGATGCGCGTGCGAAAAACGCCAGTCTTGTGGCTCTCGAATTGCCCGCCGACCAGGGAGATGTATTTGGGAGAATTCAGGAAGCAGAACGACGCGCAGTGCAAGGCGATGAACCCCTTGCCATTCTCGACGAACGAGAGCAACGCCGCTTCTTGCTCGGTCGAAATCTTCGTGTGATTGGCATAGATAATCAGGCCGTCGTAACGGGCCAGGTTTTCGGGATTGAGATCGTTTAGGTCGTCGGAGTAGGCCATGTCGATGCCGGCGAGCGCCAAAGGTTTCAGCAGATCGGCGGCGCGTTCAATCGGCCTGTGGTGGCCGTTATCACCCAGGAACAAGACTTTGATCCGCGGCCCTTCTGCGCGTGCCGGGGAAACCAATATCGCAATGACTCCACAGACGATGCCGAGAACCTTCGCCATGATGCGACCTCTTTGACCCTTCTCGCACCCACGCGGAGCGTGGGAACGAGAGACAAGCGAAACAGAGGAGACCGGTGGGTCTCCTCTGGGTATCGTCTCTCACCCGTGATTAGTCACGTTCGTCCGTGATTCTTTTTTAGGACAGCGTGAACGAAGGCAGCTTGACGATTTCCCCGCCCTTGAGCGCAGATTGATGGGCGCAGATGCCCACGCAGGTCCAGTTGGCCGACTGGACGGCGTTGGGATACGGATCGCGATTTTCCGCCAAGGCCGACAAGAACTCGTGGCACAGATGTGGATGCGAACCGCCGTGGCCGCCGCCTTGGATAAACGATAGGTGAGCGTGCTCGCCGGCATCGTAGACCCCGCGCGTCGTAAATCGCTGGATTTCCGGGGGCAACAGGCGGGCGTAGTCCGGCACCTTGACGCGCTGGGGGATTTCCGGCTCCGGCTTCTTCGCCGTATGCACGACCGGTTCCTCGCCCTCGATCAACTGCCACTCGAAGGCTTTCTTGGTCCCGTACACGTCGAAGCTCTCGCGGTATTGCCGGGCCGTGTCGAAGAGCGAACGATAAATGCGAGCCGTCAGGTCGGAATTACGGAACTTGATGTGTGCCGTTTCGACGGCGAACGGCGAATTGTACTTGCCGATTAGGTCCTGACGGATCGTGCCGGAGCCGAAACAGGAGACGTACTCGGCTTCTGCCCGCGTCAGGGCCAGACAGGGGCCTACGCAGTGTGTGGCGTAGTGCATGGGCGGAAGGCCAGGCCAGTAGTCCGGCCAGCCGTCCATGTCTTGCTGATGGCTCGCCTGCAAGAACTGCACCTTGCCCAGCTCGCCCTTGTCGTACATCTCCTTAACGAAGAGAAACTCGCGGGCATAAACGACGGTTTCGGCCATCATGTATTTCAAGCCGGTCTTCTTGACTAGTTCGACGATTTCCTGACACTCCTCGATGGTCGTGGCCATTGGCACGGTGCTCATAACATGCTTGCCGGCCTTGAGCGCGGCGATGGCTTGCGGCGCATGATCGGGGATCGGGGAATTGATGTGGACGTAATCTACGTTGGGGTCGGCGAGAACGTCTTCGTAGCGGTGGTAGCGTTTGGTGATGCCGAAGGCATCGCCGATCTGATTGAGCTTGCTCTGGGTGCGCTGGCAGATGGCGTACATGTTGGCCAGCGGGTGTTTTTGGTAAATGGGAATGAACTCAGCGCCAAAGCCCAGACCGATGATCGCCACGTTGAACTTCTTGTTGGCCATGCGTGATGCCTCGCTTGGGATGCGAACCGCCCTCCGTTTTCCGCGGCTCGCTCTGCGTCAAAAACAGCGCAAAACAGCCAACGGATGGCAAGCAGCGGAACGAAAAGTACTTGTGCTTGAGAGAAAACGCCAAGAGATAAGATAATTCTTTCGGCGGAGCCGGCAAGTCGGATGTGCTTGGATTTAGTGATCAGCGATGGGCAATCAGCGGTCAGCAGTCCGTCAGAAAGCCGACCGCTGATTGCTGACCGCTGATTGCTGGCTGCTCAGAGCGGGGGCCATTCGTGATCTAGCCCCTCTTGTTCGATCATGCGGATCTGGTCCACGCTGACGCCAAATTGACTGGCAACCAGCTGGCGCGAGCGCGCCACGCCGACACGCCGATCTTGCGTTTCAACCAAGGCGAGGAATATCTCCTTGCGCCGCGGCTCCGGCAAAAGTTCACTCACTTCTTGATGCTGCGGCATCGTCAAACCCTCATGTTGGGGCCAGATCAAGCGGACGACGTGTCCAACTTCTCTTATCGCAAGTGTACCACAGGGTTGGAGCCTGTCCGACAAATTCCCGATTTTTCCCCATTTTTTCGCGTAGGCGACCGGCCGTAGGAACCCTCCCTGATACCCGGTCGCCCCGCTACATTATCCCCAAAAAAAGCCACGGAGGAGGCCCAAGGACGGAGCCTCCTCCGTTTAATCACCACCACCGAGTCGTTCAGGGAACTACCTGAGCGCTGACGCGGAAATCGATTTTGCTATCGTCGGCCAAGTCGGTGAGCACACTCAGTCTGCGGTTCACCTCGCCGGGATCGCCGGCCTTGAACTTGATCGTGAGCACGTGGACGGGTTTGGCTAGCGGGCTATCAATGCGAACGAGGAGTTGATCGCTCGTCCCGGTCACTTCGGAGATTTTGAACGGCTTGACGCCACGGACGATTACGCGGCGCTCGTTCTCGCTTCGCGTCTTGATTGAACCCAGCGTAACGGTCTCCGGGTTGACGCTCAGGGCCGATTCGATCTCGACGGTTAAGGGAACGCGGATCGGAGCCATGCCGGGGTTGTTGGTCTTGAGCCAGACATCGGTGTACCACTTGCCCACGGGGGCGTCCGATCGCAGTCGCGCGGAAACTTGATAAGTGACTTCCGAATCCTGTCGGCGCACTTCCTGCACGCGCGGTTGAATGTAATTGCTTTCGCACTTGACCTCAGTGATTTGTGTGTCGGTGTTGCCGTAGAAGGCCAGCAAAACGGACGCCGAGGGCGTTCCGCCGCGCTTAAGTTGGCCGAACGCCAACGTGTCCGGCGTGACGGAGAAATCATTGCGGCCATTGGCCTGGACCCACAGGCGCACCTCCTCGAAAGCGGGTTGATTGAACTGGACGTAAATCGTCACCGACTTGAGCCCAGTGAATCGGGTGGTGTCCATGCGAGCGACGACGTGTGTGGACTCTCCCGGTTCGAGGTGGCCCTTAAGGGCGACGGCACTAACACAACCACACGAAACGCGAACACTGGCGATGTTGACGGGTCCGCGGGTGTTGTTGACCACCCGAAACGTGTGGGTCAGCGTCGGACCGCGGGGAACGGAACCGAAGTCCTTGGAAAACTCTTCGAAGAGCGCGTCGGCCCATGTGGCCGACAAGGCGGGTTCTACTACCCATAGACTCGCCACGACAACCAAACCATACCGCAACATGGTAACCATTTCCTGCTGCTCTGACCCCCGAGACCCGCCTGGAGCTACGCGCCGCGAAAGAGGCAAGCCCCCGAGGGTCACTCAATCTATTCCCTCCAATCGGAACCTTGTCAAAGCTGCCCAGCCCGAAATGGTCCGCTGCGTCCTTTCCCCGAGGCAATCGATCCGCGCTCTTCCTTCGACCGTTACAAGCGGCCGGCGCTCCGCTTTTGCTAACTTCAATTTTTTTGCCGAAATTCCCCGGAAATTCGGCATGGGGAAGGGATAAGATCACGTCCGCGGAAAGCTTCGATTAGCAAAGCTAGTGAAATTCGATCAACCTTGCGCTCGGGCCAAGACGGCCACCACGACGCGGCGGGCGCCGCCGGCTCGCAGTGCTCGAGAGGCTTCACTTGCCGTGGCGCCTGTCGTCATGACGTCATCGACGAGCAACACGGCTCGCCCGTTCAGAGGCGCTCCTTGTCGCGCCCGAAACGCACCGCGAACGTTCGCTTTCCGCGCCGACGGCGACTGACTGGTTTGCTTCGGCGTGTTGCGTACACGTCTCAGCCAAGAAGGGTGATAAGGCACCCTCAACGAGGCGGCTAACCCTCGACATAATGCAGCGCTTTGGTTGTAACCGCGATGCCAGCGGCGGCGCCAGTGAAGAGGCACAGGCACAATGGAATCGATGTTAAAAGAAGCGAACCGCGACGCCATTTCCTTCGCCCAGCGCTCACCCAGCAGCTCCGCCAATCCCTCGCCCCGCTGATCTTTCAGACGCAATATGATTTCGCGGAGCAAACCATCATAGTGGCCCAGCCGGATCACCTGCTCGAAAGCGAACGTTTCGTTTCGGCAAGCTCGGCAGCGTCCATCAACGACGGCGAACGGGCCGATAGTGCCGGCGCAGCGCGGGCAGGTCGGTTGGGCATCCGCGAAAAGTTCTTGATGGCAGATCGAGCAGAAATGCGATTGTTCCGTAGGAAGTAGTTGGCCGCACAACAGGCAGCATCCGGGATAGATCAGCTGCCGTGCCCCGATCAGGAGATCCCGTCCAAGACATGTCAATCGATCCATCAATGGAGTTGTCATCGCCCATCACGCGCAGAGAAAAACTCCCGATTCGCGACGCTTCGTAAACGCTTCGCCAGCCAAGGTACGGAGCTTTTCCTATGCGAAAGGCAACTCAACGTCCCGACATAGCGAAGCCCCCAGCGCTTTGCGACCAGCGTTCTTCGAGTTCCTTGAAATCACGGAAACCGTAGTATCGTTGCAAGGCCGCTTCAAATCCGCTTTCAAGGCCGTCACGAACGAAGCGCGTGAACGTCTGAGGCCCCCCCTTTTGGGAAGATAAAAAGTCCACCAGCGAAGTGCCTTGCACGTATAACGCGGTCACGCGACGCGCATCCGGATAGTCTTTCATGTTTATTAGCTCTGACACGGAGAATAATTCATGCCGTGAGCGCAGCGAGGGAAGGTTCTTCACATAGCGCTCGACCTTCTCACGCGGCTCGCTGAGAATCGCCATGCCCTCGTCGGCCCAACGCGGCAGGACATGACGGCCGAAACGGCCGATCAGTACGGCGTGCGTCGTTTCGTGCGGAAGGACGTGAGTGAGCATTTCCGCCAGATCGCAATGCAGATCGATTCGGCGCTCGATGACGCGCTCCGTGTTGGTTGGATCGGACTTGAAAGTCGAATGTCCTGGCGAGTCGGCGGATGTGCCAGTCTGCCGGGCATAATAAGTCGCGTTGGGAAAAAGCCAGATCGTGCATTTGGGCGTCCATGTCGATTGCTCCTCGCCGAACCACTTTCGGATTGCGGCTGACCGTGTCATCTCGGCGACACGCGCGGCTTGCTCGGCCAAATCGCGGGATTCGTGATAAATCACGCGAAAATTCGCCGTCTCAACCTCTGGCCAGTTCTGACCTTGAGCTGGGACGTGCCGCATCTCAACGCGCCGCTCCTGGATGGCGTGGAGCAATGCCTTGCCTTGGCGTTGAAGCTCTGGCGAGGTGCTCAGTGCCAACGCCTCCAGCACTTCTTTCTCCGCTTGGGGAGGTGGAGACCAGCCAGATTTATTCACCGCCTCGGTGGCAGCGTAGAGCTTGCAGAATGCCCATAATTCGCGGTACGGCGCGGTCGAGCGGCTATCGAGCCGGTTAGCTTCCTCGTAAAGGTGGTTCGCCGCATCATAGTTTTTCGCTTCGTAAGCGCGCCGAGCTTGATCGATTTTATCGCGGCGACTTGGGGAGTGGACACTGCTGTTGCTGTCGTCGAAAGGATCGCGTTCATCGGGCATTTGAGGACGCGCGGTGTAGTTGGGTGTTGTCTTGACCGCCGGAGGAGAGCCAGGACTGGACTGCGCCGCGAGGGACGCAATCGTCGGCGGATTGGAGGAGCGGCCAATGCTTATCTCAATCTGGTAGCCCGGATCGAGGATTTTGAGGCGCTCTTGATACGTCCGCGCTTCGGCATGGCGATTGGTCCCCTGAAGTTCGCGAATGTAGCCGCGGTAAGCTTCGCGCAAGGCATTCATGTAATCACGATTGCCGTCCACCCGTGCGATTTCTTTTTCCAGACAGTAGACGGCCGCCTGATACTCCCCGCGCTGCAAGTTATCGCGTCCTTGCTGGAGCGCCGATTGAACGGCCAGCTGCCTACGCAGCTTGTCTTCAGCATCCTCGCCAAAGGCCGAGCCAGTCCCGGCCACCAATGAAAACAGTAAACCGGCGCACAGCAGGCCGTTTCGGACCATAACAGCATCCTTGCCGCGGATCGAGGACGATAGCGCGCATGAGCGTCCCAAGCGCGGCCTCCGCCGCGCGGACGGCTTCCGGCGAGAAGGACGAAGAGAAGGGGTCGAATCGAGAGAGGAACGTCCGAGGCTCGCTCACACGGTTGCGGCCGGAGGGGCAGGCATTGCGGGTAGAACTGCCTCGCGGCCCGCCCTCCTGGCGAGCCAGCCGACCACGAACGGAGCTAAAGTAGACGGAAGCGGCGAAAGTTGCAAGACGAGGATCTGTTTTTGCAAGGCTTCACCCTATTCTCTTCTTGTCTCAT
>Ga0209062_1001318_pt1 | contig 46004 bp, 43 predicted proteins | sample Coa_R2_2_FD_187158 | JGI IMG/M metagenome (GOLD analysis project Ga0209062, IMG submission 187158) | Surface soil microbial communities from Centralia Pennsylvania, which are recovering from an underground coalmine fire - Coalmine... | ecosystem: Environmental > Terrestrial > Soil > Unclassified...
TCGGAATCCGATGAAGGCCCCTTTCACCTGTGAAAATTTTTACAAAAATTTGACAGCCCAATGTCCGATAGATATACTGTTTCGTGATTCAGCGAGCCCTCAACCCCCTGAACGTTCTTGACAGCGGCGACTCTTGCGCCCTAAGATTCCACATTTGGCCAGAGACTTCGTTTCTGCTCTGTTCTAAGTTTGATCTCGATGTGATTCAGTGAACCGAGTTTTTCGATGCGCGTGAGCGCCGGTGACCACATTCTTCGGCACCGACTGAAACTGGCTTCAAACTTTGCGCCCAGTGGGTTCTGCCCCACGCGTTCCTGCAGTGAGCATCACGCAATATTCAGGCTGGCGTGCAATTTGAACTTGTAACTTCAGCTAAGGCACTTTCATGGCCCAGATTTTTCATCGCGCAACAAATACCCTTGCGAAAGCCACGCTGTACGGCATTGTGCTTCTGATTGCGGCGATCTGCATCATCGCCTGGGAGGTCAACAACAGTTACAATGTCTACCTGGGTGAGCACCAGGTGCAGCCGGTTCCGTTCAGTCACAAGCATCACGTTTCGGATGACGGAATCGATTGCCGCTACTGCCACACATCGGTTGAGACTTCTTCGTTCGCAGGCATTCCGCCCACGCACACCTGCATGAGTTGCCATTCCAAGATCTGGGTGAACAGCCCCATGCTCGAGCCGGTGCGTGAAAGCTATTTGACGGATCAATCCATCACCTGGGTTCGGGTGAACGAACTCCCCGATTTCGTCTATTTCAACCACAGCATTCATATTGCAAAAGGAATTGGTTGCACCACGTGCCATGGGCCGATCGGCGATATGCCGATCACCTATCGAGCGAACACGCTTTACATGCGCTGGTGCATTAACTGCCACAAGCATCCCTGGCGCTACGTCCGACCCAAACAATATGTTTTCAGCGTCACTTACAAACCCCCGCCTGACCAGGATGCCTTGGGGCGGAAGCTGGTGGAGGAGTATCACATTAAGTCTCCGCGAATCATCACAGACTGCTACACCTGTCACCGGTAAATTATTCGAGCGGGGAAGTGGGAGAATTCATGAGCAGTAGGGACAACGGAAACGGGCGCCTCGATCTGGTTTCCATACGGAGCAAGCTGGAAGCGGACACAGGCAAGCGATTCTGGCGCAGCCTGGAAGAAGTGGCGGAAACCGAAGAATACCGGAGGTTCCTGAACCACGAGTTTCCATACGGTGTGGAGAAATCCCGAAGCGGAATGAATCGGCGCGATGCGCTGAAGCTGATGGGGGCTTCGGCGGCTCTGGCGGGGCTGACCGCCTGCACAAAGATGCCGGTGGAAAAAATTGTTCCTTACGTGAACGCACCGGAGGAGTTCGTTCCCGGAAAACCGCTCTTCTATGCCAGCGCCATGCCATGGCAAGGGGTTGCGCAGGGCGTTCTGGTATGGAGCTTCATGGGGCGGCCGACAAAGGTGGAAGGCAATAATGACCATCCCGGGAGCCTCGGACGCGCTAACATCTTCATGCAGGCTTCCGTGCTGGATCTCTATGACCCAGATCGTTCTCAGGTGCTGATCCACGAGGGGCGGGTGGGGAGCTGGAGCGATTTTCTGGTGCAGGTTGATGAGTTGCGTGCGGCTCATTTGAGGAATCAGGGTGCCGGCCTGCGTTTCCTGACGGGTACCGTAACTTCGCCGACGCTCGGCGATCAACTGCGTGATTTGTTGAAGCAATTCCCGCAAGCGCAGTGGCATCAATATGAGCCGGTGTCACGGGACAATGTGCGCGAGGGTGCGCGGCTGGCTTTCGGAGAGTACGTCGAGACGATTTACAAGTTTGACCAGGCTGATGTTGTTGTTTCGTTGGATGCGGACTTTCTCTTTGCGCATCCGGCGGGCGTCCGCTACGCCTATGACTTTGCAAATAAGCGCCGGGTGACGGGACCTGACTCCCAAATGAACCGCCTTTATGCGGTGGAAGCGACGCCTTCGATCACGGGAGTGCAGGCGGATCATCGATTACGATTGCGCTCAAGTCAGGTGGAAACGTTTGCGCGCGCGCTCGCCGCAGCATTGGGAGTTAAAGTTCAGGGGCTGAGCGAGGCTTCTTTCCAGAATTTACCTTCCGATTGGCTTCCTGCTCTCGTCCGTGATCTGCAAAGCCATCGTGGCTCAAGCGTGATTGTGGCTGGGGATTCTCAGCCGCCGGCGGTTCACGCCCTGGCGCATGCCATGAACGCCGCGTTGGGAAACGTCGGCAAGACGGTGGTCTATACCGACTCGATTGAAGTCAATCCCACGAATCAGACTCAATCCTTCCGCCAGCTTGTTTCGGATATGGACTCGGGCAAGGTTCAGACGTTGATCATTTTGGCCCATAACCCGGTCTATACCGCCCCGGCGGATATTCCATTTGCCGAAAATCTCACCAAAGTCCAGCAGAGAATCTATCTCGGGCTTTATGAGGATGAAACTTCGGTGCTTTGCAACTGGCACGTCCCCGCTGCTCATTATCTGGAAAGCTGGGGGGATGCACGCGCTTACGATGGCACGGTGAGCACCATTCAGCCTCTGATTGCGCCGCTCTATGACGGCAAATCGGCTTATGAATTGCTGACCCTGTTCCAGGGGCAACCGGGCCGGACGGGGCACACGATTGTGCACGACTACTGGCAATCGCAACAGAAGACATTGAGCCCCCAGGCGTTTGAAGTCCAGTGGGAGTCATGGCTGGAAAAAGGCGTGATTGACGGCACAGCGTTTCAGCCCAGGCAGGTCACGCTTCGAAAAGACCTCGATGTGACTCCCCCCCGTTCCGCTTCTGAGGGTTCGGGGCTTGAGATTGTTTTTATCCCAGACCCGACGATCTGGGACGGCAGCTTTACGAACAACGGCTGGCTGCAAGAACTGCCGAAGCCGCTGACCAAGCTCACTTGGGACAATGCCGTGATGGTCAGTCCGGCAACCGCTGAACGGTTGAACCGAGAGATGAAAACCGTAAAGCCTGAGGGGCCGGGCCTGGGTCCGGGAACCGGCGGCCCCTGGTACAGTCCGGGGCCTACCGAGGCTGTCAAGCACGAAGTGGTGGAACTGAGTTTTCAGGGCCGGAAAGTCTTAGGTCCACTCTTGGTTGTTCCCGGTCAGGCGGATGATTGCGTGGTGGTGACGCTGGGTTATGGCCGGCAACGGGCGGGCCGCATCGGGACGGGTCAGGGGTTTAACGCCTACTCGATCCGAACGGCGCAGAATGCATGGTTCGGATCGGGGCTTGAGATTGCACGGACACATCAGGGTTACGATCTGGCGACAACTCAACATCATTTTGTCATCGGCCCGCCCTCAAGTCCGAAGGAAGGTGAAAGCGTTTCTGCTTTCCATCGCGATCTGGTGAGGGTGGCGACGCTTGAGGAGTACCGACAGAACCCTGACTTCGCCAAAGACCCGCCGGAGATGACGACGCAGGCGCAGTCTTTGTATCCCCCTTACGACTACAGCAAGGGATACCAGTGGGGAATGTCGATTGATCTGAATGCCTGCATTGGATGCAATGCCTGCATGGTGGCCTGCCAGGCGGAAAACAATATCGCCGTGGTGGGTAAAGATCAGGTGGGTCGCGGGCGCGCGATGCATTGGATTCGTGTGGATACTTACTACCGCGGCAACCTGGACGATCCGGAGATTTATCACGAAACGGTTCCCTGCATGCAATGCGAGAACGCTCCCTGCGAGTATGTGTGTCCGGTGGGGGCGACGGTGCACAGTCCGGAAGGCATCAACGAGATGGTTTACAACCGCTGCGTAGGAACGCGATACTGCTCAAATAACTGTCCTTATAAGGTGCGGCGGTTTAACTTTTACCTGTTTTCCGATTGGAATACACCGAGCCTGTTTCCTCTGCGCAACCCGCGCGTCACGGTGCGAAGCCGCGGCGTGATGGAAAAGTGTACGTACTGCATCCAGCGGATTCGCTATCACGAAATCTATGCAGAAGAGGAAGGGCGGGAACTGAAGGATGGCGAGGTCATGACCGCCTGCCAGCAGACCTGCCCCACACAGGCGATTGTGTTCGGCAACATTCGGGATGAGAACAGCCAGGTGGCAAAACTCAAGGCGCAAAGCCGCAAGTACGGGTTGCTGGAAGATCTGAACACGCGGCCGAGGACGACTTATCTGGCCAAACTGCGGAATCCGAACCCCGAGATTAAGGAGTCATAGTTGATGGACCCCGTCGACCCTGTCACAGAGGAAAAGCCGGTATTTGTTGAGCCGGGAAGTCCGTGGATTGCGCCCGGCCACAGCTATGGCTCGGTTTCAGACCGGATTGCCGGAGTGGTGCTGGGCCGGACGCGGAAAGGTTGGATCATTGGCTTTGCCATCGCCTTCTTTCTGTTTCTTGTTCTCAATTATGGGATCACGATGCTGTTCTTTGTCGGCGTCGGCAAGTTTGGTATCCAGATCCCGGTCGCCTGGGCCTTTGCGATTACCAATTTTGTGTGGTGGATCGGAATCGGTCACGCAGGAACGCTGATCTCAGCCTTCCTGCTGCTCATGCGACAGAAATGGAGAACATCCATCAATCGCTTCGCGGAGGCGATGACCATCTTCGCCGTGGCCTGTGCGGGAATGTTTCCCTTGATCCATATGGGGAGACCGTGGCTTTTCTACTGGCTCTTTCCCTACCCGGACACGATGGGCGTATGGCCACAGTTTCGCAGCCCGCTCGTCTGGGACGTGTTTGCCGTCTCCACTTATTTCACGGTTTCACTTTTGTTCTGGTATGTGGGCCTGGTTCCAGACCTCGCGACGCTGCGGGACAAAGCCAAAAGCAAGTTGGCCCAGGTGGCCTATGGCTTTTTCTCCATGGGCTGGCGAGGTTCTGTTAAACACTGGCGGCGACACGAAGTGGCTTCTTTGCTCCTTGCGGGCATCGCAACGCCTCTGGTGGTTTCGGTGCACACCGTGGTGAGCTTCGACTTTACGATTGCCATTGTTCCGGGCTGGCACAGCACCATCTTTCCCCCATACTTCGTTGCCGGAGCCATTTATTCCGGCTTTGCGATGGTTATCATGCTGGCGATTCCTCTCAGGAAGTGGTTCCACCTGGAAGATTTCATCACCATTCGCCATCTGAACAATATGGGAAAGCTGCTGCTGGCCACGGGTATGATTGTGACTTACAGCTACGTCATGGAAGCTTTCATGGCGTTCTACAGCGCCGATAAGTTTGAAAGATACATGATGGTGAACCGGATGGTTGGTCCTTACGCCATCGTGTTCTGGGCGCTGGTTGCCTGCAATATTGCCATCCCCATGACGTTTCTGTGGTCTTATCGGATTCGAACCAATACGGTGGCCCTCTTCATCATTGCCTTTATCGCTCAAGTGGGCATGTGGCTTGAGCGTTTTGTCATTATCGTTACCAGCCTCAACCGTGACTTTGTACCCTCGGCCTGGGGGAATTTCTATCCCACCCCAACCGATTGGGAAGTGCTGTTCGGATCGATTGGGTTGTTCTTCTGCCTGTTCTACCTGTTTGCGCGATTGCTGCCTTCAATTTCCATATTTGAGATGAGGGATCTGGTTCATAAAACAGCCGAGGAGGCAGGCGTCATTGCAGGTGTGGCGGAGTGATGGAATCAGGTTCAGCTCCTCCAGAGAGGGCTCTGGAACTCTAACATGTGATTGAGTCTATGGCGAAGCATCCTATTTATGGTCTGATGGCCGAATTCGATAATACGCACGATCTGGTTGCGGCGGCGCATCGAGTGAGGGAAGAGGGTTACCGGCAGATTGACGCCTATACGCCCTTTCCGGTGGAAGGTCTGGAAGAAACGGTGGGGTTTCGGCTGCCGCTTCTCCCGGTGATCACTTTTATCGGTGGGTTGACAGGGTGCATAGGAGGATTCACGCTGCAATATTGGCCTAACGTGATTGGATACCCCCTGGATATTGGCGGCAAGCCGTATGATAGCTGGCCTTCATTTATTCCGATAACGTTTGAGCTCACGATCCTGGGCGCGGCCCTTTTCTGCGTCTTTGGGATGTTTTTCCTTTGCGGACTGCCGCAACCCTATCATCCGGTGTTCAACGTGCCCCGTTTCAAGCTGGCTAGCCACGATCGGTTCTTTTTATGCATCAAGTCGAAGGACCCCAAGTTCAGCCTGGATGAAACGAAGCGCTTCCTGGAAGGTTTGAACGCTCGGGAGATCAGTATTGTGCCGGTTTAACGATTCATGGAGACAAGAAATTCGGTGATGAAAAAGAAGCAAAATGGAAGAGGGTCTCAGGGGGTTGCGGGCCGAACGATGCTGAGATTTTTGGGCCAGGGCTTGGAGTGTGAGCAAGACCCGTCGGGCCGCCTTCGTCCGATCTTTTCATGGACTCTGTTATGTCTGGCTCTCTTCTGCCTGTGTTTTGTTGAGGGTTGCCGCCTGGATATGCATACGGAACCCCGATACGACCCTCTTTCGCCCAGTACCTTGTTTTCCGATGGCCGTTCCGAGCGTCCCATGGTTCCCGGGACAGTTGCACGGGGTCACCTGCGAACCGATGAACTTCTTTATACCGGTCGCATCAACGGCCAGCTTGCCAATGTGTTTCCGTTCCCCATCACCAAGGCGGACCTTGAGCGCGGCCGGCAACGCTATGACATCTATTGCACTCCCTGCCATGACTATGCCGGAACGGGCGATGGCATGATTGTGCGGCGGGGATTTCCGGCGCCGCCTTCCTATCATATCGCGCGGCTGGTGAATGCGCCGGTGGGTCATTTCTTTGACGTGATGACGAATGGTTACGGCACGATGTACAGCTATGCGGATCGCGTTTCGGTGAAGGATCGGTGGCGGATTGCGGCTTACATTCGAGCTCTTCAGCTCAGCGAGAATGCAACCTTGAACGAAGTTCCGCAGAATGAGCGACTGAAGCTCTTGATGGAAAAGGGAAAATGAATTCAGACCAATCGTTCATGCTTGAGCAAACTGGCAGTGCCCAGCGGAAGGCGCTGGGGGTCGGCATTGTCTGCCTGGCCCTTTGTCTGATCGAACTGGTGATTCACCCCACGCAGTTTCTCAGGTCTTATCTTTTTGGCGAAGTTTTCTGGCTTGGGATCGGGCTCAGTTGCATGGGCATTCTCATGCTGCATCACCTGGTCAGCGGGCGGTGGGGTTTCGTCCTGAGACGGCCTCTGGAAGCGGCTGCCAAAACGCTCTGCTGGATGGCCGTTTTCTTTATCCCGGTCATTATTGGCATGCATCATCTTTACATCTGGTCTCGGCCGGCGGAAGTGGCAGCCGATCCTATCATTCAGCAGAAGACGTTTTACCTGAATACGCCTTTTTTCATTGTGCGGCAGATCGTTTACTGGGTGCTTTGGATTCTGCTGGCCTACTTTCTGAACCGCTGGTCGACGCAGCAGGATGGTGGCTCCGATCCTGAATCTCAGCGGAGATTGCGAAATCTGAGCGGCCCCGGGCTTGTGATTTACGGCTTTACCGTGACGTTTGCGGGCTTTGACTGGGTGATGTCGCTTGAGCCTCACTTCTTTTCGACGATTTATGGAATGATGTTTACAGTGACCGAAGCGGTGGGAGGGATGGCTTTTATCACCATCGTGGCTTATCTGCTTTCCCAGCAGGAGCCGATGTCGGAAGTGATTCAGCCGTCTCAGTTTCACGATTTTGGGAATCTGCTGCTGGTGTTCACGCTGCTTTGGGCTTATCTTTCCTTCTCGCAATACTTGATTATCTGGTCGGGAAACCTGCAAAATGAAATACCTTGGTATGTTTCTCGCACGAATCGCCAGTGGGCGTGGGTGGCGCTGGCCCTCGTGATTTTCCATTTTGCCGTGCCCTTTCTGTTGCTCCTCCAGCGGTTTATCACCTTCAGAAAGCAGTATCTGGTGGGCGTCGCCAGCCTGTTGTTTATTATGAGTATTTTTGACCTCTTCTGGCTGATGGCTCCTGCCTATAACCAGAAGGGGCCGCAATTTCATTGGTCAGACTGGGTAGCGCTCGTCGGGCTGGGTGGAATTTTTGTGGCCATCTTCGTATCCCAATTGAAAACCAAGCCTCTGGTGCCGCTGCATGATCCAACTTTTGCGGGAGTGCTGCAACATGAGTGAGACAAGACCATCGGTTGAGGCGAATGCCTCGCCCGGTCACGAGGTCCGGGACGCGGATATTCGCAGTCTGACGTACCTGGGGTTTGGCATTTTGGCGCTGATCGTTTTTGGCTTTATTGTGGCCGAACTCGCCCTTCACTTCTTTGTGGGACGACAGCCGATCAAGAACCCGACGGCCCTGTTCGTTCAGCAACAGACGCCCCCTCCCCCGCTCATCCAGGAGCACTCCGGCGAGGAACTGCAGGATTATCTCAAACAGCAGAACCAGATTCTGAACAGTTACGGTTGGGTGGATCGAAAGGCGGGCATCGTTCGGATTCCGATCGATCAGGCCATGGACTTATTGCTTCAGAAGGGACTGCCTGTCCGTCAGCCGGGTCAGGTGACCAAGAATGTCTCCGCACCTCACACGCTGCCGCGCGGGGATTTTGGACCGCCTGGCGCAGGCGTTCAAGGACCACAGCCGCAATGAGAGTGAGTACGGAAATGCAGGCAGACACGCGGCGGATCAATGTGGGCTTCGCTCTTTCCGGGCAATTTACTGTGGTTTTTCGGTGCCTTTTGGCCCGTGGGGGGCAGCGAGACCGCAAAACTCGGGTTTTGATCCGTTTCATGCTGGTCGCAGCGATGATGGTCAGTTGGATTGCCCTGGGCGCGAGGGGTTTCGCAGCGCCTGCGGACGACGCCAGCAGTGCAGCGAGTCTGCCCGGAGGCGGGCTTCCGCCAGCCGCTGGGAGAACGGGAACCCTGAATTCGAAGCGGGTTCCAGCGCTTCTTCGTGGTGTGGGAATCGATCAGCGACTGAACCAGCAGGTTCCATTGGATCTAGTTTTCAGAGACGCGAGCGGGAAGCCGGTGCGACTGGGCGATTACTTTGGAAGCAAACCGGTGATCCTTTCGCTGATTTATTTCAATTGCCCGAACCTCTGCACGATGGAGGAAAACGATCTGTTGCAGAGTCTGCGCTTGTTAAAGTTTGATGTCGGAAAGCAGTTTGATGTCGTAACCGTCAGCTTTAATCCTCATGATACGCCGGAGATGGCGGCAAACAAGCGGGCCATTTACCTGGGCCTTTATGGACGGAAGGGTGCAGAGAACGGTTGGCATTTTCTGACCGGTGACGAAGCTTCGATTCGGGCGCTGACCGACGCCGTAGGATTCCATTATCGCTATGATCCAAACACTCAACTTTATGCCCATGCGGTTGGAATCATTATTTTAACTCCGCAAGGGCGGATTTCCCGGTACTTTTACGGTTTGCAGTACCCCGCCGGTGACTTAAGGCTCGCGCTGGTGCAGGCCTCGAATGACAAAATCGGCTCGCCTGTGGATCAGTTGATCCTTTATTGCTGCCAATATGATCCGGCGACAGGAAAGTACGACTGGATTGTTCACCGTGTCCTGATGTTGGGGGCTGGGGTAACGATTCTTTGCCTTGGGACTCTTATCTTGGTTATGGTTCGAGGCGGGCGAAGTCATCCTCAGGCTTCTGTATAGCGATGTCCCGAGGGGTAAACTTTCGGCCACAGCAGTGATGAATCTGGACCTCGCGCTGCGAGATGGCGAAGTCTGGTTTTGAGGAAAATGGCGCTGAGGGCTGGGGCGCCTGCGAACCGATGTCAACTTCAGCTTGAAGCGGATTCCTCGCCGGGCGCACCACCTATCGCCCTATTGAGTTTGCGGGCTGGACTGGTGCTTGAGCAGGCGTTTCTTACACGGCCTCTTGATTCTCCGCCGATTTGAGGTGAAAACACCATAATGCTCTGTTTGCTTCCACTCTTGCCAAAACAAGCCTCTACGGTGGCACCTTCTGTTGATCACCTGCTATGGTTTGTGATTGGGATTTCAGTCTTTTTTACGGCACTGATCTTTCTTTTGCTGCTGGTTTTTGCCATCAAGTATCGGCGCCGTGCTCCCGACGAAGTTCCGCAGCAGATTCACGGCAACATCCCGCTGGAGCTCACGTGGACAATTATCCCGATTATCATTGTGATCGTCATCTTCGTCTGGGGCGTGGATCTCTTTGTCCGCGAGCGTCGGGCTCCCATGGACGCGGTTCATGTCTATGTAGTTGGAAAGCAGTGGATGTGGAAACTCCAGCATCCGGAAGGCCCGCGAGAGATTAATACTTTGCATGTTCCGGTCGGGGTGCCCGTGGAGCTGACTTTAACATCCCAGGACGTCATCCATGACTTCGCGGTTCCCGCGTTTCGGATTAAGACCGATGTTCTGCCCGACCGTTATACGACCGAATGGTTTACTGCAACCCGAACCGGGCGCTTTCCCCTGTACTGCGACCAATACTGCGGGACTTTCCATTCGGAGATGCGCGGGGATGTGATTGTCATGACTCTCCCACAATATGAGACCTGGCTGAGTGGAGAGATGCGCCACACGGAAACGATGGCGGCAGCCGGTGAAAAGCTCTATGAAAGCTACGGTTGCATCACCTGCCACGGTACGGGGAAGGCCCCTCCTTTTGTCGGGTTATATGGTGCGAAGGTCAGGCTGGAGGGGGGACAGACCGTGATCGCGGATGACCGTTATATCCGACAATCGATTCTGGATCCATCCTCGCAGGTTGTGCTGGGATATAAGCCGATCATGCCCACTTTCCAGGGCCAGATTTCCGAGGATCAGATTCTTCAAATCATCGCCTATATCCAGTCCCTTGCGAACACACCCGGGGCGCAAGGGGCGGAGTCAGCGAAGGAGACGAAGTAATGGGTACTGTAACCACTACGACGCTTCAGCAACCGCAGGCTGAGGAATATCGAGTTCATTATCTCAACGCGAAGTACGGCATCAAGTCTTGGCTGCTCACCACCGATCACAAGCGGATTGCGTGGCTGTACCTCGTGTCAACCACCTTCTTTTTTGTCATCGGCGGTGTGGCTGCTGCGATGATGAGGCTGAATCTGGTTTCGCCCCAGGGAGCGATTGTCCAGCCTGAGACTTATAACAAGCTCTTCACCATTCATGGGACGATTATGATTTTTTTCTTCCTGGCACCCGCCGTCCCGACCGTGCTGGGTAATTTCCTGATTCCCATGATGATTGGGGCAAGGGATGTGGCCTTTCCTCGCCTCAATCTTCTGAGCTGGTACATCTTTATTACCGCAGGAATGATCTTTATTTATTCCGTCATCGCCGGGGGTGTGGATACAGGTTGGACGTTTTACACCCCGCTCAGCACGAGCTACGTCAACACGCATGTCATCTCTGCGGCGATGGCGGTTTTTATTTCCGGATTCTCCTCCATCCTGACGGGTCTGAACTTTGTGGTGACGATCCACAAGATGCGTGCCCCCGGGCTGACGTGGTTTCGCTTGCCTCTCTTTATCTGGTCCATGTACGCTGCCAGCCTGATCTTCATCCTGGCGATGCCGGTGATTGCGATTACGATGGTTTTGGTGATGCTTGAGCGGCTGTTTCATGTGGGCATCTTTGATCCGGCTTTGGGCGGTGACCCGATTTTGTTCCAACATCTTTTCTGGTTCTTTGGTCATCCGGAAGTCTATATTCTGGTATTGCCCGCCATGGGCGTGATCAGTGAGTTGATTGCCGCATTCTCCCGCCGCAGAGTTTTTGGGTATGGCTTCGTTGGTTTTTCGAGTTTTGCCATTGCCGTCCTTAGCTTCGTCGTCTGGGGACACCACATGTTCGTTTCGGGACAGTCGGTTTATGCCGGGATTTTCTTCTCCGCCATGTCCATGGCTGTGGCAATCCCATCGGCAGTGAAGGTATTCAATTGGACGGCGACACTCTACAAGGGTTCTGTTTCGTATGAAGCTCCCATGCTCTATGCGCTGGGCTTTATCGGGTTGTTCACCATTGGCGGCCTTACGGGGGTCTTCTTGGCTTCCTTGGGTCTGGATGTTTTCCTCCATGATACTTATTTTGTGATTGCCCATTTCCACTTCATCATGGTGGGCGGTGCAGTGATGGGCTATATGGGGGGGCTGCACTATTGGTGGCCCAAAATGACGGGCAAACTTTATCCCGATTATTGGGCACGGCTTGCGGCTTGCATTATTTTTATCGGCTTCGTCCTGACGTTCGGCCCGCAGTTTATTCTGGGCTTCGAAGGGCTGCCGCGCCGCTATGCGATGTACCCGCCGAATTTTCAGTTCCTGAATATCATGTCGAGCGCGGGCGCATCTATTCTGGCCGTGGGCTATATCATGCCCCTGTTTTACCTGGTCTGGTCGCTTAAATACGGGCCTGAGGCCGGGCCGAATCCCTGGGGGGCAAAAGGCCTGGAATGGGAGACGGCTTCACCTCCGCCGGTTCATAATTTCGACAAAACCCCGGTGGTTACTGAGGAAGCTTATGCCTATGGTGCCCATCCGGCGCCCGTCACCACGGCAGCCTCTTGAGGCAGGCAAGGCGGCTGGCTGACGCTGGCGTGGAAGCCGGCGCTGTTCAGAGTCAGTGGTCACGGTCAATCGGTTTTTGGGGGCTGACGATGAGCTCCCATCCTCAGGGAGTTTTATGGGGCTGTAATTTGATTGAGGAGGAAAGCAGTTGTCTGAAGAACAGCATGCTACGCTGGTAGCGGAACAATTCGATGATCAGGTTCAGCAGTATCAGGCAGCCAGCTTGGGAATGTGGGTGTTCCTGACCACGGAAGTCCTCTTCTTCGGCGGCCTCTTCGCCAGCTATACCATTTATCGCTATCTGCATTATCCGGGTTTTGAAATCGGAAGCCATCACCTGGAAGTCTTGTGGGGTGCCACCAACACCGCTGTTCTGATTTGCAGCAGCTTGACGATGGCCCTGGCCGTTCGCGCGGCGCAGCTGGGAAAGATCAAAGATCTGGTCGGTTTGCTGGTGGTGACCCTGATCTTCGGACTGATCTTCCTTTTTATCAAGTTTGCGATGGAATGGCGGCATGAGTATCTGGAAGGCTTGGCTCCGGGCGTAAACTTCACATACGCTGGTCCGCATGCGCACCAGGTGGAGATGTTTATGATCTTCTATTTCGTGCTCACCGGACTTCACGCCTTGCACATGATTGTGGGCTGCGGCATTATGACAACACTCATCATTCTGGCGCTGCGAGGAGCCTTCTCCAAAGGCCACTACAATGCCGTTGAAATCGCCGGGCTTTACTGGCACTTTGTCGATATTGTCTGGATTTTTCTGTTTCCCCTGCTGTATCTCATCGGAGGCCGTTACTAAGGGGTGATTGCGTATGTCTGAGCTTGTCTCGCACGTGGAGAGAAAAAAGGTTTACGTCCTTGTTTGGGTTGTCCTCCTCTGCTTTACGGCCCTGACGACGGGTGTGGCCTACATCGATCTGGGTGCCTTCAATACGGTTGTGGCTCTCGCTATCGCGATTTGCAAAGCTTCGATCGTCGTTCTCTTCTTCATGCACCTCCGCCACAGCGAGAAGCTCATCCGTTTGGTGGTGGGGGTTGCGGTTTTCTGGCTTTGTATTCTGATTGTGATTTCTCTCTCCGATTTCGCAACCCGGTTTCGCATCTCCAGACCTTCCTGGCCTCAGAGCCAACCCGTGACCGTTCATCATCTGGACATGAGCCCCGGCACCACCACGGCCGAATAGGCCTCGCGGCTTTTCACCGCGCCGGCGGCATCGGAAGCAATTCTTCCAGTAACCCACCCGATGCATCCTTCAACGCTCTTTTGCTTCCTTGACGAATCTAGGCTATAGATGTAGACTATCTCAGAACGAGGCACCGGAGTTCATATCACCAACCGGGAAAAAGGAGTTTTATCGCGAGCATGAAAGCTTCCACTACATACAGAGCGAGGAGTATTGAGGATGTGTCGCACTCGTAGGGAGAATGGCAAGCTTATGGGTGTGGAATGAGACAAAAGATAAAAAATTTTTCCCCACGAACCCTAATCGGCCTTTAAAATCAACAAGCATCTTTTCAACACGAGTACCAAACTTCAAGGGGGGAAGGTGGAGCTTGGCTTGGAATGATCAACATTTTTTTCAGAAACGAACCCTAACTATGTAAATCTTATATTTATTATTGCATATAGTGAAACTTGTAGTGGAAGATTGGGTTACAATGAACTGTGGCGTTCGATCTGAAGCCGTTGCGGAATGATCGTGGGGTGTTTCTTCGCAGCCTGTTTGAACGCCTTTAATACAGCCCGATAGGCGGGTTTGGGATGGTAGTTTGAGTCAAAAAGCAACCCATCGCCCTTTTTGCCTCTGGTGTAATGAGGAATCCAGGAATACTTATCCGTGAATCCCCAGGTCTGGAAGGCCGTGCATCCGGGCTGTTCGGCACAAAGTGTCGCCATTTCTCCGTAAATTTTCGCCTGTCTGGAGAGATCAGCGCGATGAAGCGGCTTTCCGCTGGCATCCACAGGCAGCGCTACGTCCATTTCGGTGATATGGACCTGGACACCCAAAGCGGCAAGCCGGGCGATATTGGCGGCCACGGAGGTGGGAATCTGATTCAGATCCATCAAGTGCATCTGCAGTCCGACGCCATCGATAGGCACATGGCGGCGTTTGAAATCCTTCACCATCGCGTAAATGGCATCTGACTTGGCATTCAATCCCTCGGCGGCATAGTCATTGTAAAAGAGCAGTGCATTCGGATCGGCCTGATGCGCCCAGCGGAACGCCTGCGCAAGGTAAGCGGTTCCCCGGCCGGCCAGCCCGATTCCGGGCCGGTCATACCAGAGGGTATGTTTCAATCGGCCATCGCGATCAAAGGCTTCGTTCACAACATCCCAGGCGAATACTTTACCGCGATAATGGCTGACTACAGTTATGATATGGTTCTTCATGATGCTGCGCAGTTGATCCGGAGTGAAGTGACCTTCCGTCAGCCACGCCGGATTCGAGATGCCCCAGAGCAGGTTATGACCGCGAACTTTCATTTGGTGAGCTTCCGCGAACTCCACAACCTGATCGCCCGCCGCAAAACTGAATTGGCCCCGAGCCGGTTCTGTGGCTGGCCACTTCATGGCGTTCTCAGGCTCCACCATGTTGAACTGATTGGCGACAGTCTCGGCATAGAGCGGTTCAGAAAATCGCGCAGGGTCGACGGCCGCTCCCACCTGTAAACCCAGTTTTTGAGCCTCCTGGCGCAATGACTGGGCAAAACCGGCGGATTGCCCTACAATCGGGAGGGCTATGAAGATCGCCACGAAATTCAAGCGGATTATGAATCGCATCACATTCCTCACGGGAAGCATGTCTTGATCGCTTCGGAGCCGCCCCAATCAGGGCTTTGATTCGGCAGGCCGCGCGCCAAATGCCTATTTATCAGTCATTCGGCTTCGACAGTCAAGACGCTTTGCGGTGGGGGAACTGCTCGGCGGATGATGAGAACCTGAGAATGCAAAAGGATCACCATGAAAAATGGATTGCCTCTTCTGTCCACCAGTGTGGTAGGCTCCTACGCGAGGCCCGCATGGGTTTGGACCGCTCTTGAAGCAGCCGAGCGCGGCGAACTGGGGCCTGCCGACATTAAGGAGGTTTTGGATGATGCCGTGGATATGGCCCTGCGCGACCAGGAGGAGGCCGGTGTGGACGTTGTCTCTGACGGTGAGATGCGGCGCGCAGGGTTTTTCACCGCCGAGTTTTATGCGCACCTTACAGGGCTGAGAGCGCTTGAACCTGAGCGGCGAAAGGGCCCGGCCGGTCACGACCAGCAACATCGCTTTGAAGTGCTGGAACCGATCTCAGCACCACAGGGACTCGGTGTGGTGGCGGAATATCAATATGCCCGCAACCGTACCAAGCACCCGATCAAGGTTACCATTCCCGGCCCCTTTACGCTCTCAGGACGTCTTGTCACGGGCAGAGTTTACAAACAACGATTGGACGCCGCCTGGGCCTTCGTTCCCATTCTCAATGCTGAGTTGAAAGCGCTGGTTGAGGCCGGAGCCGACTTCATCCAAATCGACGAGCCTTCACCCGCAATTCATCCGGAGAGCAAGGCGGAGTTTGCGGCTCTCTTTAACGCCGCGGTCAAGGGGATAACGGCGCGCCTGGCCGCGCATTTGTGTTTTGGCAACTATGCCGGCCGCCCGCTGGGAAAAAGGTCTTACTCCATGATTCTGGACCAGATGATGGAGTACCGGGTGGAGCAACTGGTGCTGGAGTTTGCAAATCGGGAGTTGGCGGAGCTTCCGCTTTGCCGGGAAATCAGCCGTGATCGTGAACTGGCGATCGGCTTGGTGGACGTGAAAAGCTACTATCTGGAGACACCGGAGGACGTCGCAGAGCGCATCCGCCAGGCGTTGAAATACGTGCCCGTGGAAAAGCTCACGGTGGTGCCAGATTGTGGCTTCAGCCAGACCGCGCGTTGGGCAGCCCGCGCAAAGTTGCGCGCCATGGTCGAAGGTGCCCGCCGGGTCCGTGCGGAACTGAAATGAGCGGCCGGAAAAGTCCGGGCATTTTGGCTTGATTCGATAAACACGGGGTTTCTTTGCTTGAGGAAATTTACCCTGAGCGAAATCGAAGAGGCTTGCCCAGAATAACAGGCGAGAGCTTGCGGTGCGAGGTCATCGAGCCCTCCGATTCGAGCCGGGATTGCACATCCGTCATGCTTCCTTTCAAGAAAATTCCTTACTACCACATCACATTATCCGGTATCGGGAATTTCCCGTATTGCCAGCAAGTCAATAACTTCCTATCCTTTTATTGACTGGGGTAAGTTTGCAGGGGTGGCCAGCCAGAAAAGGTTGCCTTGGGCGCTCATCAAGGTAAGCCTTCCACGATGAGCTGAGTTGCTTCTTCGCACCACACCAGATCGCATAAGCCGCCAGCGGCGAGAGTTAATTCCAGCGATGTTCGTGATGATCCTTGGAGAAAAGGCGGGCAGAACCATCCCTACCAGGTTGCTCCAAGAAGGAAGGAGAGGCGGAAATTAGGCGCCTCTGCCTGAAGTCTTGAGTGGCGGATGGCTTTTGGGCTCTTTGGCCATCTGCCGCGAGGGGAGGAAGATCATGTCTTTCATGCCAATCAGCTCAGCCTCAGCTAAACCTGTCAAACAGTTGAACGCCGAAGGTAAACCCATGGCCCAGCCTGCAAGGATTCTGATGGTTTCAGAGGATGTCAAGGAGCTGAAAGACTGGACGCAGGTCTTTAATCGCCGGGGCTACGGCGTGCGGGCTTGCTCCTCATACAACGAAGCGGCCCGATACCTGGAATCAGAAACGTGCGATTTGATTCTGGTCGATCAGGGCAGCCCGGCGTTTGAAGGGCGGGTCATCCTGGAATCGGTGGCGAAGACAAACCGGAAATTTCCGGTTCTCGTTCTGGCGCGCTCTCACGATATGCATTGCTATCTCGAGGCCATGAAGTTGGGCGCGGTGGATTACCTTGAAAGGCCATTGCCTGCACCACAAATGGTTCGGCTGATCGAGAGATACTTGCCCTATCGGACCTCCGCAGCTTGAACGAGGCATTTCCAATCAGTCTGGCCTGTACCGGAGGAGGCAGAGCCCTGTTGAAGCCTGCAAGTTACTGTGGCTGCCTCCTCGGTGGTGTAACGGTCTCCAACGAATAGTTAAGGCCGGTGGCGCCAGCTTCGCCTTTGAGGCAAGGGTTTGGCGAGGGGGAAGAAGTGCCCAGGGCTACGACTGCCCGTGACGTGCCTCCATCTCTATGGCCTGATTTCCTGAGGGGGAATCGGGCCAATCAGAAGTATAAATCCACAAAAGAAAGTGTAGGAGAACGATTGCATGAGGAAAGTGAAGACACTGAAAACGAACCGTGATTTTTCGACGCCGCGAATTCTTACAGGTGAGGACCTGGATGGCTTGAAAAAAACCATTCGGCAGTTGGTGGAAAATTGCGCCTATCGACACTATGAAGCTCGCGGTCGGCAGGATGGTCGCGCTCTTGAAGATTGGCTGCGCGGCGAAGCGGAAGTCCTGCAACCCGCTCAGGCCAAAATTGAGGAATCAGGGGAGACGCTGACCATTACAATGGACGCGAAGAACCTCAATGCCTCAGCGCTGCAAATTGCAATTGAACCACAGCGTGCCCTCATCTGCCTGGGCAAACAGGAGAATTCCGCAGGTCAATCCTTCAATCTGGAGTCGGTCAGGGTTATTGATTTTCCTCACAGGGTTGATTCAACAAAGGCGGGAGTGGACTTCAAGAGAGGCAAATTCTATTTGAAGCTGCCGAGGGCCATTTCGGCCTGCTGAGAAAAGAGCGGCGGGCGGTGCGCTGACTTTTTACTTGATCAACTTACTGAGGTCGAGCCCGAAGGAAGGCTGATCTTTCGTTCCGGTAATCTTGATCGGCAGGACGGTTCCCGCTCCCTTCCGGGTAAACAGTGGATCAACAGCTTTCAGTAAAAGCGATTTGATTCCCGTGGTCATTTGCGACAATTTGGCCTCAAGCCGCAAAGTGCCATGGAAATCAAGGTTCTCACTGATCAGCCCGTAATGGCCGTGGAGCTGAACAGACGCGCCCGGCACACTGAACGACAGGCTCGAAAACGTTACGATTCCGCCCTTCAGAACGAAACGCCCTCGCATATTAAAGACGCTGCTTCCGGAATTGTCGGATGCCTGAACGCCCTGACCTTTGCGACTGAGGCTTTCAAGCTTCTGCTGCACATTCAGAGTGGTAAACCGTGCGGACTGGATCGTGAAGCCGCCATCCAGCATCAATCGCTGGGCGACGTCTCTTTCACCCGGCGGGAGATCAAATTTGGTTTTCAGGCTGACGGCACCGGTGATCAACGGCTTCGACGATTTTACAGCGAGACGAAGCAGGTCTTCGATGCGGGCTTGATCTGCGCTTACATCGAGCAGGATCGTTTTTCCTTTGACGCCAGTCGTCCGCAACACTCCCCCCCGAGCGACGATTGTGGAGTGAAGGAAGGTTGCTTCCACTGGCCGCAACATTGTGTCGCCGTTGGTTCCATCCACGACCGCGGTAAATTGAGTTTTCAAATGAACGGGATTGCCGCTGATTCCCACCGCAAAATCGGGAGTATCCGTTTCGCCTTGAACCCTGATGCGGCTCAGCACGCCTCCGTACTTTCCATGCGAGGACAAGATTCCTGCGATCCCGTGGATGGTGGAAAGATCGGCATTCCGAAATGTATAGCTCCCCGCCACCGGTGTCAGCCCGGGATCATCCGGATTCCACGGACCGAAAGTTCCGGTGGATTGGACCTCGCCGATCGGCTTGGGATTCGTCAGCGTGGCTTGAAAGGACATGGCTTGACCTCTTCCCGCCGATTTCAATCGGAGCCTGGATATTGCGAAGATGTGCGGGAGCTTGCCGGGCGTGCGAGGCAGGATGCTGAGGACCGTCCCATCCGCAATGATTTCTCCAAGAGTAAAAGGCGGGAGGCGATGCCGTTTCTTTTCGGGCTGTGAGCCTTTTTCCCGGCGGGGCGGGATATTCAGGACGAAACCCTCCAATTGCAGGCGCTTCAGGCGCCTCGGATGACTCAACAATTCTGGCCAGCTTTCATCGAAGTTGAATCTCCTGATGACGGCCAGAGGAAGTTTCTCCGTGCTGTCTCTGGATTTCAGCACCAGGTCTTCGCCCACGACGTGAATGTGAGGAAATAAAGAGACTTGAAAACTCTTTAGCTCAATCTGGCATCGATAGTGTTCTTCCAGCGCGTGAGTGGCCCACTTCCGGCTCAAAGGGGAAAGGTGAACATCCAACTCGATCAGAACCACCATGGCACCAAGAATGGCGACACCTAAGATGACCGGCCACTTTCGCCGGGCAGGTCTCCGGACGGATCCCTCTGATGGCATGCTGTCCTTCTTTCTTCTCCCTCTATTTTGTTCGGCCGAACAGCGCCATGGACCGTGGACTCAATTCGAACTCCGCCGAGCCCGTTGAGTGAAACCGCGCCGGAAGAGAGCTTCCACTTCCCAGCCAGCGCTCTTCCGTGGAATCAAGCTCCTTATTCCAATCGCCCTCGGGCAGTGCAATCTTCAAGGTCGCGGAACACTCTCCAAAATTGAAGAGCATCAAAGCCTCACCCAGATCACTCCAACGGCGGATCACAAGCGCTTTCTTCGGTTCAAGCCCCGTCACTTCCATCCGTTCCTTGCTTGGATTTAGCAGCCCTGGATGGATGCGCCGAATCTCGATCAGTTTCTGATAGAACTTCTGTAACGTGCGATGGGGTTCCTGAGTGCGCAGACGATGGTTGAGCCCGGAGCGAAGGAATGTCTGTTCGTCCTGAGGGTCGGGAATTTGACCCTGCCATTCAAATTCAGCAAATTCTTCAAGCCGACCTTTCCGAACGGCCTCAACCAGCTTCAGGTCAGAATGGCTGGTGAAGTACTGAAAGGGAGCGGTTTCACCGTATTCCTCACCCATAAAGAGCAGCGGAATGAAGGGCGAAAGAATTGTCACTGCGGCGGCCAGTTTGAGCCCTTCACTTGCGACTCTTTGCGTCAGGCGGTCTCCGAGCGCGCGATTCCCAATCTGGTCGTGATTCTGCGCAAAGACCACGAATTGCCGGACGGGAATTGACTTTGAGGAATTGCCATGGCGACGCTTGCGAAACAAGGAGTACTGGCCGGCGTAGACATAGCCTTCCTGAAACGCAGTCGCCAAATCGCTGATTTTTCCAAAGTCGGCGTAATATCCGGCGCGCTCACCCGTGAGCAGGGCGTGCAGAGCATGGTGGAAATCGTCGTTCCATTGTGCGTCCAGGCCGTAGCCGCCGAGCGCCTGCGGCCGGATGACGCGCGTGTCATTCAGATTGCTTTCGGCAATCAGATAAACCTGCCGGCCCTGAGTCTGAGCAAACGCATGAACGGCTGCGGATAACTCACCCAGAAACGGCCTGGCACTTGGGTCCACAATTCCATGAATGGCATCCAGGCGCAGCGCGTCGATGTGGAATTCTGCCAGCCAATAGAGCGCATTCTCGATGAAGAAACGGCGGACTTCATCGCTCTGAGGTCCGTCAAAGTTGATGGCCGATCCCCAGGGAGTGCGATAGCGGTCCGTAAAGTACGGCCCGTATTCGCCCAGAGTGTTTCCTTCCGGGCCCAAGTGGTTATAAACCACGTCCAGCGTCACCGAGAGCTCCCGTTGATGACAAGCGTTGACAAACCTCTGCAACCCAGACGGCCCGCCGTAGCTATGCTGGACGGCAAAGGGGAATACGCCGTCATACCCCCAATTCCGATGCCCCGGGAACTGCGCGACCGGCATCAACTCAATTGCGGTAACGCCCAGGCTTTTCAGATGATCGAGATGCGGAATGATCGCGTCCAATGTTCCTTCGGGTGTGTACGTTCCGACGTGAAGCTCATAGAGGATATAACCTTCCAGGGGCAGGCCCTGCCAGCCGGAGTCGCCCCATTGAAAAGCTCGGGGATTCCAGATCTGCGATGGTTGGCGGATCCCTTCGGGCTGAAACCGTGAGGCGGGATCGGGCCATTCAGCCTGCCCGTTCAGACGGTAGACATAACGAGCCTCTGGATCAATCTCTTCAACGACCGCCCGGAAATAACCACGGTCCTGCGGGCTCATGCGGAATACACGCTTGCGTGGGGAGAGAATGTGCAAATCCACCGTTTTCGCTTTCGGAGCCCACACCTGGAATTGCCAGTTTCCGTTTTCAAGCGCTGTGGCACCGAGTGTCAGGGTTGGGATTGAGTCTCTGAGTTTATCCATGCTTTCGCTTGTCCCCTTGGCGCTCCCGATGGACTTGCTCAAGAGCGTTTCTGATTTGAGGCAAGTGTATAAACTCCTCCTGCGTGTAGCGCAACCGCGACCGCCAATTGTCTTCCGGCGGGCTTGCCGGAATGTTTTGCGGTTTGACTTCCAGCCAAAGATCCTCCAGATTCACCAGAACGAGCGAGGCGGGGCTTGCACCGAGAAGCTTCAAAGATGCCAGAAGATAATCCTCAGCTCGAGGACGCCTCTTCGCAAGCCAGCCAGCCTGTCGCAGTGTTCTTTCGAGCCAGGCCATCGAGGTGCGGCGGGCTTTACGCTCCGCCTGAACGGCATCGCTGGAAAGGAGACCCCTTCGGACTCGATCTTCAATATCCAGCCCGCGCAGATAAGCTGCGAAGGGAGGCATATCGTGAGTGTTGAGGCTTGCAATATCATCGCGCGTGGGAAGCTTTGGCAGTCCTTTCGCTGGAGATGCCAGTTCGTATTGAAGCACGTATAATTGTTTCACGTTGCGACGGGCCATGGCCGCATCGACATAGGCCGGAACGGTGCCCAGGTTTTCACCGGCGATGGATGATTCGTAGCGGTGGGATTCCACGAGCAGGATGGCATAGAACTCCTCAGCCCGGTAGCGCACGAAAACCCCGTCGCGGGCTTCGGATCCTTTCGGAATCCAGTAAAGCCGGTGCAATCCCATGATGTGATCGATCCGCAAGAGGCCGGCATGCTCCAACTGGTGGCGGAGGCATGCGATAAAGTAACGGTACCCTTGTTCTCGAATCGCCTCTGGATGAAGAGGAGGGAAGTTCCAGTTCTGTCCCTTGGTGAAAACTGCATCGGGTGGCGCTCCTCCGCTCATTTCAGGGACAAATGCACTTCGCTCGCGCCAGACATCGTATCCGGCGGGATGGATGCCGAGCGGCAGATCCAGACATAGCCCCAAGCCTCCCCGGCGAGCACAATCGGAGGTTCCTTTAAGCTGCTCATGGGTCTGCCACTGAACATATTGATGGTAGCGTTCGTGTTCTAGGTCGTAATCCTGCGCGCGAAGATGTCCGTCTCTCAATCTTCCCGGCCATTCGGTCCAGGGAGTACGCAGTTGCTCGCATACTGCGCGGAAGCGCGCGTAATCGCAGATGACGGGATAGGAGCGCAGGAAGCGCTCAAAGTCCGGGTGGCGAGCGGAGGCTGTTCTATAAAAACATGCGGCTAGCTTTTGCAGAATCTTGCGCTTCGCTGCCATTTCGCGGCGATAGTCTACTTCTTGCAATCTGCGAAGGGAATTCATTTCGTTTTGAAACTGCGTAGACTCGAACAGTGAGTGCGCGGAAGAGCAATTCCTAAACTCCGGGATCTGGCGCACATCCAAATAGAACTCATTCCACGCCAACCGGCTTGCGGGCGCATAGGGACTCGGATCAAAGGGCTCGTCCAGGAACGAGGCCAGAAGAGGTAGGGTTGAGACTGTGCTGCCGCCCCACTGGTGAACCCATTCAAGAAGCGAGGCCAAATCCGAAAAATTGCCTGCCCCCCAGCTTGAATTTGAGCGAAGGGCATAAAGCGGAACGAAAACGCCCCAGGCCTTGCCGGCGCGCATGACCGGATGCTCATAGGCTTCGCGTGGTGCCGCCACGACCATACTGCGGGCTGTTTTACCTTCCAGCTCGATTTGAAGATGGTGATAGCCGCAAGGGAGCTGAGCCGGAAGCGTCAGGCTTCCAACAAGATAGCGAGTCCCATTCGCCTGGACGGCTTTGCGGTGCAAGAGAGTCGAGGCCTTCAAATTCCATGTCTGCGTTTCACCTCCTTCGAACGTGAGATGACAGGCGATTGAAGCGTTCTCATATTTCGCGGGAAGCCGGATCGGCAGTTCCGCTTTGCGGCCTTCAAAAACCACCCAGACCGGCTCGAGCACGCTTGCCCACAGTTGGCGCTCGCGCTCCCGAAAGGCATGGGGAATGTCTTCGAGCTTCGTAATCGGCGCGCCCAAGGCACGTAACACCGCCATGAGCGATTCAGTGGACGATTTCCTCTGACGGCCTCCAACGTCGCGGTAGCTTGCCTGTACGCGATAGAGCCGGGCCAGTTCATACAGTTTCCCCACTAACTTTTGCGTGCCTGAAGTCATCATTCGGCTAAAATAGCCCGCAAGGGTTGGATGGCGTAGGAAGTCGGATCGATTCAGAAAGTAATGGGAGGTCGTGATGATTCGACATCATTGGACGCAGTTCGTGGTGATTTGTACTCTCACTTTGCTTGGCCTTGAACTGGCTGGCCGGGAAAGTTTGCGAACCCTGGCGGCCTTTGGCAATGGGCCGGCGCCCCCTCAAAGAACGCCTGCCTATCTGGTACGCGAGGTTCGTCACCAACTCCTGCTGCTGCCGTATTATTCCATCTTCGACAATATCGAATATCAGGTCCGCGGCTATACCGTCGAGCTGAGGGGTGAGGTGGTCCGTCCGACCCTGAAGTCCGACGCTGAGAATGTGGTCAAGCATGTCGAAGGCGTCGAAAAAGTTATTGATCATATCAAGGTCTTGCCGCCTTCTCCCTCGGATGACCGGATCCGGCTTGCTGAATATCGGGCAATCTACGGTTATCCTGCTTTGAATAAATATGCATTGCAAGCTGTAGGCCCTATCCACATTATTGTGGATAACGGACGCGTGGCCCTGGAAGGTGTCGTGGACAGTCAGGGGGATAAGGACATGGCGGGGATTCGAGCCAACGGCGTTCCGGGTGTATTCTCCGTGGCCAATCACCTTCGCGTGCGATCCGGCAAGATATAATGGCGTGGCGAGCGGCCGCAAGCCCGCGAACCACTGCCCTCAAATCTGGCTTCTCCTCGCGCACTCTTCAGGGCCCCTCAGAGGCAAGCTGCTGAGCCGGGTAAGCCTGCAAATTGGCCAGTTCCTTTAATAGCTCTCGCCAGCGTTTCGGATTTTTCTTGGTTGCCACCGGCGCGCTCAGGTTCTGATAAAAATTCAAAATATTTGCTCGTAGTTCGGCGCTGACTCCGGCAAAATGCTGATGAGCCAGTTTATGGAGCAGCCGGGCGTAGGTGTTATCGGCAAGCGCATAATCCCCCGCGTGAGTAGGCTTTCCGGTATCAAGATCGCGGTTTGTGAGAGCTGGGCCATCCGCGTTCACCTTGGCCAGCAAGGCCCGATAGCCATCGATGGTAAGCCCAAAGCTGTGAATAAACAGGGCCTGAGTCCTGGGCGTCGGTGGTTTGAATTGAAGAGTCTGGAGCCGCCCTACTTTCGGCAGAATCTGAAACAAAAACACCAGAATGCGAGCGACCAGGCTTAGCCGCGCATCCGCCTCGTCCCATCTTCTGAAAATGAACTGCGGCCTCCGATAATGGCGGTTCCAAACTCTCTGGTAATTCTCCGGCGACAACCGGTAACCCAGCCGCATGCTTGCCAGGTTCGGATTGACCTTTCGGATGGCCTTTTTTTTCTTCTTCCACGCAATTTGTGTAATTCGCGGGATGATCTCGCTGGCCCCGTGGCGATAGACCGCGAGAGTCAAGCTCTTGCAGAGGAAGAGACGGTTGAAATCGAGCCCATAAGTTGACTGGAATGCGCGCGCGAGCAACGGGGCAGGGACCTTAAATCCAATGAAATTCTGATAAGTCTTGGGCAGATATCCGGCGCCCGCAATCTGCGCAACGTCAAAGGAAAATTCCACCATGATGTGAGCCTGCGGATTATCCTCGAAGGTCACAATCCCGCCGTACTTCTTTCTCAACTTGGGATACATCTCAGGCACAGAGAGGTTCACGGCCAGCGGATGGCCGGTGTTATCGGCGGCGTAATGCGAGAGCGCTCCCAGCGCGAAAGCGTATTCATCCAGGCTCTGCGCCTGATCGAGCAGCGCCACAATGAAGTCTCCGCTGCGAACGTAATGGGTGAGGTCGCTGAAGAAACGGTTACCGAAAGGATAGTATCCCATGTCCTGAATCACGCTTCCCCCGTAAGCGTACGCGTGTGCTTCGCGCAGAATTTCCGGTGTGGCATGAGGATAGCGCTTCAGCAGAAGAGGGATGATGACAGGTCCCCAGAGTGTGTCAATGATCGCCTCGTGACTCAAAACTGAGTACCCATACCCCTGCGAATTCAGGAAAAAGAGAAATGCTCCAAGAACCAGCCCCACAAGAGTCGTTTGAGAACAAACGCGGCTCACCGTCATTCGATCCATCATACAAAGCGGCAACCTCGAAGCACAACCACCCGCCACGAGGAATGGCGTTAGGGATGAAGTGCCCGGTTGAATTTCATTGGCGGCGCGGCTCTTTACTGCCATCATTTAAGCGAATGTCTGGAGAATGCAGTGGCAGCCCGACAAGGCGTCGGTGCTTTCATCCGGGCTTGCGCTTCTGCTGGCGGGCCAACACCAGCCGTTGGGCGAGGGTGGTGTGCTGGATATGTTTCCGGCCCGGCACCATGAAGGTCAGGGACCCGACAGGATGGCAGGGGCCGTCGGCACAGTCTTTCGATTCGTGATACGCCGTGCCCTTATGATTCTGGTTGCTCTACAATTCCTCAATCCATGCAAATAGATGAGAGATTGGAGGTTGTGCCCATCAATGCATTCTCCAGAGGATTTCCATTCGTTTGCGGGATGGGGGGAGAGCGAGCCCCAGAATCACACCGGTGACAAAGCCGCCCACGTGCGCCCACCAGGCCACGCCGCCGCTTGTGGCGGATTCGATGGCCAGCGCCTGATAACCCATCAGAAACTGGATCAGGAACCAATAGCCCAGCACCAGCACGGCGGGCAGATGGACGGTCCAGAAGAAGAAAATCAGGTAGATGGCCGTGGTGATATAAGCGCGCGGGAAGGAGACGAAGTAGGCGCCCAGCACGCCAGCAATCGCCCCGCTTGCGCCGATGGAAGGAAGGCGTGAACCGGCGTTGAGATCGATGTGCAGCAAGGCCGCCGCAAAGCCGCTCACAAAATACAGAAACAGAAATTTGGAATGCCCCAGGCGGTCCTCAATGCTTCGTCCAAAGACGAACAGGAAGAGCATGTTGCCGATTAGGTGTAACCATCCAGCATGCAGGAACATGGAAACAAAAATGGGCACGATGAGGCCGGCAAGACTTGGGATCATCCAGCCATGCGGCGTGGTGTAGCGCGCCGGAATCACTCCAAATAGATAGACAAACCGATTCAGTTCGCGGCCCAGCGAGAGCTCGTAGAGGAATACGAGTGTGTTGAGGACAATCAGCGCCAGCGTGCCCACCCAGAAGGTGCGCCGCCGAATATTGTCGTTGAGCGGGATGGGAATCATGAATGAAGTATTCTACCTCAGCAGGATCATTCGTGATGGGCCTTGGACGCAACGGTCGGCACCCCTGCCACCGTCGCTTAATCCCCACTTTAGCAAGGAGGAGAGCCGCAGGCAGAGTGGTGTGGCTTTTTCACACCGTGGCTGTAGGGCGCATGACATGCGCCTGCGGTGAGTATTGTTCAGGGGATGAACACGGTCAGGGGGCCGACGCCATCCGCCCTTTCGATGGTCAGTCGGAGACATCGCATTCAGAGTTACAATCAGAAAGTGGAGTGAAGCTTGACCAAACAAAGCCTGGCAAAAACTAAAATTCCCTGGGACGAACTGAAGCGCATCGTGGGCGAGGTCAACATCCTGTGGCGGGATGAAGACCTGATGCTTTATGAATACGATGGTCTCTCCTCCCACGCCATGCCCGATGCGGTGGTTTTTCCTTCGACCACGCAGGAAGTTTCGGAAATTGTCAGGCTTACCTCCCAGCATGGTATCCCCGTCATCGCGCGCGGCGCTGGCACCGGCCTGAGTGGCGGTGCGGTGGTCACGGAGGGGGGCATTGTGGTGGCCTTTTCCCGGATGAAGAAGATTCTGGAAATTGATCTGAAGAATCAGCGCGCGCGCGTCCAGCCGGGGGTGGTGAACCTGGACCTTTCGCTCGCCGTGGCTCCCTATGGCTACTATTACGTGCCTGACCCGTCCAGCCAGAAGGCCTGCACGTTGGGAGGCAACGTGGCCGAGAATTCCGGAGGGCCTCACACGCTGGCCTACGGCGTTACGACCAACCATGTGCTCGGGCTTGAAATGGTGCTGCCGGATGGATCCGTCATCCATACCGGAGCTCGCCATTGGGATCGGCCAGGATATGACCTGACAGGGCTGATCGTGGGCTCTGAGGGGACGCTTGGAATTGTCACCGAAATTACCGTGCGGCTTTGTCGCAAGCCGGAAGCGGTGAAGACCTTGCTCGCGATTTATAACCAGTGCGCCGATGCCACACGCACCGTGGCAGCCATCACGGCGCGCGGCATTACACCCGCTGCTCTTGAAATGATGGACGGATTCACGCTGCGGGCGGTTGAGGAGGCCACCCATGCAGGCTATCCGATGGATTCCGGCGCGGTTCTCCTGATTGAGGTTGAGGGGCTGCGCGAGGCTGTGGAGGAAGAGGCCCTTGAGATCGAAGCAGTTTGCCGTGAAAATCACGCCCGACAAGTTCGCAGAGCGCAGAACAGCGAAGAGCGCGACCTGCTGTGGCGCGGAAGGAAGAATGCTTTCGGAGCGCTGGGCCGCATCAGTCCGAGTTATTACGTTCAGGATGGTGTCATTCCCCGCACCCGCCTGCCGGAAATGATGGAATACATGGAAGAGGTGGCGAAAAAATACGGGTTGCTTTTCGGCAATATCTTTCATGCAGGTGATGGCAACCTGCATCCTCTCCTGATGTATGACAATCGCGACCCGGAACAATGTCGCAAGGTCACCCGGGCGGCGGGTGAAATGATCGCCAAGTGTGTGGAGTTGGGCGGTTCCATTACGGGTGAGCACGGCGTCGGATTGGAGAAGAGCGAGCTGATGCCTCTCTTATTCTCCGAAGACGATCTTGAAATGATGCGAAGGATCAAGGCGGTCTTTAATCCCCAAGGAACATTTAATCCGGGCAAAGTCCTGCCTACTGGCAAAATGTGCGGTGAATTGCGCGTACAGATGGGCGCAGCCGGGGAGGCGTGACAAACGCGCAGGAGGCACTGCACAGCGGGCACTTCTGAACATTACCTCTTCTTAGGATTCAATTTTGAACCAAGAGTCTCTCTCCAGGCTGGTTCATCTCATGGCGCACCTGCGCGGGCCGGATGGCTGCCCCTGGGATCGCGCTCAAACTTACGAAACTCTCAAATCCCTGATGCTGGAAGAAGCCTATGAAGTGATCGAGGCCGTTGAGGAGCACGATTTCGAAGCCCTGAAGGAAGAACTGGGCGACTTGCTCTTCCAGGTGATCTTTTATTCGCGGCTGGCCGAAGAGGATGGGCGATTTACGCTGGCGGATGTGGCGGAGTCGCTCCATGCCAAGCTGTTGAGGCGCCATCCTCACGTCTTCGGCGAAAATCGCGCTCGAACGCCGGAAGAAGCCCTCGAAAGCTGGCAGGCTGCCAAAGCCCGCGAAAAGCAGCCCGCGAACAATCATGATTCTGCCGCTGCGGTTCAATCCCTGCTGGATGATATTCCACGTTCATTCCCGTCCACCCTGGAAGCTTATGAGATTGGCGTGCGAGCAGCCCGGGTGGGGTTTGACTGGCCGAATCTTGAAAGTCTGTTCGATAAAATCTGTGAGGAGATTGCAGAGTTGCGCGCCGAATTAGAACGGCGTGAGCGGAATTTTGGAAAGCTTGAAGAAGAGGCCGGCGATCTTCTCTTTGCTGCGTCGAACCTGGCGCGATATCTGAATCTCAATCCGGAAATCTGCCTGCACCGAGCCAATCGGAAGTTCAAGCGTCGTTTTCAGGCGATGGAGCGGCAGGCGCACGATCAGGGGAAAAAGCTCATCGATTGCTCTGCCGAGGAGTTGGATGCCCTGTGGGAGGCGGCGAAGCGGACGGAATAAGCGGATGCGGTTTTGGGTTGTGATGGCGCTTATCAGCAGGATTGAGAGAGGCTTTACCCCAGAAAACTCAGAAGAAGACCTCTGTGTTCTCTGGGGTGAAACAGTATTCAGGAGGCAACAAGACGACAGGAGAGCTGCAAGCCTTCGAACACCATAGAACCTCTTGCATATGAAAATTACGCGCGTTGAGCTTCGGGAATTGCGCTTGCCCCTGGTCAGTTTTTTTGAGACCAGCTTTGGACGCACCACGCATCGCCGCATCGTGCTGGTGCGCGTTGAAGCGGATGGCCTCACTGGCTGGGGCGAAGTGACCTGCGGAGAAAAGCCGTTTTACAGCTACGAGACGCCGGAAACAGCCTGGCACATCCTGCGAGATTATCTCATCCCCTGGTCGCTGGAGGGTTCCTGGGGCACGGCTTCCGACCTGGCGGATCGGTTTCGCCCGATTCGCGGCCATCCCATGGCGAAGGCGGCCATGGAGAATGCGCTGTGGGATATTGAGGCGCAGGAAAAAGGCGTTTCCATTGCAAGGCTTTTGGGCGGGACGCTTGAAGAAATTCCCTGCGGCGTTTCTATCGGAATTCAGGAGAACATTGAGGTATTGCTCGAAAAGATCGAGCGTGAACTGGCCGCAGGCTACCAGAGGATTAAGATCAAAGTGAAGCCCGGATGGGACATCGAAGTGCTCGAACGCATCCGGTCGCGGTTCCCGGATATCCAGCTTATGGTGGATGCCAATTCGGCCTATACTCTGGCCGATTTCGATCACCTAAAACAATTCGACCGCTTTGATCTGATGATGATCGAGCAACCTCTCGGCTGGGATGACATGGTGGATCATGCGCGCCTGCAGAAAGAACTTCAGACGCCTCTCTGCCTGGATGAGTCCATTCACAGCGCCGACGACGCGCGCAAGGCCCTCGATCTTGGCGCCTGCCGAATCATCAACATCAAATTGGGCCGCGTCGGCGGCTACACTTCAGCCCGCAACATCCACGATCTCTGCCGGTCCCGGGGCGTGCCTGTCTGGTGTGGCGGCATGTTGGAGTCAGGCATCGGGCGCGCGCACAATATTGCCCTTTCCAGTCTGCCCGGATTCACGCTGCCCGGCGACGTTTCAGCCAGCCGGCGCTACTGGCAGCAGGATGTGATTCATCCAGAGGTCACCGTCAGCCCGCGCGGCACCATCTCTGTGCCGAAGACACCGGGTCTGGGTTACGCCCCCGACCTGGACCGAATCGAAAAGGCCACCGTCGGGAAGGAGCCTTTCTCCTAACGTGGCGACCAGCCCGTCAAATTCTCCATCTGTGGCAAAGCCCAAAAGCGTTTTCAGCATGAAGTTGATGAACTTCATCATGCTGGCGGTGACGTTATTCTGGGCTGCCAACGCCGTTGCCGGCAAATATGCGCTTCGCGGTTTTAGTCCTCTGGCGCTGGCCCAACTGCGGGTGGCGGGCACGGCTTTGGGTTTTCTGGCGATCTATTTTGCCTGGCATGGCTGGCCGAGACAGTTATCGCGTCGCGACTGGACCTTCATGGGCGTCGGGGGATTGACAGGCGTCACGCTGAACCAGCTTACCTATATTGACGGCCTTTCCAGAACTTCCGTTGCTCACACCGCGTGGATTATTGCCCTTGGCCCGATCCTGGTCCTGGCTCTTTCCAGTCTGATGCGAATGGAAGCTCTGACGGCCGCAAAAGCCTGGGGAATGGTGATCGCTTTTTGCGGCGTGGGGGTTCTCACCATTGGCAAGCCGCCCGCCGGAACGGGAGCAAACTGGGTGGGCGACCTCATCCTGCTGGCCGGACGCCTGGCATTTGCCTGCTTTACGATTATGTTGAAGAAGGGATCGGATCACTACGATTCGCTCACTCTGAATACGCTGACTTTCACCGCAGGCGCCGTCCTGATGATTCCCTTCAGTGCCGGCGCGCTGGTCCATATCCACTGGAAAGAGATTCCTGCCTATGCCTGGGAGGCGCTGGCGTTCATGATTCTCCTTGGCACCCTGCTCGCTTATCTGCTTTACGCTTTTGCCTTAACGGTGATGACCGCTTCGCAGGCCATTTCATTTGTCTATCTTTCCCCGCTCATAACCATCGGACTCGGAATGTGGCTGCTGACCGAAACTCTCACCTGGAAGGTTGGGGTGGCGGGTGTGCTCATTCTTCTGGGACTTTACTTCACCGGGCAGGGCGGCGCTGAAAGCCTTGGCGCAACCGAGCAATAATTTTGCGACGAAAAGGAGCGCTTTTTGAGAATTAAAGCGAGGGAACCAGACCAATTTTTTTGAAATTGTCAAGAGGCATCTGATGGGTTGGGGATTTGAAATTGCATCTTAGTGTGATATGTCGTTGACTTTGCGGTTTTGTTTCAACAGAATAAAACCATGCTAACTCAAGAAAATATCAGTCATCATGTGAAGTTTAGCTCAGTGTGTCGGGTGGTTGTTCGAAAGGATGAAAAGCTGGCTCAGATTTCTCAATTCGTTGTCGAAGGATTGCAAATCGGCCAGCAGGTTGTCGCCATGGCGGGACCGAAATTTCTGCGCGAGTTGGCGCAGGAACTTGGCGAATGTGGATTGCGCTCAGAAGCTTTGCTTCGCAACGGACGGCTGGTTTTTCTGACTGCGCCCAATTGCCTCTCTTCGCTGATCAAGCCGGATGAAACTCTCCAGCGCGGTCCGGTGCGTCCCAATGCTCCCCTATTGCGCTGGGTCTCCGACTGGTCCTGGGCGTATGGGAAGACCGTCGAGCCGACCGCGGTCTCAGAATACCAGCGCCGTGTCCATGATTTCATTCGCTCTCTGGACGCCCTATCGCTCTGTACTGTTCACGACCATCTGGACCGGAATTCAATGCTGGCAATGCTCGCAGACCACCGGCGCGCTTCTCGCGCAAGCGATCATTCGCCTCGCATTCCTCCGACGGTATTCACGGAAAGCATCCCGCATTAATAAAACTTTTCAAACGGGCCGAGGCGAAGGCGTGGCGTTCTCATGTATAGGCCTTCGCAATCTCCGGGAGGGATGCTTCTGCGAAGTTGCGAAACACCCAATCAGCGTGCCGAAGCTCTTCGATTGGCCGACTATGAGCCAGAGCCATGCATTTCATCCCTGCGGCTTGAGCGGCCTTTACACCGAGCGGCGCATCCTCAATGGCGAGGCACTCATCAGCTTTTAAGCCTCGTTCCTTGAAGACGTCCAGCTTTCCCAGCCTTTCAAGCGCAATTCGGTAGATGGTGGGATCAGGCTTGGAGCGTTCGCAATCATCCGCCGTCGCCAGCACGCTGAACTCCTCCCGCAGGCCCAGCTTCTTTAGAAGAGGTTCCACTTCCTGGCGCAGGCTGCCGCTGGCAATCGCCAGGGGATACTGGCGGGCGCACTCGCGGACAAATTCGATAGCGCCCGGCATCGCCGGCAGGCCGTCGCCGATTGCTTCCTGGTAAGCTTGCGCTTTCCAGCGTACCAGTTCATCGCGGCGGGCGGCATTCACCGGCTGCCCGTGGCTCTGGAACAGATGCTCGACAATGCCTCGATCGTCGAGAGCCAGGTAATCCCGGTAGTACTCTTCGGCAGTCACAATCCACCCTTCGCGTGCCGCCATCTGCTGAGTCAACCTCATGATCAGCGGCTCGCTGTCGACGATGACTCCGTCAAAATCAAAGAGGATAGCTCGCAACAAATCAAACGCTCCGTTTGGAGGACAAACTGGGATGTAATGCTGCTCCGTGTGACACCCTACCTGTGGCTTCCCTTCCTGGGGAAGGAGAGAAATAAGCGGTGGGCGCCGGTGGGAACACCAGTCTCCCGGTCATTCGATGCCGACTTCCGCGTGTGATAGACTGAAAGGAGGGTCAGGCAAGATCGTTAACCTCCTGACCCCGACCTGAAACTGCCGAACCCTGACCATCATAACAGATCATTGGAGCGGTGCGATTACCCTTCGCGTGAACCAAAAAAACGGTCTTTGCCGCATGATGGTTGTGAAACGCATCTTCAGGGAATGCATCCAAGAAAAAGAGTGTGATCGACCCTGCCGAGGGAAGTTCCGATGAGTCATCAATTAAGCTTACCCATCGCTCTGGTAGCCGGAGTGGTTTCATTCCTTTCCCCTTGCGTGCTCCCTTTGGTTCCCGGATACGTCTCAATGCTTTCGGGAGCTTCGATGGAGGAGTTGCGGGCAAGTGGAGATGGCGCGCTGATGGCGCGCGTCATACGAAATGCTGTCGCTTTTGTGATTGGCTTTTCGGTGGTGTTTATCGCCCTGGGTGCGTCGGCGACGGAAGTGGGAGCATTTCTGGCTTCGCGTCGCACGATTTTTAACGTGGTGGCGGGAATCATCATCATCATTTTCGGACTGCACCTGACGGGACTTGTGAAAATTCCCTTTCTTTATCGCGATGCCCGGCTGAACACTGGCGCACCGCGTCGCGGGTTGCTAGGAGCATTTATTCTCGGATTCGCTTTCGCCTTTGGATGGACGCCTTGCATTGGACCGATCCTGGCCGGTATTCTGGCGCTGGCAGCCACGCGCAACACGGTATTTCAGGGAATGTTTCTGCTCGCCATCTATTCCGCCGGACTGGCGATTCCCTTCCTGCTGACAAGCCTCGGACTCGGTAAATTTCTTAAGTTCTATGGACGGTTCAAGAAGCACCTCCAGGCGGTTGAAATAGGTTCTGGAGCCTTGTTGATCCTTATTGGAATTTTGATTGCTTTGAACCGGTTTACAATCCTGTCGGGCTACCTGGGCTTCTTGAATCGCTTTACGCTTTAATGGGGCGCTCAGACGAAGCGGCTCCTGACCGCAATTATGCATCCAATCCTGTTTCGCATCGGCTCTCTTCAACTTCCCACCTACGGGTTTCTTCTGGCGCTTGCCTTGCTCGCCGGCCTTTATGTAGCTGTTCGCCTGGGCCGTCGAGAGGGTTTGGACTCCTCGCAACTGGTAGACTTCAGCGCCTGGCTGATTGTCACCGGCCTGGTCGGCGCCAAGATCTACATGATTCTGACGGGTTGGCCATTTTATGCCGAGCATCCCGGAGAGATTTTCAGCCTGGATACGCTCGAAGCGGGCGGCGGCTTTTATGGAGGTTTCATCGGGGCAACGTTGTTTGCGATTTGGTATGTCAAGGCGAAACGGCTGCCTCTTCTGAAAGTGTTTGATGCCTACGCCCCGGCGGTGGCGATTGGGCAGTGTATAGGACGACTTGGCTGCTTTGCTGCCGGAGATGATTACGGCAAAGTTGCTCAACATTCCTCTTTGGCCGTTGTTTTCACGAATTCCTACAGTCATCAAATGACTGGCGTGCCGCTCGGTATTCCTCTTTATCCGGTACAGTTGTTTGAGTCGGCGGCTACGCTGATCATTTTCCTGGCCTTGCTCTGGTTCTATCGCCATAAGAAACACGATGGCCAGGTCTTCGTCATGTACCTGATGTTTTATGCCGTGGCGCGATTCTTTCTGGAGTTCTATCGTGGGGATCCGGACCGGGGCTTTTTCTTTCACGGTCTGCTTTCCACCGCGCAAGTAGTGGCTATCGCCGCCTTCATCACCGGTGTTATCCTGATGTTCATCCTGCGGAGCCATCCACCGGCCCGCGAGACGCCCGATGGAGCGCTCGTGGAAGCCAAACGCGCCCAGCCTTAACTTTCACTGCTTTTCGAGGAGTTCGGGGGCGCGTAAAATGATCTTGAGGGAAAGCTACAAACGGCCAGTATCTTCCTGAAGGAGAGTTTGTGATGTCCAAACAGAATAAAATCATTCTAGTCCTGATCGTGGTTGCGGTCGTGATCGGGGGACTCTATCTGGCCAACCGCTATTGGATTGCCCCCGTGACGGCCGCCAGGCCACAGGCCTCCAGCGGGAAGTATCCGGCCGCTCCAGATTTCTCCGTGACGGATATCTTCGGCCAGAAGTTGAGCTTGGCGGACTACCGAGGCAAAGTGGTGCTGCTCGATTTCTGGGCGACGTGGTGTGGCCCCTGCCGGGTGGAGATCCCCGGCTTTATTCAGTTGCAAAGGGAGTATGGACCTCAGGGGTTTCAAGTCATCGGCATTTCCATGGATGATGACGTCCAGCCCGTGCGCGAATTCTACAAGCAATTTGGTATGAATTATCGCGTTGCGATGGGCGGCGATACAAAGATCAGTGAACTTTACGGCGGCATCATCGGCTTGCCGACCACGTTCCTGATTGGACGCGACGGGCGGATTTACGATAAGGTGCCAGGTGCGGTTGACACCGAGCGGTTTGCCACTGAGATTAAGACACTTCTCGCAGCTTCCCCTGGCCAGGCAGCGAAAAACTTCCAGCCCGCCGGCGCTTCCGGCAATATTGAGGTGGAAACTCCCGCGGAGGCGAATTCCCCCGTTCCGGGAGTTGACGTCAGCAAGCTCAGCAAAGTCGAGCTTCAACGTTACAAGGACCAGTTGAGCAAACAGAATTGCGATTGCGGGTGTAAGTTCAACGTGCTTCAGTGCCGCACGAATGACCCCAGTTGTGGCGTCAGCCGTGAACTGGCCAAGTCGCAGTTGGAGAAGTTTCAGAAAGCGAATTCGCGAATTTAGTATATCTCCCCCGCAGGAAGGATGCTCCGACCTTGATCTTGCAATCGGAGAGCGGATGTTCCTCGAATGCAATTCCGGCTGGCGGATGTTTACGAATCATGTTTTTCAAAACGCAAATCAAGTCTGTGCCTTTGGTACTCCGAACCGTCCTTGCCGCAAATTCGGCGCTGATGTTGACCTTGGTTCTTGTGCGGCAGGGTTCTGCGCAGACGCAACCGAACATTGTACAGGCGCATTTAACCCTGGCGACCCCGATTGTTCATCCGGGATCCCTAGTCCGGGCTTCCGTGACCGCCGACATCGCTACCGGCTATCATATTAACGATCATCATCCCAGCCTGGATTATCTGATTCCAACTGACCTGAAGTTCACGCCTATCGATGGATTCGCCGTCGGGAGCATTGCGTACCCGAAAGGCAAGGTTGAAAAGCTTGCCTTTTCCGACACCGGGCTTTCGGTCTATGAGGGCAGAATTGAGATTAGCGCCCAATTAAAGGTCGCGCCCCGAACGCCGCCGGGCGAATACACGCTGCGGGGCAAGCTGGAATATCAGGCCTGCAATGACCACGCTTGTTTCCCTCCCACCAGTGCCCCCTTGGTTGCCAAGGTCAAAGTAGTGAGCCGCAAGGCTTCACTCCTGCCGGCGCGCTTTGCTGTTCTCGGAACTGACGCCACCATGCGATAGAAGGTGTGAAGGAATTATGGTGTCGCGGCGGTCGGAGCCTGCGCTGACACAGGAAGAAAGCACCGAACTGCTGAAGAAGGGAAGACCGGCCGTCATAGACCGCTGCTACCATTAGGGATACTGACGAAATACTGTGGCACGATTTCGGAAAGAAACCATGGCGGGTGAGGGAACAGGCGAAGTCTTGATTTGACCGGGCCGCCCGGTGCCGGTAAGACCACTATCGCGCACGCGCTGGCGGCCTCCTTACCAATTCCCGCTGTCCATCTTCATTCAGATGACTTCTGGCGTTTGATAAAAAGTGGGTGGATCGCTCCATATCTGCCTGAGTCGAATATGCGGAACCAGGTGGTCGTCGATGCTCTGGCCGCTGCAGCGCGCGCCTATGCCAGGGGCGGATATTTTGTGGTACTGGATGGCATCATCGGGTCGTGGTTTCTGGAGCGCGTCCGGATCGCAATGGACGTTCCTCTTCATTACGTCGTGCTGCGTCCTGATATCCGCACCGCTCTCGCTCGCGCGCAGCAACGCGTTAGCGACAGTCTCAAGGACGCTGGTCCGATTCGCAATTTGCACGAACAATTTGCTGATCTCAGCGACCTTGAGGCGCCTGCGATAGATACAACCGCGCAATCAGTTGCTGTTACGCTGAAAGCTGTCCGAGAAGCGATCGCGACCGGGAAGGTCCGGATTCGGGACAAATGAGCGCAGGATAACTGCAACATAACCCGTTCGCCATCATCCGCCGTCAATATCGAACGTCTGCCCTCCCATGAAGATCGGTCTTATCTCGGACACTCACGGATACTTCGACCCGCGCATCGCCGAACTGCTCGCGGGCGCAGACGTCATCCTACACGCGGGTGACGTGGGGACAATGAACGTTCTGGATGAACTGGCGCTCATTGCGCCTGTTCGGGCTGTGAAAGGCAACATCGATTCGGATGCGTTGGGCCTGCCGCTTTCACTCCATTTCGCATTGGGCGGAATGCATTTTGAGATGCAGCATATCCTCCCAACACCCCAAAGTCAGATTGAGAAATGGAGCGGCTCCAAGCAGCTTTCGGAGGCGGAAACTCGCTCGCAGAGAAGGTTTTTAGCGTGCTTTGAGCCCTCAACGCAGGTTGTCATTTTCGGCCACAGTCATCAGCCCTGCCTCGCGCAACTAGGCGAAAAGCTCTTTGTGAATCCCGGGAGCGCTGGCAAAAAGCGGTTCGGTCTGCCGCGCTGCTGCGGTGAAATCTCCATTTTGAATCAGGAAGCGAGGGTGAAAATTCTGCCGCTGGAGGATTATAATCAAGATGTACCGGAATCCATCACATTCAATCTGGGAGGATCCGCGTCATGTTTACACTAAAGACGGTCAAGCGCGCCCTGCAGATTGCCGCAACCATCATTACCGTGGCGCTCGTGGTGATCGAGAAGCTGGAAAAAGTCTGACAAGCGGGCTTTTCAGTCATAGAGCGCCTTTCCTTCGTACATCTGATTTGCCCCGTTCTTCCAGAGGGCGTATTTCAACTGGAATTGCGGGTTCATGCAGGCCGCACCGACCTCTCCGCGAGGATTCAGAGCAATCACCGCGGCCTGCGCGGAACGGTTGCGCGAATCAGTCTTCACCATATGGCGAAGAATTTCCTCACAAGCTTCTTGGGGTGAGGCGCCGCGCGCCATGAACTGTACAATGGAAATGCTGGTGCAGTAATTGGTCATCAGATCGCCGTCGCCGGTGGCCGAGGCCCCGCCGAAGCGATCGTCTGCATAGACTCCACAGCCTACCAGCGAGGAATCTGCAACCCGCCCGGGAATCTTGAAGGCGAGACCGGAAGTCGAACACCCCGCCACAATATGTCCCTGGCCGTCGGTCGCCACCATGCCGATCGTGTCATGGTTCCTGGGCGGCTTCAGCCAGAACGTCTGGCGGTCAGGATTGGCTTTCCATTCCATCCACTTCTTAAGACTATCCGGAGTCAACAACTGCTGCGGCTGGAATCCCAGCTTGATTGCGAATTGCAACGCACCTTGGCCTGCCAGGGTGGTGTGTTTGGTGCGCTCGATAACCTGACGCGCCACCGAGATCGGATTTTTGATCATGTGCAGATTGCAGACGGAGCCTGCACGATGTCGCGTACCGTCCATCAGTGCAGCATCCAGCTCAACCACACCCTCGGCGTTGGGCAGCCCGCCGTAACCAACCGTTGTGACCGAGGGGTCGTCCTCCACCACGTTAATGCCTCTCTCAACGGCGTCCAGCAAGCTTCCGCCGCTGCGAAAGACCTCGGCCGCTCGCTCGTTGGCGTTCCTGCCCCATTCCCAGGTGGTTAGAAACACAGGGCCTGATGACGAAGCCGCAGCGCTCGGAAAATCCGCCGCTGCCACCGCTGCCGTCCCGGCCACGGTCTTCATGAACTCCCGCCGATCAACAGGTTCCATTGTCTCAGCTCCTCAAGCACGAAATTCGCGGACGTGCAACGGCCTCGCAGGCTGCAACGTTGCTCCGCAATTCCCTGATGCGTTTCAAAAAGGGCTCGTGGGTATTGCGCACGATGGGAAAATCCGCCAGGTCATCCAGCGCTTCAAGGTCTCGCTTGGATGATAACTCTGCCCGATCGTAGGAACGAAGTGAAATCTGAACCACTTCGGGATCGAAGAGATGAACGCATGCAGGATTTGAGGCCGTTAAAGATGCATTCGCTGACCCAGCCCGCCAGGGACGTACGAAGCAGCACTTCCAGCACTGCCGAGGTTTCAACGACGAGCACCACTGATCTCGCTCAGCTCTCGCTATCGCGGCCAGCGGCACATGCGGCGATCGAGGCGAGCGATGAGCAAGCCGCTCGCGGAGTTCATCCACGGGTACAGCGCTCGGCAACCTGCTGCTGGTTCAGAAGTGATTTCCAGAGACGCCTCGTCAATCTAAGGCTTCTGTCGCGTTGAAAATCCGGTTAAGCTGGTCGATACGGTAGTCGAAGATGCGACTGACGTCGCGGCTTACAAAGCGACCAGCCAGCAAATCTCCTGGAAAACCGAATGGAACCGCGTACTCGACGGTATCTCCCACAACGGTTCCTCCGTTGCGACTTTCAAAGGTATGACGATGACGCCAATACCGATACGGCCCCTTGGCCTGCAGATCAATGAACTCCGACGGCGGGTTCCACTCCGTAATCACGGTGGTCCATTTCAGCGGCAGGCCGTGCCAGGTGAGACGGTAGTTGATGTAGGTCCCGGCGTGAAGAGCGACGTCGCTCACCGACAATATCTGAAAGCGAAGCCAAGGCGGCGTAATCCGGTCAAGATTGCTGGCCTCGGTAAAGAACTCAAAGACCTCGTGAAGCGGCCTTTTAAGCCACTGCTCGCGATGAAGCATGCGGATGCGCATTGTGCGGGATTTGCCTCCGTGAGCAGGTTACCCACCATCGTCGCCCTGGTCAACCCTAACGGTTCGCCTGAATGGCCCAGGGGTACTGTGGACGCGCGCCATCTAAGGCCACCTAGAATTGCGCCAGGGACAGCGGATGATTCCACGGCGGGTCAAATCTTTGATGTGCTTTCGCCCATGCGCCAGTTCCAGTTTGCGGTGCGCCCGGTCTGATGACGCGGCTATCCGGTTGCTGAAAAATGTTATCGAACCGTTTCATGGTCGAGGCTCTCGGCTCCTGAACTCTGCGGCTAGATCGACCGCGACAAGCCAATCCTGACGCCGCTTCTTTCACGCTTCCTGCCCGCGCAGGCTTTCCAATCGACTTCACCACCTCCTGAACTTCTACCCCGTGCGGATTGGGGACGCGGAACATGATTTCGTGCCCTTTGGCTGCCCATAACTTCCCCAGGGTGCCGCCTACGTTTCCAGCGCCGATTATTCCAATCTTCATTCTGATTCCTCCATCTCAGCTCAGGCGATGCGCCTGCACGATTGCAAGCTTTATCGAAAGGAAGCCCCGGAGGCTTGCCTGGTGATCAGGCTGGCGCTTCAGCGGGAATCACATAAAGGGTCCGTCGTTCATGGTTCCGAATGATGGCCAAAGGCGAACTAACACCCACCTGCTGCTCCGTTAAAAGGCGATGCAAATCGTCGATGCCTTTCACCGGTTTATCCGCATAGCCCACAATCACGTCGCCTTCACGCAGGCTGGCACGATCGGCGGGGCTGCCCGGCTCGATGGAAACCACGAGCACGCCGCTTTCGACCGGCAGGTTAAGCTGGCGAATCAGGCGGCGGGGAATGGACACCTCCTGTCCGGCGACGCCGATGTAACTTCGCGTGATTTTGCCGTCTTTGATGAGCCGCCCGGCCACGAATTTTGCGGTGTTAATGGCGATGGCAAAGCAGATGCCCTGGGCGGGAAGAATGGTGGCCGTATTCACTCCCACCACTTCGCCGCGCGAGGTCACCAGCGGGCCGCCGGAATTGCCGGGATTGAGCGCCGCATCCGTCTGGATAATATTGTCGATCAGCCGCCCGGAATGCGCGCGCAGCGAGCGGCCCAGCGCGCTGACCACGCCCGCCGTCACCGTGCACTGGAACCCGTAGGGATTGCCGATGGCAATCACCAGTTGGCCCACGCGAAGCGCCTGCGCGTCACCCAGTGCTGCTGGAACAAGGTTTGACGCATGAATTCTGATCACGGCCAGATCGGTATGGGGATCGTCGCCCACCAGTTCGGCAGGGAACTCGCTGCCATCTGACAGGGTGACCCTGATGTTCTCCGCGCCGTGGACCACGTGGCTGTTGGTGAGAATGAATCCATCCGATGTGAAAATGAATCCCGAACCGCTGCCTCGTGCCTCCCGCGGAAAACGAGGGTCCTGCGCCCTTCGCCCTCGAAGTTGATGGGTCACGTGAATGTGCGCCACCGAGGGGCTCACCCGCTCGGCGGCGTAGACCACGGCCTGCGAGTAGGCGTCAAGCAGCGCGCTTTCGGAATCCGCCCCCGGCTCCGCCGGGCGCAGCTTCTGACCATCAGAAAGTGAATCACCCACAAACTCAACATGGGCTATCGTCATGGAAGAGCCTCCCTCCCGGCCTGCCTTGCAGGATCCGGATGTTCTCTGAAAACCATTACAACAGAGACGGGAAATGATGGGAAGTAGGCACCTTGAAGTGATATAGTTACTTGAACGCGCCTATGCCGAAAGCAGCCATGCGGGAAAGACCGGACGTTCTGAAGGCGGAGTGCGGTGCACAACAGGTGCTGGAACTGATTGCCAATAAGTGGACCGCGCTGGTGATCTATTCCCTCGGACAAGGCCCGATGCGGCACAGCGCACTGCGCCGGCGGATTGGCGGCATCTCGCAAAAGATGCTGACTCAGACGCTGCGCAATCTCGAACGCAATGGTCTGGTCACGCGCAGGATTTATCCCGTGGTTCCGCCTCGAGTGGAATACTCGCTCACCTCTCTTGGGCAAACTCTTTGCGAGCCGCTCAAAGCCATCTGCCGGTGGTCTGAGCGGCACTTCACCGAACTCCAGGCCGCCCGCGCCCGAAACGGCCGCGAGATGGCATCAAGGGCTTTGTAGCCGAGGGCTCTCAATCCGCAAAGGATCTGCTCATTCCGGCGTGGTCTTGCGGAAGAAGCCGACCAGTTTATCGTAGGTCGTGGATAGGTCTTCAGGCAGGACGCGGGTCTCACTCACCACTGACGCGAAGTTTGTATCGCCCACCCAGCGGGGCAGGAAATGGAGATGCACGTGGTCCGCGACGCCAGCGCCCGCGCATTTGCCCAGATTCATGCCGGCGTTATAGCCCTCGGCATGATAAGTGGTTTTCAGAGCCGCCTCGGCCTGACGCGCCAGAATCATCATCTCCTGAAGCGTCTCGTCACCCAGTTCCGAGAGACTTGCCACATGGGCATAAGGAGCTACCAGAACGTGACCTGTGGTGTAGGGGTAGAGATTCAGGAAGACGAAATTCAGACGAGCCCGATACAGGATGTAGCACTCGCGGTCGCGCGCGGGATCCCGCCGCGCCATATCACAAAATGGACATCCATTCCGACGACTCCCCTCGCGGATATATTGATAACGCCAGGGGCTCCACAAGTAATCCATCGAGTGTGATCCTGCCCAAGCATGATGCGCGCTCCGTTCAAGCCGGGCGTGAGCGCAGGAGGGTTTTATGCAGGCCCGGCCTGACCCGATGTGCCGGCATTGGTTTGCGGATTTTCCGCCGGCGGGTCAGACGACGCTTGAGCTTGACCCAGGCTGCCGTTCACCACGTCTTTCAGTTCCTTGCTGGGCTTGAAATAGGGGATCTTTTTGGCCGGAACTTCCACCCGAGCGCCCGTCTTGGGATTCCTGCCCACTCGAGACTTGCGCTCGCGGGTGCGAAAGCTGCCGAACCCCCTGATCTCGATCTTCTGCCCTGCGCGCAGAGACCGGATGATGCTGTCAAACACGGTTTCCACAATCAGTTCTGAATCCTTGCGGCTCATTTCCGCGGTCCGTGAAATTTCCTCGATCAGATCAGCTTTCGTCATAGTCATCTCTCCGCATGCCCCTCGCGCCCACGATATCCTTACAAATGAAATCGATCAAAAGTGACGTGGCCATCTGCTGTCCGGCAGATGGCTGTGATCCACCCTCAGCCTCCTCGGGCCTCTCCACACGCTCCGCCGGTTTTCCTGAGCTCTCCGGTTTTGCTCACCCGCGGAAGTTTTGCGGCAACTGGTCAGAGCAGAAGCTTACCGTTTTACAAGGACTCTTTCGCCAGCGGGATATTCGAAGGCGACTCCATCGATCCGATCGAGGAGGCCGCAGCCGCGTTAGAGGCTGGAACAGTCTCTCCAGAAACCGGGGCTTTCTTCGCGCCCGAATCTCCATCCACGGAACTTCGCATTTGGGTCAGGGCTTTCAAGCTAAGCCCGATGCGTTTCTCCGCCGGGTCGAGTCGCACCACTTGAAATTCATATTCCTTGCCAACCTCCAGAGGCGACGGGCCATTGGGCGCGTGCTCTTCATCAATCTCCGAATTATGGCAAAGCCCTTCGATTCCTTCCCGCAGTTCCACAAATGCGCCAAATTGAGCGATGCGCATCACCTTTCCGCGGAGGGCAACACCCACCTGAGCTTTGGAAAAGAAGTCTTCCCAAATATCCGGCTGAAGCTGCTTAAGCCCCAGTGAAATGCGGCGTTTGGCGGAATCAAGACTCAGGATAACCCCTTGCACCTTCTGTCCCTTCTTCAGGACTTCAGAAGGATGCCTGATGTTTCTGCTCCAGGAGAGGTCCGAGATGTGAATCAGCGCATCCACGCCATCCTCAATCTCGACAAAAGCGCCAAAATCCGTAAGGTTCCTCACCCGGCCTTCCACCGTCATCCCGACGGCATATCGTTCGTTAATGGTCGTCCAGGGGTCGGGAAGCGCTTGCCTCAAGCTCAAGGAGATGCGCCGCTGATCGCCATGAATTTCCAGGATTGCCACTTCCACCCGATCACCCACTTTAACGATCTTGGAAGGATGCTTCATTCGCCGGCTCCATGCCATCTCCGAAACATGGACCAGCCCTTCTACGCCCGACTCGATTTCGACAAAGGCTCCGTAATCCGTAATGCTCACCACACGCCCAGTCAGCCGCTGGCCAATCTGATATTTTCGAGGGACTTCCTCCCAGGGGTCGGGCGTGAGTTGTTTCAATCCCAGAGAAACGCGACCCTTTTCAGGGTCATATTTCAGCACCTTCACCTTGATTTCCTGCCCCACCTGCACCACGTCCGAAGCATGGGCCACTCGCCCCCAGGCCAAATCCGTAATGTGGAGCAGACCATCCATGCCGCCCAGGTCAACGAACGCCCCGTAATCCGTTACATTCTTCACGTGCCCGGTCAGTTCCGCGCCTTCCTTTAAAACCTCCAAAAGGCGCGCCCTCTTCTGGTTAAGTTCCTCTTCCAGCGCAGCCTTGCGGCTGACCACCAGGTTATTTCGGGCCTTATTCAGCTTGATGATCTTGCAGGTAATTTCCTCGCCAATCAGCGACTCCAGATTGCGGAGCGGGCGGATATCCGCCTGTGAACCGGGCAGGAAAGCGCGCGCGCCAACATCCACAATCAAGCCGCCCTTGGTGCGCTCAATCACACGCCCGCGAATATTGGCCTGGTCTCGAAACGCCGCTTCAATTTCCTCCCAGGCCCGCCGCCGGACCGCCTTTCGGTGGGAAACCGTAAAGGTGCCTTCCGCTTCGTCATAGCTTTCGATTTGAACCTCAATCACGTCGCCTGGAGCGACGGTAAGCGCGCCGTCGTCGGTCAGGAACTCGCTGCGTGGAATGGCTCCCTCACTTTTTTGCCCGATATCCACGAGGACTTCGCTTTCCGTGATTTTCAGCACGGTCCCCTGGACAACCTTTCCCTCCGCGACCTCAGGCAGTTCCTGCATGCCGGCGAAGAGATCTCCAACCTCTGGCATTTCCGTGGGGTCCTTCTCAGCGCCCGCTTGTGCCTCTGGAACGATGTGACCAGGGTATGAGGCACTCGGATTCTCCTCAACGGACATCCTGCCTTCTCCTTTCCCACACGAAGCTTCGAGGACTATTATTCTAACGTTCGCCTGAAAGCCAAGTCAACGCGCTGCCGATGGTGGAATCGGTTTAAAGTGGAAGGGGCTTTATGCCCTCCGCGTGTTTCGAGATGAGCATGTTGTCAGGCCCCCACCGCTCCACCACCCGCTGGCGTTTAAGGAGACGATAACCATGTTTTGTTGCGACGAGTTGCGAGCCCGGATCGAAGAGGGCGTGTTTTTCTACGGGCCAAAACACCGGATTAACGATGGCCGAATCGTGAACGAGATCGAAACCGAATACTTCGTCCGCTCCAGCGCGAGCCGGGGATACTCCTACATCGGCATCAACTACTGCCCCTTCTGCGGCCGGGCTCTTTCGACCGCCTTATGGGCGGCAGAGAAGAAAAAGTAGAGACATAGTCGCCGGTCAGCATTCAACCGAAAGTCGAGGGACTCGGCTTAAGGGCAAAGGGATGGTCCGGGCCCGTCAGGGCGTCGGGGGAAGCGGCCTCAGCTTCAGGGCTGGGGGTTGATTCTAAAGGCTCATTAGGGTTCGATCGGAAACTTTCTGCCCCTGCCCTGCGCGGGGAAGTTGTCGCCGAGGGGTGCGGGCTGTTG
>Ga0209062_1001321_pt1 | contig 45943 bp, 40 predicted proteins | sample Coa_R2_2_FD_187158 | JGI IMG/M metagenome (GOLD analysis project Ga0209062, IMG submission 187158) | Surface soil microbial communities from Centralia Pennsylvania, which are recovering from an underground coalmine fire - Coalmine... | ecosystem: Environmental > Terrestrial > Soil > Unclassified...
TGCAAGCGTATTCACGTCCGCCGCATCCACCCAGTCCGGCGACTTGCCGGCTTTCGGCTTGCTTAGAAGATAGGCTACGGCGGGAACGGCCAGCGCAAGTCCCATCAACCCGCTAAGAGCGTTGATTAATAAAGAATAAAACCCTCTGCGCGAGGTATCTTGATTATCCATAACCATCCATAGAAGACGCGATGATCCCTCATTGTATACTTTGAAAGGCAGTGAAATCTCCAGCAATCTTGATCACCATTGCGGCGATTTGTAGCGTGGCGGCAGGTGTCTGGCTGAGTTCGGTTCATGCCATCGCCCGGCGGCTGGTTCCGTTCAGCGGCGGATTGCTGATGGGGGTCGCGCTGTTCTGGCTGCTTCCGGAAATTGCCGCCGAATTGACATGGCCAGGCGCTCTGGCGTGGACGCTGGGGGGCGCGGCCGGGCTCGCCCTGATCGATCGGTTCGTCTATCCTGTCTGTCCGGCGTGTTCGCATTCACATCAGCATGTGAAATGTGAGACGCGCCTGCACGGATTCGCGGTTCCATTGCTGATCGCGGCGTCGATTCACAGCGTGCTGGACGGCTGGATCGCGGCGTCGGCGCGCGATGTGGTGGTGATCGCTCCGGCGCTGGTAATGGCGATCGGCTTCCACAAAGCTCCCGAGGGATTTGCGCTCGGCGTGATCGCGCGAGCATCGCTCGCTTCGAGAGCGGCGGCCTTCGCCTGGTGCGCAGCGACGCAAGCGGGCGTTTTGGCCGGGGCGGCGATGCAAGCGACGATGGCGCCGCATCTGCCCGCTGGTTCGTTGTATAAACTGCTGGGGCTGGCCGCCGGAAGTTTCTTTTATTTGGGCGGCCATGCGGTTGACGGAGAACTGCGGCGCAGCGGCCCGGCTCCGGCATTCTGGCCCGCGCTGACCGGTGTCGCCGGCTCGAGCGTGCTGCGTTTTTTCATTTCGTGAATTCGTTCACGTTTCACCGATTGGCGATTTCGTAGTTTAAATGTTTCAATAAAGAAGAAAGATCTCAGGAAAGTGCAGCAGGACTAGAACCTTGTGCGGAATTGCCGGATTCACTCATTCCAAGCTCAGGCCTGACCGGAGACGCATCGAACAGATCACGCGCGCGCTGATCCACCGTGGTCCGGATCAGCAGGGCGTGTGGCAGTCGGCGCACGTGTCGCTGGGCGCGGTGCGGTTGAAAATCATCGATCTGGAGCAGGGGCATCAGCCGATGCAGAGCGAGGACAGCGGCACGATCCTGGCGTTTAACGGCGAAATCTACAACCATCTCGAGGTCCGGCGCGAGTTGGAGCGCGCCGGGCACCGCTTTTTGACGCGCTGCGACACGGAAACCGTTTTGCGCGCATTTCTTGAATGGGATCTGGACTGCTTCGCGCGGCTTCGCGGGATGTTCGCGGCGGCGTTCTGGACCGAAGCATCGCGGCGTCTGGTCTTAGCCCGCGACCGGATGGGCATCAAGCCTCTTTATTTTGCCGAGCGCAACGGGGAGATTTATTTCGGCTCCGAATTGAAGGCGATCCTGCTGCATCCCGAAATTGACCGCAGGCTCAGCCCTGCGGGCTTGGACCGGTATCTGTCGCTCAACTACATCCCCGGCCCGCAAACGATGGTGGAGGGGATTGAAAAGCTGCTGCCGGGACACTGGCTTGAATGGCGCGGAGGGCGCATCGCGTCGGATTCTTACTGGCGCCTGGAAATGCGGCCGGACCCGGCGATTGATCTGGAGTCGGCCAAAACGGAGCTCGATCATCTGCTTCGTTCGAGCGTTCGGGAGCACCTGATCGCCGACGTTCCGCTGGGCGTGTGGTCGAGCGGCGGGCTCGATTCGACGACGATCCTGCACTACGCGGCCGAACAGTCGTCATCGCGCCTGAAGACGTTTTCCGTCTCCTTTCGCGGGCGAAGCTTTGACGAGACACGCTATTTCCGGCGGGTGGCCGAAGTCTATCACACCGATCACCACGAATTCGATCTGAATCCGGAAGGCGAATTGCGCGATGCGATCGAGCAGTTCGCCTATTATTCCGACGAGCCGAGCGCGGACGCGGGAGCGCTGCCGGTGTGGTTTCTTTCGAAGATGTGCCGCCGGGAGGTTACGGTCGCCTTATCTGGCGATGGCGCCGACGAGCTGTTCGGGGGCTATAACACGTATCTGGCCGATCGCTACGCGCGCGCGCTGCGCGTTTTTCCGCGCGCGGTTCGCAGCGGAGCGGCGCGGCTGGCGCGCTTTCTTCCGGTCTCGGATGAAAAAATCGGCATCGATTACAAGATCACCCGGATGCTTGAAGGCTCGCTGCTCGATCCGGTGAACGCGCACCTGTTCTGGAATGGCACATTCGCGGGCGCGGAGAAAGCGCGGCTGTGTTCCATCGCCGGGGGAGCGCGGCCGCTGGCGGTTCCCAACGGAAATTGTGGTTATTTGAACCGCTTTATCGCGCTCGATCAGCTTTATTATCTGCCGGACGACATCCTCAATAAATGCGATCGAATGAGCATGGCGCATTCCCTTGAGGTGCGCCCGCCGTTTCTGGATCATCGGCTGGTGGAGTTCGCCTCGCGCTTACCGGAAAATCTCAAGATTCGCGGAACGCGACTGAAATTCGTGCTGCGCGAGCTGATGAAAAACCGGCTGCCGCGCCCGGTGATTCAAAGACGCAAGGAAGGCTTCGATATTCCGGCGCATCACTGGCTGAGGACGGCGCTGAAGCCGCTGCTGGTCGAGACTCTCACTCGCCGCAACGTCGAGGCGGGCGGGATTTTTTCCTGGACGGCGATCGACGAGATCCTGCGCGCGCATCTGGCGCGGCGCGCCAACGCGGGTTATCACTTATGGGGTTTGCTGGTGCTGTTTCTGTGGATGAAGCACTGGCGCGTGGAGCCTCCGTTAACCGCCGCGCCGGAAGCCGCCGAATTTATTCCCGCCCGCATCTGAAAAATGCGCATCACCATCGACGCGACGTCCGCGTTGCTGCGCAGCGCCGGCGTTAAAAACTACGTCTATCACTGGGTGCGGCATCTGCGCCTCGCCGCCGGTTGTGGCGATGAAATCCGCGGCTATCCCTTTCTGAACGAACTGGGCCGGCTGGATCACGACGCCTCGACGCTTTCGAAATGGCAGACCATGCCGCGTCTGGCCGCGCTCTATCTGACGCGGGCGAGCTTCGCTCTCGATTGGGCAATCGCCGGCTCGGATGTTTTTCACGCCTCCAATCAAGTACGGCGCGCGCCGCGCAGAGCCCGGCTGACGGCGACGATCTATGATCTGACCACGCGTCTGATGCCGCAGTTTCACACCGCGGGAAATATCCGCGCCGAGCGGACGTTTACCGAAAACATTCTGACGCGCGCCGCCGGCATGATCGCCATTTCGGAAAACACGCGGCAGGACGCGATCCGGCTGCTGGGATTGGAGCCGGAAAAAATCACGACCATTTATCCCGGAATCAGCGAGCAATATTTCGGCGCCAGACCGAAGCCGCGCGAGCGGCCGTATCTGCTCTACGTCGGCACGATCGAGCCGAGAAAGAATCTTGAGACGCTTCTCGACGCCTGGCGCCTGGTGAAGCCGTCGATTCGCGGGGAATGCGATCTGGTGATCGCCGGTCCTGGCGGATGGGCGCCTACCTCGACGCTGGCGCGCGTGAAAGCTGAAACAAAATATCTCGGATATGTTCGGGAAGAGGAGTTGCCCGGATTGATCGCCGGCGCGGCGGCGTTTGTTTATCCCTCGCTTTACGAGGGCTTCGGTTTTCCTCCGGCGCAGGCGATGGCCGCCGGGACGCCGGTGATCACCTCGAATAATTCGTGCCTTCCCGAGGTGGCCGGCGGCGCGGCGCTGCTCACCGACGCGCGCAGCCCGGCCGAGATCGCCGCCGCGATCACGCGAGTGGTCGAATCGGATTCGCTGCGCGCGCGGCTTTCCGAGCTCGGACGGGCTCGGGCCGAGAGTTTCCGCTGGGAAAACTGCGCCGCGCAATCGCTCCAATTCTTCCGCCGGCTCAGTTAGTTGAAGGTTGGTGGGATCAAGCCTGGCCGAGCAGCAGGGCGGCGGGCGTGCGCTCTTGCCGGATACGCTTAGTTACGGTTCCCTGGAGGCTCGGTGCGGCCGGCGAGCGGTTTTACCACGTCTCCGCCGCATACGCCTACGCCGGTGTTCAGCAGCGCGTTCAGGAAGTTGTAGAGAACCGCGTACACCATCTGCTCCGTCACCGGCGCGCGATTCGGCAGGCGGAAGCTGGTCGGCAACTCCTTGTTGATCTGAAGACGAATGGCGTGCGGCAGAGCGCGTCCGGAACGATCGCGCTGGTTGGCGAGCTGGATCGGAGTTTGCAGCACCGTCCCGCTGGTTCCGTCCACGTAGAACTGGCAGCGCGAGAACCAGCCGAGATTGGCGGGGTCGGCCGCGTCGAACAGCAGCAGCGGCGCCTGGCGGCCTTGCGCGTTCAAATCGAGCAGGACGCGCCGGCTCTGATCTTCCAGGCGAAATTCAAATCCCGCCTGCCGCGCGATGTTTTCGATGAACTCGGTATCAAGCTCCAGAAGCAGCAGCTTGTGTTCACCGGCCTTCAAAACCTGCATTCGATGCCCATTCTAGCAGGTATATTGAAAATGACATGCAAGCGCCCGCTCCCGGACTGGTGCTGTTCGATATCGACGGCACGCTGTTGCGCCGCGCCGGTCCGCATCATCGCGAGGCGCTGGTGAGCGCGGTGCGTTCTATCACCGGAATCGAAACCACGACGGAAAACGTGCCGGTGCAGGGCATGCTCGACCGGGATATCGTCGAGCAGATGCTGCGCAACGCGGGCGCTTCGCCGGCCTTGATTCGCCGCAGCATGCCGCTGGTGGTGGCGCGCGCGCAGCGGATTTACGCGCGCACCTGCCCCGACCTTCGCCGCCGCGTCTGCCCCGGCGCGCGCATGCTGCTCTATCGGCTTTGGCGGCGCGGCGTGCCCGCCGGGCTGGTCACCGGAAACCTGACACGCATCGGATGGAAGAAAATGGAACGCGCCGGGCTGCGTCCCTATCTGCGATTCGGCGCCTTCGCCGAACTGGCGAAGGATCGCGCGGGGCTGGTGCGAATCGCTCTGCGCTACGCGCGCGGGCAGGGCTGGATCGATGGCCAGACTCGGGTTGCGCTGGTTGGCGATCATCCTAACGATATAGGCGCGGCGCGAGCAAATCGGATTCGCGCCGTCGCCGTCGCCACTGGTCTGGCCGGCGCGGAAGAGTTGGCCGCGCACTCCCCGGATGTGCTGGTCCCGGACATGCGCGTCCTGACCATGGAGATGCTGCTGGGATTGTGACTCAGCCATTTTCGGTAAAACGCGCCCAGGTCGAGTTTCACAATTTCGCCTCGCTCGGCGAGCCGGAGCGGAACCTGCGCGTCTACGCCGAGGAAAACGAGCGCCGCGCCGGGATTTTGCGCAAATATCGCGAATTTTTCGGCCATCTTTCGCCTTTTCTCGAAATCGGCGCCAATGCCGGACATTCCAGCTACATGCTGTCGAATGAATTCGGCGCCTCCGGCTTCGCGCTCGATTTATCGGCCGATTCACTGCGCCACGGGCGCGCGCTGCAACAGGCCTGGAATCTGCCGCACGCGCCGGTTCGGATTGCTGGCGACGCGGCCGATCTTCCCTTCGCGGACGAATCGCTGCGAATGGTCTGCGCGTTTCAGATGCTCAGCCAGTTTCCGGATATCGACCGGGTATTCCGCGAAGTTCACCGGGTGCTCCAGCCCGGCGGGATTTTTTTCTTCGCCGAGGAACCGCTGCGGCGGCTGCTTTCCCTGCGCCTCTACCGTTGTCCCTATTACAACAACATGAAACCGTGGGAGCGATGGCTTTTCGATCGCGGCCTGCTCGGATTTCTGGTGCGCGACGTGATCGGGGCGCGGCAGGAAGAAAGCTTCGGCATCCGCCAGAATCACACCATGTCTCTGAAACGATGGCACGATCTGGTTCAAAAACATTTTTCGGAGCATCGCTATGAAATTTTTGTTCAGCAGCATGGCTGGGGCGAGCGTCTGGTGAAACGCGCTGCCGTTCGCCTGGACCCGCACCGCTCCGAGTGGCGGGCCGCGCGGCTGCTCGGCGGCACGCTCGCCGCGATTTCAAAAAAAGCCGGGGCGGCGCCGGAGGGAAGCGATATTCGGCCCTTCGAAGCTTTTCTCCGCTGCCCCGATTGCCGGTCGGCGATGGCGCTCAACGATGAGGTGCTGATCTGCCGGAGCTGCGATTATCGCGCCGCCAACGAAGACGGCGTCTACAATCTGCTGCCGTCGCGCGAGCGCGCCGAGCTTTATCCCGGCGAGCGCGACGACATTATCGATTTTTCGCGGCCCGGCCACGAGCGGCATCTGCTCGAAGGATGGTACGAACTGGAAGGCGTCTTCGGCAACAGATATCGCTGGATGGGCGCGCGCGCCGTGGCGCGGTTGCGAGCCGTCAAACCGGCTCCGCGGCGGCTCCGGATTCGCTGCCATGCATCCGCCAGGGGAGTTCCCGGCGAGGTTCGCGTGATCGTGAACGGAACGCCGGCGGGATTATGGAAGATCGATCGGACCGGTCTGTTTGTGTGCGAAACGGACGTGTCCGACGCGGAGGAGTACGTCATCGAGCTTCATGCGTCGCCGCTATGGCGCGTCGAAACGGACGATCGCGAGTTCACCATCAACGTAAGCATGATTCGCCTGATCGACCGCTAGCCGCCATGCGCCGCTTTGCAGGGCGGCGAACTTCTGATATGCACAGCGTATACTGTCGTCGAGATGAAGTGGATGGCGATTTTTACGGCGGCTGCCGCCTTCGGGCAAAGCTGGTCGCCGCAGCAAAGCACCACCACCGCGTCGCTGCGCGGGGTGATGGCGGTGAGCCCGGCGATTGTTTGGGCCAGCGGCGCGAAAGGAACGTTTCTTCGCACGCTCGACGGCGGGATTACCTGGAAAAGCGCGCAAGTGGCCGGCGCGGCGGATGCGGATTTTCGCGGGCTGTGGGCCTTCGATGAAAATTCGGCGGTGCTGCTCAGCGCCGGAGAGGGCGAAAAATCGCGGGTGTATAAAACGTCCGACGCCGGCGCGCATTGGGAATTGCTTTACACCAATCCCGACCCCGCCGGATTTTTCGACGCGATCGCGTTCTGGGACGAAGCGCATGGAATTCTCCTCGGCGATCCCGTCAAAGGGCGATTTCTCATCCTGACCACGTCGGACGGCGGGGTAAGCTGGAAGCGCCAGAAAGGTCCGCCGGCGCTGCCCAAGGAAGGAGCCTTCGCGGCCAGCAATTCCTGCCTGACGATTCGCGGCGCGCGCGAAGCCTGGTTTGGAACCGGCGCGGGCCGCGTGTGGCATTCGACCGATGGCGGCGAAACATGGTCGGCCGCGAAGACGCCCCTGAGCGGCGGCGCGACCGCCGGAATTTTTTCTCTCGCCTTCGCGGACGCGCTGCACGGGGTCGCCGTGGGCGGCGATTATCAAAAGCCCGCCGATTCAAGCGGAAACGCAGCGCTGACAGCCAACGGCGGCAAAAGCTGGAGCGCGCCCGCCGAGCCGCCACACGGGTATCGTTCCGCGGTCGCCTACTTCGCCGCGAAAAAAATGTGGATCGCGGCCGGAACATCCGGTTCCGATGTTTCAATTGACGGCGGTAACACATGGAAGCAATTCGACTCCGGCGGCTATAACGCGATCAGCTTTTTTGGCGATGCCGGTTGGGCGGTTGGACCCAAGGGCGCGATCGCGAAATTTCAGCCGTGAAAAATCGCGGGCGTTTTTGAAATCGCGAGACTTGCGGCAAAACGGCGCTAAAATGAGAACGACATGAGCCAAACTCTCGCCCAGCCGAAGCCGGCGAAAACTTTAAGCGGGCTGCCGCTCGCGCCCGTCTATGGTCCGGAAGATATTGCCGGGCTCGAACTCCCCGCCCCCGGCCAGTTCCCCTACACGCGCGGCATACATGAAACGATGTATCGCGGCAAGCTCTGGACCATGCGCCAGTTTGCGGGATTTGCGACCGCCGAAGAGACTAACGCGCGCTATCACTACCTGCTCTCGCAGGGCCAGATGGGGCTTTCGGTCGCCTTCGACCTGCCGACGCTGATGGGCGTCGATTCGGACGATCCCAGCTCACTCGGCGAAGTCGGAAAATGCGGCGTCGCCATTTCCTCGCTCGCCGATATGGAAATTCTGTTTCGCGGCATCCCGCTCGGCGACGTGACGGTTTCGATGACTATCAACTCGCCCGCCTCCATCATCTGGGCGATGTACCTGGTGGTTGCAGAACAGCAGGGCGTGCCTTGGGCCCGCGTCTCCGGCACCTTGCAGAACGACATTTTGAAGGAATACATCGCGCAGAAGGAATACATTTATCCGCCCCGCCCGTCGATGCGGCTGGTGACCGACTCGATCGAGTTCGCCTCCAGGTGCGTGCCGCGCTTCAATCCGATCTCGATTTCCGGCTATCACATCCGCGAAGCCGGATCCACCGCCGTGCAGGAGCTGGCCTTTACTCTGCGCGACGGCATGGAATACGTCGATTGGGCCCTGGAGCGCGGCCTGCCGGTGGATTCCTTCGCGCCGCGGCTGAGCTTCTTTTTCAACGCGCATAACGACTTTTTCGAGGAGATCGCCAAGTACCGCGCCGCGCGCAAAATCTGGGCGCTGGCGATGCGCGATCGTTATGGCGCGCGCGATGAACGCTCCTGGAAGCTGCGCTTCCACGCGCAGACCGCAGGATGCTCGCTTACCTGGCAACAGCCGCAGAACAATATCGTCCGCACCGCGATTCAGGCGCTCGCCGCCGTGCTCGGCGGATGCCAGTCGCTGCACACCAATTCGCTCGACGAAGCCTACGCGCTGCCCTCCGAACACGCCGTGACCATCGCGCTGCGCACCCAGCAGGTGATCGCCTACGAAAGCGGCGTCCCCAATGTCCCGGATCCGCTGGGCGGCAGTTATTTTCTCGAGAAGCTGACGCTGGACATGGAAAACGCCGCCAACGATTACATCCGCGCCATCGACGGCATGGGCGGGATGATCCAGGCGATCGAGCGCGGTTATCCGCAAACCGAAATCGCCAACGCGAGCTTCGAATTTCAGCAATCGGTGGAGCAGGGCGAAAGCGTCATCGTCGGCGTCAATAAGTTCGTCGAGCAGGACGAGAAGCCGATTGAGCTGTTACAGATCGACGAAACCGCGGAGCGCAAGCAGATCGAGCGCCTCCGCGAAGTGAAGGCTCGCCGCGACGCAGCGGCCGTCGAACGCGCGCTGAATGCGCTGCGCCGCGCCGCCGAAGGAAACGAAAACACGATGCCGTATATTCTGGACGCCGTCCGCGCCTACGCGACGGTCGGGGAAATGTGCGCCGCGCTCAAAGACGTCTTCGGCTCGTACACGGAAACCAGCGTTCTGTAATAACGGAGGAGCGGGATTTCAATCCCGCGCCGAGCTTCAACTCAGGCTATTCCGTTCGCAATGCTTGCAGCGGATCGATCGAGGTTGCGCGGCGGGCGGGGATCGCGCTGGCGATCAGCACCGCCGCGATCAGCACGATCGACACCCCGGCATAGGTCAGCGGATCGAGGGCGCTTACCCCGAACAGCAGCGAGGAGATGAAGCGGACCAGCAGGGACGCGATGACAAGGCCCGCGCCGGCTCCCGTGGCGGCCAGCAGAAGAGCATGCCGCAAAAACATCCCCGTCACGGCCCCGTGCTGCGCTCCGAGAGCGATGCGAATTCCGATTTCGCGCGTGCGCTGTGAGACCGAATAGGAAACCACGCCGTAAATTCCCACCAGTCCGATCAGCAGGGCCATGCCTCCGGCGATCGCCAGCATCACCAGAGTGAAGGAAGTTCGCGCCAGGGATTTTTCGTAAACCGCCTCCAGCGTACGCACCTGCGCGAGCGGCAGGTTGGGATTGACGCTCCACACCGCGGCCTGGATTTCCTTGAGGAAGCTTTGCGTGCCCGCGCGAGGACTGCGGATCACGTAGGTCAGCGTTCGCCGCAACGCAACGTCGTTTCCTTCAAAATGCGACGCCAGAATCGGCCAATAGGCGATCGTGGGCGCTTTTTGATCGACGCCGTCTTCCCGCTCGTCGCCGATCACGCCGACCACCTCTCGCCACGGGGAGTTGGTGAACTCGCGAACCTGCTTGCCAATCGCGTTGGCCGGATCGCCCCACAGCTCGCGCGCCAGATTTTCGGACAGCATCGCCACAGGGCGTTGCTCGTAAATGTCCGTCCAGGTGAATTCGCGGCCCGCGACCAGGCTGTAGCCCATGGCCTTCAGCAGCCCCGGTGAAATGAACTGATATCGCCTTAACGGCGGGATATGGTTCGCCGGATAGACGTGGCCTTCCGCGTAGATCGGATCGAGCCAGTTATTTCCGGTCATCGGAATCGATTTGATCCCGGCGGCGGCGAAGACGCCGGGGATGGCGTTAAGCTTGTCGAGGATCGCCTGCTCCATACGCACGGTCGCGACCGGATCGTGAACCTGCGATTCGGGAATGGTAATTTCCATGGTTTCGACCTGCGCCGGATCAGTGAAGCCGGGCTTAACCGTCTTGAGTGCCTGAAACGTGCGGATCATTAACCCGGAGCCGATCAGCAGCACCAGCGCCATGGCGACCTGCACGATCACCAGCGCATTGCGCGCGCGATGGCCCTCCCGGCTCTGGCTCATCGACCTCCCGCCGGCGCGCAGCGTGAGCGATACGCCACGTCCCGCCGCCTTGATCGCCGGGACCGCGCCGAACAGCAGGCCCGCCAGCACCGATACCGCCAGCGTGAACAGAACAACGTTGCCGTCGATCGAAATCTGATCGAGGCGCGGAAGATTGGCGGGAGCCATGGCGAGCAAAATTTTCAGCGCGCCATAAGCCAGGCCGACGCCGGCGATGCCCCCGAGCACCGCCAGCGTGACGCTTTCCATCAGCAATTCGCCGATAATCCGGTTCCATCCCGCGCCGAGCGCCGCGCGGATCGCCAGCTCATGACGGCGGCCCTCGGCGCGCACCAACAGCAAATTGGCGACGTTGGCGCAGGCGATCAGCAGCACGATGCCAATCGTGCTCATTAAAACCCACAGCGTTTTGCGAATATCGCCGACCAGATCGTCCTTGAGCGGGCGCGGAGTCGCCGTCAGCCGCGCATCCTCGAACATTTTGAGGTTAAATCCGGGGAACGGCGGAAAACTGCGCAGCGCGACCGGAATCAGGCGCGCCATATCGGCGCTCGCCTGGGTGATGGAGACTCCGGTCTTTAATCGCGCGATGCCGCGATAGTTGAAATTTCCAAGCAGCGTTTTGGCGCGGTCCAGACGCATAGGAACAAGAAGCGCCGGCTGGCGGTCGAGGAATCGGAAATTTTCCGGCATCACGCCGATAATTTCGTGCGCCTGGCCGTCGGCGACGATGCGCCGGCCGATCACCGAACGATCGCCGCCGAATCGGGTTTGCCAGTACGGATAAGTCAGGACGGCGGTGCGCGGCGCATCGGGTGAGTCGTCTTTTTCGGAAAACCATCGCCCCAGCACGGGCTGCACACCTAAAGCGGGCAGCAGATCGAAGGTGACATCGATCGCGTTCACCTGTTCCGGCTCGGCCAGGCCTGTGATGCTCAGCGAATCTGATGTCCAGATTCCGAAGTGCGCGAATGTGCGGCCTTGCTCCAGATACGTGAAATAAAGAAACGGCGCGATGCCGGTATCGGTGAAATTGATCCCCGGCGCCGAGTGGGTTATTACGATCAACTCATCGGGGCGAGGATAGGGCAGCGGCTTTAAGAGGATTCCGTTGATTACGCTGAAAATCGCGGTATTCGCGCCGATTCCGACGGCCAGCGTGGCGATTGTCAGTAGGGTAAATATCGGCGCGGCGGCCAGCCGGCGGAGAACGTACTTTAACCGCATGTTGTTTCATACGGCCGTTCGTCGGAAAAGTTTCGCAATTTCGGCGAAAATCTCTGAGAGGGGGCGATTCATCCGGCGAGCAGCAGCCAAAGCCCCGATTGCAGGCGGATGCGGCCCAAGCTTCCGGTTTCGGATACAATCGTAGATCGCCTGCATGAAAGTTTCGGTCATTCTGCCCGCCGCCGGTCTCGGAACGCGGATGGGCCGCGAAAAATCGGGGGTCAGCCGCAAGCAGTTCATGCTGCTTGAGGGCGCGCCAATCCTGATTCACACCATCCGCAAGTTTCTGCGATCCGCGTTGGTTTCCGAAATCGTGGTGGCGCTGCGGCAGGAGGATATCGATTGGGTTCGCGGGCTGATTCATCAGGAACATCCCACGCGTCCGGTCCGCCTTGTTCAGGGTGGCGAAAGCCGCCAGGAGTCGGTAGAAAACGCGCTGGCCGCGCTTTCTTTGGAAACGGATCTGGTCGCCGTCCACGACGCCGTCCGCCCGTTCATCGAACCGGATCTGATCGACCGGGTCATTCACGAAGCGGCACAGACGGGAGCCGCCATTATCGGGATTGTGCCGGTGGACACAGTGAAGCGGGTCCACAAAAACAAGATTCGCGCGACGCTTCCGCGCGAGCATTTGGTTCTGGCGCAGACGCCGCAAGTTTTTCGCTTTGATCTTCTGAAACGCGCCTTTGAGATGGCGAAACAGGACGGCTTTCTGGGCACCGACGAGGCCAGCCTGGTGGAGCGCCTGGAGCAGGTTGAAGTGAGCGTCGTGCAGGGCACCGATCGCAATATCAAAATTACCAAGCCGACCGATATGGATCTGGCCCGCCTGTTTTTGGCCGAGGAGCTGGCTGCTTCGTGATTCGGACCGGATTGGGCTGGGACGCGCATCGCCTCGCCTACGGCCGCCCGCTGATTCTGGGCGGTATTTCCATTCCTTGTTCGTTCGGGCTCGAAGGACACTCCGATGCCGACATTCTTTTGCATGCCATTACCGACGCGTTGCTCGGCGCGGCGGCGCTAGGGGACATCGGCATGCACTTTCCCGACAGCGATCCGCAATGGAAGGGCGCCGATAGCGCCGTTTTCCTGGCGCACGCGGCGAAGCTGGTGCGCGAGCGCGGCGATCGCATCGTCAACGTCGATAGCACGGTGATTCTGGAGCGTCCCAGGCTGAAGGATTTTCGCCAGGCGATTCGGGAATCGATCGCCCGCGCGCTCTCGATCGATCTCGATTGCGTATCGGTGAAGTTCAAGACGGCCGAGGGCGTCGGGCCCGTGGGCAAAGGCGAATCGGCCGAGGCTCAGGCCATCGTAACCATCGAACGGCCAGCCGCGGGCGGGCAATAGCGTTTCGCCCAATATGGGGTAGGAGCCCCCGCGAAGGCGGGCGCCGCGCTTTTTTCGTACTATGGGCCGCTAACGGATCTTTTGCCTTCCACCTTAGAGCTTCCCTAATTTCTAAATCCCCGATGTTGCCGCAACATTGTTCATGACCTTTCGCTTCGCGATGCCGCTGCTTGCGCTGGTGAGCGCGCCGGGGGCTCTTTTCGCCACGACTTCATATAGCTTCGGGAGCAACACCCAGATTGCCTTCGCTTCCGGCAGCCCGGCTTATACCGCCGGAGTCTGGACCGAAAACTATACCGGCGGAGGAGGCACCACCGAACAGATCGTCTGCGTGGTCGGGCTTCTCTCCGCCGATATTTCCAACACGTGCGGCAATCCCGGACCGGGCAGCTCGCAGCACGTCAGCATTCCCGCGCAGCCGGGAAACTCCGCAATCCTTCCTGGCGGGGTGACAAATTATGTCGAAGTGGACGGCGATCCAACCTGGGGCGCTCCCATTTCCGCCACGATGAGCGGCCTCACAATTGGCAACCAGTATCAGATCTCGTTTTATCAGGCCTCCAACGAAGAGGATGGCAACGATAAAGAGTACCTGGATAGCTGGAAGGTCTACCTGATTCCCGGCGCGGGCCAGGGCGCTTACACGCCTCCGGCAGGCGACCTTGTCTACACGACGGATAAAATGGACAATAAGGGCGCGCAAGCTACGCCCTGGGAGTTTGAATCGTTTACCTTTTTCGCCAGCGCGGTCAGCGAAACGCTGGAGTTCGTGGCTCATGTCGCCGCTCCTGCCGGCCAGAGCATCACGCCTTATCAACCGCCGTTTTTCGATCTCGCCGCCGTGCAATTGGATCCCGTACCTGAACCGGGGACCTGGGCGCTGGCTTTAAGCGGCGCGGCGCTGTTGTTTGCCGGTCACGCTCTGCGGCGCCGCGCGGCGAAGCGCGGATAAGGAAAGCGGGCCGCCCCGCCGATAGCAGTCTGATGGATTTTGCGCGCCATCTCACCTCATTACGCGGCCAGTTTGTGCAACTGGCCGTGTGGTTTGCGTTTCTGCTGATCGTGTTCGCGCCGCTTGAAAGAATTTTCGGGCGGCGCAAGCAGAGAATTTTCCGCCGTTTCTTCTTGGCCGACTTGGTTTATTACTTTCTAAACGGCATCGTGCCGCGGCTGCTCATGATTCTGCCGCTGACGGTTTTGTCGGCGGGATTGCATCGCCTCACTCCGCTGGCCTTTTACTCGTGTATGGCGGCGCTGCCTCTCTGGTTTCGCCTGGTCCTGGCGCTGCTGGCCAACGAAATCGGCGGCTACTGGGGGCACCGCTGGTCGCATGAAATTCCCTTTCTGTGGCGATTCCACGCGGTTCATCACAGCGCGGAGGAGCTCGACTGGCTGATCACCGCCAAGGCTCATCCCGTCGATATTTTCTTTACCCATTTTTGCGCGACCGTCCCTCTCTACATTTTTGGGCTGGCGCAGCCTTTCGCCACCCGCGTCGATTCGGTGCCAATGGCTGTTGCGATCCTGAGTACATATTGGGCCTATTTTGTTCACGCCAACGTTTCCTGGCGCTTCGGGGCGCTGGAACGGCTGGTCGCCACTCCGGCATTCCATCATTGGCATCACACCAACGACGGCCCCGAAGTGCTGAATAAAAATTTCTCAGCGATGTTTCCCTGGGTCGATCACTGTTTCGGAACGCTCTATCTTCCCGAAGCGTGGCCGGGAAAATACGGCTCGGACGCGGCGGTCGCTCCCGATCTCGCCGGACAACTTCTCGATCCGCTGACCCCGGCCGCCTCCCGCATCGAACCGCCTGCGCTCAATAACTCCGCTATCCGATAATGGACGCATGTTCCCGGGATTTCCCGCCGAGGCCCTGACATTTTTGCGCGGGCTTGCCCGCAACAATGATCGCGAGTGGTTCCAGCCGCGCAAGGAAATCTTCGAAACGAAGGTGAAGGCTCCCATGCTGGATCTGGTGGAGGCGATCAATGCCGATCTGGCGAAATTCGCGCCGGACTACGTAAGCGAGCCGAAAAAGGCCGTTTTCCGCATCTATCGCGACACGCGTTTCAGCGCCGACAAGTCTCCCTACAAGACGCACATTGCTGCCGTATTTCATCGGCGCGGCGGAGAAAAGGGCGGCGCGCCGGCGTTTTATTTCTCGATTTCCGCCAAGGAGATTGGCATCGCGGGCGGAGTTTACGATCCTGCGCCGCCGCAACTGCTCGCCATCCGCTCCTGGCTCGCCGAAAATCATAAGACTTTTCGCGCGATCGCGCGGCGGCCGGAAAAGTTGATGGGCAAATTGCACGGCGAATGCCTGACGCGAGTGCCGAAAGGTTTCCCGGCCGATCATCCCGCGGCGGACCTGATCAGGATGAAGCGCTGGGTTTATTATGCGACGCTCGATGCGAAGCTCGCGGTAACGCCGAAAATTTTGACGGAAATCGTAAAGCGTTTCAAAGCCGCCGCACCGGTGCTCGAAGAGCTGAGCAAAGCTTTGGCGAAGCCGCGTTCCCGATCCTTCGCCGCGGATCTGCTGATATAAGGTCTGTACGCATCGCCGCGGGGCGGGTTCGACGCGGGGTCTGGAAACTACTCTTTTCGCAGCTCGCGTTCGATGTCGTGCACCACCTGATCCGCGTTGGGGCCCGTCAAATCCTTCTGCAATCGCCGCAGTGCCACTCCGACCACGTCGCGATGGTGCAGCCGGGAACCGATCTCCTTCATATCGCTCAGCTTGAGCCACAGCTCGTGCAGCAGATCGACGTCTTCGGGCCACAATCGCGGCGGATGCGGCCCGAGGTTTACGTAGATCGACGGCCGGTCCGGGCTGATCACTTCCAGCGAAAACGGATGCCGCGGCTCCGGCAGCGCCTCCCATGCGAGTCCGATTCGCCGCGCCAGCTCTTCGGATTCCATTCGCGCGCTTACGCCGGTGACCAGCCGTGAGGCCCGCAGCGAATTGGCCGCGTGCGCCAGCGCGTCGAACGGATTCACCGCGGGCACCACCAGTAGTTCGACCGGCTTGCCTTCCTTTTCCGCCAGCTCCACCACATGGCTGAATAACTCTTTTTCGTAGTCGCTGAAGATCTGTTGCTCGGAGAGCTCGTATTCGCCCGCCCCGGTCGAGATCGGCCGCACCGTCATCACCACAATATCGTGGCGCTTCAGATTCGTCTTTTGCAGCACGCGCCTCAAATGCTCCATGCGGTGATAGTCGCGCACGGCGACCAGCACGCACCCCGGACGCGCGTGAAGACTGGTGGAAATTTCGGCCTGCGGGACCAGATTGAACTGCTCCAGCCCTTTTTTCTCCGCGCTCTTGCGCCTCAGGTTGATCCGCTCGGAAACGGTGAACAGCACAAACAAGACAATGGTGAAGGCGACGCCGTATTTCGTCGCAATCTGTTTTGTGAATAAATTCGCGATGGCGACCGCGCCCAGCACCAGGGTGATGAGTCCCAGGCCGACTGGAATTTCGCGCCGGCCGATATGGAAATTCAGCGGAACCTTATATTCCTGATCGGTTCGCTGGAACCGGAGCACCATCACGCCCAGCGCTTTCATGAAGAAGCTCCAGACCACGCCGAACGCGTACGCTTCGGCCAGGATGGTCATGTCGCCGCGGCTGCCGACAATGGTCGCGATTTGCAGAAGCGCGATCAGATTGATGATCCGGAATGTCGTGCCGAATTTGCGGTGGGGCTTGCGGAACCACGGCAATAGGACTCCATCTTCGGCAACGCGATTCAAAACGCCGTTGGCTCCGATGATCGACGTGTTCACCGCTCCGGAAAGAATCAATCCGCCGACCATCACCACAAAAATGTGGAAAAGCAGGCGCGCCAGGTACGGACCGCTCAGGCTCATCGCCAGCCCGCCGATCAGGTTGTCGAAATATTTTGGACGCTCGGAATCGGGAATGATCATTCCGGCGAACACGGTCACGACGCCGGTGCAGATCACCGCGTACCAGCACACCAGGTTGGCCGTGATTCGCAGATTCTTCAGCTTGGGATAAGCGATCTCGCGATAGACTTGCGCCAGCGTCTCGAATCCGCTCATCGACAGCAGCGAATGCCCGAAGGCGACGATGATCGCCACCGCCGGAATTTGCAGCCAGAACGTTCCTCTAAGCCATCCCTGGGCATCGGGAGCAAAGGTCAGATTTCGCGGCACCGGCGCCGGCGGCAGCTTCCAGCGATGGTCCAGCACGATGGTCAGCGGGCACCACACCAGCAGCACCGCGACCATCACGGTGGTAATCTGCATGATCCGCAGCGCTTTGCCGCTCGATTCGTGAACGCCCTTGATATTGGTCCACCAAAAATATAAGGTCACCAGCACGGCGACGCCCGCGGCGAACGTATTGGTGTTCACGTGAACATTTTCGTGCAGCAGATCGCTGATCTCGTTGAGCAGCGCTCCCAGATACTGCCCCGCGCTCACGACGCTGATCGGGCCGGTGAGGATGTAATCGAAAACCAGCGAGGAAACCGAGAATTTCGCGGCGATCGGTCCCATGCTGTCGTGGACCACCACGTACACGCCGCCGCGCACGAACATGGAGCAGCTTTCCATGTACACGCTGCGCACCGCGAAGCTGAACAACATGACTCCGAGGACGAACCACGGCGCCGATTTGCCAATCGCCTGCTCCGCCGCCCCGCCGGCGTAGAACATGGACGAAGCCAAATCGCTCAGAACGATCGCGGCGCCGCGCCAGAAGCTGATAAAGGAGAGCGCCACCGTCGTCGCCACCACAACCTTGGACATCGACGATGGCATTGAGCCGTCTTGTGAAGGCATCAGAACCTCTTATGGTACGACAGTGAAGAGCGGCAATTCCCATCTCCGTCTTCCGCCGTTCCTCAGCTTCGCTCCTCCGCCTGATAGAATCGTAACTTCCTTCATTTCAACCCAAGGAGAAAGCAATTGGCACAACTCGGATTTTTGGGGCTGGGAATCATGGGCTATCCAATGGCGCAGCACCTGGTCAAGAGCGGAAACCAGGTCGCGCTCTGGTCGCATAACGCGGGCAAGGCAAAGGAGCTTGCAAAGGACGGCAAAGCAACCGCCTGCGCCACGCCCAAACAAGTTGCCGAAAACGCCGATTTTATCTTCTATTGCGTCGGCGATAATGCGATGGCGCGGCAAGTGACGCTGGGCGCGGATGGTTTGATCGAAGGCGTGCGCCGCAACGCAGTGATCGCCGATTGCAGCACCATTGCGCCTTCGGTGAGCCGCGAAATCGGCGCCGCGTTCGCCCAAAAAGGCGCGCGATTCCTGGATACGCCTTGCACCGGTTCGAAACCCGGAGCAGAAGGCGCGACGCTTACGTTTATGATCGGCGGCGACAAGGCCGCTTACGACGCGATAAAGCCTTATCTCGATCTGATGGGCAAAATGTTTTATTACTGCGGCGGTCCCGGCCAGGGTCTGCAAGCCAAGCTGACCCAAAATCTGATCCTCGCCAATATCATGCAAGCGTTCGCCGAGGGCATGGTGCTCGCCACCAAGGGTGGTGTCGCGCCGGAGCTGATGCTCGAAATTCTGAACAATAGCGCGGCCAAAAGCGGGCTCATCTCCTATAAGGCGCCGTTTATCTTCAATCGCGATTTTCAAACCAATTTTGCCTTGAAATGGATGGCCAAGGATGTGGGGCTCGCGCTCGAAACGGGCAAGGCGATGAACGTCCCGCTGCCGGCGACCGCGCTTACCGAACAGATGATGCGCGCCGCCATGGCGTCGGGCTACGCGGAAGACGATTTTTGTTCCACGATCCGGGTTTTGGAAGATTGGACCGGGGTGACGGTGCAAAAGCAGGGCTAAGAGAATTCCCTGAGTGGTAAGAAAGCGGCTGTGGCGGTCCTAATTTCCTGTAAACAATGGCAGCTAATCGTGATTAAAAAATATTAGCCGACGTCTACAAAAAACTGTTGCAATCCCGATCTCTGTATATTAATATTGGAATTAAGCCGGGGAGGAAACTCCCACCAAAGCGAGACTAACCTCATTAAAGACCCCTGAAGCAAACCTCCCCGGCGCCCCTCTGGGGTACCCGTTTCTAAAGAGGTTCAGGCGGTTTGAGGTACCCGGAAACTGCTATTATCAGGCAAGTGGATCTGCTTACGCTTTTGGGTTCTACGGGTTCAATTGGGACCAGTACGTTGGATGTGGTCCGGCGCTGGCCGCACCGTTTTGGAGTTTACGCGCTGGCGGCCGGACGTAACGTTTCCCTTCTCGCCGATCAGATCGCAGAATTTCGACCCCAAGTCGCCGTTGTCGCCGATCCAGGCGCTCTCAACGAACTCGCCGCGATTCTAAAAGCCAGAAACATCAAAGCTCCCGAGCTGGCCTGCGGGCCCGAAGCGCGTGTCGCCGTAGCGGTTGCGCCGGAGGCTTCCATCGTCATGTCGGCGATCGTCGGCGTTGAGGGACTCGAAGCGACGTACGAAGCCGTTCGCCGCGCGAAACGTGTCGGGCTGGCAAACAAAGAGGTCCTGGTCGCGAGCGGGGCCTTGGTGATCGCCGCCGCGCGATCCTCCGGGGCGGAATTAATCCCGGTCGATAGCGAGCATAATGGGGCTCATCAGAGCTTGCGCGCCGGACAGAGGCGCGAAGTCGCAAAATTGATCCTGACGGCCTCCGGCGGACCATTTCGCGAGACTCCCGCGGCCGAGCTCGCCCGGGTGACGCCGGAGCAGGCTTTAAATCATCCAACATGGAGGATGGGAAAGCGAATCACCATCGATTCGGCGACATTGATGAATAAGGGTTTTGAAGTCATCGAAGCCTGCTGGCTTTTCGATCTTCAGCCGAAAGAAATCGAAGTGGTGATCCATCCCCAATCGAAGATTCACGCCATGGTGGAGTACGCCGATGGCAGCGTAATTGCCCAAATTTCAGCGACAGATATGCGGCTGCCCATCCAATACGCGCTGACGTATCCGGAAAGAGCCGATGCGCCTGTGCCGCGGCTCGATTGGAGGGAATCGGCGCGATGGACGTTCGATCCGCCGGATTGGAAGAAATTTCCGTTATTGAAGCTGGCCTACGAGGCTCAGGAAGCGGGCGGATCGTCCACGGCAACTTTGAATGCCGCTGACGAAATCGCGGTGGAGGCCTTTCTTTCGGGACAGATCCCGTTTCCGGCCATCGCGGCCACCGTGGCCGAAACATTGCAGCGTGTTCCGCGGCGCGAGCCCAAGTCGGTACAGGAAGTACTTGAATTGGATCGCCTTTCGCGGCAAAAGGCGCGTAACATTATAGAGACGAGGTGGGGTGTCAGGCTCCCGAACGAGGCTGCCGTCCGCGCGTAACCGACTATGGTTTTTTTGCAAAATGTCTGGTGGTTCCTGGTTCTGATCGGAGTGATGATCCTGCTCCATGAGCTAGGCCACTTTGTCGTTGCCAGGCTGTTCGACGTGAAAGTGGAAACTTTCAGTTTTGGCTTTGGCCCGCGGCTTTTCGGATTCAAACACGGCGAGACCGATTTCCGTTTTTCCGCGCTGCCGATTTTAGGCGGCTACGTCAAAATGGCGGGCGATCAACCCGGAGAAGAAGCCACCGATCCGCGCAGTCTCATCGCCAAGCCGCGATGGCAGCGGTTGCTGATCACGCTGGCCGGTCCCGCGGTGAACGTGATCCTCGCCGTGATTTTGCTCACCGGGCTGTTCATGGAGCATTACCCCAAAGTGCCGACGCCACCCGATCCCGCGGTGGGATATCTGGCTCCCGATGGCGCCGCGGCGAAAGCCGGGATTCATGAAGGCGACCGCGTAGTGCAAGTGGACAATGTCACCGATCCGAATTGGGAAGACATCGCCATGAAGGAGATGGCCAGCGCCGGACGTCCGATGCAGGTTTGGGTTTTGCGCGACGGGCAGCGGCTGCATTTCACAATCATCCCCACGCTCGATCAAAAGGACGGGATCGGCGTCGCCGGATGGGGCCAGCAAACCGAGGTTCAGGTGGGCAGCGTGGCGCCGGGGACGGAAGCGCAGCGGGTGGGACTTCAGCGCGGCGATGTTCTGTTGAGCGCCAACGGCGAGCCGCTGCGATCGGTCTCGCGGCTCTATGAAATCGAGAAGGCCACCGAAGGGAAGCCGATCCAGCTTGAATACTCCCGCAAGGGCCAAATCCACCGTGTGATGGTCACGCCGGTGAAGAGCGAAGTGGATGGCCAGCAGCGCTGGATGATCGGCCTGACCGTGGAGTCGCGGATCGAAATCACCAAGCTGCCGTTTCTCGCGGCCGTGAAGGAATCCTGGCGCTGGAATATGCAAAGCGCCAAGATGATTTTTCAGTTCCTTGAAGGCATGCTGGAGCGGCGCATGTCGCCGAAATCGCTGGTGGGCCCGGTGGGGATCGCCGCGATGTCGGGCGAAGCGGCTCGCGAAGGGGCGGCTTCCTACTTCAGCCTGATGGCGGCCGTGAGCCTGAATCTGGCCATCTTCAACCTGCTTCCCATTCCGATCCTCGACGGCGGCGTGATTATGATGCTGCTGGTGGAAATGCTCATGCGGCGCGAGCTCGATCTGAAGGTGAAGGAAGCGGTGGTGAAGGTCGGCTTCGTGTTTCTGATGATGGTCGTTGTATTCGTGATTTACAACGACATTTCGAAAATCTTGCCAGGCTGAGCAGCCGATCCGCAAAGAGCGGCGGCGGGGCGGGCCATTAACGCTGATTGGTCGCCGTTTCCTTCAGCTTCGCTCCCGCCAGATGCGCGATGGCGCCCAGCGTCGTCTGCGCCGCGTTCAATCCGAGCCGAAAATCTCCATCCGAATAGTGCGAATACACGTCGATCGGCTGATGATGCGTCGGGTCCCAGCCCGCGCCGATCTCGGGGCCGCGCTCGAGCTCGCGCAGGCTGATCGCCGCCGTCAGATCCATGAACGGCGTTGAATCCGTGTTGGTCATGTGATTGCCGACCTGCGCCGGGTAATCCGTCGCGTACTTTTCATTCGCGTCGCGAAACGCCCAGGCGAGCTCCTGCGCCTGCGCGGCGAACTTCGAGCGCGATTGAAACTCGATGTTGACGTCCGCCTCCGGACGCTGGTGATCGCTCACCGTGCCATCGCGGCGCGGCATGCCGTGATCGAACAGCATCATATCGTGCTGGATCATTCCCAGCCATTTCGGCTCCGGATATTTGCCCGAGCCCGGCGGATCTTCCTTGCCCTGCAAATCCTTTCGCTGCTCGACGTAAGCCCGCGCGCCGTTCAGTCCCGTCTCCTCGTTGTTCCACAGCGCAAATCGCACCGAGCGTTCGGTGGTCACATCGGGGCTGCTCAAAACGCGCGCGACCTCCATCACCAGCGCGGTACCCGAGCCGTCGTCGTTGGCCGCCTCGCCCCAACCGATGCCGTCGAAATGCGCGCCGACAATATACATCTCCTCGGGATGCGTGGAGCCGATCTTCGTGCAGAAAACTTCCTCGCGCGGGCCGGGTGTTGAAGGCTGCGCATTCAACTCGCGCAGGCGCTGGTCCGGCTGAAGATTGGGATCGTTGTTGACGCCCACCGGCCCGCGCTCGCCTTTGATCACCGCCCCGCCCGGCGCGCTGCCGCGGCCGCCTCTTCCGCCTCGCCCGCCGCGGCCGTTTTGCGCCGGCGGAGCGTAATTGTAATGGATGCGCTCGGCAGGCGCGCAGCCGTAGCTTTTAAGCTGCGCCTCGATCCAATCCAGCGCCGCGCGATTGCGATCCGTACCCTGCCGGCGATCGCCGAAGCGGGTTAATCCGCGAATCGTTTCCTTATAGCGCTGCAACTGTAGCCGCCCGACCAGCGCTTTGATGGTCTCATCGGGGGCGTCCTGCGCAACAATGACCGGCGCAATAAACAAGACTCCAGCGGCGGGAAGAAAAAATCGTGTCAGCATCGAATTTGTTTATTGTACGCCGGCGGCGAGCGGCCGTCACGCGCGCTGAATGTTCGCCCAAAAGCACCGATAGAGACATAAAGTCAGTTCATATACCGTAGGGAAACGGCTTTAGTTCCTCTCTACGGTACTTTTAGGTCGCGGATACTAGTATTTCCGCATCTGTTCGAAAGCTCCATTCTGTCGATACACTCATCGAGTGGAGAAACCGAAGGTCCATCGCGGCGCCCGAAGATCGCGGCAAAGGGGCAACACGCTGGTCGAATCGGCGCTTACGCTTATACCCACGCTGGTGATGTTTCTGGGCATCGCCGACGTCTCGCTGGTCATTTTTCTGCAAAGCACGCTGACCAACGCGACGCTTGAAGGTGTCCGCTGGGCGATCACGTTTCAATCGAGCTATAACGGCACGGATTGCTCATCCTCGCAGGCCTCCTGCATTACCAAAGTAGTTCAGGACAACTGCTACGGCTTCCTGAACAGCTACAGCAGCCTGGTCACCGTGAATTACTACACGGCGAACGATCTGAGCAACCCGGTGGAGACGTGCAACTCGGGTACCTGCACTCAAACCGGAACGCTGCCGCAGACGCTGAGCAACGGCACCGTGGTCAAATACGCGAATCAGCCGGGAAATATCGTGCAGGTCCAGGTCTCCAATTTCCCCTGGAACTGGCTGTTCCCCGTGGCGGCGACCGGCTATCACCTGACTGCAAAGAGCATCAATCTAAACGCGTCATCCATGGACGTTCTCGGCAGCCTGGCCGTCGGCGCAACCACACCGCCGAATCCTTAGGAGAATCCACGCGTGCCCATCCAAAAGAAAGAACGCGGCAACTCGGCGCTCGAATTCGCCATCGTCATGGGGATGCTGGTGCCGATGTTTGCCGGAGTAGTGACGCTCAGCCTGGCGCTGGCCCGCGACATTCAGGTGAGCAATGTGTGCCGCGACGCCGTAGTACTTATGGTGCGCGCCGTCACGGATCCCTCCTCCGGCCTGGATCTGTCACAGGCGCAGAATCAACGCATTATCGTGGCGGCGGCGAGCGGCTTGGGAATGAACTCGGACGCGCAGAATGACCCCAGCTCCACGGGCAGCGCCGTGGTCATCCTTTCGCAGGTGATTCTGGTGGGACCGCAGCAGTGCGACGTCGGCGTGGTGCCGAATCCGAGCGGCGTGCCCAATAATACTCCTCCCGATTACGGCTGGAACTCGAGCAACTGCCCCAACTACGGGCAGTACGTCTTCGCGTACCGCGTGGTGATCGGAAACGGGACGCGTTGGTCGAGCACGTTGGGCGCTCCGCCACCGGCCGACATTCAAAGCAATGGAACAATTTCCGCCGCCAACATCGCCAAGGACACTTCCAACCGGGCGAGCAACATGGGCTCGGGCGGAGTCATTTCGCTTGCGCCGGGCAGCTATGCGCTGATTTCCGAGATGTACGCGGACGTGAGTTTCCTGAATCTGTTTTCGATTTGGCATACGCCGGTTCTTTATGCGCGCAACGTTTCCTAGGCCTGAATTGCGCGCCGGGCGCGACTTTGGAAAAACGCAGGAGACCGAGAGATGAAAAACATCAACCGACAACGCCGCGGATTCACTTTGATTCTCTATGCGGTGATGCTGACGTTCATTGTGGCCTCCGCCGGCCTGGCGCTCGACGTTGGCACAATTTACATGATCCGCGCGCGGCTGTCATCGGCGGCCGACGCCGCCGCGCTGGCGGCCGGACGGAGCGTCAATTTGGCCAATACCGTTACTCAGGCGACTGCTGCCGCGCAAAGCACAGCCAATTCATTTTTCGCAGCCAATTTCCCGACAGGATACTTCAACACAGTGGGCACTCCCACGGTGACACCGACCTTTACGCAGGAGACCGACTCTTATGGAAATCCCACCGGGGTTCTCGATATCACGGTAACGGCAAGCGTTAAGGCGCCGACCTATTTCATGAACATTTTTCGCGTCTCCAATATCACCGTCAGCGCGTCCAGCACGGCGAGCCGGCGCGGCTTGGTGATGATGCTGGTGCTGGACGAATCGAGTTCGATGAATACGCCGAGCTCGCCTACGGCCTGCGCGGTGATGCGCCAGGCCGCGCAAAACTTCATTACATTGTTCAGCCCGTTCGATTATATCGGTCTGGTGGCGTTCGATTCTACAGCTCACCTTTCGTATCCGCCGAGCACCAGTTGGGGAGACGGAACCCTGAATACGGCTATCGGCAACATCATCTGCAAGAACAACACCAACACCATCTCTGCCCTATATCTGGCCTACCAGGAAATTAAGAGCGTGGGCCTGCCTCTGGCGGAAAATACCATCGTTTTGTTTACCGATGGTTCGCCCAACGGCGTTTCCGCAGTTTTCCCCCTGCGGACTCAAAGCGATACTCGATGGAGCGGTCTCTATTCGGGAGCCCAGCAAGCCGGAGGCGTCGGGGAGGCCGATACCAATCACTGGACCAGTCTGCCCAGCGGCTGCCAAGACCAGGGGCCGGTTGATCCGTATCTGAACAGTATCGGCTATAGCGTCAACGAAGAACAGCCCTGCACGCCTCCGGTAATTTGCACCAGCGGAACCATCAGCGGAACCATCACGCAATGGGGCGATCAGGACTCCTGGGGAGCGACCACGTGGGGCCTTGCCGCTCCCACGGATTCCGACACCGCCCCTTCCTGGCCGTCGACCTGCAATAAGGGCAATGTCAAATCCTCCAACCTTCCGTCTCCGGATCAGTACAACATGAGGCACATCATCGCCTATATCCCCGATACCGACAAATACGGCAATTCGTTGCATGGAATCGCCGTGCCGACGGGTACCTCCCCGGAAGGCACTGTGACTAACGCCGCCGACGGAACACGGCGCGACACCCGCGACTATTGGCTATTTCAGACAAATAGTTACTGCAACAGCAACGTCAGCCCGTCCTGTAAAAATGTCGGCGATCTTTGGTCCCATCACAGCAGCATCGGCTCCGGGTCGAACTTCTTTACCAGCGGCCCCTACGCGGGCCACTTTCGCCCCGACCAGCCTAATTCGATTGTAGCCGCCAGCATGAACGGCACCATGGATATGGCTAACACGATCCGCAGCGATACAACCTACCATCCGGTCATTCACGTGATTTACCTCACCGGCAATGGAACGGACTCGGTGGATCACGAATTTCTTCCGATCGTCGCCAATTTTCCGAACATCCCCGTCCTGCCCTACGACGCCGGTTACGTGGTCGGCGCCGATACGCAGCCGGTTCTCTACGCCAATCCCGCTTTCAACCCCGATCAGGAGTCGGGAAAATATTTTGTCACTGCGGACAAGAATCAGCTTACTTCGTTGTTCGCGCAGTTGGCGTCCGAAGTCCTGCGCCTCAGTAAATGACCGCGCCGCTCGTTTTTCTCCTGCTGCTTGGCTCGTCAGAGGCGGGCGTCCCGCTGCTGGCAGGATGCTCGGCCGGCGATGAACGGCTGGCGGTGATCGCCGTTGCCGACCGCGTCGAAGTGCGGCAGGCCATTTCGAGCAGCGACGGTACCTGCTACCGGCTGGACCTGATTCGCGCGGATAAGAAAATCTCCGGCTATGTGCTGGGCGAGTCCCTTCCCGCCGTCGCGGCGTTCGCCGCCGAGCGCGAAAGGATCGACAGCCAGAGGCTGCCGGCCTTGGTCCGCGGCGCCGCCGGCCCTTCCGAAGCCACCCCGCAGCCCTCCGGCTCCGGCCGCAACGACGCGAAGGCGGCGGAGCCCAATTTCGCGGTCCCGGAATATTTGAGCGACTTCGTCGCGCGCGACGTCGAGGGCCGGCCGCACCATCTCTCCTCACTTCCCGGGCGCCTCATCGTCGTGGCCTTCTGGTCGGGCCGATCCAAAGCCGCCCTGGGCGACCTGCAAGCGATCTACAACCAGTACAAGCACCGAGGCGTTTCCGTTGTAGGCATCAACATCGATGGAGCCCGCATGCTCGCCCGCGAAACCGAAGATGTCGATCTCGGCTTTCCCCAATGGGCCGATCCGGGCGGCATCGCTCAACATTACGGCGTCGGCCGGTCCGGAAAAGCTTTTGTGCTTGATCGCTCGCGGCGAGTTCTCGCCGCCGGCTCCAGCGCTGACGCCGCGCGGGCCGTGAAACAGTTGATGAGCGCGAAAACCCGAGTCCGATAAACAGACGTTACTCCAGCCGCAGGATTATTCCGGTATCCGTCGCGGCCCACTGATGTTCAGCGTCCGGACCCGCTAAAACCACCGACCGCGCACTCGCCTTGTAATCCACCGTCATCTCCGACCACTCCTTCATATCCGAGCTGGTCAGGATGCGAACTTTTCCCGGAATCGGCGAGATGTTCAGTTTTCCCGGGGGCTCGACTGCGGCGAGAAACGCGCGCGGTCCCGCAAACAGCGCCACGTCGGTTACGCGCCGGTCCTGCTGGCGAAAAACCTGCGTGCTCTGCCCCGCTTTCAGATCCAGCCGGAAAACCTCACTCGGATACTCGAACGCTTCGTTGAAGGAAAACGCCGCCAGCCCGATCGAACCGGACAGGCGCACGCTGATGATGGTCCCGTAGAAATCGGCTCCGGTCGCGCTCCAGGTTTTTCCGGCATCGTGCGTTTCGATCAGCATTGTTTCGCCTTTGGCGGGACGCCGCCGCACGGCGCGCTCCGGCTCCATCCACGACGGCAGATGCGGATCATCGCCGCGCGGCGTCACGGCTCCGCCCATGATCACGCCGTCGTTTCCTGTAAACGCAATCTGCGTATAAGCCGCGTGAGCGGGATCGCCGGCCGGTTTGGCGGCGGCCGCAATCGCCGTCCAGGTTTTGCCGCCATCCTTGGTTTCGAAAGCGCTTTTCTGATTGCCCGCCGCGAATCCGTGCTGCGCGTCCAGAAACCACAGGCGCGTGATCAGTCCGCCCGGCGGCGCCGGACCCAGCTTTTTTTCGGGCTTCTTCTGCTCGCCGATTCTTTTCCACGTCGCTCCGCTGTCCTCGGTAAACCAGATCGCGTTATCGCCGGCCATCCAACCGGTCGATTCGTTCAGAAAGAAAATCGAGCGCGGCGAATCGTGCAGCGGCTGCAAAGTCCAGTTCTCGCCGCCATCGGTGGTGAGAAGCTCCACGTCGCGGGGTTTATGCGCGCCCGTCTCATCGATGATCGCGCCGACCCCGACGCCGTGCCGCGCCGAAGGAAACGCCAGATCCTCGATCGCCAGCGTTTCATGCAGTTTGTCGTAAAAATATTGAATCTTCCACTGTGGATCGGCGCCTTGCGCGAATCCGGAGATCAGAAGAGCAAAAACCCAGGCATATTTCATCGTTCTACTCGCTGCGCGCCTGCGCCATCATCCAGTCGAGCGCCGAAGCTTTCGGGTCGGTCCGCGCCAGCGCGATCAAACAACCGATCTGCTCGCCGACCGTCGTCAGCATCTCCATTTCGCCGCCGCTGTGGAAGTGCGGCTCCCGGTGCTGCACATTGATCACGCCCGCCACGCGATTCCGCACCACCACTGGCGCCGAAAGGAACGCTTCGTAGGCGTCTTCCGGCAGGTCGGTGAAGTGCTTGAAGCGCGGATCGAGATACGCCTCGCGGGAGATCGAAACCAGCCGGCGCTCGCGGGCGACCCAACCGGTCAATCCTTCGCCCAGCCCCAGCCGTACCTTGCCGATCGTATCCGGCCGCGGATTATTCGATACGCCCAAAACCAGCTCGCGATCCTGTAGCAGATAAAGCAGGCAGGCATCGCATCCCATAAACTCGACCACCAGCGAAACGACTTGCTGAAGCGCATCGCCGAGATCCATCTCGCGCGACATCAGGCGGCTGATTTTCTGTAGAAGTCGAAGTTGCTGCTCGGTATTTTCGAGCGCAGTTTCCAGTTCTTTGACGCGGGACACCGGCTACATTATGCCAGAAGCAGAGCGGCGAGTGGGCGCACCGGTTATCCGGAGACGCGCGTCCTGGCCGGATGTTATTTTAAATCTTGACCGGGCGAAATCCTGAGCTATAATTAGGAGAATAAAAGGAGAATAAATGGACGAAAAAGAACGCAGCCGGGTGCTCGGCGCGACGCTGGGGCAGATCGAAAAGCAGTTCGGAAAAGGCTCGATAATCCGCCTCGGCGCGCAGGCCGTGCAGGCTGTGCCGGTCATTTCGACCGGGTCCATTTCGGTGGATTTCGCGCTCGGCGCCGGAGGGTTCCCGCGCGGGCGAATTTCCGAGATTTTCGGCCCGGAATCGTCGGGAAAAACAACCATCGCGCTCCAGGTTGTGGCGGAGGCGCAGCGCGTCGGCGGGATGGCGGCTTATATCGACGTGGAGCACGCGCTCGATCCGGCGTACGCCAGGAAATTGGGCGTGGATGTCGACAATTTGCTCGTTTCGCAGCCCGATTACGGCGAACAGGCGCTGGAAATTACCAACGCCCTGATCACGTCGGGATCGATCGATGTGCTGGTGGTCGACTCCGTCGCAGCGCTGGTGCCCAAGGCCGAACTCGACGGCGAAATGGGCGACAGCTTCATGGGCGTTCATGCGCGGCTGATGTCGCAGGCCATGCGCAAGCTTACCGGAATCGTTTCCAAATCCAATACCTGCCTTATTTTTATCAACCAGATCCGCGAGAAAATCGGCGTCATGTTCGGCAATCCGGAAACCACCACCGGCGGCCGCGCGCTGAAGTTTTATGCCAGCGTGCGAGCCGATATTCGCCGAATCGCGGCGATCAAGGACGGGGAGAACGTCGTCGGCAATCGCACCAAGATCAAGATTGTGAAGAACAAAATGGCTCCGCCGTTTCGCGAGGCCGAGTTCGACATAATTTACGGCGAGGGAATTTCGCGCGAAGGCGACCTGATCGACATGGCCGTCGCGCAGAATTTGATCGAGAAAAGCGGCGCCTGGTACAGCTTCAAAGGCGAGCGGATCGGGCAGGGCCGCGACAATGCGAAGCAATTTTTGAAGGATAATCCCGACGTGATGCGCAAGCTCGACACGGAAGTGCGCAAGGCGGTCGGGTTGTTGAAGGCGGAAGCCGCGCCGCCATCGGTTCCACCGCCGGCTACCCAGGCGCCGGCAGCAGCGGCTCGCGGGCGGAGTTCCTAGGCGGAACGCTTCCGTTGAAACCGCGCTTGCAAGAAAAGCGCTCAGGAGAGTTTCAACGATTCCGCCAGGCCCAATGCGTCCTCGATCGCCGCGCCGATACGCAGCAGGGTGTCTTCAGATCGCGCGGGGCCGAGGATCTGCATTCCGATCGGCAGGCGGCTCCTGGTGAATCCGCACGGCATCGCCAGCGATGGAACGCCTAACATGTTTACCGCCCGCATCAGCCGCGTCGAGATCATGCGCACATCGTCGCGTTTTCCCGCAATATCGACCGTCATTTCACCGATCTTGGGCGCCGCCGCCGGCGTGGCGGGCACGATGAGACAATCGGCCTTGCTCCACACCCTCGAAAATTCGCGGGCGTAGATCCGCCGCAGACGAAGCGCGTCGGCGTAATCGATTCCCAAAATCAACCGGCCCTGATCGAGCAGCGCCAGCACGTCCGCGCCAAAATCGCCGCGCCGGTTGAGATGGGGCCGCCAGTTGGCGGCCGCTTCCACCAGCAGCAGCACGCGTCCTGCGGCGTTGATCGCGTTGATATCGGGAACCGTCACCTCCACCACTCGCCCGCCGATGGCCGCCGCCGTCTGGATGGCGCCTCGCACGGCGGCGGCGACCTCCGCATCCAAGGAATCGAAATAGAAGTTTCGCGGCACGCCGATGCGCAGCCCGCCCAGCTCGGCTTGGCCGGCGGGAACATATCCGGACGCATTTTCCGCCATTGCCTGAAAGCAAATGGCCGTATCACGAACGGTTCTGGTCATCGGCCCGATGTGATCCATGGTCATCGACAGGGGAATCACGCCGCGGCGGCTCACGCGCTCATAGGTCGGCTTCAAACCGACCGTGCCGCAGAACGACGAAGGAATCCGGATGGACCCGCCGGTGTCCGTGCCCGTCGCCATGAAGACCAGATCCGCGGCGACGGCCGCGCCCGATCCGCCGCTCGATCCGCCGGGAATTCGCTCCGGGTCCCAGGGATTTCGAACCGCGCCGAAATGCGGGTTGGTGGAGGTGATGCCGTAAGCGAGCTCGTGCAGACCCGTTTTGCCGATCGAGATCGCGCCCGCCTCGCGCAGCCTGGCGGCGACCACGGCATCTTCGTCGGGAATAAAATCCGCGAGAATTTTCGATCCGGCCGTGGTCCGGACGCCGCGCGTCTGGATCAGGTCCTTGTGCGCGATCGGAATCCCATGTAGGGGGCCTCGATCGACGCCGCGAGCCAGCTCCGCGTCTCTTTCTTTCGCTTCCGCGCGCGCCGCTTCGGCGGTGACCGTGATGAACGCGTTCAGCCGGTCCCGCGCGGTTCGCTTCAGTGATTCCTCCACCATTTCGACGGAAGAAATTTTGCGCGCGCGCAGCGCCGCCGCCGCTTCCTGAATGTTCACGCAAGATCCTCCGGTCCGGTCCACGCATCCGCCCACGGCGGAATAGAGCGAACCAGGGGCTCGAACAATGCCTCGAGCGTCTCCAGAACGCCTGCAATTTTTTCGATCTCAATTGCCTGATCCACGCTTGCGGCGCGCAGCCGCCAATCGGTCCTATTTGGCATCGGCGAGGTCAACTTTGGCGGCCGGTCTGCAACGGCCGGATTTGAAAGCTCTGATGGGCCGCGGATGGGTGGTTCACTTTCGAGCGCCGCCCCTCCGCCTGAAGCCGCCGGTGCGCTTCCTGCCAGTCCGGCAATTGTTCGCTCTCCTGCTCCCAATGGACGAGAGCGGCTTCATCGCACCACTCCAGCAGGCGGCGCATCGCCACCCGATGCGGTCCGGTCATCATGAAGGACTTCATGGCGGCTTCGCTCGCCCACAGCGTACGGGTCCAGAACGTGCGATCGCGATCGCGCAGCAGCGAAACGCGCAAATTTCCCTCGGAGCGCCGGGCCTGCCAGGCGCATCGAATCGAAGAATACAGAAACGGCGCAAGATACCGCCATAAGCGCACGCGCAAGCGGGTGATGGAAACAACCGCCACAGCGTAGAGTATACCCCGTGCCGCGGCTTCAAAGCGCTCACGATACAATTAAGGAATAATGCTCGCCACCGAAAAACGTTCGGCGCCGCTGCCGTTGACCTGTCTTAGCGAAGAAGAAAAGATGTTCCAGTCGAGCGTGCGCAAATTCGCGCGCGAGCGCCTGGCGCCGTACGTTCGCGAAATGGACGAGGCCGGCGTTTTTCGCAAGGACCTTCTCAAGGAATTTTTCGACCTGGGCCTGATGGCGATCGACGTTCCCGAACAGTACGAAGGTCAGGGCGGGTATTTTTTCCAGTCGATTCTGGCGATCGAGGAGCTGGCGAAGGTGGACCCCTCGGCGGCCGTGATCGTCGACGTGCAGAATACGCTGTTCAACAACGCGATTCAGCGCTGGGCGAGCGAGGAACAAAAACGGAAATATTTTCCGCGGCTGGCGAAAGACACGGTGGCCAGCTACGCGTTATCGGAGGCCGGCTCGGGCTCGGACGCCTTCGCCATGGCTACGCGCGCCATCGATGCGGGCGATCATTTTCGCATCACCGGCCGCAAGCTTTGGATCACCAACGCCGCCGAAGCCGGACTCTTTTTGCTGTTCGCCAACGCCAATCCCGAGGCCGGCTACAAGGGAATTACCGCGTTCCTGATTGAACGCGAATTTCCCGGATTCAAGGTCGGCAAGAAAGAAGACAAGCTCGGGATTCGCTCGTCATCCACCTGCGAGCTGATTCTGGACGATTGCCGCGTGCCGAAGGCTAACGTCGTCGGCGAGATCGGCAAAGGCTACAAGATCGCGATTGAAACCTTGAATGAAGGCCGGATTGGAATCGGCTCGCAGATGGTCGGACTGGCGCAGGGGGCGCTCGATCACGCCTTGCAATATTCAAAGCAGCGAAAACAGTTCGGCAAACCGATCAGCGAATTTCAGGGTGTGCAGTTCGATCTGGCGGAAATGGCGGTTGAGGTGGAAGCCGCGCGGCTGATGGTCTATAACGCGGCCCGCCTGCGCGATGCCGGGCTGCCCTTCGTCACCGAAGCCGCGATGTGCAAGTATTTCGCCTCGCAGGTTGCCGAGCGGGCCGCTTCACGCGCCGTCGAAGTGCTCGGCGGGGTCGGCTTTACGAAGGATTATCCGGTTGAAAAGCTTTATCGCGACGCGAAAATCGGCCGGATTTATGAAGGCACCAGCAACATGCAACGTGTCACGATCGCCAAGCAGATGTTAAAGGATGGATGAGCAGATGTCCGGAAACCGCATGTAGGCCGGGTTCGTCCGCAGTACAGGAGTTGATATGCGCGCTCTTTCGCTCGCCCTGATATTGGCCGGCGCGATCTTCGCCGCCGACAAGAAATGGGACCTCACGCCGGCCCAGATTGACGACATTATCCAGAAATTTTCCGCCAAGGAATCGGCCTTCGCCAAGGCGCGCGATAACTACACTTATCGCCAGACGGCGCGCATCCAGGAAGCCGACGAGAACGGCGCCCCCGGCGGCAAGTGGGAGGAAGTGACCGACGTCACCTTTACGCCCAGCGGAGAGCGCACCGAACACGTGGTCCGCGCCCCGGTGGCGACTCTGCGGCTCATCGTGATGGACCCCGGCGACATCGAGGATATGCGCCACACCCAGCCGTTTGTGCTCACCACCGAGGAGCTGCCCAACTATTGGGTCCGCTATCTCGGCCATCAGCAGGTGGACGAGATCGGCTGCTATGTTTTCGCGGTGAAGCCGAAGAAAATGGAGCCGAACAAGCGCTATTTTTCGGGCGAAGTTTGGGTGGACGATCAGGATTTGCAAATCGTCAAGTCGTATGGGCGCGGCGTTGGGCTGCAAAAGCGCGGCGAGGATCATCAGTATCCGAAGTTTGAAACATACCGCGAGCAGATCGACGGCAAATACTGGTTTCCCACCTACACCATCGCCAACGACACGCTGCACTTTAAAGACAACGACGTCCGGATCAAGCAAACCATCCGCTATGAAGATTACAAGCAATTTAAATCGGACGTGAAAATCACTTACGGGGACGAAGCGGATACGAAGAAGGACGAGAAGAAAAAACAGTAGTACTCGCGGCGCCGCCGCTCAGCGAAATACCCTAAACCCGGCCGCCGTTTCCGCCGATCCAATAAACGGATAAACGTAATTTTTCATGGCCACGGCGGGGGATTCGCGGGAGAGGGATCTGGAGCAGCTCAAGGCGCTGTTCCTCGCCAGCCTCAACCACGAAATTCGAACGCCGCTGAGCGGGATTCTCGGCATGGTGGATCTGCTGCTGGAGACGCACCTGGATGACGAGCAGCGCGAATACGTGCAGGCCGCGCGGCTTTGCGCCGAAAATCTGTTCGAAATTTTAAACGCGGCGCTCGAATATTCGGCGCTCGAAGCCGGCCGAGTTTCGCTCGATGAGAGCGAGTTCAGTCTAAAGGAAGCGTTTGAAGCCGCGCTGGCCCAGCATGCGGCGCGGGCGCAGGCCAAGGGGATCCGCATGATCTCCAGTCTGGCGGCGAACCTGCCCGAAGTGATTCTCGGCGACGCGCCACGTCTGCGCGAGCTGGTGAGCCATCTGCTCGCCAACGCCGTAAAATTCACGCATCGCGGCTCGGTCGAGCTGCGCGCGTTTACCGATGCATCGAACACCCTGGTGATCCAGGTAGCTGACACCGGTATCGGAATTCCTCCAGATCGCGTGGGCCTGATCTTCGATTCGTTTCGCCAGGTGGAAAGCGGCCTGGCGCGCCGCTATCCGGGACTCGGCCTGGGTCTGTGCGTGGTGCGCAAGCTGGTTTCGCTGATGAACGGCTCAATCGAGGTGCAGAGCGTGCTCGAGGAAGGCTCGACGTTCAGCGTGCGGCTGCCGCTGCGCCTGCCCGATTCTCCGGCCGAAGCGCAACCCTCCGAGGCCAGCCCGCGAATTCTCGCGGTGGATGATAATCCAGTCAGCATGACTGTTCTTCGCCACACGCTGGAGCGGCGACGGCTTCGCGTGGACTGCGCGGCATCCGCATCCGAAGCTCTGGCGGCGGCTTCCCGGCGCCGCTATGACCTGGTGCTGATGGATCTGCAAATGCCCGGAATGGACGGACTCCAGGCGACGGCCGCCATGCGGCGCCTGCCCGGGTACGAATCGGTCCCGATTCTCGCGCTGACCGCCAATTCAGACGACGAGGTCCGGCTGCGCTGCCGTGACGCAGGTATGCAGGCTTTCCTGATCAAGCCGGTGGAACCGAACGATCTGCTCTCGGCTGTCGGGCGGTTTTTGAAGCAGGCGACGTAAAACTTCAGCCGGCGATCCGGATCAGCCGCGACGCCATTTTCCGCCGTGCGCCGCCCGCCAGAAGGTCCTGCAAGGTATAGCGGTTCAGCGCCGCAAACAGCGCCGCCAAAGCTTCATCGAGCACCGGCTTGAGGGTGCAAACCGGCGTCAGAACGCAGTGATTGGAAGCGCGATCGAAACATTCCGCCAGCCGCATCCTGGGCTCGGCGTCGCGCACCACGTCCCCTAAGCGGATCGATCCGGGATGCCTGGCCAGCGCAATCCCGCCCCCGCGCCCCGGCGTCACCGACAGATATCCGTGCTCGGCGAGCGTCTGCACCACGCGCACCAGATGGTGTTTCGAAATGCGGTAGGCCGCGCTGATCTCCCGCGTGGACGATGGATTTCCTTCGCGCGCGCCGAGATACAGCAGCACGCGCAGCGCGTATTCGGAATGAAGCGTGAGCTGCATTACTTCCAGTAGTCCGGTAGATCGTGTTTGGTGTCGCGGACGATTTCCATAATCGCGCGCCGGTCCTCGGCGGAGATGCGCGACGGCGTCTTGCCCGCCAGCGCGCCATACAGCCCCTGGTAGACGCTTTCCTTGGCCACCGCCGGAAGCGCGTCGAAAAGCTCGCTATAGATCATGTAGCTCAACGGATAACGGAACATGCGCGTTCGCAGATCGAAGTCGCGCAGCGAACGCCCCTGCTTGTCGCGCGGGCCGCGCTGCGGAAAAGTTTTGGTGAACATCGAAACACCCGCCACCGGATCGTACATCTTCGCCTCATTCTCGAAAAGCATGTAGCTCACCAGTTCGTCTGTGATCATTTTCAGGCGATTCTGTTTGAATTCCTCGATCTTGCCGTCCTGCTCCGCGATTCTCGTTTCCCATTGAAGGCGGGTGAGCAGATTGTTCACGCGCGTTTGATGCTCGATGGTCATCAGCGCGACGATGTCGCTGGTCGGCTCGGGATATTGCGAAAGATCGAAACGCCCGCGCAGGCTGGTCAGGTTCTGGGTGTCGCGGTATTCGAGCACGCTCGGCTGATCGGCGCGAGGCGCGACCGCATTGGCGCGCGATTGCATCTCGCCGGCCGTGCCCGTCACGTACCATCCGCCCCAGCGATCGTCGAACGGTGTGCGATGGTCGACCATTTTGGCCTGGGCTGCGAAACGCGGCGCGCCGTCCGGGCCGGGAATCACGGAAGTAATCTCCAATCCGGGGACGTTCAAAGTGCCGGGAATCATGTGGCACTGCATGCATTCCATCGTCCGGCGCAGGAATTGCGGTTTGGCTGTCTTTTCCCGCTCCAGGGTGTAAAATTCGAGGCCTTGCTTAGCATCGGTGACGATCACTTCCATCACGTCGCCCTCGGGCACGTAACCGACCGCGGCATCGTCGCTGAAATAAAGGGCACGCGGCGATTTGGGCGAGATTTTCGGCCCCTGAAAACTGGTTTTGGAAAACACCAGCATCTGCGAATCGCTATGGATCCCGAGGTGCTTTAACAGGCTCGGCAAATATCCGAACCGCGGATCGTAATCAAGCTTGGTTTTGCCCTGATCGATCTCCGCCTGCAAACGCGTAATGGCGTCGTTCGGCGCGCGTTTTTCGTACTGGATGGCCGGATGATCGAAAGGCAGGTAGGGAAAATCGAAGGCGTCGTCATGTGCCGCCGCCCAGCCGCAGGCGGCAAAAAGTGCGGCGCAGGCTGGCCACTTAAGTTGCATATTAGATGCATCTTATCACCATCCGGGCGCGGGCGGCGATTCGAGACAATGAGACTTGATCGAGATCAGCGACGCATCCACCTTTCGCGGTTGCGCGGACGAGCTTTTTACGCCCCGCGGCGAAGACGAGCTTCTGCGCGTGTTCACGCGCGGCGAGCCGCTGACGATTTTGGGCGCTCTTACCGGCGTCACCGGCGGCGCGGTGCCGCTTTCCGGCTCCGCCATTTCGATGACCAGGATGAATCGCATCGAAATTCAGCCCGGACGCGCGATTGTCGGGCCCGGAGCGCTGCTGCGCGACGTCCAGGACGCGGCCGCCCGCTCCGGCCAGTTTTATGCGCCGGACCCCACCGAGAACACCTCCTCGATCGGGGGAAATATCGCTTGCAACGCCAGCGGGTCGCGAAGTTACCGATTCGGCGCGACTCGCGATCACGTCATCGCGCTCCGCGTCGCGCTGCTCGATGGCCGGCTGATTGAGGCGCGTCGCGGCCAGCCGGTCGACTTCGACGTTCCCGCCATTCGCGTTCCGCGGACAACCAAGTTTTCGGCCGGCTATCGCCTGTCGCCGGGGATGGATTGGATCGATTTATTTATTGGCAGCGAGGGCACCCTCGGCGTGGTCACGCAGGCCGAGCTTCGCTTGTTGCCGGCGCCCGGCGAATTGACCGGCGGCGTGATTTTCTTTCCATCGGAAGGCGCCGCGCTCGATGCCGTCGAGCGGTGGCGCCGCGCGCCGGAGCTGCGCATGATCGAATACTTCGACGCCGCGTCGCTGCGAATGATGGACGTCAACCATAACGCGGCGCTGATGATCGAGTTCGAGGGCGATTGCAGCCTCGATCTAACCGGCGCTCTCGAAGCCGAGTCGTGGTTTGCGATTTCGGCCGCCGATCGCGAGCGTCTGCGCCAGTTTCGCCACACGTTGCCGGAGCGGGTGAATGCGCGCATCCGGCGTACGGGATTTTTAAAGCTGAGCACCGATTACGCGGTGCCGCTTGAAAAAAACCGCGAGATGATCGCGATTTACCGCAAAATGATCGATCTCGATTACGTTCTGTTCGGCCACATCGGCGACGCGCATCTGCACATCAACACTTTTTCGTCCTCGGCGGCCGAGTTCGAGCGCGCCAAAGCGCTGATGACGGAGCTGGCCCGCGCTGCGGTCGAGCTGGGCGGCACGGTCGGCGCCGAGCATGGGCTCGGAAAACGGAAAGCGGGGCTGCTTGCGGTGCAGTATTCAGAAGAAGAAATCGCGGCCATGCGCGCGGTCAAGCGGCGATTCGATCCGGACTGGAGATTAGGCGTCGGGACGTTATTTGAACCACAGTAGCCGTTAGCTTTTCGACGGCTGGATTCATCCGCGCCGGGCCGTAGCTCGCAAGTTATTTAAAAAGCAGGGCTAAATTCCGGTGCGGGCGGAAAGTCCCCCCGTGCTTCAAATGCCGCCAGCCGTTTGATACCGGCGGAGAATTGCCGCGTCTCACCTATTGATTTTTCCTGAAATGGACATTGCGGCAAAATGTGGCGACCCGTGTAGAGTTTCATCATCAAATAGAGCGGCTTGGCGTTCGGATATAATGTAAGTTCCTGCCCAACATGATAGACACGCCCAGCAAGAAGATTATCCTATTGACGCCACGGGGGTTCTGCGCCGGCGTGGTACGCGCGATCGATGTAGTGAGGATCGCGCTCGATCTCTATGGCGCTCCCATATACGTGCGCAAGGAGATTGTCCATAATCGCCATGTCGTGGACGAATTGCGCGGCGCAGGCGCCATTTTCGTTGAGGAGCTGGACGAAGTTCCCGAAGGCGCCCGGGTGATTTTCAGCGCTCATGGAGTGTCGCCGGCCGTGCGCGCGCAAGCCAGGCAGCGGCGGCTGCAAGTGATCGACGCCACCTGCCCGCTGGTCACCAAGGTTCATCTGGAAGCCGTCAAGTTCGCCAAAAAAGGGTACACGATCGTTTTAATCGGGCACAAAGACCACGACGAGGTCATCGGCACGCTGGGTGAGGCGCCGGAGTCGACCGTGCTGGTTTCAACCGTCGAGGACGTGGATCGGCTGGAGGTTCGCGATCCCGGGCGCGTTTCCTTCATTACCCAGACGACGCTAAGTTTGGATGAAACCAAGGACATCGTCGAGCGGCTCCGGCAGCGTTTTCCCGAGATCCAGGGGCCGGCCGCGCAGGATATCTGCTATGCGACCGAGAACCGCCAGCTTGCGGTCAAGGCGGTGGTTCCGCTGTGCCAGGTGCTGCTGGTGGTCGGCTCCCAGAACAGTTCCAATTCGCGGCGGCTGGTGGAAGTTTGCGAAAAAATGGGCGTGCCCGCTTACTTAATCGATGATTTACGCGAGGTCCGGCCGGAATGGCTGGACGGCGTGCGTACGGTCGCGGTAACGGCGGGGGCTTCCGCGCCGGAGAACCTGGTTCAGGAATTGATCGGGTCGCTCAAAGAGCAAGGGTTCGGCCAGTTGGAGGAGATGGAAATTAAAGAAGAGGACGTGAGATTCCATCTTCCGTCGGATCTGGCCAAGACGGTGCAACTGCAAACTGCAACTCGCGTATGAGGATGCAAGGGGCGGCGCGGGCCATCGTATTTTTGGGCCCGCGAATTCGAGTCAAGAGCGCGGCGGGATGTTTATGAGTCCTGGCGTACAGATCGCGGATCCGTTGGTGAGCGCCTGCGCGGAGGCGCAGCGGCGGGCGGCGAATTATCTGCTCGGGCTGCAACACGCCGACGGCTACTGGTGGGCGGACCTCACCGCGGACACCACGCTCGAATCCGATTTTATTTTGCTCGAGCTGTGGCGGCATCCGCCGGTGGACGGCATTTGGAATCCGCCGACGCGGGAATTAATCGACAAGGCGGCGCGATCGATCCTCGAGCGGCAGCTGCCCGATGGCGGATTCAATATCTACGCCGAAGGTCCATCGGAGCTCAACGCCACGATCAAGGCATATACGGCTTTAAAGCTGGCGGGGATGTCCGAACACGATCCCAGCCTGGCTCGGGCGCGGGAGCGTATCCTGGCGCTCGGGGGATTGCAGCGCGCCAACTCCTATGTCAAGGTCAATCTAAGCCTGTTCGGGCTTTATCCGCGCGAGCACACTCCGTCCATTCCCCCGGAATTGATGCTGCTCGGCAACTTTATCTACCAGATGTCGAGCTGGACGCGCGCCATTGTGATTCCGCTGTCGATCGTGCACGCCATGAATCCGCGGCGGCCGGTCCCGGCCGGATTTTCGCTTAACGAATTGTTCAAACCCGGCGAGCCGTTCGAATTTCCCAACAACGAAGGCTTTTTCAGTTGGCGAAATTTTTTCCTGAAAGCCGACAAAGTTTTCAAATTCGCCGAAAAACGCATGTGGCGCGGCCTGCGGACCACGGCCATCCGCCGCGCCGAACAGTGGATGCTGGAGCGCACCCGCTACACCGACGGTCTGGCGGCGATCTATCCGCCGATGATGTACGTCATCATGGCGCTCGACCTTTTGGGCTACCCGAAGGATCATCCCGACGTGAAGGAAGCCGAGCGGCAGTTCTTCAATCTGCTGGTGGATGACGAGCGCGGCTTCTACTTCCAGCCCTGTTTTTCGGTGGTGTGGGACACCGCGATCGCGGCGTTCGCGCTCGGCGAATCGAAACTGGCGCCCGACGCCGCATTGACCCGCTGCGCCGACTGGCTGCTGACCAAGGAAGTGCGGCGCCGCGGCGACTGGACCGTGAAGCGCCCCAACGTGCCGCCCTCTGGCTGGTATTTCGAGTTTGCCAACGAATGGTATCCCGATATCGACGATACGGCGCAGGTTCTACTGGCGTTGAGCCGCGCCCGCGCATCGAGCGGCCACGACGCCTGCGTGCGGCGCGCCTTGACCTGGCTGCTGGCGATGCAATCGAAAGACGGGGGCTGGGCCGCTTTCGACGTGGATAATAACTGGCAGTCGCTCAGCGCGGTTCCCTTCGCGGACCATAATGCGATGCTCGATCCGACCTGCCCGGATATTACGGGACGCGTTCTCGAGGGGCTGATCGCATCGGGCGTCGAGCGCGATCACGCGGCCATCCGGCGCGGAGTTGCGTATCTAAAGCGCGCCCAGGAAGCCGACGGAAGCTGGTACGGGCGCTGGGGCGTCGATTATATTTACGGCACCTGCTTCGCGCTGCGCGGGCTGCGCGCGGCGGGCGAGAGCGACCGCGAGGCCTACATTTTGCGCGCCGGCGAGTGGCTGCGATCGATTCAGAACGCCGATGGCGGCTGGGGCGAGAGCTGCGCTTCCTACGATCGGAAGACGTTTGTGCCGGCCGCATCGACTCCCTCGCAAACCGCCTGGGCGATTTCCGGGCTGATCGCCGGCGGCGACACCACCAGCAACAGCCTGCACAAAGGAATCGAGTACCTGATCGAAACGCAGCGGAAAGACGGCGGATGGGATGAGAAATTGTCCACCGGAACCGGCTTTCCCGGCGTTTTTTATCTGAAATATCACTATTATCGACATTCGTTTCCGGTCCTGGCGTTATCGGACTATTTGAGAACGAGAAATGGGGCCAAATGAGAGTACCGCTGGGGCAGGTCGCCGACATGGCGGCCTACATCGCGAAAAATAAACTGCGTCCAAAGCCGGAGTGGCAGCGAAACCTGGCCGCGGACGATTCGGCAAATCCCTTTAAGATCATTCACACCCAGATCCCCTCGGCGCGCGCCGGGCGCAAACCGCATCCGATGATCAACAAACGGTTTCCACTGGTAATGATGCTGGAGCCGCTGCACGCCTGCAATCTGACCTGCACCAGCTGCGGGCGGATTCGCGAGTACGAATCGACCGTGCGGGAGCGCTTGACGCTGGAGCAGTGCTTGCGCGCGGTGGATGAGTGCGGCGCGCCTCTGGTTTCAATCTGCGGAGGCGAGCCGCTGCTTTATCCCGAAATCGGTCCGCTGGCGGCCGCGATTTTGCAGCGCGGAAAATACATTCAGCTTTGCACTAACGGCATGTTTATTGCAAAAAAGTTGAAGGAATTCAAACCCGATAACGCCTTCGTGTTTAACGTTCACCTCGACGGGATGGAGAAGAATCACGATCTCGCCGTCGAGCGGCCGGGCGTGTTTCGCGAGGCCATCGAGGGCGTAAAGGCCGCCAAAGCCGCCGGCTTCAAGGTTTTCTCGAATACCACCGTCTACAAAGAAACCGACATGCGCGAGATCGAGGAGCTGTTCGAGTACCTGGCGCAGTTCAAAGTAGACGGCCACACCATCGCGCCGGCGTATGGATATTCGGCGGTGAATGATCGCGAGATTTTCCTGACTCGCGAGGATGTGCACGAGAAGTTCAAGTCCATCGACAAGCTTTCGAAGAAATATCCGATCGTCGCCTCGCCGGTGTACATGGAGTTTTTAAAGGGCGAGCGGGATCTGCCGTGCACTGCCTGGGGCAATCCGACGTATAACGTTAAGGGCTGGAAGGGTCCGTGTTATTTGATCACCGACGCCCATTACGACACGTTCGAAGAGCTGATGACGCGGACGCCCTGGGAAAATTACGGAGCGGGCAATGATCCGCGGTGCGCCGATTGCATGGTGCATTGCGGATACGAGCCCTCGGCGGCGTACGGCATTAATTCGAAGTTCAGCGATCCGTTTAAATCGCTGGCGTGGCTGCTGAGTTAACTCGCGTGTGAAACCCGTTTTGGTGACCGGCGCGACGGGGTTTGTCGGATGGCATGTCGCGCGGACGCTTTTGAATCGCGGCGATATGGTTCGCGTGCTGGCGCGCGATCCAAAACGAGTGCGCGAGCTGGATGGAGCCGAAATCGCGCGCGGCGATTTGCGCGATTCGGATTCGCTCAAGCGGGCGGTGGCGGGCTGCGCCGTGGTCTATCACGTCGCGGCGGATTACCGGCTGTGGACGCGCGAGCCGCGGGAAATGTTCCGCTCCAACGTGGACGGAACCCGAGCCCTGCTTGATGCCGCTCGCGCCGCGGGAGTCGAGCGCGTGGTTTATACCAGCACGGTCGGATGCATCGGCATTCCAGAGAGCGCCATCGGCGATGAGGATACGCCGGTTTCGATCGCGGAAATGAACGGGCCGTATAAAAAATCGAAATTTCTGGCCGAGCAGATCGCGCGCGAAAAGACGGATTTGCCGGTGGTGATCGTCAATCCCACCGCGCCGGTCGGGGATCACGATTTTAAGCCGACGCCGACAGGAAGAATCGTCGTCGATTTCCTGCGCGGGAAGATGCCGGGATTCGTCGATACGGGTTTGAATGTGGTGGACGTTCGCGATGTCGCCGAGGGGCACTTGCTGGCTTGCGAGCGCGGGCGAGCCGGGGAGCGGTACATTTTGGGGTCGGAAAATCTGACTTTAGAGGAGATTTTCAGGAAATTGGCGGAAATTGCCGGCCGGCCGGCGCCGAAAATCCGCGTGCCTTACCCGCTGGCATATGCTTATGGCGCGGTTTCCACGGCCTGGGCGAGCGTGACCGGACGCGAGCCGCTGGCGCCGCTGGACGCGGTGAGAATGTCACGAAAAAGGATGTGGGTGCGTCATGACAAAGCCGCGCGGGATCTCGGATATTCGCCGGGTCCGGCGCAGGCGGCGCTGAAGCGGGCGGTCGAGTGGTTCCGCGCCAATGGCTACTGTTAAAACGTGGCTGCTGGTGGCGGCCGAGCGGCGCGAGTTTGATGGAATCTTGGAGCGTTTCGGCGCATCTGAAAGATTAAACTGGCCGGTGGAGTTCGCCTGCGAGGCGCATTATCGGGGTGACCGCTACGTGATGGTCGCCAATGGTCCGGGCCGAAGGTTGGCCGGGAAAGCTTTGGAGAAAAGAATCGACGTGGACGGGATTGTCAGCACGGGATTTTGCGGAGCGCTTGATCCGGCTTTAAGGGTGGGCGATGTTGTCACGGATGCGGGTGCGGTTTATTGCGTTGATCGCGTGATTGTCAGCGCCGCCGAGAAGCGCGCGCTGCGGGAAACAACCGGTGCGGCGGCGGTCGATATGGAATCCGCCGCCGTGGCGGCCAAGGCCGCCGAATGGGGCGTCCCATTTCACTTCATTCGCGCCGTTTCCGACGCCGCCTGCGACGATATGCCGCTCGATTTCAATTTATACCGCGACCCGCAGGGCCGCTTTTCCCGCGGGCGCATTACGCTGGCGGCGCTGGCCCGGCCTTTTATGCGGGTTCCCGCTTTGCTACGCTTGGATCGCAACACGAAGATCGCCGCGCGATCGTTAGGGGCTTATTTTGCTGACTGCCGACTCTAGCCGCATCACCGTTCGCGCTCCCCGGACGCCCCGCCAAATGCGGGCGGCCGTGTACAAAGGCGCGGGCGTGATTGAAGTGGACACGCTGCCGGTGCCCGAAATCGCAGCGGGAGAAATTCTGATTCGCGTTGAAACCTGCGGGATTTGTCACACCGACCTCAAAAAAATCGAATACAATTTACTGCCGCCGCCGCGAATTTACGGTCATGAAACCGCCGGCGTAGTCGCGGCCGTGGGCGAAAATGTCACGCGATACCGGCCCGGCGATCGGGTCATCGTGTTTCATCACATTCCTTGCGGCCAATGTTTTTATTGCGAAAAGAAACTTTACGCGCAGTGTCCGGTCTATAAGAAGGTGGGCGTGACCGCGGGATACGAGCCGGCGGGCGGCGGATTTTCGCAGTATGTGCGCGTGATGGACTGGATCGTCGAGCAGGGCCTAGAAAAGATTCCCGAAGGAGTCTCCTTCGACGCGGCCTGTTTTGTCGAGCCGGTGAATACCTGCCTCAAGGGAGTCAAGCTGATCGATCCGCGGCCGGGCGACGCGATCGCGATTTTAGGCCAGGGTCCCATCGGGCTGATTTTCACCATGATTGCCGCTCGCACCGGAGCGCGGGTAATTGCAACCGATACAATGGCCGCGCGGCGCGAGCTGGCGCGGCGGTTCGGCGCCCAGGAAGTCTTCGATCCGCGCGACGAGAATTTCGAAAAAACCGCGCGGGCAATGACCTCCGGCCGCGGGCTCGATTTGGCGATCGTCGCCGCATCGGCCCGCGGAATTGTCGAGCAGGCGGTGCGGGCATCGCGGCCCGGCGCGCGAATTTTGCTGTTTGCGCAGACCTCGCATCAGGAGCGTATCGAGGTTTCCGGCGCCGACATTTGCATGGGCGAACGGGTTTTGTGCGGCTCCTACAGCGCCTCCGTCGACCTGCAACGGGAATCGGCCGATTTGGTTTTCAGCGGGGCGCTGCCGGTGGAAAAGCTGATTTCTCACCGCTTTCCGCTGCCCCGGATTCAGGAGGGAATCGACCGCGCGTTGCATCCGGACGAACAATCGTTGAAGATAGTAATTAAGCCGCAACTCGACTCATCCGAGGACAGTAAAGCGAGGATCAAATGAGCCAGCACATGACGGCTGCGGTGCTGTATGGAAAAGAGCACTTGCAGATCGAACGGGTCGATGTGCCCCGCATTGGGCCCGGCGACGTGCTGGTGCGCGTGCGCGCAGCGTTAACCTGCGGAACCGACGTGAAGGTTTTTCGCCGCGGATATCATGCGCGGATGATCGTCCCGCCGGCCCTGTTCGGGCACGAGCTGGCCGGCGATATCGTAGAAATGGGCGCGGATGTTCGCGGATTCAAGCTCGGCCAGCGCGTGGTGGCGGCCAATTCGGCGCCCTGCGGGCAGTGCTTTTTTTGCCGACGCGGGCAGGACAATCTGTGTG
>Ga0209062_1001322_pt1 | contig 45929 bp, 35 predicted proteins | sample Coa_R2_2_FD_187158 | JGI IMG/M metagenome (GOLD analysis project Ga0209062, IMG submission 187158) | Surface soil microbial communities from Centralia Pennsylvania, which are recovering from an underground coalmine fire - Coalmine... | ecosystem: Environmental > Terrestrial > Soil > Unclassified...
CTGCGCGCGAGTCTGGCGGCCAATGCAGCTTCCTACGCCGTCTTGATGACGCCGGGGCATGGTCTCATCGTCCAATACCGTTCTGCTGCTGGCGCGCAGGCGGTGATACAGACCAGCATCCCCCTGGGCACCCCAGCCTATCTCCAAATTGGCCGGGTGGGCAACACCTTCACAGCCTATACCTCCTCGAATGAGGTCGATTGGGTTCCCATTGCCGGGTCAAGAGTGAGCTTGAACCTGGGGGCCAGCGTGCTGGCTGGGCTGGCGGTTGCCTCGCACAATCCGCAAGCCCTCAGCACCGCTCAGTTTGATCGGCTCCAGATTTATCCCCAGAACCAGGCACAGGTCAGCATCGAGCGATCCCCTGCGGCTCATTTGAACTCCCGATGGAACTTTGATCGGTAGCTGATACGTTGGATTTCTCTCTTGCATACCAGTCCAGGCTATTTCTGGGTTTGTACAATAATACAAACTTTCAGCAACCAGATTTGCGCAATGTGGGATACTGGCAAGTTTACAGAGGCGCTGAGCAGGTTTTTTTTCTGCTTACTCGCGCTTGATAGGTATCTTTAGCAGGGCCTCACCTCCTGTTGATGCTCCAGAGCCACATCCGGGCCAGGAAGAGGGGTCAATATTCGCCATCAGAGCAGCGAGTGTGTGATATAACCTGTGAGGTGACGAGATTCGTGCGAGGTGCCTGTCTCGTGTACTGCTGCCAGCAGTAGAAGACTTCCCACGCCCTCCTGCCAGGCAGGTTCAGATGGGGGTGCTGGGCCGATTTTTTCCGCGCCCGCAGGAGGGTGTCGCAGGTCTCGATGGGCGCGGAGCGTATTGAGATGTTCAACGCTGACCTTGAGGCTAAATTGTGTCCCCAAGGCCGCCTGAAGCATCCGCCCAGAGGTATGAGCGATGGTTGCACGCATCCTGGTGCTGCCACTTGTTCCCTTTGGCATGTCCCCCAGCCGCTGCTCTTCGCAGATAGGCTGCCGCATCCGTCACACGTCTGTATTGCTGGGCACGGCAGCGGCAGCAGCGGCTGGGTTACGGGTCCATTCGTTGGCTCCTACAGCTTGGTTCCGAGGCAAAAAACGACCGGCCAGTAGATGCCCAGCCGAGGCACTTCCTCCTTCGCCTGCTGACACAAGCGGTCGAATTCCCCTTCAGAAATGCCATAATGCTGCACCGCGAGGGGCTTAAAATTTGCCATTGCCGCCAGCAAATCAGCCGCGAGCAGCCGTTGCTGGCGCGCCGTCTCGCTGGTGTTCCTGCCCCGGCCTAGCGGAAACTTGCGCTGCTGGATGCGTTGTATCCCCGCTTGTTGGAAATAGCCCATGAGCGAATCTCCCATCCCCACATGCAAGCCGCGCTGTTCCAGGAGGGCTTGCGGAAACTGGAACACTTGCTTGAAGCTGGAGCTGGGCGACTGGGGGGCTTGTTCACCATCCACCACCTCAATTATGCCCCCGTGCTTGAGGACGCGGGCCATCTCGCGCACCACCTGCGGCCACGCCTTGATGGGGATGAACGGCGACATGAGCCGCGCATGCACAAAGTCGAATTCTCCGTCCTCGAATGGGAGCGGTTGGAGGGCATCCGCTACTTGAAACCGACTCAAATGAGTATGGACATATACCTGACGAATCTCTTGCAGCAAAAAGCAGGGATTCAGAAATAATGGCGCCGCTCTCCGTCCCATCGAGGATCGCGTTGGCAACATCGCTCACTTTGGCTCTGGTTGGGCGCGGCTGAGAAACCATCGACTCAAGCATCTGAGTAGCAGTAACGAATCCAAAAACATAATGGCTTGCCGGGCCTCGCAGACAACTGGGTCTCTGTAGTCTACAACAAATCCCCCATTTGCCATTTGCTGCTCATTGCACACCGATTCTCCGCTGTGGCTCGTGAAGACAAAGAAAGTGGAGATGTGGAGAAAGTGGCATAGCGTGGCCCCTTTTCTTGTGCTATGCTTATGGAGAAATGTGGCTTGAAAATGGGCACATGTCGCCCGGCGAGCGCCATGCAGCAAACGTACAGGAGAGAAAGCGATCACGCGCGGCAGGCGTATCTCACTGGCACAGGTGCAAGAGCGCAGGTCATGGCAATACCTCTTGAGCAACCTATCCTGTGTCCTTCCTTGATTGGCCGCAAGCAGCCAGTCGACGCCCTTCAGCGCCTCTTAAAGCAGACGCTCGGCGGAACCGGGAGAGTGGTTCTGATTGCTGGCGAGGCAGGCATTGGCAAGTCACGCCTGGTAGCAGAGGTAAAAGCTGCCGCAGTACCCGCTGGCATGCGCATCCTCCAGGGAACGTTTTTTGAGCCAGATCACGCGCTGCCCTATGCGGCCCTGCTTGATCTGTTTCGTCGCATGTTTGTAGCTTCCTCATCGGCAGAGATTGCGCGCGATGTGGGTTCTGCCGGGCCTGAACTGGTGAAGCTCCTGCCAGACCTCGCTCTGCATCTGCCAGACCCGGTTACCCCAACTCCATCGCTGGAGCCTGAGCAAGAAAAGCGCCGCTTGATCGAGATGCTTACCCAACTCTTCCTGCACATCAGCGCGGCGCAGCCGCTGCTGCTTATCATTGAAGACCTGCACTGGAGCGACGAAACCAGCCTGGAGTTTCTGCTCGCGCTCAGCCGCCGTATCGCAGGGCAGCCACTTCTGCTCTTGATGACCTATCGCAGCGACGAAGTGCATGCCAGCTTACGCCATCTGCTGGCGCAGTTGGATCGTGAGCGCCTGGCGAGCGAGATGGCGCTGGAGCCGCTCAATAAAAGCGAGGTGGATGCGATGATTCGCGCCATCTTTCGGCTTCAGCAACCCCTGCCTGCCGATGTGCTGGACACGCTGCACCGGCTGACCGAGGGGAATCCCTTTTTCCTCGAAGAAACCCTCAAAGCGCTCGTCGTCGCGGGAGACTTCTCCCATGATGGCGTCTGGAAACGCAAGCTCCCAGGCGAGTTCCATATTCCACGCAGTATTCATGATGCTGTCCAGCGCCGTGTCCAGCAGCTTACCCCAACAGCTAAAGAAGTCCTGGAGCTGGCCTCTGTTGCCGGTCAGCGCTTCGACATCGCCCTCCTACAATCCCTGACGAACACTGATGAGCGCACGCTGCTTCAAGTGATGAAAGAATTCATCTCTGCCCAATTGGTCGTGGAAGCCTCCGCTGAACACATAGCCTTCCGCCACGCGCTGACTCGCCAGGCAATTTACTCAGAGCTGCTGGCACGGGAACGCAAAAACCTGCATCGCTCCATTGCTGAAACGATAGAGCGTTTGTATGCTTCAAACCTTGACGTTCACCTGGCCGAACTGGCCTATCACAGCTATGAGGCCGGCCTCTGGGAGAGAGCCTTGGGTTACGCTCAGCGTGTCGGAGAGCGCTCGCTTGCCATGTATGCCCCGCGTGCTGCGATTGATCAATTTACCCACGCGATTGACGCCGCCAGACATCTGGCACGGCCACCGTCGCCAGATCTCTATCACGGGCGGGGGTTGGCCTATGAAACGCTCGGTGATTTTCAACACGCGCAGGCTGATTACGAGGCTGCGCTTCAGGCTGCTCAGACACAAAATGACCGCCAGGCAGAATGGCAGGCCCTCCTTGATCTCGGCTTACTGTGGGCTGGACGCGATTATACACAGACAGGTACATATTACCGCCAGGCGTTTGATCTGGCACAAACGATAGCCGATCCCATCCGCCTGGCGCAAAGCCAGAATCGCCTGGGGAACTGGCATTTGAACGTCGATCAGCCGCTGGAAGCGATAGATTTCCACCAGGAGGCCCTGACACTCTTCGAAGCAGTGGGCCATCGGCAAGGCATCGCGGAAACACTGGACTTGCTTGGCATGGCAAGCCTTTTGAACAGCGCTCCCCAGGAAAGCGCGGCCTACTTCGAGCGCGCGGTGCCGCTCTGGCGAGAGATGGGGAATCGGCAGTGGTTATCCTCCAGCCTGGCAACACTGATTCTCTGTGGGATATGCTACCACACTGATAAAACCATCCCCGCAATGCTGCGTGACCTCGCCAGTGGTGAAGAGGCGCTTCAGATTGCCCGCGAGATTGGTTGGTATCCCGGCGAAGCCTATGTACTTTCCGTGCTGGCGTCCTGTCTAGGTCCGCGTGGTGAATACGCGCGAGGGTTGGAACTGGCCCATCGCGGTCTCGCCATTGCCAACGAAATTGGGCATCACCAGTGGGCAGCCTGTAGCTGCTGGGCTTTGGGTGCTATATTGCTTGATCTGCTCGCGCTGGATCAAGCGCGCGAGGCACTGGAACAGGGTTGGAAATCTGCCACAACCATTGGCTCGCGTCATTGGATTGGGTGTATTGCTGGTGTCCTCGCCGCAACTTATCTGGCACAAGGTTCTCTTACCCAGGCAGAAGCCGTGCTGGCAGAAGCCCTTCCTCCAGGCGCGCCGTTTCAGTCGATTGGTCAACGAGCGTCCTGGTGTGGGCGCGCCGAATTGGCGCTGGCCTGTCACAAGCCAGAGGAGGCGCTGCGCATCACGAATGCGCTCATTGCTTCCACTCCAAATAGCGGGGAGGGGCGCAAACCGCTGCGTCTTGCGCGCCTGCGCGGCGCAGCGCTGGCCGCGCTCCAGCAGCCAGAGGAGGCGGAAGCCGAACTGCGCAGTGCCTATCAACTGGCGAAGGAGCAGGGCTGGCGTTCGCTGCTGTGGCGTCTTGGCGTAGACCTCGGCCACCTGTATCGCGCGCAGCGCCACCACGCCGAGGCTGAGCAGTGCTTTGCAGAAGTACGGGACGAACTGGAGGCATTAGCTGCCGGGGTGCCCGATGACCTGCTGCGCACCACATTTTTGGAGGGTGCCCGCGCCATGCTCCCATCCCCACGCTCTTCCTTACTGCGGCGCCAGGCTAAAGATTACGGCGGCCTGACCGCCCGCGAGCTTGAAGTAGCCCGGCTTGTCGCCCAGGGCAAATCGAATCGCGCCATTGCCGAAACGCTGATTGTCAGCGAGCGCACCGCAGAATCGCACGTCACCAACATCCTGCTCAAGCTCAACCTCACCTCGCGGACGCAAATTGCTGCCTGGGCAACGGGGAAAGGACTGGCGGCCCTAGAATAGCCTGACACTATTTGGCAATGCCCCTTTGCGTACTTTTCCCTGTTTCTCCGTACTGCGGATACAAGTTTCTCCGTACTACGCCCTCCCGATAGCCTTTTGCTATTCCCGTACTTTCCACGATGGAACGACGCTATTTCCCAGGTATCCTCCTATCAGGGAACGCGAAAAGCACGCCGTGACTATAGAGCCTTTTCTTTGCTAAGGAGGATTTTTCAATGGCAGTAAACGCATTAACCAATACGCTGCGCGCAAATCTGCGCGGAGAACTCATTCAGCGAGGTGATGCAGGCTACGACGCAGCGCGCAAGGTCTACAATGGTATGATCGACAAGCGCCCGCTTCTGATTGTGCGCTGCGCCGATGTAGCCGACATTATCACAGCAGTCAACTTTGCGCGTGAGAAGGGCCTCCTCGTTTCCATTCGAGGCGGCGGGCACAACGCCGGAGGACTGGGAATCTGCGATGACGGCCTGGTCATCGATCTCTCACGCATCCGGTACACGCATATCTATCCCGAAGCGGGCACAGTGCGAGTTGGCGGCGGCTGCACCTGGGCCGATGTCGATCACGCCACGCATGCCTTTGGGTTAGCGGTGCCCAGCGGGATCATCTCCTCAACTGGTGTTGGCGGACTGACATTAGGCGGCGGACTGGGGCACCTGACCCGCAAATACGGTCTTGCGATTGATAACCTGATTGCTGCCGATGTCGTCCTGGCCGATGGCCGCTATGTGACAGCCAACGAGCGGCAGAATGCTGATCTTTTCTGGGCGCTGCGCGGCGGAGGTGGAAACTTCGGCGTCGTCGCCTCCTTTGTCTTCAAGGCTCAGCCGGTCCATACTGTCTATGGTGGCCCTATGCTCTGGAACCTGGATAGAGCGCCTGAACTGATGCAGTGGTATCGAGAGTTCATTGCACGCGCCCCAGAAGACTTCAATGGTTTCTTTGCCTTCCTGGTTGTGCCGCCTGGGCCACCGTTTCCTGAACATCTCCATAACCGAAATATGTGCGGGATTGTCTGGTGCTATACCGGGCCATTGGAGCAAGCTGAGGAGATGTTCAAACCGATTCGACGGTTTATACCGCCTGCCCTGGACCTCGTTGGCCCCATCCCGCATCCGGCGCTTCAGAGTATGTTCGATGCGCTGTACGAGCCGGGGTTCCAGTGGTATTGGAAAGCTGACTTTGTAAATGAACTGAGCGACGAGGCCATCCGCCTCCACATCAAGAACGGCTCCCAATTGCCAACGATGCACTCGACGATGCACCTCTATCCGATCAATGGAGCGGCGTGTCGAGTGGGCAAACACGACACCGCCTGGAGCTACCGCGATGCCACCTGGGCACAGGTAATCGTGGGCGTTGATCCTGACCCTGCGAACAGAGATCGTATCTCTGACTGGGCCAGGAGATACTGGGACGATCTACACCCCTATTCTGCGGGCGGCGCCTATGTCAATTTCATGATGGAAGAAGGCGATGATCGGGTCAGAGCTTCCTATCGGGACAACTACGCGCGTCTGGCGGCGATCAAGCGCGCGTATGATCCGACAAATTTTTTCCGTGTAAACCAGAACATCAAGCCCGGTGTATAGATACAATGCCGCAAAGTAGACGAGCGAAGGGAAGAGAGAAAGAAATGTTTGTCACTGTCTTTTCTTATCGTGTTCAAGCAGGTCAGGAAGAAGCCGTCATCGCCTTACACGATGAGTGGGAACGTAACCATTTGCCAAAAACGAAAGGCTATGTTTCAGGCGAATTACTCCGGGACATCCGCGACACTCGCAGCTTTATTACCATCGCGCGCTTTGAAAATGCGGAAGCAGCGCGCGCGGTTGCTGATACCCCTGAGCAAGACGCCTGGTATCGCCGTCTGGTGAACCTGACCGAGCAAGAACCAATATTCACCGATTGCGACATTGAGTGGCGTATTCGGTGAGCAGGGCTTCATGTCGCTGCTTCTGCCAGCCGGAGCGCCTGCGCTGCCAGATGGCGTGCGCGGGCGCCGAAACTGGCAAAACGCTCGTCTTGCGTTTGTCCCCGCTTCCAGCGAGCATAGATTTGCTGGACAATCACAACCATACGAAAGTAAGCAAAAGTCAGATAAAAAGACATGTTGGAGAGATCACGGCCCGTCAGACGCGCGTAGTGTTCCATGAACTGCTCCCGGCTCATGAACTCCGGCAAGGTCGTAACCGTCGGAACCATCATTCGCAGTTCTTCGAGGTCCTCCGGGCGCACCCAATAGCTCAAAGTAATAGCCAGATCAACGAGCGGATCACCAATGGTTGCCATCTCCCAATCAAGAACTGCGGTCGGCTCTCGAAGGTCGTTGGCTCTCAAGAGCATATTATTCAGCTTAAAATCATGATGAATAAGCGTTGGCGCCTGCTGTGCTGGGATGTGATCGCTTAGCCAGCGAGTGAGCGGCTCTATCTGAGGAATATCATCCGTCTGGGCGCGGAAATATGCCTCAATCCAGCGCTTCACCAGTCGGTCAAGAAACCCTTCAGGATAGCCGAAATCCTTCAGCCCTGCTGCCTGCCAATCAAGAGTATGTATCTGTGCCAGCGTCTCCACAGTCCTCCGCGAGATATGCGCGCACAGGTCTGCTGTTGGCTGTATTCCAGGAGGAAACTGCTCATTGAGGACCACACCTTCGCGTCGCTCCATAACGTAAAAAGGCGCGCCAATAACCTGAAGGTCCCCACAGAAGAGATAGGGTCTGGGCGCTAAAGGAAAGACGGGATGCAGCCGCTGCAAGAGACGACATTCTCGCTCCATATCATGCGCTTTGGGAGGAAGTGGACCAAGCGGTGGGCGGCGCAAGACAGCTTCCCACGCTCCTATACGCACCAGATAGGTCAAATTCGAGGCGCCTGCCGGGAACTGCCGGACCACCAATGCCCCTTCGCCAATTCCCTCAAGTCGGCTGCGCAAATAGGCTTCCATCCGTTGGAGGTCAAATGCCTCCCCCATTCGGACAGGGATTGTTTCATCGCCACCCATAGCGGCCTCCTTAGAATGCCTCACAAAACATAGCACCGCCAGGGATGGGGCCATAATGCCAGTTTCCCCATCGGCAGAGGTGGGGGCAAACGCCGGTTTTGCGCTGCCTCTAGAATGAGGGCCTTATAGGAGTCTACCCTGGTACGTCCCATCACACGCCCGCCAAACCGGCTGCTTGCGCCAGGAACGTTCTCAATCAGCACTTGCCGGGCATCTCGGCTGCTTGATGAGCTTCACATGGGTGTACAGATCTCGTCGTCGCAGGCTCCAGCCTCTGGTGCCGCGCTGTTGATCTGGACCAGCGGATGGGATTCGGCCCAGGCATGCTCCAGCACCTCTTTCAGCAGCTCAGCCGGTTGGGCGCCTGATACCCCATAAGTCTCATCAATCGCAAAGAACGGCACGCCACGCACACCCAGCACTCTCGCTCGTCGTATATCCGCCCGCACGTCATCAGCATAGGCATCGCTGGCGAGGACAGCGCGAGCTTCGCCCGCGTCGATTCCAACGTCGAGAGCAAGCTGTACAAGTGTCTCTTGCTCTCCGAGCGCCGCACCCTCAATAAAGTAGGCTTTGAAGAGCCGCTCCTGCATCTCTGCCTGAAGGCTGCGGGCAGCCGCCAGATGAATCAAGCGATGGGCATCGAAGGTATTGCCATACTGCACCTGCCCCAGATGATATGCAAGCCCTTCCTGGGCCGCTATGCTGCTCACCCGATCATTCATGGCTGCTGCTTGCTTCAGGCTCACGCCATATTTCTGCGCGAGCATCTCGTTGAGCGTGCTGCGCGCGGTACGGGGAGCCTGGGGGTCCAACTGATAGCTGCGCCAGAGAACCTCGACCTGCTCCCGATGGGGAAATTGAGCAAGAGCAGTCTCAAAGCGGCGTTTGCCGATATAGCACCAGGGGCAGGCCACGTCTGACCATATCTCTACTTTCACGGGTCCCTCTCCTTTTTCCGGTTCCTCTGGAGAGCAACGTCTGGTCATCTAGATAGATCATAGATGACTGTAACCTTGCAATTGGAGATTAAGCCATGCACGCAAAAATGTCAAGCGATCAGAATAGTATCTTTCACCAGCAGCATGCTGCCTGCTATCTCACACGTCAGTCAGGGCTGCTCGCTATTCATCTGCTCAGTTTCAGTGTTGAAAGCGAGCGCCTGCCAATATTCTACCAGGGCAGAGTACCCGTCTTCCATCGTCGCCAGGCGCAAGCCGCACGCTTCAGCCAATTGGCGATAAGGCGCGCGCCAGGCAGCGGGCGGAGGAGGTAGAGCGGGGGGCAAAGGATGCGTCTGTCGGCGAGCAAAGGTCGCGCGCACCGCAAGCTGTACCTGTTCTACCTCCGGCAAGCCCAGTTCCATCAACAGCACGAGATCAACCAGGTCTTTTGTCCGTGTACTCTTCTGTTGATCGCGTGGCAGCGTATAGGCATGCGCCTTCTCAGCAAATTGTTGAGCGGCTGGCAGTACAGCCACTCGTGCCGGTGCAATCCCCGCAAACGCTAGTAGATTGCTGGCATCTACCCAGTCAGGAGTGCCAACCAGCACATCCCCTAGCCCAACATCCAGGTGAAACCTGGCAAAGACCCGTTGATCCAGGAGAACCGTTACCAAAAGCGTGGCCCCGCCGTAAGGTGGAGTCGTCAACTCTTTCAGCGGCTCACTAAGCTGATATTCAAACCAATCGCCCAGAGGTTTATCGGCTGCCTGTTGCAAGGTCTCAACAATCTCCTCCACCTGGCGTTCATTTGGCGGGGCAATCTGCGCCGGGGCTGGTATTGCTATGTCCAGGTCGCGCGTCGCGCGCGCTTTCTGCCCCAGGCGTAACTCCAGGGCAAACCCACCTTTCAGCAGCCAGGGAGGCATCACTGGCTGTCCAGCAAACAGACGAGCGAGCAATCGCTCAAAAGCCACTTGATTCCGCAGTCTGCGGTGATCGATGCCGCTCTCACGCGCCAACCGATTGATTCGATCCTCCAAGGCTGCGCGAAAAGCTCTGGCCGTCTGATAGATATGGATCATCTCAATGTGCCCCTTTCTGTCGCGTTGGCGGCTCCCGATCAATCGCCCGCAGCACCGCCCGCAGCCGGGCGCGCATCCGGGTACTTCCTGGCGCTTGTTCCAATTGCCTGCGCCGGACCAATCCTCGCGCCAGGGCCTGGCGCACAGCATCCTCCAGAAACGGCCAATGCTGCGGGCTGGCAGCAATATCCAGCAGCGTGCGCAGCGGTGTCGTGACGCGATACCCCTCGCGCTGCTCCCAATCCTGTTCAGTCAGGCGGGCATGGGTAAGCAGAACTCCAGAAGGCAGCCGTTTGCGAAAGCCGGGCGGAACCGTCGCATGCAGCATCGAGGGATTGATGTCACTCAGTTCATGGAGGGCAAGCGCTGTTTCATGCGAGAAGACCACCTGCGGCGTGCCATTGCGATCTGCGCTCAGCAAGGACAACTCAATCAAGTCCCATTGGGCTGGCATAGGAAATCCATGCAGGCGATACAATCCCCGCGCCACCCGATCCCAATGGCCTTGCTGGACATGGTAATGCTGATCGTCATAGCCATATCCCGCCGCACGAGCCTGCTGAGTGGTGAAGTACCCGCCCTGGCTGGCTGCCTGAGTCAGCAAAGTCGTGAATGTTGCAGTATAGGCCATAATCCTTGGAAAATCCTCTAGATAAATGTATCTTGGCGCATAGCATCATCGCACATCTCCGAAAAAAATCAAGCAAAAGCAGCGGCAGGTCAGCGCCTAAAGTTGTAGTGAAGTCTGGCAATATAATAGAGAGGCTTGAATCCATTGAGAGGGTCTGAACTTCGTGCCGGTGAGCGATGACGAACCGCTCCAGGCAATGGTCTGGATGCTTGAGTACGCTCATATGCTGGCAGAGGCAGCAGGCGCCATACCGCCGGCTGCTGCCTATCAACTGCGCGAACGTCTGCGAGGAAAAAAGATTGGGCTGGTGTGTTCGGGTAGAAATACCTCGATTGCTGCTGGCTACCGCGCGAGGCCGGGCACAGCATGGCGCAAGTGGATAATCACAATGAGGTATAGTAGAGAGTGCGAGAGTGCCTCCGAGATGCACCTGGAGGCTGTTAATCTCTAGCCTATTTAAGCCAGGGAGAGGAACGAGCAAGGTTATGCACATCGGTTTGCATGTCCCAAACTTTACGTGGCCGGGTGGCCCGGCGGCGCTGAGCGAACGCTTCGCGGCAGTGGCACGGACGGCTGATGATGCTGGATTCAGCTTTATTACCGTGATGGACCACTTTTTTCAAATTGGGGTGCAAGGCCCCGTCGAATTGGAAATGCTGGAGGGCTACAGCGCGCTCGCATTTCTGGCCGGGCAAACTAAACGTGTTCGCCTGGGCACAATGGTCACTGGCGTGACGTATCGCCATCCTGGCGTGCTGGTGAAGACCGTTACGACGCTGGATGTGCTTTCAGGTGGCCGTGCGTTTTTGGGCCTTGGCGCCGCGTGGTTTGAGCGTGAACATGTGGGGCTGGGCGTCCCTTTTCCACCGCTGAAAGAACGCTTTGAGCGGCTGGAGGAGACGCTTCAGATTGCGCACCAGATGTTTGCTGGCAAAGTCGCGCCCTATGAGGGGCGCCATTATCAACTGGCGGAGCCGCTGCTGTCGCCCATGCCGCTCTCGCAGCCCAGAATCCCCATCCTTGTGGGCGGCAGCGGCGAGCAAAAAACACTGCGTCTGGTTGCCAAATATGCCGATGGCTGCAACCTCTTCGGCGACCCGGAGACGCAGCGGCAAAAGCTCAGTATCCTCAAACAGCACTGCGATGAGGTTGGGCGGCCCTATGCAGAGATTCTGCGCACGGCGAACAGCCGCATCACGGTTACTGCTGACGGCAGGGATGGCAGCCTGACACCCGCCCAGGCGCTTCAACAGGTTCGCGCGATGGGAGAGGCAGGCGTCCAACTGGTGAATTTCAGCATGCCTAATGTTGCGACCCTGGAGCCGTTAGAGATCTTTGGACGCGAGATCATTCCGGCAGTGGCTGATCTTGGTGATCCAGCGCCCGCGATTTGGTGGCAATAAGCCGCTGCTGCTCTCATTCACCCCGCTGTGCCAGGCTGACAACAAAGCTCGCGCTCAGGAGATGCTGACGGCCACAACCCCCGTCAGGGTTCCAATGAACAGGGTCGTGCCTGAGATCGTCGGCGTGGCAAAGCGCGATGTCGTGCCGACAGCGAGGGTTGTCCGAACCTTGCCTGTGGCAGCGTTCAACGCATAAAGGACTCCATCACCCGGATCGAGGCTGTAGATCGTCTGACCTCCGATGACGGGTGAGCCACTGATCTGCTGCGGCGCGTGCCAGCCGATGGCGAGGCGTGGCCCTGAGACAACCGTAAGCTGCTGGAGTCCGTTGGTACATGGGATAAAGAATGATTGGCCGCTTACAGCGGCTCCGCCAAAGGCGCGGCACGCGCTGATCGTCTGAAGTTGGCCGCCAACTCCGCCAAGGTGATTGGCCTGCAACAGATAGCCCTGCCCTGATTTTCCATCGGCATAGATCAGCCCATCAGGCAGCAGAACGGGCGCCATTGAGCCGAGGTCCAGGTCTGAGGCATTATCACTCGCCCAGCTTTGAGGTGCAAAGCCATCCTCTAGCTGGAGGGTGGGGGAAAGGCGTAAGACGGAATCAGTATGATCCCAATCTCCCTCTGTGGCATCTCCGTTGCCAACCGAAACGTAGAGGTTGTTCTGGGCGTCCATCACCGGTCCCGGCGTCGCCCAGATGCCGCCCTCACGCCCGGTTGGCACCTGGAAGGTGAGCAGCGGCCCTGACCCATCGGTGCGCGAAGCAACGACCAGACCGTGATAGGGGCCACAATCACCGAACAGCCCGCCGTAGGCCACATAGACCCGGCCACCAGAGAGGGCCAGGGCTGCGCGCTGCTGGTGTACCTGCGGGTCTGCGCCGGGCGGGTCCATTAGGCGACGGACTTTCACCTGACCCGTATTGACATCTACACCCACCAGAACATGAGCAGGCCCGGTGATCTCAGCCACTGCAAAGACCAGGCCGGTCGCCGGGTCGTAGACCGGCGTGCCTGTAATGCCCAGCGGATCAATATTGCCACAAGGCAAATCATCGAGTGGCACCGGGGTGCCCACATTGGTATGCCAGCGAATCTGGCCGGTGCGGGCGTCCAGCGCGTAAAGGGTATCGTGTTCTGTGGCGACGATTACCTGTCCATTGACTACCAGTGGCTCTGCATAGACGGCTCCATCGAGCGGCTGCTTCCAGAGGCTTGTGAGGCGCTGTGGATCGGGCGTATCTGCCACATAGCCAGTGCGCGCCGGGTTCGCGTGGTACATGGTCCAATCGGCGTCAGTCGTCGGCGAAGGTGTCGCGCTGCTCGGAGGAAGTGTAATTGGTGTGATCAGCACCGGCTGAGAAGGTGGGACATTCCGACTGCAACTGGTGAGCAGCAGTGTGACAAAGATGCCAACCCAGAGAGAGACTCCGCTGGCTGTGCTTCGATTACGATGTTGCTGATGTGGTGTGTTGCTCATAAGCCTGGGCACCCCTTCTAACTGGCATCGTGTATCTCAGGCCCTCCATCTCACTTCATCGCTCATAGGATGCAGTATAGCCCTTCACCACGAGGAGGCAGCAAGGTCCATGGCAGCTTATGGGAGAAAAGTAGGGTGGGCAGCGCTCAGATAGGTTCGCCTTGGGTAATCAGCACGTTGTAGAGGCGCTGTTGCCGGGTAATGGCCGCATGGTAACGCTCGTGGCGCGCAGGGTCTGGCTGGTAGATGTCCTGTTCGGCAGATTGAATATGCTCAACAGCAGGCAGGACGCCAAGCGCTTCCAGGGCCAGCAGAGCGCCCCCCCTACTGGTGGCTTCAGTCTCAGCCGAGGCCAGCACGGGTCGACCAAGCACATCGGCCATTATCTGCATCCACGCGGGCGAATGGAGCAGACCACCGCCGCTGGCAATAAAGCGGTATGGGCAATCAGTCAAATTGCAGAGACGCTGCGCAATGAGCGCGAAGCGATAAGCCACCGCTTCAAGGCTGGCTTGCAGGATTTCTAATGGAGTGGTGCTGAGCCTGAGTCCGGCGATCATCATCCTGGCATCGCCTGCCCAACCAGGGCTGCGCTCGCCAGCCAGGAATGGCAGCACTGTGAGGCCATGTGCATCGGGTGGTTGATGCTGAAGGGCCTGCTCGATGGCTTCTTGCTGGCCGAGCTGGAGCGTTTGTTGCAGCCAGGCTGAGACATTGCCCCCTTCGCTGGTAGCGCCGCCCAAGAGGGCGCGTCGGCGGTCCACGCGATAGCACCATAGCCCTGCTGGCACCTGGGGAACACTCGTCTGGATAACGCGCATCGCGCCGCTTGTCCCAATCGTCAAAGCGATGCGTTCGGGGGTGGTGCAGCCGCTGCCGACATTTGCAGCGGCCCCGTCGCCAATCGCTGGAAACCAGGGCACAGCGCGCAGCGCGGGCCAGCGGGCTGCGTATAGCTTGATGAGGCCCTGCTGTGGCTCATTGACATCAACCAGCGTCGATACCTGTGTTCCTCTCAGCCCCAGCATATCGAAGAGCGGTGCATCCCAGGAAAGCTGGTGGCGATCCAGAAGGCCGCTCCAGGAGGCGATAGAGTAGCTGACCCGGCTTGTTCCAAAGAGGCGCCACTCCAGATACTCGCCCAGCGTCATCCAGCGCGCGGCGGCTCGCCAGATGTCTGGCTGAGTCCGGCGAAACCAGGCCAGCCGCGCGGGCCAATAGCTGCTGCGCAGCATACAGCCAGTACGCTGATGGATAGCTCGCTCATCAAGCTGCCGTCGCAGCGTTCTGGCATCCTCTGTATCGCGGGTATCTGCATAAGTGATCAAGGGGGTGATCGGCTGACCATTCTGGTCGATTGCCATGATAGTAGAAGCGAGCGTGGCACAGGCCACACCTCCAATGGCCTGCGCGAACGGGCCAGCCTGGGCAAGCGCGGTATCCAGACAGCCCGCGAGACGCGCCAGCATCTCGTCGGGATGAGTTTCCGAAGCACCCTCAGCATTGGTATACATGCAGCAAGGCGCCTGGCTCCCTACCCCCGGCACTAGGCGCCCTTGATGGTCAAACAGGCGCACACGCACAGATGAGGTACCAGCATCAATCGACAGGATGAGGGGGGCTTCTACAGTATGTGCCAGCATACAGTCTCAGGAGGACAGGAGGAAGGGGCTTCTTTATCAATCGGTGTTTGTGCCCGAATGGTTGGGCCGCGCGCTTCCTCCCGCCAACTCTGGTTCATTGGTGGTATAAGCCTATGCTGGTGCCCGTTCAGGCAAGGGCAGCCTGCGCTCTGCGCCACTCATAGCGCGCAAAGACAAAGAGGATGATTGTCGCAACCAACAAGGCTCCTACGATTGACCACTCAAGAAGTCCATTGCCGTGATCCGGGTCAACATCAAAGATGATTTCAACCCAGTCATGCCAGAACAATGTGATCACGAACAGCAGTCCTGTTACTGTTGCTGCCCCAGCTTCAAGCCAGAAGCGCAGCCTCAAAGCCTCTTTCATGGGTTAAACCTTGCCTTTCACAAGGAAGCTACACCAACAATTCTACAAAAACAGTTCGGCACGCCTGCTGTCATTTGCTCGAAGCAAGTGTACAGCAAGCTGCTTTCTTTGTCAACACGCCCTGTCCCCTGAGCCTCCGCCCTTGGGGATATTGCTGGCGAAATTGATGTGCTGGCCGAACGCGCGAGCCTTCTTGCCAATCATCGGGCACGACTGGGCGGCGGGACAAGCGCGGGCGTCTCCAAATCACGGATACGCGCATTGAAGGCTGCCACATCAGTATCAATAAGGTTTTGCAGTTGCTGCTGATATTCATTGAGACGTGCCACAAGCTCGGCAAAGACTTCACCCGATTGACGAGTTGGCGCGGCTTCAGCACTGCTTACTACCATACCAAGGAATGCCAGATGCGCGTTGAATTTGACCGGATTATTCAAGGTATCCTGACGTGTCTTGGCTTTGGTCTGAATCAACTCCTCTTCCAATGCCGTTAGCTTGTCCTTCAGCCGTTTGCCCTCTTCGGCAATGGCTTCAGCATGTACCTGGCCTTTCGTCTTTCGCTCCCATTCCTCCACCTGCCTACGCAGGCTCCTGATCGTGTAAATGATGTCGTGCGTCTGCGAAAGTCGTTCCCAAATCTGAACCTGCAAGTCAAACTGTGCCTGATAGTCTTCCCGTGTCGTTGTCAGGCGCGGGTCAGGCACAATCTCGAATGATTCAGTATACGTAGTGTCGCCGACGGTCAGGCGTACCCCATACGTCCCCGGCGGCACGACTGGCCCAGCCAGCGCGGCTTCCGCCGCGACGTAGCCCGATACCTTGCGTGCGTCGGGATAACGCATATTCCAGACAAAGCGATTAGCTCCCGCTTCCTTAGGCACACGCGGCTCCTTCGCCTTCTCCTCTTCCTCCGTATCAATAGCCGTTTGCGCGCGATCCTTGCCGTTGATTGGCGTTTCCTGGGCTTCCTCGCTGGAGAAGCTTCTGATCTCCCTGCCATCAGATGTCAGGAATGTCAGCTTGATCTCGCCCTCTGGCTTCTCTTTGAGGTAGTAGTTCACAATCACACCAGTAGGTGGATTCTCTCCGGCGTCCAGCGGCTTGCTCACCTTGACGCCGCCCGGTTTTTCTACCTGGCGCGATGTAATCATCCAGGCACCACCCATTCGGTAGCTTTTTCCCGTCGGCGCGTCACTCCCAAAGCCTGCCCTGGGCAGAAAGCGCAGTGTCGGGCGCGGTTGGAAGAGATGCACTTTATCATCCGCCATGCTGGGGACCACCTGCCGGAGCGGCGTGATGTCATCCAGAATCCAGAAGGAACGCCCATGCGTCGCTACCACCAGATCAGTATCGTGAATGACCAGATCGTGAATAGGTACAACTGGCAGATTCAACTGCAAGGACTGCCAATGCGCACCGTCATCGAACGAGACATGGATACCTGTCTCAGTTCCGGCATAGAGCAGACCACGCCGCACTGGGTCTTCGCGGATGACCCGTGTAAACTCATTGTCGGCAATACCCGTAGTAATCTTCGTCCAGGTCTTGCCGTAGTCATTGGTCTTGTAGAGGTACGGCTGGAAATCGTCCAGCTTGTAGCGCGTTGCCGCCAGATAAGCTGTCGCGGGGTCGTGGGGTGATGGCTCGATGATGCTGATGAGCGACCACTCCGGCAAATCGCCTGGCGTCACGTTCTCCCAGTGTTGGCCGCCGTCGCGGGAGATATGTACCAGCCCATCATCGGAGCCAGCCCAGAACAGCCCTCGCTCCAGAGGCGATTCGGCAAAAGCGAAGATCGTGCAGTAATACTCAGCGCCAGTATTGTCTTTGGTGATTGGCCCGCCGGAAGGCTCCTGTTTGGATGGATCATTGCGCGTCAGGTCTGGGCTAATCACTTCCCAACTGCTGCCCTCGTCTGTCGAGCGGAAGACATGGTTGCCGGTCACATAGAGGACGTTGGGATCATGGGGTGACAGCATAATGGGGTAGGTCCACTGGAAGCGGTATTTCATATCTTTCGCGCCCAGGCCGGTGGCTGCCTGCGGCCAGACCATGATGTTGCGCAGTTGACGGGTCCGGCGATCATAGCGCGTCAGATAGCCTTGATAGTTTCCGGCAAAGACGATATTTGGGTTATCGGGCCGCACTGCGACATAGCCGCTTTCGCCGCCGCCGATTTCCAGATACTCTGCCTCAATGATCGCTCCATAGGATGAACGGCTGGGCACGCTCATCGTCGTGTTATCCTGCTGCGCGCCATAGACGCGATAGGGCGTCTCGCGGTCAGTAGTGACATGGTAGAATTCCGCCGTCGGCTGGTTATAGAGCGATGACCAGGACTCGGCGCCGTTAAACGACACGCACGCGCCGCCATCGTTGCCGTTAATCATGCGCAGCGGGTTGCGTGGATCAATCCAGAGATCGTGGTTATCGCCGTGCGGAACCTGCACCTCAAAGAAGGTCTTGCCACCATCGATGGATTTCCAACAGCGCACGTTCAGCACCCAAAGCGTTTCGGCGTCTTGTGGGTCGGCATAGATGTGCATGTAGTACCAGGCCCGCGCCCTCAGATTACCCTCTTCGGAGAGCTTTTCCCAGGTCTGGCCGCCATCATCCGAGCGGAAAACGGCCCCGTCCTCAGCCTCAATTACGGCCCAGACACGCCCCTCTTTGGCGGGCGAGACCGCGATACCGATCTTCCCCAGCAAGCCTTTGGGCAGGCCCTTGTTGCGGCTGATCTCCGTCCAGGTATCACCACCATCGGTAGATTTGAATAGGCCGCTGCCTTCGCCACCACTAACGAGTTCGTGCGGCCTGCGGATGGCCTCCCAAAAAGCGGCATAGAGGATGCGCGGATTGTTCGGGTCCATCGCCAGGTCAATCGCGCCCGCTTTCTCGCTGCGAAAGAGAACCTGTTCCCAGGTCTGGCCGCCATCGCGTGAACGATAGATGCCGCGCTCCGCATTCGGCCCATGCGCGTGCCCCAGCGCCGCGACATAGACCAGATCGGGGTTTTGCGGATGGATGCGCACCTTAGCAATGTTGCGCGTCTCTGCCAAGCCCAGGTGTGTCCAGGTTTTGCCAGCATCAGTGGACTTGTAGACGCCATCCCCATGTGAAACGTTGCCGCGAATCGTCGTCTCGCCCATGCCCACATAGATCACATTGGGGTCGGACTCCGCAACGGCGATAGCGCCCACCGAAGCGCGCTTGAAAAAGCCGTCTGAGATATTTTCCCAATAGCGCCCGCCATCTGTCGTCTTCCAGACACCGCCGCCAGTCGAGCCAAAGTAAAACACCTGGGGATGAATTGGGTCTCCGGCCACTGCCACAACACGCCCCCCGCGATAGGGGCCGATCAGACGCCACTCCAACGAACGCAGCAAAGCCGGATTCACACCCCCCTCAGCCTCTGTGTTGGAAGCCTGATCACTGCGGGTTCCGTCATGTACGCTGCTCATGTTCCTAAATTAGCGTCCTTTCAAGGAGAGATGAAGTAGGCTTGTATTATAGCTCATCTTGCGACAAGACAGCATGCTTGGCTGGTTTATGGTAAGCCTGGCATGAGTTGGCTGATAACGTGAGGAGAGGCCAGGCAAGCTGTTCAAGGTGTACTCTCGCTGCCAGGAAATTTTTACAAAATTTTTATAATCCCCTCGATTTTCTTATACCGTGTTTACACTTAGCCAGCTACATTTGAAGCGAGAGGTTCCAGAGCAGGTTGGACTGTACAGCCCAGTTCCCAGGAAACAAAGGACCCCCGCCGTAGTTTTTGTGAGTGTATCCATGAGTAAAGGAGTGTACATGGAAACCTATCTTGATGCACTACCCCCATCGTCCTCTTACCTTACGCATTCGTTTCACCCCTGGTTTACGTCGGCGCGAGGCCGAGGCATTATGCCAATTCTGGCCTTGCTTGTGTTGGTGCTGGGCGCATTGGCCGGGTGTGGCAGCGGCAGTGGTGGCGGATCTGCTTCTGGCACCCTGATCTTTGGCGCGCCAATCTCGCTGACCGGCTCAACGTCCACTGAAGGAAAGCTCACCCTTGAAGGGTACGAGATCTGGAGGGATCAAGTGAACGCGCACGGCGGCATCAAGGTTGGGGGCACGAGCTATCAGGTGGAGTTGAAGTATTACGATGACCAGAGCGATGCTACCAAGAGTAAACAGTTGACCCAGAAGCTCATCACACAGGACAAGGTGAACTTCCTACTCGGCCCTTACGGCACAGCGGCTACCTTGCAAGATGAGGCGATTGCCGAGCAGTACCAGATCCCGATGGTTGAGGGGAACGGTGCGGCAAAGTCAATCTTCTCTAAAGGGTTCCATTATATCTTTGGCGTCCTCAGCCCTGCCGAAGATTATGCGAGCATTATGCTCGAAGCAGCACTGGCTCAGCCAAATCCGCCGCAAAATGTGGCGATTATCTCCGCCAACGATGCTTTCTCCGTCGAAGTGGCCGACGCCGCCAAAGCCTACGCTACCAGCCATAATCTCCCAGTGGTCTACTACCAGCAATATCCGGCCAACACAACCGACCTGACTGGCGTGCTGACAGCCCTCAAAACCTCCGGCCCTGGCGGCACGGTGCCTGATATGATCCTGGGGTCCGGCCACGAGAACGAGGCCCTGGTGACGATGAAACAGGCCAAGCAGCTAGGGATCAACGCCAAGTTGTATGCTTTCACTGTTGGCCCGGCCACCCCTGACTTTGCTACGGCCCTTGGTTCTGATGCCAATGATGTGCTGGGCAGCGCGCAATGGACAGCGCAGGAGCAGTATAAGGGTCAAGACATCTTTGGCACGCCAGCAACTTACGAGCAGCTTTACGTCCAGGAGTTCAACCATGAGCCTGCCTATCAGTCGGCTGATGCGACAGCAGCCGGGCTGGCCTTCCAGTTTGCTCTAGAGAAGGCGGGATCAATTGACCCTATGAAAGTGCGCGATGCTCTGGCGAGTCTAGATGTCACAACCTTCTATGGGGAAATTCGTTTCGACTCTACTGGCGCCAACACCTACAAACCGATGGCGACCATTCAGATTCAAAACGGCAAGATTGTGACCGTGTATCCGGCCAATATTGCCAACGCGCCATTAATCTACCCAACACCGCCCTTTGGCAGCCGCTAGGCTCTGTCTCACCAGAACCGGGCTATGGTTCGCAGCGTGCCTGCGAACCATAGCTCCGCTGTGATCTCGCTGTGCCGTCCAGGCACCTGATGATCCTCATGTTGTTCGAGAAGGGAGAGCATGTATGGCCTTGGGGCAGGCGTTTGTCAACTGGCTCCTGGTCGGCAGTTTCTATGCTGCCATAGCCCTGGGCTTTTCACTTGTCTGGGGAATTATGAATATCGTCAATCTGGCACATGGCGCTTTTATCCTCGTTGGTGCTTACACCGCTTTCTGGATATTTACCAATCTGCATATCGACCCATTCATCAGTCTGCCTATCACAATGCTGGTGCTGTTTGTCATGGGGTGGATTGTCCAGTATGTCGCTATCAACCGCGTCATCCGGGCACCTATACTTATGACCTTTATGCTGACCTTCGGACTCGATCTGTTGATTGCTGATCAGTTGCAACAATTCTTCAGCAGCGATGAACGCTCCATCAATGTGTCCTATGCGGGCGCTGGCCTCACCTATGGTTCAACGCATATCGCCTTTGACCAATTGATCGCAGCAGGCATTGCCATCCTGCTGACAGTGATGCTCAGCCTTTTTCTCGCACGCACACGCACGGGCAATGCCATTCTGGCAACCGGCATGGACCGGGATGCGGCGCGCCTGATGGGCATCAGTATTCGGCGCATCTATGCACTGACCTTTGGCATTGGTTCGGCCCTGGCCGGGGCCGCTGGCGCCATGCTGGCTGAACTCTCGTCCTTCAACCCCAGCCAGAGTGGAGACCTGACCCTTTCGGCATTCGTGGTCGTCATTCTCGGTGGTCTGGGAACCCCCTGGGCGGTCATCGCAGGTGGACTTGTTTTTGGCCTTGCTGAAACGGTGGTGCCGCTTATCTCCTGGATCGGCCCCGGGTATAATAATGTCATCGCATTTTGCTTGTTGGTTCTCGTTCTTGTCTTGCGGCCAAAGGGCCTGCTAGGCAGGGCATTCTACTCGTGAGGAGGCGTCGCATGGCAGCTCATGCAGAACCAACCACCTCTCCGCCAGCCACTGCTTCCCCCCTGGTCGCAAAAGAAGGGCATGGCTGGCTCTGGTCATTGCTTGGGGGGCTAGTCATCCTGGGGTTGATTGCCACGACTCCACTCGTTGGTGATGCCTCTGATCTCTCTACCTGGACGCTCATCCTGATGTTCTGTGTCTTTGCGCAGAGTTGGAACTTTATCGGCGGCTTTGCCGGCTACGCTGCCTTTGGCAATGTCGCCTTCTTTGGTATCGGCGCCTATACCGTTGGCGTCTGCTTGCAGGCAAACTACCCTTACTGGGTAGGACTGGTAGGAGGCGGGCTGATTGCTGCCTTCTTTGCCTTTCTGTTAGGGCTGCCAGTCCTTCGGCTGCGGGGGCATTATTTTGCTATCGCTACTCTGGGGATTGCTGAGGCGCTGCGTGAACTGGTTGCCGTCCGCAATATTGGTGGCAGTGGTGGTGAGGTTTCATATAACTTCAGTCCGCCGCCCCTGGTTGCCAACACCTATTTCTTTTATGGGTTTTTGGGACTCTCTCTGCTCTGCCTGCTGGTCAGTGTCGTGCTGACGCGCAGCAAATTTGGTTACGCGCTGGTTGCCATCCGTGAGAACGAGCAGGCGGCAGAGGCGATGGGCATCGCTACGCACTGGTACAAAGTCAGCGCCTTTGTGTTAAGCGCGATCCCGACCGCTCTGGCTGGCGGATTGTACGCTTACTGGTCGTTTGGTTTCGACCCTCCCACTGTCTTCGACGTGCGTTTCACGGTCGAGATGGTTTTGCTCACCTTCCTGGGAGGCGCCGGAACCATCCTTGGCCCGCTGGTGGGGGCCATCATCTTTGAGTATGGCTCCTATCAACTGGATGTCAGTGGGTTCAGTATCCATAATACCTTGCTTGGTGCTACGATTATTGTTGTCACTATCTTGCTGCCGCAAGGGCTTTTGCCTCTGGTGCAGGAATTTTTCCAGAAGCCCGTGCCAGGAGTTGCCCGCAGAAATCGCTTTTTAGAAGGAGCGCGACGTGTCCGACGGTTCATCGCCGACAACGGCATCTGAGCCACCTTTACGCGCAGAACAAGTCTCTGCTATACCCTTGCTTCAATTGGAGGGTATCAGCAAGCATTTTGGTGGTCTCCCTGCGGTGGATAACCTGAGCTTCTTCGTGCGTCCAGGTGAAGTGTTGGGCATCATCGGCCCCAACGGTGCTGGCAAATCAACGCTGGTTAGCTTGATTGCTGGCGCGCTCAAACCAACCATTGGCAGGGTCGTCTATCAAGGGAGAGATATTAGCCGTATGTCCGCCAACCGGCGGGCGCATCTGGGCATCGCTCGCACATTTCAGATCACCCAGCCATTTACCGGCCTGGATATTCGGGAAAACGTGCTGGTGGGCGCGCTCTTTGGCCGGCGCCATCTGAGGCGACATGAGGCACTGCGCGTAGCTGACGAAATTCTGGTACAGGTAGGTCTTGCCGAGAAAGCAACTCTCAAGGGGAACCAACTTACTACTGCTGACCGCAAACGGCTAGAACTCGCCCGCGCATTGGCAACCAATCCAATACTTTTGCTGTTGGATGAAGTCATGGCCGGGCTGACTCCTACTGAGATCGCACAAGCCACCGCGCTGATCCGTGAGATCAATCAAACAGGAGTGACGATCATCGTCATTGAGCATGTGATGCAGGCTATCATGAGCGTCTCCGACCGCATTCTGGTGATGCATCATGGACGTAAAATTGCTGAGGATTTGCCTGAGCAAGTTCTTTCCGACCAGAAAGTGATCGAAGCCTATCTGGGCGAGCGCTATCTTCGACAACGCCAGACACAACAAGCACAGATGGGGAGCATGGAAAGGCAGCGCCATGATGAATGATTCTGCAAAAAAGCCCACGCCCCAGGAAAGCCCCATCGCAGCATCGCTCTCTCGTTCTAGCTTACCGCTGCTCGTCGTTCAGAACCTGGCGACTGGTTATGGAGATAGTCAGGTACTTTGGGACGTGTCGCTGGAGATTCTATCTGGCGAACTGGTTGCCCTGGTTGGCGCTAATGGTGCAGGCAAAACGACGCTTCTGACGACCATCTCGCGCCTGCTCCCGGTCTGGAAGGGCAGCATCACTTTTGCCGGACGAGAAATTTCTCGGGTGAGCGCTGAGCAGGTGGTCAGGCTGGGGCTGGCACATATCCCCCAGGGGCGCCGACTTTTCGCCGGACTCAGTGTTGAAGAGAATCTCCGGCTTGGGGCCTATACCCGCCGGGCCGGGTCAGCACGCGCCATTGCCGATGACCTTGAGCGCGTCTTTACCTTCCTGCCCAAGCTGCGCGAACGCCGCAAGCAACTGGCTGGATCGCTTTCCGGCGGTGAGCAGCAGATGTGTGCCATTGCGAGGGGATTGATGTCTCGGCCAGAGCTGCTGCTGATTGATGAACTGTCGCTTGGCCTGGCACCTAACGTAGTGGATGACATCCTTGCGACATTGGATACCATTCACCAGCAGGAAAGACTGAGTATTTTGTTAGTGGAGCAGGATGTCCAGATAGCGCTGGAACGGGCAGATCGTGGCTATGTGATTGAGAACGGGCACATTGTCCTGAGCGGCTCAGCCAAAGCTCTCATGGATAGCCCGAAGGTGCGCGCTGCCTATCTTGGAGAGCGCGGTGAGAGTAAGCCAGGCGAGCCAGCGGCAGAAGCTCCATTCGGCAAGTAGCTCTTGCCTCAATAGACAGCAGGTGCATAATAAGGGAAAAGTTGATAGTCTCACAGCCCTCCTGGGAGCGACGCTATGACACGCGCCAGACATCACTCACTGCTGATACACCTGCTCAGCGGTTATTTGCTTTTCGTCTTGATTGTCCTGGGCACAGGGTTCATAGTCAATACGGTGGTGCAGCAAGAGTTGCAATCCCAGGTGCAGGCATCAGATCTCGCTCTGGCCCAGGAGATGGCTATTGAGACCAGCATTAAGCTCGACAATGCGAAGGCGTCGGTGGCCGATCTCAGCCAGCAGCAGGAGGTACGCCAGGGCGATCTGGTGGCGATGCGACAAACCTTCAGCGCGTTTAAGATGGCTCGCCCCGACATTGATCGTATCTACTGGTTGGACGCGGGCGGGGTACTTCGTGTCTCAGTCCCAGAAGACCCCCTCACGTTGGGCGTTGATTTTTCTAATGATCCGCTCTCGGTGTACCAGAAGGCCAGGAATGCCACCAGTCCGGTTGTGGAAGAAGGCGTTGTGGACCTGACCACCTTTGATGCTGTGGTGGCAGTAGCCCAGGCAGTTCATTCCTCGGATGGGAAATTACTGGGGATTGTCGCAACAAACCTCTCGCTCAATGTGTTGAGTATCCCGCTGCGTACCGTCATCGATGCCCAGGAGAGCCAGCAACATCACCTGCTCATCAGCATCCTCGATCAAGAAGGACAGCTCATCGGCACCTCTGAGCGCGAACGGCTTCTCCAGCCTGTAGCAAGTGAACTGCCTGGGGCGAGCGAGGCGCTCGCAGGGCATTCAGCAACAAGACTGGGAGCTGGGCCAGACGGACAGGAGTGGCTCTTCAGTGCTGTCCCGGTGCCAGGCACTGGCTGGGCTGTAGTGGTGCAGCGACCTGCGAATGAGGCGCTGGCCGTTATCTACCATTTTCGTACCTGGTTGGCTGTGGCAGCAGTGCTTTTCGCGTTGGGAGGCTGCTGTTTCTGGTTCCTGCTCACTCGCCGCGTAATTCAACCCCTGCAAACTCTGGCAACCCGCTACAGGGCATTCCCGCCTCCCCGTGTGCCAACCCTGCCCTCTATCGCCTCGCTCACACGCCGAGGGGATGCAGTAGGTGAATTGACACGTTCCCTACAACGGCTGGAACGTGATGTCAGTACCCAACTGGCCGAACTTCGTACCCTCCTTGAAACCTCCAGTGCAGTCGTCTCGTCGCTTGATCCACGCGCTGTGGCGAAAACCATCATTGATCAGGTCAAACGGCTGGTCGATGTGCAGGCAGTCACAGTCTATGTCGAGGACGAGCAAGAAGGGCTGCGGGTACTTGCCAGTGAAGGGAGGAGTGAAATCTTCCGCCAGGATTTTCGCCTCTCGCCTGATGATCAGGAGTCACCATCCATGCTGGCCCTGCATAGTGGGCATCCGGTGCAAATGGTGGCAGAGGAAGGGAAATTCTTTCCGCCCATTTCCCGCGCCGAAGGCTTCCGTTCCCTCCTGTCTATTCCCATTATTAGCCGCCATGTGGGGAGCGTAGTGTTGGTGGTCCATCGGGCGCACCCTCAGCCTTTCAGCACGCATGAAGTGGACTTATTATTGACTTTTGCCAACTACGCTATGCTTGCCTGGGAGCATGCTGTCCTCTACGAGCGCAGCGATGAACGGCTCCACAAGATTGCCAAAGAGAACAAACGCCTCTATTTACGGGCTAGGAAGGAAAAACAAACCCTGGCCGCCATTATGGGTAGTATGAGCGATGGGTTGATCCTGGCGAGCGTCAATGGTATCGTCCTCTATGCAAATCCTGGCGCGAAAGCCATCGTTGAGCCATTGGTCGTCGTATTGGAAGGCAGTTCCATTGCTTCGATCCACGCCGCCTTGCGTGGGGCCAGCGCCAGCCCTGACGATTATGATGCAATGCTGGCGCGTCTTGCCCAAGGAGAAACTCCCACCTGGGTCATTGAGATGGGTGAAGGACGGCAAAAACGGTCTATCCGCCTTCAAGTATTTGATGTATACAATGAATCAGGGGTTGTCAGTGGGCGCGGTCTCTTGCTGCGCGATGTAACCCGCGAGCGCGAGATCGACCAACTCAAGACGACACTGCTGGCAACCATAGGGCATGAGTTACGAACACCTCTTTCTGTTATCAAAGGAAATGCCTCCACATTGCTTCAGGAAGACGTGGTCTGGTCAGCAGAAGATCAGCATCACTTCCTCCAGATCATCAGCACCCAGGCAGATCGTCTGGCGCAGTTGGTGAGCGACTTGCTGGATTTATCCCGGCTGGAGGCGGGCATTCTCACTCTTCATCAGCGCCCTAGAGATCTGAGGGAACTGGTAGACCAGTTTTTACGCCAGCTTGATGATACGACCTCAGCTCTAAAGGTGGCTCTGCCAGACCAGCTTCCCCTTCTGGAGCTAGATGGGCCGCGCATTGAAGTTGTCCTTCGTAATCTGCTTGCCAACGCACGCGCCTATGGAGCGGGCGAAGTCCGCATCGCAGCCAGACAAGAGGGAGGGCAAGTTATTGTATCTTTCTGGAACGATGGACCTGGCATTACTCCCGATGAACTCCCCCATATCTTCGAGCGCTTCTATCGGGCCAAACAGGGCATCCAGCGGCGCTCAGGGGGCACGGGGTTAGGGTTAGCTATCTGTAAAGCGGTGATTGAAGCACACGGCGGCACAATTTGGGCCGAAAGCAGCGAAGAGCAGGGGACGACTATATCCTTTTCGCTCCCCGTTGTTCGTGTACCAGCCAGGGACGAAACGCCCAGCGAGCGCCCCCCAGGGCAACCCCTCGTTTCCAAAGTATCTGGTGGCGCTTGATCTCGACTTCTGGCGCGAGGTGTGGGCACGCTCAAAGAGGTGCCGCCCTGGTCAAAGGAGACGACCATGCCAACGAAACAGGTTCTGGTTGCTGAGGATGAGATGGAATTGCGGGCCTTCATCTGCCGCAACTTGCGAGCGCGGGATTTTGCTGTCCTGGAGGCCAGCAGCGGCATTGAAGCGCTCAGGCTTTGGGAGACAGGCCATCCACAGTTGCTTATCCTTGATATTATGATGCCTCATATGGATGGGTTAGAGGTCTGCCGCAGGATACGTGAAATCTCAACAGTACCCATCATTATCCTCACGGCGCTTGACGACGAGCGAGATAAAGTAGCGGCTCTTGATCTGGGGGCCGATGATTATCTGACGAAACCCTTTGGAGTGGAGGAATTGCTGGCGCGCGTCCGGGCGGCGCTTCGGCGTGGACAATGGTTTGTACAGCCTCCTCCATCGGGTGTGCGCCGCTTTGGCGATTTGGAGATTGACCTCGAAGGGCGAACCGTGCGCCGCGCCGGAGAAGACATCCGCCTGACGCCAACGGAATTTGCTTTGCTGGAGCAACTCGTGACCAATGCTGGCAAGGTGTTAACACATCGGATGCTCTTACAGCGAGTCTGGGGGCCTGAATACGGGGAAGAGGCTGAATATCTGCGCGTCTATATGGGGCGCCTGCGTCATAAGTTGGAACTCGATCCAGCAAACCCACGCTATTTCGTGACTGAAGCAGGCGTCGGCTATCGCTTTCTGGTTTCCTGACTGCTGACCTTTCGGTGATTTGTTCTCTCTGGCGTGCTTGATGCTGTTCATTACGGTGGATCCATGCTTGATCCAGAAAACGAGGTGCCCGATGTGGCGCAGCCCTCAATGGCGATACGCCTTACTCCTGGCGGTAGCTCTGTGCCTCCTCTCGACTGGCTGCGTACCTACCTCAAATGGCGTTGATAACGCCGGGGGCATCATTACTTTTGGCGCAACCATTTCCATCACAGGAATCCTGGCTCAAGAAGGACAATATACTCGCGATGGTTATCTCATGGCAATCAATACTATAAACCAGGATGGAGGGCTGAAAGTTGGGAACAGAACCTACCAACTGTCGCTGCGCTATTATGATGATGAGTCACAGCCCAGCCTTGCGGTGCCGCTCTATGAGCAGCTTATCAATCAGGATGATGTCAATTTTCTCCTTGGCCCATATAGCTCAGACCTTACCGAAGCCGTTGCGCCCCTGGCTGAGCGTTATCGACTGCCCCTGGTAAGTTCTAACGGTTCGGCAGATAGCATCTTTGCTCATGGTTATCACTATGTCTTTGGCGTAGAAAGTCCTGCGACCAATTACCTGCGGGGGATCATTGCTGTTGTTCTGGCAAGCGATCCCAGAGCGAAGACAGTGGCTTTGCTGGGCGCTGAGGACTCCTTCTCCAAAGAAGTCGTAGCAGGTGCGGTCCAGTATGCCCAGGAGCGAGGAATGAATGTAGTTTATCAAAGCTTCTATCCCGCAGATACTCAGGACTTCGGCCCGCAGCTACGGGCGATCAGAGCGCTGCATCCCGATCTTCTCTTGGGAGCGGGCCATGTTCAAGATACACTGCTGCTGGCAAAGCAGGCAAAAACATTGTGCGTCTCGCCCAAAGCGATGGGGTTCAGTGTGGGGCCTTCTTCAACGCTCTTTCGTGCCTATCTGCAAAGCCAGGCCAATGACATTTTTGGAGCAACCCAGTGGACCAGCGCACTCAAGTATGAGGGGGTTGATCCCTGGCGAACCCCAAAAGCCTACGCTGCCGCCTTCACTGCCCGATACCCGCTCTATCAGGAAATTCCCTATGAGGTCGCCGATGCTTCGGCAGCAGTAATCGCGTTCGCGCAGGCACTGGAACACGCGGGCAGTCTCGATCCGTTTGCAGTGCGGGCAGCGCTGGCACAACTTGATGTGATGACCTTTTATGGGCGGATCAAATTTGATCAACAGGGGGCTAATATCTATAAGCCGATGGCTGTCGTGCAACTGCAACCCGACGGTAAGCAATACACAGTCTTCCCGTTCGACGTTGCCGAGCGCGCGGCACTCTATCCGATGCCTCCCTGCTAATGGCGGGCGGGATAGCACAACCATTATCGTGTTAAGAATTCGCAATTTCTGGTTGCGTAATCCAAACAACTTGCACATCGGGGTAGGTATATGAGGCGTTGACAAAGCCTGAGAAACCCAAAACGCCGATTTGCTCAATGTCAACGCATCGGCATTCTCAAAGCACCGTCCAATCTAATCACCTCGCCATTGAGCATCTCGTTCTCAACGATATGCTTCGCCAGCGCGGCGTACTCTGGAGGTTGCCCCAGGCGCGGGGGAAAAGGCACCTGCTGGCCGAGCGAGACACGGGCCGGTTCTGGTAAGCCAGCCAGCAAGGGAGTATCGAAGACGCCTGGCGCAATCGTCATCACCCGGATGCCAGACCGCGCCAGATCACGCGCGAGAGGCAACGTCATGCCCACGATCCCCCCTTTCGAGGCTGAGTACGCTGTCTGCCCAATCTGCCCATCAAAGGCGGCGATAGAAGCTGTGTTGACAATCACGCCGCGTTCGCCTCCGGCATTGGGCGCGTTGATTGCCATTGCTGCGGCGGCCAGGCGGATCGCGTTGAACGTGCCGATCAAGTTAACTTGAATGACTTTGGTGAACGTTGCCAGGCTTGCCGGTCCGTCCTTGCCCAGCACACGCTCGGCAGCCCCGATTCCGGCGCAGTTAATCAGGATATGCAGATGACCGGCATGCTCCACCGCTGCCTCCACTGCTGCCTGCATAGATGCTTCTTCGGTTACATTGGTTGGCACAAAGCGCACGCTCCGCCCCAACTCCTCGGCCAGAGCCGACCCTGTCTCTGGATTCAGGTCGGCAATCACTACCCTTGCCCCGTTTTGGCTGAAGAGACGCACGCAGGCTGCCCCTAAGCCTGAAGCGCCTCCCGTAACAAGTACACCCGCCTGCTCTAGTTGCATCGTTTTCCCTTTCCTTCATTACTCTGTCCAGAATAGTCGAGAATTGCATTCTAGCATGGGAACCCACACGACACAAATGGACTGCGCCAGGGGTGTATGCCAGCCTGCCCAGGCTGGCCTGTGACCGGGTGAGAATGCCCCGACAAGACTCGGGCGCCTGCTTTTGAGGTATCATAAGAGCGTGACTGGCACCCATTACGAGAGCATCTGAAGGAGAACACTATGATTGATCCTCTGGCACCGAGCGCGCAGTCTCATATGATAGACCTGCCCGATGGGCGCTTCCATTACCTCACCTGGGGAGCAGAACAAACCGACCGGCCCGGCATGCTGCTGCTGCAAGGCATCACCAGTTCCGCTTTGAGCTGGGTGCGCGTGGGGCCAGCGCTGGCAGATCGCTATCGGGTCTACGCGCTCGATATGCGCGGGCATGGAGACAGCATCAAACCACCGCCAGGAGCGTATAGCCTGCGCCATACCGCTGATGACGCGGCGGCGTTCATCGAGGCGCTAGGACTGGAGCGCCCGGTGGTGATTGGGCACTCCTGGGGTGGGGCGACTGCTATGGTGCTGGCAAGTGGCGCTGGTTCGGCAAGACCCGCGCCGCCGCTCGCTCAGGTGATTCTGGAAGACCCGGCGCATGCTTTCGGCAGGGGAGATGTTGCAGCGCGCATAGAGATGTATACCAAAGACATTGGGCGCCCGGCAGAAGAACTGCGTGGTGAGATTGCCGCCAGCAATCCCGGCTGGACGGAGGCCGATATTGAGGGGAAAATAGACGCCCTCCAGAAAGTGACCCGCGAGGCGGTGGTCAGCGTGTTCGCTGAAGCAGGGCAGATAGGCGATATTCTTCCGCTCCTTGCTAGAATCGCCGCCCCAACACTGCTGATCCGCGCGGATGCTGCTCTGGGGACGACACTGGATGCGGCAGATTGGGAGCGAGCGCGGCAATTTCTGCCTGCCCATAGCCGTGCCGTCGAGATTCCAGGTGCCACCCACAACATCCATCGCAGCAGCTTCGATGCCTTCATGCAGGTGGTCAACGAGTTCCTCAGAGAGACTTCTGCATGAGGCTTGACCTGACTACCCTCCCGAAGCTGGTAATTGGCGGCCCGCTTTGCGCATTCTCCTTGTGTACAGCTCTGCTTCCAGAAAGAATGCCATTTGACACAGTAGGTATACTGTAATGAGCAGCACAGAGCAAACGCCAGGACACCCTGGGGTCTATGAGTGCGAGGAAGGAAAACCCTTCAGCAAAGTGGGCGGAAGCAGGAGGCGGGCGGTATGGGCACCCGCGCCATTCTGAAAGGAGACCCCTGCGGCCAGCAGGGAGCGGAAGCGATGAATAACACAGAGCATCTGTCACTTGTTCCAGACGAGACAGAGTACCAACTGACATCCGCTGCCAAAGACATCCATCTTCTTGACCAGAAGCGACTGACGATAGCCAGGCGGCTGCGCACCGCTCGTATTGCTGCTCATCTGACTCAGCAGCAGCTTGCCGAGGGGCTGTACTCCAAAAGCTATCTTTCGGCCATCGAACGAGGAAAAATGACACCTTCGCTCCAGGCAATGACCGCGCTGGCCGAGCGCCTGGCGGTGCCAGTCTCCTACTTGCTGGGAGAAAGTGACGTTAATCTGGCTGCCCTGGAGGAGAGCAGCGCGCTCCTGAAGTTGCCCGCTGACCATGTTCACATAGCAGACGAAGCCGCCGCCATGCTGCAACTGAACCGTGCTGAGGAATTCCTCCGCCGCGATCAACCCCACGAGGCGCTAGAAGTGCTGGGCGGCAGCGACGAGCCGCCAGAATCGTTTCCCCCAACGCAGCGCCCGCACTGGTATCGGCTGGCCGGGTGGGCTGCCATAGCGCTGGGGAAGCCAACTGAGGCCGTTGGTATTCTGGAGCATGGCTTTCATGTGGCTGAGTCGCTCCACCTGCGCGCGCCCCGTTCTCAGCGCGCTCACTTTGCAGAATCGGTTGAGTGGCTGCGCTGCTTCCTGGGCATTGCTTACTGCGCGAATGGTCAAACAGACCTGGCACTAAAATATCATCTCCAGGGGCTGGAGGCCATTGATAAGAAGATTGCCACCAATGTCTATCTGAAGCTGATGATCTACAAGGGGCTGGGGCGTGACTATCTGGCCCTGGGCCGTTACCAGGAGTCTATCAAATTCTACCAGTTCGCCCTCAAACATGCTCAGGATCAAGCTGACACACGCCAGCATGGGCTGGCCGCCTGGGGGTTGGGGATGGCTTATGGGCGGTACGGTGATCTCCTCCATGCCAAAGAGAGCTATTTAGAGGCGTTGAAGATGCTAGGAGTGCATGGAAACCTCCAGAACCTGGTACAGATACGTGCCCTGGTGGGGCAGGTACTTGCCAATCTCAAAAAATTTGAGGAAGCGGAACACCACCTGCGATACAGCCTGGAAGGTTCCAGGAAAGTGGGCAACCTACACCTTGCTGGGATCGCATTAGGAAACCTGGCGGCTTTATATATTGCCAGGAACGAACCGGAGCAAGCTGTTCAAGTGGCCCAAGAAGCGCTGCACCTGGCAGAGCAGAGCGGAGATCAGCGGAGCGCTGGAGAGCTTCAGTATACGCTTGCGACAGCTTATGCCGCTATGCAGAACAGCGAAGCAGCAGAGCGCGCGTTTCAAGAAGCAATTCGGATTGCAAAATACATCCCCGACCGCGATATGCTGAACCAGGCGCTCCAGCGCTATGCGGGCTTTCTAGCTGAACATAAGCGCTTTCAGGAAGCCTTTGCACTGATGCAGCAAGCACCCCCACCCCATCCAGGTGAGCAAACAAGGTCGGAATATTCCATCACAGGGGAAAACTGGGTCACAGAGCCTCTGGGGTAATTGATTCTACCTTTTGATACCGTTTGCCCTTCAAACATCCTCCGCTTGCCCAGAAAACAGCCTCGTGTGTTGGGTAGAGCAGCTTCCTATGAAAGAAACTGGGTGCCAATCAGCCCGACTGGCACCCAGTAGTTCGCTGACGCCACACTGTTCGGCCTATCGAGTGCCCACAGGTTGCCACCTCCTGCCAGACACCTTCCCCGCTGAACCTTCACCACTCGATGGATGATCTCCATCCACTCCCTAGATGCTAGATGCAGGGCGGGAGCGGACTGACGCACGCCGTGTGCAGGTGGGCGGGCGTGGTGTGAGCCGCTGCTGCCCCTGAGCTGAGCGCGATCCCTCCCGCCAGAGCAAAGATGAGTACCACGCCTGCCGCCAGTTTGAGCAGTTTCCCTTTAAGCATTTTGGGTTTCCTCCTTCGTGTCGTCTCGTATGACACTATCCTGGAAGAGTCCATCTCTCCATTGGTCATACTGTACAACTGACGGTTCACGTGAAGTTCATCAAAAATTGGCCTTTTCTCCATCTTTGTTCAGGTTAGCACATAGGGAGACCTTGAGCGCTGTGCTTGTGCCGCAATTCTCTATCAATGATGGGGGGTGAGAGAAGACGAAGGAGGATTATGAGAGACTCTAAAATCTCAACACTCGCTAGCGCCACGCGCTTCAATGACTACCGCGCTTGAGCAACTTCTGCCTGTACGGCAGGCACGACCTCGGCAGCAAAGCGCTCCATCTGGCGCAGGCGATCATCGGCAGGCCAGTAGATGAACGTATCTATCCCAACCTCACCGGCCAGGCGCGAAGGCTGATTCTTAGATCGCTGCCTGATTTTTATCAGCGAAAACTGATCTGCATGGCTTCCGGGCCATATCCCCAGAAATTGATTGGACCAGCAGGATCAGCGGTCCTCAGCCCATATCCGGTTTCCAGGCGTACCGCCAACCCATACCTGCCGCACTCAGCTACCACTCTCCCCAGCACTTCATAGCGTTCTCGATCTGAGCCAGTCAGCGGTTCCGGCGCTTCCTCCGGGTGCAGCAGTTCAGGCGAAATGTCCGCTACCTGCTGCCACTCTTCAAAGCGGGCATCTGCACTGCGCGAGTAGACGGCCAGACCGGCAAAGAGATCAGCCACCTGCACCAGTGGTTCCTCATGCGAGGCGCAGGGCTGCACCTGCTCAATCAAAAGCCCCCGCCCGGCAAGCTGCGCCTCCAGGTCTACCCAGGACATGGCGCTTTGCTCGTCAGGGCAGATGCGCCAGCAGCATCCCTCCGGCCAGCGCTGGCGAAGCACCATTGTCAGCAGAAGCAGATACATCCCCTGAAGGGTGGCAATCCCACTCTGGCCTGGCAGGGGATGGTGGCGCTCGTTGCTATCCCAGGTTAAGGCATCCACGCGCAGGCGTCTCTGGCAGGCTTGCTCCAATGCCCAGGTGAGCAGCTTATCGGCAGCAAAGCGCAGGCGCGCAGTGCGCAGGTCCGCCCATTTAAACTCCTTCACACCTGATTCGTCCAGGAGGCGGCGCAAATCAGCGCTCAGGGTGCGCGCATCTGCCAACCGAAGTGTCACTACTGCCAGGCCGCGATAGCGCCCCACGTTATACTGGCTCTCGTCAGCAGCGGCGATATGGGTCGGTTGAAGCGGAACATCTACTGTCATGCCACCATATATTCTACCACGCTTCTCAGTTTTAGCCTTTCGGCTGGTGGCTGGCTTCGGCCTGGCAAGCGGAGAAATATACTGCTCATAAGATTGTCATTCCTGGGCGGCTTATGCTACAGTAGGCACACCGTCTCTATCTTGCCAGTGTGATGCTTTGCCGCCAACGGGGCACCTACAGCGTCTACACTTCTACACTTTCTACGGTACCTACAACCTGGGATACCTACAATCTGGCAGCAATGGCCGAGAAATGAGGTGTCACATTAATGCTGAAGCAAGCATCGCTTTCTAGCTGGTCTTTCAAACAGCGTCATCCTACCCAGACGCTGGCCGACGATTTTTCCACGTCTGATGGGTGGCTGGCGGCAACCGTGCCAGGCACGATCCACCAGGACTTGATGGCTGCCGGACGAATCGCCGACCCGTTCATCGGCCTCAACGAGCGTGATGTGCAATGGGTTGGTGAGGTTGATTGGTTATACCGCTGCGTATTCGATCTGGACCCAGATTTTAGCGGCGCTGAGACGGCGATGCTTTGTTTTGACGGGCTGGATACCTTTGCAACGGTCTGGCTGAATGGGCAACAGATACTGGTCAGCGACAACATGTTCATCCCCCAGCGCGTCCCGGTCAGGCCCTTGCTGAAGCCGAAGCAGAATGAGTTGTGGGTTCTCTTCGAGTCAGCAATTCAGCAAGCGCGCCTGCGCGAAACCCAGCATGATGTCAAGCGGAACTGGAACGGGAATTCAAGCCGCGTCTACGCCCGCAAGGCACAGTATCACTTTGGTTGGGATTGGGGGCCATGCTTGATTACTGCTGGCTTCTGGCGTCCAGCGCGGCTGGAAGTCTACAGCCAGCGTATAGGGGAGGTGGATTGCCCGGTGGAAGTCGCGGATGATTTGGGCCGCGCGACGCTGCCAGTGCGCGTAACCATCGAGCAAAGCAGCCAGGCTTCCGAGCAGGCATCAGGCGTAACCGTCCGTTTGCGCCTCTACGAGCCAGCAGGCGGACTGATCCACGATGTTCTTCTGCCCGTTCAGGATGGGCAGGCGCGGCACCGTCTGGAGGTGACTTCGCCAGCGTTGTGGTGGCCGAACGGGTACGGGTCGCAGGCTTTGTACCGATTGGTGGTTACGCTTCAGGCTGCCGGAGCAGAGGTTGATGAGCGCGAACTTCGTTTAGGGCTTCGCCGCTTGCGGCTGCTTCAGGAACCGTTGATAGACCAGCCAGGCAAGACTTTTTTGTTTGAAATCAACAATACGCCTATCTTCTGCGGCGGGGCTAACTGGATTCCAGCAGATTCGTTTTTGCCGCGCGTCACCCCTGAGCGCTATCGGACGCTGCTCCAATATGCTGCTGACGCCCATATGACAATGCTGCGCGTCTGGGGTGGGGGCGTTTATGAAGAGGATGTGTTTTACGATCTGTGCGATGAGTTGGGTTTGCTTGTGTGGCAGGATTTTCTCTTTGCCTGCGCTATCTATCCGGCTCACGAGTCGTTTCTATCAAGCGTGCGCGCTGAAGCTGAAGCAGCGGTACGACGCCTGCGCCATCATCCCTGTCTTGCGCTGTGGTGTGGAAATAACGAAGATTATCAGATAGCTGATTCCATTGGGGTTTATGATCCCTCATTTGAGGGAGATTTCGCGGCCACCCCCTTTCCGGCACGTGAAATCTACGAGCGGCTGCTGCCGGAGATTTGTGGGGCGCTTGACCCGGCCCGTCCTTACTGGCCTGGAAGCCCCTACGGAGGGGATAGTCCCCATGACCCAACGATAGGGGATCGTCATATCTGGGATGTCTGGCATGGCAGCATGGCCGATTATCACGAATACCCTCAGTTCAAGGGACGCTTCATCAGCGAGTTTGGGATGCAGGCGCTGCCTGAACTCTCGACGGTGGTTTCGTTTACGCCGCCAGATGAGCGCTATCCACAAAGCCGGACACTGGAGCATCATAACAAAGCAGATGGAGGGCATCGCCGGCTGGCTATCTATCTTGCTGACACCATGCGTTTTCCTGCCGATCTAGAGGGCTATATTTACGCGACACAGTTCGTTCAGGCCGAGGCGCTCTCTACCGCGTACCGGGGCTGGCGACGATGCTGGGGAGGCGCGGGACGCTGCGCGACGGCGGGGGCGCTGGTCTGGCAACTCAACGATTGCTGGCCGGTCACGAGTTGGTCGATAGTAGACTATTTCCTGCATCCAAAGCCCGCGTATTATGTCGCCAGGCGTGAATTGGCTCCGCTGGTTGTGGGCCTGGCGCGTAGAACGGACCATGTGGAAGTGTGGGCTGTCAACAGCTTGAACACGTCCGTTGAGGCCCATCTGGAGCTATCGGTATGGACGCTGGATGGGCGGCAGGTTGATGGGGAGCGCCGCCCTGTGACCTTGCCACCTAATCAGGCAGCAGAATGCGGGGTGCTTGCATTGAGGGCAAACTCACCGCTGATCGTTGGGGCACGGCTGATGGTTGGCGGCGCAGTTGCCGCACGCAGAGCGCTCTGGCCTGAGCCATTCAAGTATTTCACGCTGCCAGACCCGGCAATAGAGGTCGTGCGCCTTGCAGATGAGCAGGTGCGGCTCCGCGCAGCACGGCCCGCCAAGGGCGTTCTTCTCTCAGCCGGGTCAAATGTGAAATGGAGCGATAACTTTCTCGATTTGCTCCCGGATGATGCGCAGGTGATTACAGCCAGGGGCCTTCAGGGGCACGATATTCACCTACGCTGGCTGAGCTGGAAATAAAGCGAGAAGCAGCGAAGGCAAGGCGCAGTGCCGTTTCCGGCTTTACAGGGTCTGTTCCGGCTCTACAGGGTCTGTGAAGAATAGAATTACGGGAAGGAGAAACAACCGCTGGCGCTGGATCAATGCAGATGCCCTGTTCCTTGCATCCTCATCCTCGTAATGATATAGTATTAGTACATATTTTCTATTTTCTCAGCGCCTTCTTTCCGCATAGGGGGTATCCCCGGAAAGTGCAGGTTCTTCGATGCTTCAATTCACACAAACAGTGCGGCTGGTTGCTGAGCAGGAAGCGGCGTCGGCAAGCGCTCTGCTTACCAACATCACGAACGCGCAAATTGCCGAAGTTCTCTTCAATATTGCGACACTCCTCGAGATGCAGCAAGGGAATCCCTATCGTATCGCTGCCTATCGCAATGCGGCGCGCGGTCTGATGGCGCTTCAGGAGCCTGCTGTCGCCATTCTTGGCAGGGGCGAGCGGCTTGAACTGCCTGGGCTGGGCGAGCGGCTGCGCCGCAAGATCACGGAACTGGTAACGACCGGGCAGATGACGTTCTATAACGATCTCTGCGAAGAGCTGCTGCCAGAGGATGTGCGCCAACTGATGAGCGTGCCGCACGTTGGCCCGCAGACCGCTCTGCGTCTCAAGAATCATCTGAACATCCACAGTGTTGCCGAACTCTATCAGGCAGCCCATGAACACCGACTCCGCACACATCACGGCTTTGGCCCACGCAGCGAGCAGCGTCTGGAGGATGGCGCTCGCGCCGTCTTGCAGAAACAGCAAGCGGCGCCTGCTCAACCTGCGCAGGCCGGGCCACACACGTTATCTGCTGCGTAAGCCGCGCTCTACAGACGCCTCCGAGCAAGATATTTGCTCGCGTTGTTAAGAATATCCACGCCACTGTCAGCACGCGAGACATCATCTCGCCTGAGAGGTTAAATCCTTATGCTGTCTCATGACAAGGTATCGGAAATGAGACTACCTGAGCCAGAGGAGAACGACGAGGCGTTCCCTGGTGATCTCTTTGAAGCGCTCGATGAGGCCGAGGATGAAGACGAACCGCCTACGGCGCTCCCATTGGACGGACAATCCGCAGCAGACGCGCTCCCTCCTTCGCAGGAACGCGCACCATATGCTCTCCCGCTGGCGCCGCGCCTTGCTCTCATGCTGCGCCCCTATCAGCAGGATGCCACCAATGCCTGGCTTCAGGCAGGCGGGCGCGGCATGGTTGTGTTGCCGACCGGCGCGGGTAAGACGGTGGTTGCTTACGAGGCTATTGCTCGAATGGGCGTCCGCACGCTGATTATCGTGCCGACTATCGAACTCTTGCGCCAGTGGAAGGTGGGTGTCACAACAAGCCTCCAACTGCCAGACCAGATGGTCGGCGCAACTGGTGGAGGGGAACACAGCACTGGACCCATTACCGTCATCACCTATGACTCGGCAGCGATGAAGCGCCGTCGACTCGATGGCTATGGGCTGCTCGTGTTCGATGAGGTTCATCATCTTCCGGCTGAGAGCTATCGGGTTATCGTTGCGAAGGCGAAAGCTCCCTGGTGCCTGGGTCTGAGCGCGACACTTGAGCGCGCTGATGGACGCCATCATGAGCTTGTCGAATTGATCGGCCCGGTTGTCTATCAGCGCGACGCGGAGGAACTCTCGGCGCAAAAGCATATCGCGGCCTATAAAGAGCGGCGCATCTATGTTGACCTTGCTCCCGAAGAAGAGATACGCTACGAGACGTTGATGGCTGAATGGCGTTGGTATCTGGCTACCCATCGCTCGCAGTTTGGCATTGGCGCCAATATGTTCAGCGCCATTGTTCGCCGGAGCGGCTTCGATGCCGATGCACGGCGGGCATTGCGCGCGCATCACGAAGCGCGCCTGGTTGCGCTGAACGCCGAAGCAAAGTTGGCCGCTATCGAGGCGCTTTTGCGCAAGCATGCGAACGACAAGGTGATTGTCTTCTCTGAGTACGTTGGGATGGTAGATCGGATGAGCCAGCAGTTGATGCTTCCGGCCATCACTTACCGAACACCGGCTATTGAGCGCAAAGCTATTCTGGAGAGTTTCCGCAGCGGCGAGATTACCAAGCTGGCTACTGGCCGTGTGTTGAACGAGGGCGTTGATGTTCCAGATGCGAACGTGGCGATTGTGGCGAGCGGGAGCGCCTCGATGCGCGAGTATGTTCAGCGGCTGGGGCGCATTCTTCGCCCAAAAGCGACGGAGGCACAACTTTACGAGATTATCTCGCGCCGCACCACCGAGCGAAACGCTGCACGCAGGCGCCGCCCTCCACGCAAGGCGGCGAGCGATGTCGGAGTCTGAAGATGCCTGGCTGCTAAAGGTCGCGGCTAGAGGCGCTGCGGCCCGCCAGGCCCGCAGACCAAGGCGAAAACACGATGTTTTTGGCGCTCTAGAAAGGGCAGTATCCTATGCTCAAGCTTACTGACCTGCGTAAAACGACCCGCCGCTCAAACTCAGGCAGTTGGCGCACGCTGCATCCGCACTTCTTGCGTGATCGCAGTCTTGCGCCCAGAATTGAACTGGCGGTTCGCTACTTCGAGTCTATGCTGGGCCAACCTCGCAATGAGCTTGATCCAGAGGTGGTGATACAGTTATTCGGCGATCATAAGCTGGCTCGTTGTATTGTCGCGTATCTGGCCGCTTCTTATCATCATCACAGCCACACGTTCGCCGAAGTGCTGCCAGCATCTCAAATTGCTGCCCTTCGGGCCAGGGGGATTACGAATCCGAGCGAGCTTCGGCTCTGGCTGTTCCGCAGGGCGAACGTCGAATTGCCCGGTTTTGTGGGCGGCACAGAGCGGCCCGCATTCTTGCGCCAGGCGGGATCGGTACTTGGACTCACGGTAGAGCAGATCGAGTCATTACTGACATTGGATCATCCAGAGCGTGCGGTTCTCGCGCGTATTGGCCCGAAACCAACTGCCGATGATGTCATCACCCGCTTCAACTACAGCACGGTTGCCGCTGTCCTTGCCAGCGCGCCCATCATCCGCATTGCGCTTGCAAAGCTGCCCCGCGATGCACAGGCGATACGCGAACTCTGCGAGATTGCTCACGTGCGCGCAGAGCTTACAGGACGGGAACTGATTCTTCATGGCAGGCAAGATGCGCTTGAAAGCTGGACCCGTCATGGTGCCAGGCTGGTGCATCTGCTTGCAGTCCTGCTGGCCTGCGGGCTTCCTGCTCAGGCTGGCGAGGCGCTGGTTGCGGGGCCGCATAACGACGAGTGGCGCTTTCGTTTGAGCAGCGAGACGTTCGCCTATCTTGGCATGCCAGCATCAGAAGCTGGCGCAGTTTTCAGCGCAACAGACCTTCTGGAGTGCTGGCGCGCGCAAGATACGCTTGTTGCAGATTACGCAGCAATGCGGCGCACTGGCTCTGAGGATGGTTGGGTGCTTCGGCGGGCAACGGAGCCGGTAATCCTGGCGGGAGCGATTTTGCCCACCCTCTTTATCGCGCTTCAGGGCACACAGCGCGTGCCCCTGGTTCCGGCACCCAGGGCTGATGCCGATACAGAGCAGCTTGTCAGGGCGGCAGAACGGCTCCCAATGATTGCGCTCCAGGTAGCAATGAGCGCAGCACATACCAGGCACAGGGCACAGGCGGAAGTGGCTGAACTGCCAACGCTGATCTACACGACTCGCGGCGATATGTCCCGGCTTCCGGCGCTTCTCGCGCAGGTGGTTCACGAGGCAGAGCAATGCAACCAGGCGCAGCGATTGGAAGCCCTCTTTGAAGAAGGGCATGAACTCGGCGTCCTCACCGAGCAGCAGCTTGCTGAGCGCCTCACCTGTAACATCGAGGATATTCCCGCTGTGCTGACCAGGCCCGACACCATAACGCTGGCGAAAGACTACAACATTGAATATATCGAGGGCTTTGGTCTGTGCAGCGTCCCAGTCCTTATGCGTGCCCGCGCCGCTGCGCGCGAGGTCGCCAATCTGCGCGACCAGGCCGACAGCGCGATGCAGAGGCTGCGCGTGCTTGGCCGACGCCTGCGCGAAGTGACCGGCGCGAGTGAGGGCATTGAGTGTCTTATCGCGTATCTTGGCGCTGCATGAATCTCTTCTCCTGGAGGTATGTGCGAGAATGGTATCCGAGCGGCTGCCCCGGCTTCCCGCGAGCAGCCGGGCGGACGAACCTACACGCCATATACGGAAAAGGAGTGCCCATGCAACACCATCAGGATGAACTCGATGCCCTTCGATCTGATCTGGCCGCGTTGACAGCCTTGCACGCGCCTCCCGGCGCCGAACAGCCAGTTATTGAGCGTCTGCGCGACCTCTTTCTGCCACTGGCAGATATGGTGGAGATAGATCACATGGGCAATTTGACGGCCACGCGCAAAGGGCCAGTCAACGCGCCGCATGTCGTGGTCTCGGCACATGCAGATGAGATCGGCGCCGCAGTGGCGAGCATTGAGCCAGATGGATTTTTGCGCCTGGCCCCATTGGGTGGTGTTCAACCACGTCTGCTGGAGGGGCGCGCTGTGTGGGTGAACGGGCATCCTGGTGTAATCGGCGCCCGCTCTGGTCATCTGACAGCAAGAGACGAGCAGGGCAAGGGTGTAGCAATAGCTGACCTCTATGTGGACATGGGGGTAGATGATGCAGCCAGCGTGATGGCGCTGGGTGTGCGCGTTGGCGATCCTGTCGTTGTCCTCTCTGAGCTGCGGAGCCTGGCGGGAACGCGCGTCGTTGGCAAAGGGATCGATAATCGGGCAAGCTGCGTCCTTCTGCTGCATCTGTTGAGGCGCCTGCACGGGCAGCCGCTCTCCTGCGCGCTTACAGCGCTGGTCGCTGTCCAGGAAGAAGTGGGGTTGCGTGGAGCCAGGGCTGCTTTCAATCGTTTGAAGCCAGACATTGCTATCGTTGTCGACACATTTCCAGCGGCTGGCACGCCCGATACCCGCCATCTGGCCTATAACGCCCGCATCGGGCGCGGTGTTCTCATCACGCCAATGTCCGACTCCACTTCTGGAGGGTTTTTGCTGCCGCACGCGGCGCGCGATGTTCTTATCAGGGCGGCTGAACGCATCGGGGTGCCATACCAGTTGGCAATTGCCCCAGGTGGCGTAACTGACGCGGCTGCCGCTCACCTTGCCGCCGGGGGGATTGCGACGCTCGAAATCAAGCTGCCGCGTCGTTACTCTCACTCTCCGGTTGAGATGCTTGACCTGACTGATCTGGCCGCAGCGCTCGCGCTGGTAGAGGAACTGGTTCTCCATCCGCCATCTCAAGAGGAACTCGCATTTTTGCACGGGAGCGAGGTTTTCAAAAGCTAGCTGGTTCTGCGCCCTGCTCTGCGGCGCAGGGCGTCCAGGCGTGCGTCTTCGGCTGGGCACCATCGGGCCGCTCTACACACAGGGCACAGCGGAAAGAGTTCATAGGGCTGGTAGAGCCTGCTGCCGGTCACACGAAGCGGGTCACGAATCTGATCGCTCTCAAAGACCGCCTGGCAGTGAATACAATGCAAGAGCAGATATTCTCCCCAATCGTTGGCTTTACAGGCAGGGCAGATAAGCTCCCAGAGCCGGGCATGCTGCGCGTCACTCTCAGCGGGAATCCAGCTATAGTGGCAGCGGTGACAATAGTGTGGCAGAGATGCCCGAACCTCCAGAGGGAGCAAACCTGTCGCCTCGCGTGCTATGCCACGCAGGAGTCCCTGCTGCTGCAACGCGCGGGTCTCCTCTGAGGAGAGATCATAACTAATTTCGCCAAGCGTGACTCGTACAGGGGCGACTGCGCTGAGATCAGGGAACGCATATGCTCGCTGGCGGTCTCTTGAGGCGTGCGGGGCAGCCGCTGGGGGAGCGCGCCGCGCAGGTGCTGGCTGAGGAGGCCCGCCGCGCTGCTCACCTCGCTGAAGATGGCTTCCCCGGCGGCGCGCATCGTACAATTGCCGCGCTGCGGGATCGCTTAACGTTCGGTAGGCAAGGAGAAGCTGCCGCATATGTTCCTGCGCGTCCGGGTCGTGATTTACGTCAGGATGATAGCGCAGCGCGAGGCGCTTGAAGGCGGCCTTGATTGTGGCAGCAGAAGCCGTTTCCGCGATACCTAACAAGCTATAATAGTCGGCATCGTCGCTCTCGGAAGACAGGGCATTTTCAGACATTGGCACCTATTCAGACTCTCGGAATGATCTTCTCCAAAAAAAGTATTCGTATACATTAGACGAATTCGCACAGTAAAGGTTGCAAGAGGGTCCGGGAAGCTCTTGACAGCCCTCTAATGCCAGAGAGCGTCCAGCTATTCTTCATCGGTTATAAGCAAGCCAGCGTGACTCTTTCCACACAAACAACCGAATGGTATTTTGCGCTGCATCGACATAGCGCTGCTTTGCTGAGGAAAAAGCGCATCGGCAGAGGCTTGGCCTTCGCCGATGCTTCGAGAAGAAAACCGGAGGCCGGGAAACCTCCTTTTGCGCGGATGATTTTACGAAGAGAGGTTCAAGATGATCCAGCGTCAATTAACGGGCAAGAGTGGCCCATAATCCATGAGTAAAAGGGGTTTTACAAGCGATAGCCTTCCTCGCCATGCACAGCCAGATCAAGACCTTGTGCCTCATCCTCGCTTGAGACCCGCAGTTTCAGGGGTGTGAGCAATTTCAAGAGGATGAAGGTGACGACAAATGAGTAGGTCAAGCTGACAGCCACCGCCAGCATCTGTATCCAAAGCTGCCCAGGGTTTCCGAAAAGCAGCCCATTATTCCCTGCGCTGTTAATGGCTTTCTCCGCAAAAACACCTGTCAGAACAGCTCCTACGACACCGCCCATTCCATGTGCTGCCCAGACATCAAGGGTATCGTCAATGCGCGTTCGCTTGCTGCGGAGCAGGAGCATCAGATAGGTAACGACACCAGCAATAATTCCAATAGCAATACTTGCCATCGGACCCACAAAACCACTGGCCGGGGTGATCGCCACTAACCCGCACACAGCACCAGTCGCGGTTGCCATCGCGCTAGGCTTCTTATTTTCTGCCCAACTGAGGGCCATCCAGGTCAACGCGCACGCTGCGGCAGCAGTATTGGTCACGACAAACGCGCTCACCGACAGCGGAGAAGCGGCCAAAGCGCTTCCAGCATTAAAGCCAAACCAGCCAAACCAGAGCAAGGCCGCACCAAGAAGGACAAACGGGACATTATTTGAAGCCATAGGCTGTCCCGGCTGATACTCCTGCCTTCTTCCTATGACTATCGCGGCTGCCAAGCCCGCGAAGCCAGCACTAATATGAACAACAGTCCCTCCGGCAAAATCAAGTGCCCCAAGGGTATGGAGCCATCCTCCCGCTCCCCAGACCCAGTGAGCAATGGGATCATAGACCAGGGTAGACCAGAGAATGATAAACAGCACCAACGTGCGGAAACGCATGCGCCCAACAAACGAGCCGATAATAAGTGCGGGAGTGACAATCGCAAACATGGCCTGGAAGACCATGAAGGCAAGCTGTGGAATAGTCCCAGCGTAACTAGGATTGGGCGCGTAGCCAACGTCACGCAAGCCAAAGAAGTTGAGTCCGCCTATGATACCTCCCAGGTCGTTGCCAAAAACAAGGCTGTAGCCAAACAACACCCATTGGATGCTGACAATGCCAAGAATGAGCAATGATTGCTTAATCATGCTCACCACATTTTTGCTGGACACCATGCCGCCATAGAAAAAGCCAACGGCTGGAGTCATAATCATCACCAGCGCCGCTGCGGCTAAAACCCAGGCGGTATCCCCCGCGCTGATCGCTTTAGGGTCATAGCCTCCTGCGGATGCCCCGCCAAACCAGGTGGCCGCGTAGCCAACCATGCCTCCAATCAGGAAGAGGAGGAGAACATGAATTCCGAACGTGCGGTTGTGGACGCGGAGCAGTTTGGGAGTAGTGGGTCGAGCTGCTTCGATTGTTGCCATGTGTGTTCACCAACCTTGCGCCTGTGTAGGGCAGAAAATCTGCTCATCGACAGAAAAAGAAAATTGACGAGCCTGGAACGCGAATGACTCGGCATCGAGAGGAGGCACTGAGATGCCCTGCCCACACTGGCAACAAGAGGAAGCACCACTGGATCACTCCACCCTTTACACCCCTGGTGACGCTGACCAGGAGAGTCCGGGTGATGGAGCGAGCGCACAGCAATGTGCAGTGAATGTGATATACCTATTTAACCCGATGTGCATGTTGTTGTGTTAAAAAACCAGGCGCATAGCGTCTTCGTCCTCAGAACGACCAATCACCTGCTGAGGAGAGTGGCTATGAGCCTGGACGAGTTGATTATCGCATGGTTTTGTC
>Ga0209062_1001325_pt1 | contig 45880 bp, 50 predicted proteins | sample Coa_R2_2_FD_187158 | JGI IMG/M metagenome (GOLD analysis project Ga0209062, IMG submission 187158) | Surface soil microbial communities from Centralia Pennsylvania, which are recovering from an underground coalmine fire - Coalmine... | ecosystem: Environmental > Terrestrial > Soil > Unclassified...
CGCAGCCGAAGGCCAAGCCCAAGGAAAACCGCTCCAAGAGCGAAGCCGACCTGCCCGGGAGCCAGAACGCCGATTTGCGCGGGGCCAAGCGCGATCGCACCTTCCGCGGATCGACGACGTAAACTGCGCTTCACGGCGCGTAACGTTGGCGTGCGTCTCCTTGCAGCCGAGAGGATGGCGGGCCACGTCCGCCGGTGACAATGCGCACCTTGCTCCTGCTCGCCGGCTTCCTCCTGTTGGCCGCCTGCGCGCCCTCCACGTCGCCGGTGGTGGGCGGCGCCGACTATGCACCGCAATACGACTTCAGCGAGTTCTTCGCCGCCACCGACGGCCGGACCTTCCGCGTGATCGTCGCCGGCAATCCTTTCCCGCAAATGCCGCCGCAGGAGATGCAACAGCGGTTGTTGCCGGTGATGCAGGCCAACCGGCCGCGGCCTCGGCTCACCTTCACGTACGCGGTGCCGGCCGAGCTGCCGCGGCCGGACTATCGCCTGGTGCTGGTGTTCAACGCGGCCAACGACCAGACCGCCATGCGCGTCTGCGCCAACGAAATCCGTCTCAAGCCGACTGCTCCCGAACCAGCCGGCCGTCTCTCGGTGTTCGCCGTCTACTGCCGCAACGACCAGTGGCTGTCGCAGGCGACCGCCACGACGCCCGCGACCTCGCCGGAGGATCCGCGGGTCGGGCAGATGTTCCGGCAGCTCTTCCTGGTCGTGTTCAACGATTCGCCGTTCCGGCGGTCGCACCTCCCGATCGTCGTGCCAATGCACCGCTGAGCCGGACCTGGCCTATCTAGCGGGCGCCGGCGGCCAGCCGTCGGCTGCGCACGGCGGCGCGGCCGGCGCTGGCCGGCATCTCGCGCGCGCTCATCTCGGTCACGGCGCGGGTGAGCGGCGAGTCGAACACGGCATTGGCGATCGTCACGAAGCGGATCTCGCCGGCCGCAAGCTGGACGGGCCAAGCCGATCGCCCAGAGCAGACGCATGTCCTGTCGCCCTATTTCGCCGACGGCGGAAACTTGGGCATCGATCCTCCCCTGTCGCCCCATTGCCGCCGAGGCCGATGATGTCCGAACCGCGCGCAAAGAAACGCCCGGCATCGCTGCCGGGCGGCTTGTGGGAGGGAAGAGGGGCGGGCGGCAAACGCCGCCCGCCCGGGCTGTCCTTCCGGCCCCAGAACTACTTCATGCTGCTGGCGACGTTGCTCAGCACGCCATTGACCTTGGTGCCGACGCTGCTCATCGCGGTGATCGCGGCGACGGCGATCAGCGAGGCGATCAGCGTGTACTCGATGGCGGTGGCGCCCTTCTCGTTCTTCATCAGGCGACGGAAAATGGACAGCATGGCAATCCCCTAAAGAATAATTGGCGGTCGGCTTCCGATGAAATCTGCGTCAGGCCGGATGCCGGATGTTCGTGATATTCGCCGATGGGCGGCGTTCGCCCGCAGTTTGTATCAGCGGCCGGCCGTCGCCGTCGCGGCCTGAATTGTATTTGCTGTAGCGGGTCCGGCGACGAGCTGGCGCCGGCGATTTCCGATTCGGAATCGTCCTAGTAGTAGCCCTCGCGATAGCCGAGGCGCAGGAAGCCGCGACGCGTGAGCTCGACGGCGAAGTAGCCGTGCAGCGCAAGGCCGAGCGCCAGCAGCACGGCAAAGGAAAGCGTGCGGATCGCCGACGAATCGCTCCACAGCGCAACCAGCACGCCGAGAATGCCGATCGTGCCGAAGACGATGATCGAGAGCAGCAGCATGAGCACTGCCTGGCCGGGAAAGCCTTTGACCAGCACGTAGATGGGGCCGAGCAGCGCGCCCCAGATGTAGCCCCATCCGCCCAAGACCTGGGTATCCCCCGTCTGGCGATGCTCGAGGTGAAACGTCGTCAATCCGCCAATCCCACTACCCGATTCCCATCTGCCAGTTCCCAGCTGGCAGCCCGGCGGATTTTGCCTGCCGGAGGATGCGAAATCAAAGGGCCGGGCGGCGCTTTGTGCCGAGGCTTTTTGTCCGGGTGTCGGGCCATCTGGAGCACAAAAAGAAAGGGGCCAGCGGTTGCCCGCTAACCCCTTGCTTCGATTGGTGGAGCCAGACGGGATCGAACCGTCGACCTCTACAATGCCATTGTAGCGCTCTCCCAGCTGAGCTATGGCCCCGAAACTCTCTGGCGGCCGGGAGGTATAAGTCCCAGCCCGGCGGCTTGCAACAGAGCACATTCAGTCTGGGGACCGAATGTGCCTTGGAGCTAGCGGTCGCCCTCGCCCTTGTCGTCCTCGACCTCGACCTCGATCTCCTCGGCCTCGTCGCCCAGATCGTCCGTATCCTCCAACGCCTCGTCATCAGCCTCCAGGTCGCCCGCCTCCTCATCGATAGCGGCGTCCTCCACTTTCTTGTTCTTCTGCAATGCCAGCTTGGCGGCCGCCGCCGCAGCCGCCGCCGAGGCAGCCGTCGCCGCTGCGCCGCGGCCCCGACGGACTTTCACGAAGTCCTCGCGATCGTGCTCACGGCCGCACTTCGGGCACTTAATCGGGCTCTTGTTCAGGTCATAGAAGCGCGCTGCGCAATTCTGGCAGGTGCGCTTGGTACCCCAGGACGCCTTGACCACTCTGGATCTCCCGGAAATTCCGCTGTGAAGGGCCGTTTGGCCGCGAGGGAGGGCGTATGTCACGCGTCTTTCACCCTGTCAAAACCAAATTCGGGCATGGTACGAGAGCGCCGCGCCGCGCTTTTGCCTTCGTTGGGAGCCTGTCCTGTCCGCCGCCGCTCGCCCTCGTAAGTTCATCGCCCGTCCGATCGCCCGGCTGGAGGGCAAAGTCCGTGCGCCGGGCGACAAATCGGTCTCCCATCGCGCGCTGATGTTCGGCGGCATGGCCTTGGGCGAGACCGTGATCACGGGCCTGCTGACCGGCGAGGACGTGCTGTGCACCGCCGCGGCAATGCGTGCGCTCGGCGCGCGGGTCGTGCAGGAAGACGGCGTGTGGCGCGTGCGCGGCTTCGGCGTCGGCGGTGGCCAGGAGCCCGCCGACGTGCTCGACCTCGGCAATTCCGGCACCTCCGCGCGGCTGCTCTCGGGCATCCTCGCCAGCCATCGCTTCACCTCGTTCATGACCGGCGACGGATCGCTCCGAAAGCGCCCAATGCAGCGCGTGATCGATCCGCTGTCCCGCATGGGCGCCCGCTTCGAGGCGCGCGCGGGCGGCCGTATGCCGCTCGCCATCATCGGCACCGACGAGATGGTGCCGATCGAATACACGCTCCCGGTGGCCTCGGCGCAGGTGAAGAGTTGCATCCTGCTCGCGGGCCTCAACACCGGCGGCGAGACGACGGTGATCGAGCCTGAGGCGACGCGCGACCACACCGAACGCATGCTGCGCCACTTCGGCGCCGAGGTGCGCGTCGCCTCGGCCGACAACAAGGGCAAGCGCATCACCGTCGTCGGCTGGCCGGAGCTCAAGGCGCGCGACATCGTCGTTCCGGGTGATCCTTCGTCGGCCGCGTTCGCGGTGGTCGCTGCGGCGGTGCGGCCGGGCAGTGACGTGCTGGTCGAGAATGTCGGGGTAAATCCGCTGCGGGCCGGCCTCTACACCACCCTCAAGGAGATGGGGGCCGATCTCGCCTTCGAGAACGAGCGCGAGGTCGGCGGCGAGCCGGTGGCCGACTTGCACGTGAAAGGCAGTGTGCTGAAGGGGGTCGATGTGCCGCCGGAGCGCGCCCCGACCATGATCGACGAATATCCGATCCTCGCCGTCGCCGCGGCCTGCGCCGAGGGCAGCACGCGCATGCTGGGCCTGGCCGAGCTGCGGGCCAAGGAGAGCGACCGGCTGTCGAGCGTCGCCGCCGGGCTTTCGGCCAATGGCGTGCGCCATGAGATGGGCGCTGACTTCCTGGTGGTGGAGGGCAGCGGCAAGCCGCCGGCCGGCGGCGGGCTGGTGCAGACGCATCTCGATCACCGCATCGCCATGGCGTTCCTGGTGCTCGGGCTGGCGGCGAGCGACCCGGTGGCGGTCGACGACGGCTCGCCGATCGACACCTCGTTCCCTGGTTTCGCCGGACTGATGAATGGCCTCGGCGCCAGGATCGAGGCCGAATGACCGCTCATTGGATCGCGCCACTCCAGCGGCGCTCGGAATCGTGAGCGCCACTGGGGTGGCGCCGCCCCCCAAGCGCCTGGTCATCGCGGTCGACGGGCCGTCCGCCTCGGGCAAGGGGACCCTGGCAAAGCGGCTGGCGGCCCATTTCCGGTTGCCGCATCTCGACACCGGCCTGCTCTACCGGGCGGTCGGCTGGAAGGCGCTGCAGAGCGGCCAGCCGCCGGCCGAGGTGGCGGCCCGGCTGAGCCCGGACGACCTCGCGGATCCCGCGCTTCGCACCGATGAGGCTGGCCAGCAGGCCTCGAAAGTGGGGGCGATCCCGGAGGTTCGGGCCAACCTCTTGAAATTCCAAAAGGAATTCTCATCTCAAGCGCTGGGCGCGGTGCTCGATGGCCGTGATATCGGCACCGTGATTTGCCCCGACGCGCCGGTGAAATTGTTCGTCACGGCGAGCCCGGAAGCCCGGGCGGAGCGGCGGTACCAGGAGTTGCGGGCGCGGGGAGTCGACACTATAAGACCGCGCGTTCTTGCCGAGATGGCGGAGCGGGACCGTCGCGACAGCGAACGGGCGGCTGCACCTCTAAAAGCCGCGCCCGATGCCTGGCTTCTCGATACCACTGAAATGGATGCCGATGCGGCGTTTGCCGCCGCTGTGGCTTTCATTGAGGGCAAGGGCTTTCGGGGCGCCGCGCCATAAGTCGCCGCCGGCAACCCGAAGACGATTTAGCGGCGATTGCGGGCAACGGAAGTTGGCTCGTGGAGTTCAAGGCACTGGATCCGCCGGATCTACCGGTTGGCCGACGGGCGGCAGCGTTTCGCCCGGGATCGATGAAGGAAGAGGTTTTGAATGGCTAAGGGCAGCGCCCTGCGGAAACAATCGAACGACGCCGCCAGCGCGGAGTTCGCAGCACTACTCGATGAATCGCTCGGCGGTTCGTCCAGCTTCGAAGGCACCGTGGTCAAGGGAACCGTGGTGCGCATCGCCAACGACTTCGTCGTGGTCGATGTCGGCCTCAAGTCTGAAGGCCGTGTTCCCCTCCGAGAGTTCGCCAATGGCGGCGTCGCCGCCGAGGTCAAGGAAGGCGATACGGTCGAGATCTTCGTCGACCGCATGGAGAACAAGGACGGCGAGGCCGTGCTGTCGCGCGAGAAGGCGCGGCGCGAGGAGGCCTGGACCGTGCTCGAGAAGGCGTTCAACGACCAGGAGCGTGTCATGGGCACGATCTTCGGTCGCGTGAAGGGCGGCTTCACCGTCGATCTCGGCGGCGCCGTGGCCTTTCTGCCGGGCAGCCAGGTCGATGTCCGCCCGGTGCGCGATGTCGGCCCGCTGATGGGCCAGGCCCAGCAGTTCGCGATCCTCAAGATGGACCGTCGCCGCGGCAACATCGTCGTGTCGCGCCGCGCCGTCATGGAGGAAACCCGCGCCGAGGACCGTACCCGCCTGATGGGCAACCTGAGCGAAGGCCAGGTGCTCGACGGCGTGGTCAAGAACATCACCGACTACGGTGCGTTCGTCGATCTCGGCGGCGTCGATGGCCTGCTGCACGTCACGGATATCGCGTGGAAGCGCATCAACCATCCGTCCGAGGCGCTCACCATCGGCCAGCAGGTCAAGGTGCAGGTCATCCGCTTCAACCCGGAGACCCAGCGCATCTCGCTCGGCATGAAGCAGCTGATGAGCGATCCGTGGGACGGCGCGGGGGCCAAGTACCCGGTCGGCCTCAAGCTCAAGGGCCGCGTCACCAACATCACCGACTACGGCGCCTTCGTGGAGCTGGAGCCGGGCGTCGAGGGGCTGGTCCACGTCTCGGAGATGAGCTGGACCAAGAAGAACGTGCACCCCGGCAAGATCGTGTCGACCTCGCAGGAGGTCGAAGTGATGGTGCTGGACGTGGACATGTCCAAGCGCCGCATCTCGCTCGGCCTCAAGCAGTGCATGGCCAACCCGTGGGAGAGCTTCGCCGAGAAGTATCCGGCGGGCACCGAGCTCGACGGCGAGGTCCGCAACATCACCGAGTTCGGCCTGTTCGTCGGCCTGCCCGGCGACATCGACGGCATGGTGCATCTCTCCGACCTGTCGTGGGACAAGGCCGGCGACGAGGCGATTCGCGACTACAAGAAGGGCGATGCCGTCAAGGTGAAGGTGCTCGACGTCGACATCGACAAGGAGCGCATCTCGCTCGGCATCAAGCAGCTGGCGAACGACCCGTTCGAGAAGGTAAACTCGGTCGCCAAGAAGGGCGACGTGGTCACCGTCATCGTCGCGGGCATCCAGGACAACGGCATCGACGTCACGGTGCAGGACGGCATCCCGGGCTTCATCCGCAAGTCCGAGCTCAGCCGCGACCGCTCCGAGCAGCGGCCCGACCGCTACGCCGTGGGCGACAAGCTCGATGCCAAGATCACCAACATCGACAAGGCTTCGCGCCGGGTCGTGCTGTCGGTCAAGGCACGCGAGCTCGACGAGGAGAAGAAGGCGATGGCCGACTTCGGCTCGTCCGACTCGGGTGCCAGCCTCGGCGACATCTTGGGCGCCGCCCTTCGCAAGAAGGAAGAAGAAGAGAAATAGGTCGCTTTTCGCGACCAATCAGGGGCCGGTCCGTGGACCGGCCCTTTTGATTCGCAGGCTTGGTCGGGGGCAAAGGGAGAACGAAGCGCCATTTCCGCCCCGAAAAGCCCCGTGGAGGCGGCTCGGCAGGCGCTCCGGGTGCTTTTCTTTTGCTTTCAATGACTTAGTTGTCCACCCCCTGTTATTGCGCTATTATTGCGTCAATGACCAAGTCTGAGCTGATTGCTCGCCTGGCCGCGAAGAATCCTCATCTCTATCAAAGGGATGTGGAGCGCATCGTCGCTACGGTCTTTGATGAAATCTCCAAGGCCCTGGCGACTGGCGATCGCGTCGAATTGCGCGGCTTCGGTGCCTTCTCGGTGAAGAAGCGCGACCCACGCACCGGGCGCAATCCGCGCACGGGCGAGCAGGTCGCCGTGGCCTCCAAGCGGGTGCCTTATTTCAAGACGGGGAAGGACCTGCGCGACCGGCTGAACAAGGAAGCCGTGCGCGCGGCGGCGCTCGCTTCCTCCTCCCCGGACACGACTGGCGAAGACAAAAGCTGAAGCGCGACGGCTTCAGCGCTGAGTGGTCGACCACAGCGACGCGGGGGCGCTGTGAAATGCAGTGTTCACCCGATCGTGCGGCGTCAGCAGGAACACCGCGACCGCCACCAACAGCACGATCAGGACAACAGCGGCAAAACAGGAGTTGGCCATGCCCCCTGAACGCCCAACATCGCAAAAGGTATCAACCAAAGACGCTCGCAGTGCGGGTTGCGACCATGCCATTGTGGGATCGTCATGAAGATCCTGTCGCGCGTCCTCTTGCTGGTCTTCCTCCTGGTCGGCGTGCTGTTCGCCGTCAGCGATACGCAGCGCGTCGAGATCGCGTTGTGGCCGATACCGCACACGCTGATCATGCCGCTCTACCTTCTGGTGCTGGGCGTGCTGTTGATCGGCGTGCTGGCCGGGCTGGGGCTCGGCTGGTGGGCCGGCCGGCATCATCGTCGCCACGCCCGTGGCCGGCGGCGCGAGATCCAGCGCCTGGAGCGTGAAATCGCGGATCTGCGTGCGGCTCTCGCCGCGGCCAAGCCTGCGCCGCCGACGGCGCCGACTACGGGATCCGGCCCCGCTGCACGCGAGCAGCGGGCGATCGAGCGGCAGAGCGCGCTGGTGGCGCCGGAGCCCTTCAAGGGATGAGAATCCTGTCGGCCGAGCAAGTCGATGCCGCCCTCGACGACCTGGCGCTGATCGACCGACTCGAGGCCGCATTCCGCGGCGGCGCCGAGGTGCCGGTGCGTCACCATCACCGTCTGCCGACGGGCACGCTGCTGCTGATGCCTGCCTGGACCAGCCGCCATCTGGGCATCAAGCTGGTCACGGTCTTTCCCGACAACGTCACGCGCAGCCTGCCCTCCGTCTTCGGCCACTACGTGCTGCTCGACGGCGGTACCGGACGGTCGCTGGCCCTGCTCGACGGCACGATGCTGACGAAGCGGCGCACCGCCTGCGCCTCCGGTCTCGCGGCCCGCTACCTCGCGCCGTTCGGGGCAAGGCGATTGCTGATGATCGGCACGGGCGCGCTGGCGCCGCATTTGGTGCGGGTGCACGCCAAGGTGCGGCCGCTCCGAGAGGTCGAGATCTGGGGCCGCCGTCCCGCCCAAGCGGCGGCGTTGGCGGATCAGCTCGCGGCATCGCTGCCCGCCGCCGTCGGCCGGCCGATCACGGTGCGCGCCGTCAACGATCGCAAAGCTGCGGTCGGCGAAGCCGACATCGTCTCCTGTGCGACGCTGTCGCAAGAGCCGCTCGTCGAAGGCGCCTGGTTGCGCGAGGGACAACATATCGACCTCGTCGGCGCGTACACCCCCGAGATGCGGGAAAGCGACGACAAAGCCGTCTGGCGGGCCCGCATCCATGTCGACACCCGCGCGGGGGCGCTGAAGGAAGCGGGCGACATCGTCCAGGCCATCCGCAACGGCACCATCGACGAGGACGACGTGATCGCCGACCTGTTCGAGCTCACCCGTAGCCAGCAGACCGGCCGCCTCGCCGGCGACGATACCAGCATCACGCTTTTCAAGTCCGTTGGCACCGCGCTCGAGGATCTCGCCGCGGCCGAGCTGGCAATCGAGTCTTGCGCTGGGGCGCGTCGCTCGAGTGACGCGTCATAGCTGAGGCCAGCAAAGACCGCGCCACTGGGCTGCGCGCCCCGCTCAAGGCGGCTCGATCAGCGCCCCGGCCTGCTTCAGCGCCTCGATCTCTGCGTCGGAAACCCCGGCTTCGGCCAGCACCGCGCGCGAATCGGCCCCCATCAGCGGCGCCATCAGGCGAATCTCCGGCGGCGTCCGGCTCATGCGCATCGGCGGCTCGACCATCATGATCTCGCCTTCGCTGGGATGCGGATACTTCTTGAAGAGCTTGCGCCACACCAGATGCGGGTCGTCGAGCAGGTCGGCCGGCTTGGCGACCGGCGCATTCGGGATCTGCGCCTTGTCGAGCAGGGCGACCCATTCGGCGGTGGTGCGCTGCGGCGTCAGCGCCTCGACCATGGCGTACATGTCGTTGATGTGCAGCGAGCGCGCATTGAGGGTCGCGTAGCGCGGGTCCTTCAGCACCTCGGGCCGGCCTACCAATTCGAAAAAATTGCGCCAGTGCTTGTCGTTGTACGGCAGGATCGCCATCCAGCCGTCGAGCGTGCGGTAGGGCTTGCGGGTGCGGGCGAGCAGGCGGCTGTAGCCGACCTCGCCCTCGTCGTCGAAGGTGCGCTCCCAGAGATGCTCGACCATCAGCCACGCGGCCATGGTCTCGAACATCGGCACCTCGACGAACTGGCCCTCGCCGGTCCGCTGCCTATGCATCAATGCTGCAAGGACCGAGAAGGCAAAGGTGAGCCCGCACGTCTTGTCGGCCAGGATGGTCGGCGGATAGCGCGGGACATCATCTCCGGCGGCGCGGCCCATCAGATCGGCGATGCCGAAGCGCGCCTGGATCGCATCGTCATAAGCGGGCAGACGGCCGTAGGGCCCGTCGGCCGAAAAGCCATAGGCGCCGACATAGACGATGTCGGGCTTTATCTTGCGCACCTCGTCGTAGGTGAGCCCAAGACCTTCGATCGCCTGCGGCCTGAGCGCATGCACAAACGCATCGGCGGTCTTGATCACCTCGATCAATGCCGCACACGCGCGCGGGTTCTTGAGGTCGAGGCAGAGCGAACGTTTGTTGCGGTTAACATAGAGATAGGCCGGTCCCATGCCCGGCGTCCTGCGTGGCTTGCCGATGTGTCGCACCGCGTCGCCCTCGGGCGCCTCGACCTTGATGACGTCAGCGCCCTGGTCGGCAAGCAGCATCGTGCCGTACGGCCCCAGGATGACGTTGGTCAGATCGACGATGCGGATGCCGTTCAACGCGCCGGCCATGATCGCTCCTCCAGAAAACTTGCAGTAGGTCGCGCTGCCTTCGTCTCACGGATGAGTCAAGGGGGCGAGCGCTTCGCTTGTTACGCGGAGAGCACAACGTCACCGTTGTGCAAAACGCTTTCTCGGTGTAGCGAGGACGACGAAGAGCGCGCGGGGGGCGATTGCGCAACGTCGCAAAAAAGCAAAGCGAGCCGAAGGGAGCCGTCAACGCACCACGGCCGTATCGCATCGAAGATCAAATCGGCTATCTGCTGCGTCGCGCGCATCAGCGGGCGTCGGCGATCTTCCAGACCAATATCGGCGATCCCAACATCACGCCGACGCAGTACTCGAGCATGGTGAAGCTGCACGAGTACGCCGAGCTGTCGCAGAATCATCTCGGCCGGCTCGTCGGCATGGACAAGGCGACCATGCAGGGCGTGGTGCGTCGCTTGAAGGATCGCGGCCTCGTCGATTCGCGGCCCGACCCGGGCGATGCGCGACGCACGCTGCTCAGCCTCACGCTCGACGGCCAGCGCGTCGTCGCCAAGCTGATCCTGAACGGGCCCGCGGTATCGCGTGAGACGCTGAAGCCGCTCACCGCCACCGAGCAGCGCCAGCTCGTCGAGCTCCTGCAGAAGATCGTTTGAGGCGGGACTCGGTCGCACGGGTCGACTACACTTCGTGTCAATCGTACGTACACGAACGATATGGCTGATTACCTTCGCCCCGCGAGCCTGAATGACGCCTTGGAGGCGCTGGCGCGTCCCTGGACGGTGCTGGCGGGCGGCACCGATTTCTATCCGGCCCGGGTCGGCCGCGCGATCGACGAGAACGTCCTCGACATCACCGCAATCCCTGATTTGCGCGGCATTTCGGCCGATCCGACGGGCTGGCGGCTGGGCGCCACAACGACCTGGGCCGAGTTGACGGAGGCGCCGCTGCCGCCCCTGTTCGACGCACTGAAGCAGGCCGCGCGGGAGGTGGGCGGCCGGCAGATCCAGAATGCCGGGACGATTGCCGGCAACCTGTGCAATGCCTCCCCCGCCGCCGACGGCGTGCCGCCGCTGCTGGCGCTCGACGCCGAAGTCGAGTTGGCGAGCCGCACCCGGGTGCGGCGCCTGCCGCTCTCGGCGTTCATCGCGGGCAACCGCCGCACGATGCTGGCGCCCGGCGAGCTGCTGGTCGCGATCCATGTGCCAAAGCCCGCGCACGACGGACGCTCCGCGTTTCTCAAGCTCGGCGCGCGCCGCTACCTCGTGATTTCCATCGCCATGGCCGCCGCCACGCTTGAGATCGAGCGGGAACACGTGGTGCGTACAGGCATCGCCGTCGGCGCCTGCTCGGCGGTGGCGCAGCGCCTGCCGGCGCTCGAAGCCGCACTCGCAGGCGCGCCGGTTGCGGCACTTGCCGACCGTGTCGAGGCTGCGCATCTCGCGCCGCTGTCGCCGATCGACGATGTGCGCGCCAGCGCCGCCTATCGCCGCGACGCCGTCGTCACGCTGCTGCGCCGGCTGCTGCGGGGGCTCTCGTGAAGGTCGCCTTCACCCTGAACGGCACAGCGGCCGAGTGGGAGGGTGCGCCGGTCACGCGTCTTGCCACGGCGCTGCGCGACGATCTCGGCCTGACCGGCACCAAGGTCGGTTGCGACGCAGGCGACTGCGGCGCCTGCACGGTGCGGCTCGACGGGCGGCAAGTCTGCTCGTGCCTGATCGCGATGGGCCAGATGGCCGGCCGCACGGTCGAGACCGTCGAGGGGCTCGCGCCGAACGGGACGCTGGCTGCGCTGCAGGAATCCTTTCTCCAACACGGCGCGGCCCAGTGCGGCATCTGCACGCCGGGCATGCTCATGGCGGCGCAGGACGTCTTGCGCCACGGCCGCGCGCCGACGCGCTCCGAGGTCGAGGATGCGTTGGGCGGCGTGCTCTGCCGCTGCACCGGCTACGCCAAGATCATCGACGCCGTGGTGGCCTGCGCGCCGGCGGGTTCAGTGTCGCCGACCGCGGGAGCGGCTGTCGGCTCCCGCATCGCGCGCCTCGACGGCGTGCCGAAGGTCACCGGCCGCGACCGGTTCGGTGCGGACTCAGTGCCGGCAGACGCCCTCTGGATCCGGGTCGTGCGTTCGCCGCACGCTCGGGCGCGCTTCACCCTGGGCGATCTCGGGCCGTTGCGCGCGCGGCTCGCCGCGGTGCTGACGGCGGCCGACGTGCCGTTCAACGGCTACGGCATCTACCCCGACATCAAGGACCAGCCGGTGCTGGCCGATGGCCTGGTGCGCTATCGCGGCGAGGCCGTCGTGGCGCTGGTCGGCGGACGCGCCGACGTGCTTGCCATCCGCGACGAAGAGATCCCGATCGACTGGATGCCCGAGCCGCCATTGTTCGGCATCGACGCCGCGACCGCGCCCGATGCGCCGTTGGTGCAGGCCGACAAGCCTCGCAACCTGCTGCTCGAGGGCGGGGTGAGGCACGGGCACGTGAACGGCTTCGCGGGCTGCGCCGCCGTGGCCGAGGGCGTGTTCGAGACCGCGTTCGTCGAGCACGCCTATATCGAACCCGAGGCCGGCTGGGCACGCCGGGTCGGCGACCGCATCGAGATCCATGCCTCGACCCAGACGCCCTATATGGACCGCGACGAGATCGCGAGCGTCATGCGCCTGCCGCCCGCGTCAGTGCGCGTCGTGCCGACGGCCTGCGGCGGCGGTTTCGGCGGCAAGCTCGACCTCTCGGTGCAGCCGCTGATCGCGATCGCTGCCTGGAAGCTCGGCCGCCTCGTGGCGCTGGTCTATACGCGGCCGGAGAGCATGGCAGCCTCCACCAAGCGTCATCCGGCCCGGGTGACGGCGAAGTTCGGCTGCGATGCGGCCGGCAAGCTGGTGGCCTGCGACGTGTCGGCGACTTTCGATACCGGCGCCTACGCCTCCTGGGGCCCGACCGTCGCGAACCGGGTGCCGGTCCATGCGATGGGCCCGTACTTCGTCCCGAACGTGCGCACCTGGGGTCAGGCGTTCTTCACCAACGGCCCGCCGGCCGGCGCCTTCCGCGGCTTCGGTGTGCCGCAGGCCGCGATCGCCCACGAGGCGATGATGGATGCCTTGGCCGACCAACTCGGCATCGATCGCCTGGAGTTCCGCCATCGCAATGCGTTGCGCGCCGGCGACGTCACGGCTTGCGGCCAGAAGCTCGATCATTCTGCCGGTCTCGCCGAATGCCTGGCGGCGCTGCGGCCGCATTGGCAGAAGGCTCAAGGAGAGGTCGTGACCTTCAATGCGAAGGCCGGCGCGACACGGCGCGGCGTCGGGATTGGCTGCATGTGGTACGGCATCGGCAATACCTCGATGTCGAACCCGTCGACCATGCGGGTCGGGCTGGCGGCTGACGGCACGCTGACGCTCTACAACGGCGCCCTCGATATCGGGCAGGGCAGCAATACCATCATGACCCAGATTGCCGCCGATGCGCTCGGTTTGCCGGTCGGGCAATTCACGCTCGTGACCGGCGATACCGATCTCACCGCCGATGCCGGGAAGACCTCGGCCTCGCGCCAGACCTTCGTCTCGGGCAAAGCGGCCGAACGTGCCGGCCGCGACCTGCGCCAGAAGATCCTGCGGCTCGCCAATGCCGGTCCCGACGCGACGCTGACGCTCGAGGGCACGACGCTCAAGGTCAGCGACGACGGCGTTAGCCACACCCTCGACCTCGCGAAGGTCGGGCCGCTGCTGGGCGAGGGCACGTTCGATCCACCGACCACGCCCCTCGATGCCGACGGGCAGGGCATCCCTTATGCGACCTATGCCTTCGCCGCCCAGATTGCCATCGTCGAGGTCGACATCGAGCTCGGCACGGTGAAGGTGCTGCGCATGGTGGCGGCGCACGATGTCGGCAAGGCGATCAACCCGACGCTGGTCGAAGGCCAGATCGAAGGCGGCATCGCCCAGGGCCTTGGGCTGGCGCTGATGGAAGAGTACCTGCCCGGCCGGACCGAGAACCTGCACGACTACCTGATTCCGACCATCGGTGACGTGCCCGAGATCGAGTGCCTGCTGATCGAGGACCGCGAGCCGCTCGGTCCCTCGGGCGCCAAGGGCGTCGGCGAGCCGGGCCTTGTGCCGACCGCGCCGGCGATCCTGGGCGCGATCCAGCACGCGACCGGTGTGCGGATGCATCGCGTGCCCGTGCTGCCGCATCGGCTGCGCGAGGCGATCCTCCGTCAAGGAGCGAGGCCATGAGCGACGAGCTGGCGCTGTCCGAATCCGAACGCAGCGCCGGTATCGTCCGCTGCGATGCCTGCCCGGTCCTGTGCCGCATCCGGCCGGGCCGCGCCGGCGCCTGCGACCGCTACGCCAACGAGGACGGCAAGCTGGTGCGGGTCGATCCGCTGGTGCTGCTGGCCAAGCCTGACCTCGCGCGCGTGGCTTTCGTCGAGGGCAGCGAAAGCTGGGCAGGCGAGCTGGGCAAAGGCGAGGGCGCGTTCATCACCGGCATCGGCGCCACCACGACCTACCCCGACTACAAGCCGGCGCCGTTCATCGTCTCGTCGAAGCCCGACGGTGTCCACATGGTCACTGTCGTGACCGAGGGCATCTTCAGCTACTGCGGCGTCAAGGTGAAAATCGACACCGACCGCTATCTCGGCCCCGAGCAAGCGGCCGTGCGAGTAAAGGGCGAGGCGGTCGGCCATGTCACCACCGCCGAGTACGGCTCGCAGATGCTGTCGCTGGGCGGCGTGCACCATCTGACCGGCGGCAGCAAGAAGGAGGGCGTCGTCACCTGCGACGCGCTGCTGGCGCTGTGCAACAAGGAGCCCGTCGAGCTTGTGATCGATGGCGGCTCGACCGTCGTGGTGCAGGCCGGCAGACCGCCGGTCGTCAACGGCGTACGCGAAGAGCGGATGCGGGTGGGCTGCGGCTCGGCGGCGATCGGCATGTTCGCGCCGCAATGGAAGGACCATGTCGACGAGGTGATCGTGGTCGACGACCACATCACCGGCGTGCTGAGCGAGCACCAGGGTGGCCGCTTCCTCGACATGAAGCCGGCCGGTATCCGCGTGCGCGGCCGCAAGTCGACGCCTGGCCGCTATTTCCAGGTCGCGCAGCCGGGCCTCGGTTGGGGTGGTACCGACGTCAGGGATCCGCTGGAAATCATCGAGAAGATCGACCCCAAGCAAGCCTGGCCCGGCCTCAAGCTCTTGATGGTGTCGACCACCGGCGAGCATTCGGCCTGGTTCGAGCTGGACAAGGATCTGAAGCCGCAGCCGGCCGCCATGCCGGCGCCGGTGCGGAAGGTGGTCGAGCGCATCGCCGAGAACTGCGAGCCTGCGCTCTGCACCGTGCTGTTCATGGCCGGAGCCGGCGGCTCGCTGCGTGCCGGCGTGACCGAGAACCCGGTGCGATTGACGCGCTCGGTACGCGACACCCTTACAAGGGTCACGCTAGGCGGCGTGCCGGCCTATGTCTGGCCGGGCGGCGGCATCACGCTGATGGTCGACGTCGCGAAGATGCCGGAGAAGAGCTTCGGCTACGTGCCGACGCCCGCCTTGGTCGCGCCGATCGAATTCACCCTGCGGGCCTTGGACTACGCCGCCCTTGGCGGCTATGCCTCGCGCGCCGTGACGCTGGAATCCGTGTTGCGCGACAACAAGGTGCGGCTCGAATGATCGCCGCGCGCTTCCCTGACGGCCGCCTGCACCTCCAGCACGGACCGATCGACCTGATCATCGAGGCCTTCGGCGCGCGCGACGAGGTCGAGGCGGCTTATCGCCAGGCGGTCGATCGCTTCGGCGGCATCCTGCCGACCCTGGTGCGGGAGCTGCCGACGCTGCGCCGACCGGTTCGCGATGCTTATCCGCTGCTGCACGGGCCCGTCGCGCGCCGCATGGTCGAGGCGGTGTGGCCGCATCGCGGCGTGTTCATCACCCCGATGGCGGCGGTCGCCGGCGCTGTGGCCGACGAGATGCTGCAGGCGATGCTCGCCGGCCGCACGCTCGACAAGGCCTACGTCAACGACGGCGGTGACATTGCCATCCATCTCGGCCCCGGTCACAGCCTGCGCGCGGGTATCTTCGCCCAGGCGCTCGACGGCGCCGTGACCCTGACGCACGACAGTCCGGTCCGAGGCATCGCCACCTCGGGCCGCGGCGGCCGCTCGTTCTCGCTCGGCATCGCCGACAGCGCTACCGTACTGGCCTGCACCGCCGCGGCGGCAGATGCCGCCGCGACTTTGATCGCGAACGCCGTCGACATCGATCACATCGCCATCGAACGCCGGCCGGCCTGCGAGCTCGACCCCGACAGCGACCTCGGCGACCTGCCGGTGACAGTCGCGGTCGGTGACCTCCCACCAGAAGCGATCGCCGTTGCGCTAGAGCGCGGGATGGAGGAGGCGCGGCGATTACGGCACTTCGGGCTGATCGACAGTGCGGCGATCAGCCTGCGAGGAGAATGGAGGCTGGTGCATGAGCGATCCCTTGAAATCGGCGTTGGCTGTGCTCGACGCCTACATGGCGGGGCTCAATCGCGGCGATGAGGTCGCGGTCAACGCGGCCTGCAACTTCCCGCATGTGCGGATTGCCGGCGGCAAGGTCGTCGTCTGGCAGAAGCGCGGCGACTACCGGCTCGAGGACTTCCGTGCCCGGGCCGGCGACGGATGGGCGCGCAGCCAGTGGGACGAGCGCACGCCGATCCATGTCGGCCCGGACAAGGTCCACCTGAAGGTGAAGTTCAGCCGCTTCCGGGCCGATGGCTCCTCGCTCGGCAGCTTCGAAACGATCTACATCGTGACGCGCCAGGACGGTCACTGGGGCATCCAGGCGCGCTCCTCTTTTGCGTCCTGAAAGGGCGGTGCTACGCTCGATGGCACAGGGGTTCACCGTTTCCGTGAGGGGGATTTCATGCTGACCCGCAAAAGTCTGCTCGCCGCTGTCTCGGCGCTGGTTGCCAGCTCGCTTGCGCTGCCGGCCGTCGCGCAGGACACGATCAAGATCGGCGAGATGAACAGCTACAAGGTCTTCGCGGCCTTCCTCGATCCTTACAAGAAGGGCTGGGAGATGGCGGTCGACGAGGTCAACGCCGCCGGCGGTGTGCTGGGCAAGAAGATCGAGATCGCGAGCCGCGACGACAACGGCAACCCGGCCGATGCGGTGCGGGTCGCCGAGGAGCTGCTGAGCCGCGAGAAGGTCTCCTTCCTGACCGGCACCTTTCCGTCGAACGTCGGCCTGGCCGTCGCCGACTTCGCCAAGCAGCGCAAGACGTTGTTCATCGCCGGCGAGCCGCTGACCGACAAGATCGTCTGGGACAACGGCAATGCCTACACCTTCCGCCTGCGAACCTCGACCTACATGCAGACGGCGATGCTCATTCCCGAGGCCGCCAAGCTCCAGAAGAAGCGCTGGGCGATCGTCTATCCCAACTACGAGTACGGCACTTCCGCAACGGCCGCATTCAAGAAGCTGCTGAAGCAGAAGCAGCCCGACGTCGAGTTCGTCGCCGAGCAGGCCCCGCCGCTCGGCAAGATCGACGCGGGCGCGGTGGCGCAGGCGCTGGCCGACGCCAAGCCCGATGCGATCTTCTCCTCGCTGTTCGGTCCCGACCTTGCCAAGTTCGTGCGCGAGGGCAGCCAGCGCGGCACCTTCAAGGGCGTCGAGGTGTTCAACCTGCTGGGCGGCGAGCCCGAATATCTCGATCCGCTGAAGGACGAGGCGCCCGTCGGCTGGTACGTCACGGGCTATCCCTGGTACGGCATCGACACGCCCGAGCACAAGAAGTTCCTCGCGGCCTACCAGGCCAGGTACAAGGACTATCCGCGGCTGGGCTCGATCGTCGGCTATTCGCTCACCATGGCGGCGGTGGCGGCGATCAAGAAGGCGGGCGCGCTCGACCAGGACAAGCTGCTCGCGGCGATGAGCGGCCTGCAGCTCACCATCCCGTTCGGCCCGATCACCTTCCGCGCGCTCGACCACCAGTCGACCATGGGCGCCTATGTCGGCCGCATCGGTCTGAAGGACGGCAAGGGCATCATGACCGACTGGCACTTCGTCGACGGCAAGGATGCGCTGCCGAGCGACGAAGAGGTCAAGAAGATGCGGCCGGCGAATTGACCCCATCCGGCCCTGCGGGCCACCTTCCCCCGCAGACGGGGGAAGGCAAGAAAGTTCATGGTCATGCCTTCCCCCGTTTGCGGGGGAAGGTGGCGCGTAGCGCCGGAAGGGGGAAGGCCACGCGATGACCTTCGCTTCCTTCGTCATCCAGCTCCTGAACGGGCTGGCCGGCGCCTCGTCGCTGTTCCTGGTGTCGGCCGGGCTGTCGCTGATCTTCGGCGTGACGCGGATCGTCAACTTTGCCCACGGATCGCTCTACATGCTGGGGCTGTACGGCGCCTACAGCCTGATCGAGGCGCTCGGCCGTACGCCGGTCGGCTTCTGGAGCGCGGTGATCCTGGCGGCGCTCGCGGTCGGGCTGGTCGGTGCCGTGATCGAAGTCGTGGTGCTGCGCCGCATCTATCGCTCGCCCGAACTGTTCCAGCTGCTCGCTACGTTCGCGATCGTCCTGGTGATCAAGGACGTGGCGCTTGCCGCCTGGGGCCCGGAAGACCTGGTCGGCCCGCGCGCACCGGGTCTCGCCAACGCTGTCGAGATCCTGGGCCGACGCATCCCGACCTACGACCTGTTGCTGATCGTCGTCGGCCCGGCGGTGCTCGGGTTGACGTGGCTGCTGCTCGCCAAGACGCGCTGGGGCGCGCTCGTGCGGGCCGCGACGCAGGACCGCGAGATGGTGGGTGCGCTGGGCGTCGACCAGGCCAAGCTCTTCACCTCCGTGTTCTTCGTCGGCGCGGCGCTGGCGGGACTCGGAGGAGCGCTGCAGATCCCGCGCGAGCCTGCAAACCTCGATCTCGATCTGTCGGCGATCGCCGACGCCTTCGTGGTCACGGTGGTCGGCGGTCTCGGCAGCCTCACCGGCGCCTTCCTCGCCGCGATCCTGGTCGGCGTCGCCAAGGCGTTCTGCATCGGCTTCGGCTTCTCCAAGCTGACGCTGGTCGTCGAGTTCGTGATCATGGGCGTGGTGCTGGTGCTGCGGCCCTATGGCCTGCTCGGCAAGGCGCCGGCGATGGCCCGAGCGGTCGGCGAGGCGCCACCGCCGCTCAAGCCGCCGCGCCGCTGGCCGGTCGCGGCCTGGCTGGTGGTGTTCGCAGCCGTGCCGTTCGTCGGCGACCGCTACGTCACCGTGCTGCTGACCGACATCGCCTGCTTCGCGCTATTCGCCGTCAGCCTGCATTTCATCATGGGCCCGGCCGGCATGGTGTCGTTCGGCCACGCGGCCTATTTCGGCCTCGGTGCCTATGCCGGTGCGCTGCTGTTCAAGAAGGCTGGGCTGCCGATGGAGCTGGCGCTCGTGCTGGCGCCGTTCGTCGCCGGGCTTTTCGCCGTGGTCTACGGCTGGTTCTGCGTGCGCCTGTCCGGCGTCTATCTCGCGATGCTGACCTTGGCTTTCGCGCAGATCAGCTGGTCGATCGTCTTCCAGTGGGACGAGCTGACCGCCGGCAGCAACGGCCTGGTCGGCGTCTGGCCCTCGATGTGGCTCTCCGGCAAGCCGGCCTACTACTGGATGGCGCTGGTTCTGTGCGGCATCGGCATCGCGATCCTGTGGCGCGCCCTGTTCTCGCCGTTCGGCTACGTGCTGCGCGCCGGCCGCGATTCGCCCTTGCGCGCCGAGGCGATCGGCATTGACCTGCGCGCCTACCAATGGGCGGCGTTCGTGCTCGCCGGGACGATGGCGGGATTGGCCGGTTCGATCTTCGCCTTCTCCAAGGGCAGCATCGCGCCGTCGGCGGTCTCGATCGCGCAGTCGACCGATGGGCTGGTGATGGTGCTGCTGGGCGGCGTCGAGACGCTGACCGGCCCGATCGTGGGCGCCGCGATCTTCACCTGGCTGCGCGACCTGCTGGCGCGCGAGACCGATTTCTGGCGGGCCGCACTCGGCCTGATGATCCTGTTGATCGTCGTCGTCTTCCCCCAGGGCCTGGTCGGTGGTCTCAAGGCGCTCTATGCGCGCTGGCGGCCGGCATGACCGCGGTGCTTCAGGTCGACGGCCTGCACAAGGCCTTCGGCGGCGTGCAGGCGGTCCAGGACGTTGCCTTTGCCGTCGACGCCGGTGAGCTGCTGGCGCTGATCGGACCCAACGGCGCGGGCAAGAGCACCTGCTTCAACATGCTGAACGGCCAACTCAGGCCCGACAGCGGCGTGGTCGAATTCGAGGGCCGCAACATCACCGGCATGAGCCCGCGCGCGATCTGGCGGCTGGGCGTCGGCCGCACCTTCCAGATCACCGCGACCTTCGCGTCGCTCAGCGTCCGCGAGAACGTGCAGATGGCGCTCTACAGCTGGGCCGGCAGGCTGCGCTCGATCACGTCGCGCTTCGGCACTGCGCTGCGGACCGAGGCCGATACCCTGCTCGAGCAGGTCGGCATGCTCGACCAGGCCGAGCGGCCGAGCGGCGTGCTGGCCTATGGCGACCTGAAGCGCGTCGAGCTCGCGATGGCTTTGGCCAACCAGCCGCGGCTGCTGCTGATGGACGAGCCGACCGCCGGCATGGCGCCGCGCGAGCGGGTGGCGCTGATGGAGCTGGCGGCGCGCCTTGCACGGGCGCAGAAGATCGCCGTGCTGTTCACCGAGCACGACATGGACGTGGTGTTCAGCCAGGCCGACCGCATCGTCGTGCTCGACCGCGGCCGCGTCATCGCCGGCGGCCTGCCCGCCGAGGTGCGCGCCAATCCCGACGTGCAGGCGGTGTACCTGGGGAGCGGGCATTGATGCGTTCATTGGACCGCGCCACTCCAGTGGCGCTCGGGAGGATGAGCGCCAGTGGAGTGGCGCGGTCCGATGAGGAGCGTTCATGCTGAGCGTTCGCGACCTCCACGCTTTCTATGGCCGCGCGCACATCCTGCAGGGCGTATCGCTCGAGGCGAAGGCGGGCGAGGTGGTGGCGCTGCTGGGCCGCAACGGCGCCGGCAAGTCGACGGCGATGAAGGCGATCATGGGCCTGGTGCCGCCCATGCGCGGCGAGGTGAGCTTCGCCGGCGCGCGCATCGACCGCATGCCGCCGTACCGCATCGCCCGCCTCGGCCTGGGCTACGTGCCGGAGGAAAGGCGCATCTTCACCGAGCTGTCGGTGATGGAGAATCTCGAGGTCGGCCGCCAGCCCGCGCGGGACGGGGCGCCGAGCTGGAACGCCGACAAGCTGTTCGCCCTGTTCCCCAATCTCGGCCGCATGCGCGAGCGGCCGGGCGGACGCATGTCGGGCGGCGAGCAGCAGATGCTGACCATCGCGCGCACCTTGATGGGCAATCCCAGATGCGTGCTGCTCGACGAGCCGTCGGAAGGGCTGGCGCCGATCATCGTGCAGGAGATGGCTCACTCGATCCGCGCGCTCAAGCGCGAGGGCCTGTCGGTGCTGCTGTGCGAACAGAATCTGCGCTTCTGCGAGGCGATCGCCGACCGCGCCTATATCATCGAGAAAGGCCAGATCCGCTTCGGCGGCACGATGGCCGATCTCGCCGCCAATTCCGCGCTTCGTGAACAGTATCTTTCGGTCTGATCCCATGGCTTCGAACAACACCCTCACGGTCGGCATCGATGTCGGCGGCACCTTCACCGACCTGCTGGCGATCGATTCGGCGTCCGGCGAGGTCAAGCTCGCCAAGGTGCCGACGACCGTCGACAACCAGGCGATCGGCTTCATGGCCTCGCTCGACGCGGCGGGCGCCGAGCCGAAGACCTTGCAGGCCGTTGTGCACGGCACGACCACGACGACCAATGCGCTGCTGGAGCGAAAGATTGCCAGGGTCGGCCTGATCACGACCAAGGGGTTCCGAGACGTGCTCGAGCTCGGCCGCCGCACGCGGCCGCAGCCTTACGGTCTGCGCGGCACCTTCCATCCGCTGATCGACCGCGAGCTGCGGCTGGAAGTCTCCGAGCGCATGGACGCGGACGGCAACGTCCTGACTCCGCTCGATGAGGCGGCGGTCGCCGACGCGGCGAAGGTGCTGCTCGCCGCCGGCTGCGAGGCGGTCGTCATCCATTTCCTGCACAGCTACATCAACCCGGCGCACGAAAGGCGCGCGGCCGAGATCGTGCGCGGCCTGTGGCCCAATCCCTACGTGACGCCAGGCCACGCCATCCTGTCGGAGTACCGCGAGTTCGAGCGCGGCGTGACGGCGGCGGTCAATGCCTCGGTGCAGCCGGTTCTGGCGCGCTACCTCGAGCGCCTGCGCAAGGAGCTCAAAGCCAAGGGATTCGACAAAGACATCCTGGTGATGCAGGGCAATGGCGGCACGATTTCCTCGCAGCTGATCGCGCAGGCTGCGGTGAACACCGTGATGTCGGGCCCGGCCTCGGGCGTGATGGCGGCGGCCTATACCGGCCGCGTCTCCGGCCAGCCCAATCTGATCACCTACGACATGGGCGGCACCTCGACCGATGTCGGCCTGATCGAGGACGCGATCCCGACGGTCTCGGGCGAGCTGGAGCTCGAATACGCGATGCCGATCCACGTGCCGATGGTGGACGTGCACACGATCGGCGCGGGCGGCGGCTCGATCGCCTCGGTCGATGCCGCCGGCATGCTGCGGGTCGGCCCGGAAAGCGCCGGCGCGCGACCGGGCCCGATCTGCTACGGCCGCGGCGGCAGCGAGCCCACCATCACCGACGCCAACCTGATCCTGGGCCGGCTCAATCCCGGGCGGCTGCTGGGCGTCGACCATCCGGTGACGCTCGATCATGTGCGCGCCGCCATCGCGGCCAAGGTCGGCAAGCGCCTCGGCCTCGACGCCGACGCGGCAGCCGCCGCGATCCTGCGCATCGCGAACGACCGCATGGCTGGCGCCATGCGCCTGGTTTCGCTGTCGAAGGGTCACGACCCGCGCGACTTCGCGCTGTTCGCCTTCGGCGGCGCCGGGCCCTTGCACGCGACCGCGCTCGCCCGCGAGCTCGGCATCCCGACCGTGCTGGTGCCGGCGCGGCCGGGCATCACCAACGCGCTGGGCTGCGTCGTCGCCGATCTGCGGCACGACTATGTGCGCACGGTCAACAAGCCCCTGTCGGCCGTGAGCGACGACGACATCGCCGGCATCTACGCCCAGCAGAAAGAGCAGGGCGAGGCCACCATCCGCAACGAGGGCGTGCCCATCCGGGAGCTGCGCGCCGTCTACAGCGCCGACATGCAGTTCCAGGGCCAGAGCCACATCCTGTCGGTCGCGGTGGAGCGACCCGACATTGGCGTCGCCGGCCTGCACAAGGCCTTCGCCGCCGCCTATTGGCGCCGCTTCGGCATCGAGCTCAGCGAGATCCCGCCGGTGCTCGTCAACCTGCATACCGCCGTGATCGGCGCCCGGCCGGAGATCTCGCTCGCCGCGCTCGCCGCCACCGAACGCGCGCCGACGCTGAGGGCGGCACAATCCGGCGAGCGCCGCGTGTGGTTCGCCGACGGCTGGCATCAGACGCCGATCTACGTCCGCGACCGGCTGCCGAAGGACGCGGTGTTCCAGGGCCCGGCGATCCTCGAGCAGCTCGACTGCACGACGGTCATCGAGCCGGGCGACACGGTCCGCCAGGACGCGCTCGGCAACCTGCTGATCGCGGTCGGATGAGCCATCGCGCCCTCTCGCAGGAGGAGTTGGTGGCATTGGCCGACGGCGACCGCGCGTTCGAGGGCGTGCTGTTCTCGTCGGTCCTGGACTTGAACGCGATCGGCTTGTCGGAAGCCACGTTTACCGGATTGCCGGTTCGAGCCCATGCGCCTTGCCGGCAGTAAGTTTGCCAAGGCGCGATTCACAGGTTGCTCCTGGTTCGATGCCGACAAGAAGAAGGGCAGCACCTTCGCCTTCTCTGCGATCTGCACACGGTCGAGATCGCCAAGTGCAACATGCGTCGCCGTCGATTCGATCTTTCGCGGCGCCCGGTTCAACCAATCGACCTTTTCGAAAGCGATCTCGCGGCGATCGACGCCCACGAGGCGTGCTTCGGTGGAGGTCAGGCCGCCACCACCAGTGTCGACGCAAGCTGGCGCACCGACTTCACCATCGCCATGGCGACCAGTTTGCCGGTCTTGCGGTTCTCCTCGCTGACCGCGACGTCTTCGCGGAAGGTAAAGCAGCCGAAAGCGCCGGTCGCCTCGAGCTCGACCACGTGGGTGGTGAGGCCGGGATCGGCCACGATCACCACGCGGGTCAAATCGAGGCCGAGGCCGGCGATTGCCGCGGCGGCGGAGATGTTGACATTCTGCGGATAGAGCCGCGCGCCTTCACGTACCGGCCCGTCGAACAGCACAAGCGGGGCGGTGAGTGAATTGAGGTCGCAGCGCTCTTCGGCTATGGTGCCTTTTCCAGGCCGATGGGTCCTTGCGCACCGTAACGGTGACTCTGTCGAGCCCGCCGACGGCGGTGCCGCTCAATATGTCGAGCGCGCCGATGCCGGCCGAGGGCAGGATCAGCCGCCGGCCGTTCGCCTTGGCCGCCGCGAGCAGGCGGTCGAACAGGGCATCGTCGGTGAAGGCGCCTACGGAGGTGACGAGGAGGTCGGCGCCCTGGTCGAGAACGCGCTGCCCATGTGTGCGCACCGCGTCGTGGCCGGCGCACTCGGCGACGGCATCGAATTTGTGCGCGAAGAAGCGATCGGGATCGTGGGTCAGTCGGCCGTCATTGCGCGGCCGCTTCACCAGCACCGAGACCAGCTCGATGTTCTCCAACCCGGCCGCCTCGATATGCTTGCCGATGGCGCCGTAGCCTATCAGACCGAGCTTCACGAAAGGCGCTGCTCGACCCAGCGTGCCCAGGCGATCAGCTTGTCGTCGCCACGATGTGGCCCCACGAGCTGAACCGACAGCGGCAGGCCGAACGGCCCGGTGTTGAAAGGGAGGGCGACGCACGGCGGACCGAGAAAGGTCCAGAAGCGGTTGAAGATCGGATCGCCGGTATGGCCGAGCCCGGCCGGCGCCTCGCCGCGCGCCGCCGGCACCAGCAGGAGGTCGAACGTGTCCCACACGCGCGCGAGGTCGGCCTGCGCGCGGGCTCGGCGCTTCCTGGCGTCAGCCATCTGCGGGCGGGTCACCGCGTCGCCCGTTTCCAGGGCGGCCGTCAGGCCGGGCGAGATCAGGTGCGGGAAGCGCTTGCGCTCGGCGGCGTAGTAGATCGTCGCTTCCTTGGTCATGACGCGATTGTGCGCCTCGATCAGCCGGTCCCAGCTCTCCGGCATCTCCCATTCGCGCAACTTGGCGCCGGCCGCGCGTAAGGTCTTGGCAGCCGCCTCGATGTTCTTCCGATTGTAGGGATCGGCCATCTCCCACCAGCGGGTGCGGCAGAAGCCGATGCGCGGCGCCTCCCCCCGGGCCGGCGGATCGGCCGGTGCGTGGCCGTACGCGGCACGAACCAGCGCGAGGTCGTTGGCCTCCCGGGCGAAGAAGCCCAACGTGTCGAGGCTCCTGGCATAGGTCTTCACGCCGGTGAGGTCGGCCCAGCCGTAGGTGCCCTTGTAAGCCACCACGCCGTTGAATGCGCCCGGCCGGATCACCGAACCCGAGGTCTGGGTGCCGTAGCCGATCGGCACCATGAAGTCGGCGACCGCCGCGGCCGAGCCCGATGAGGAGCCGGCTGGCGTGTGGCGCAGATTGTGCGGATTGTGCGTCTTGCCGGCATGGCCGCCGGCGAACTCTGTGGTCACCGACTTGCCCAGCATGATCGCGCCCGCCTGCATGAGTTGCGTGACGCAGGTGGCGTCGCGGCCGGCCATCCGGTCGCGATAGATCGGCGAGCCGCAGGTCGTCGGCAGGACCTTGGTGTCGATGATGTCCTTCACCGCCAGCGGGATGCCGTGCAGCGGCCCGACCGGCTTCGCCCGCTTGTCGAGTTGGTCGGCCCGCTTGCGGGCGCCCTCGGCGTCGATCGCCTCCCAGGCATGGACCTCGCCCTCGCGCGCCTCGATGCGGTCGAGACACGCCTCGACCAGATCGCGCGCTTTGAGCCGCTTGTCGGCCATCTGCTTGACCGCGTCACTGGCCGACAATCTGCTGGGTGCTCTCGCCACGTTCTCACTCCCCGCGCTCGATCGCACCATGATGACGCTCTGAGCTTGAAGAGGGAAGGGCGACGGCATCGGTCGCGTCGAGGCGCGTGCCCGGTCGAACCGGACACGCGCCGCTCGAAGTTGCAACGGAGCGAGGCTCTCTACCCGGCCTTCACCTCGATCTTGCGGGTCGACCGCTGGAGGTCGGCCGGCTTCGGAATGCGCACGCTCAGCACGCCGTTGCTGAACTTGGCATCGACCTGGCCGTCCTTTACGTCGAAGGGCAGGTCGATCACGCGCTCGAACGACCCGTAATGGCGTTCCATGCGCCAGCTGTCGCCGTTCTTGTGCTCGTGCTCCGACTTCTTCTCGCCCTTGATGGTCAGCATATCACCCGCGAGATTGACCTCGATGTCCTTCTCGCTGACGCCCGGCAACTCGGCCGTAACGACGAGCTCCTTCTCGTCCTCGTGGACGTCGACCGCCGGCATCATCCCGGAGCGGCCCGAGCCGCTCCAGCCGGCGCCGTCGAAGAAGTCGTCGAACATCCGATTGACCTCTCGCCGGAAGTTGACGAACGGATCGAAGAAATCGCCCCGCATCGCGGGCGCCGTGACACTGTTGTTCCGCCACGGCACGAGAGACTTCAAGTCAACCATAGCATGTCTCCATTCGCTGGCTGGATGTGAAGCACCGGCTGCGTCAAGCGACGCGCCGGCGGATCGGTGACGACGTAGCGGAGTCCGTGGCTCTCGGCATAGCTCACGGCCGCATCCAAGCTGGGGAAGGACAGGTCCAGCTGGGTGTACGGATGCGACCCATGGTCGAACTCGAGGCGCCAACGCGCCGGCTTGCGGGCCGATTGCAGAGGCGACGGCGAAGGCCGATAGATCCGGCACGGCGGAGCGCCGAAGCGATAGCTGCGGTTCAGTGTCGGATCGCCACGGCCGGAATTGGCCAGCTGCCGCCCTTCATTGTCTGCGACCGGCCCAGCATCCCGCCCGCCCAGTCGCCGCGATCGGAATGATGCGGTCTTACCGATGTCGAGTGTCGCCATAGCCATCCTCCTTTCGAAGCGACAACCACGGAAATCACTACAGGCACCCGCATGGGCTGCCCGAACGACTAATTAAGCCGGCAGGCTTGGATTTCAAGAACGGTGCGCCGTGTCCCGACACGGCGCGGCGCGCGGGACTTGAACTTGCAAGAGCCGCCCCTAACTCGATGAGGCGCGGGCCTTTGGCCGCGCATTTTCGTTGTCGAAACTTCGCTCATTCGAGGAGGTCTTTGCTGATGAAAATCGCCCAGATCGCACCGCTCGCCGAAAGCGTGCCGCCCAAGCTCTACGGGGGAACCGAGCGGGTCGTCTCATACCTTACCGAGGAGCTGGTGCGTCAGGGACACGACGTCACCTTGTTCGCCAGCGGTGATTCCAGAACATCCGCCAAGCTGATCCGCTGCAGCGACATCGCTTTGCGGCTCAATCCCGTCGTCAAGGATCCGCTGCCCTATCATCTCGTGATGCTGGAGGAGGTGCGACGCCGGGCCGACGAATTCGACGTGCTGCACTTCCATATCGACATGCTGCACTTCCCGCTGGTGCAGGACTTTGCGGATCGCACGGTCACGACTCTGCACGGCCGCCTCGACCTCCCCGATCTCAGACCGCTCTTCTCCGCCTTCCCGGACATGCCGGTGGTGTCGATCTCGCGCGACCAGCGCCGGCCGCTGCCGCGGCGGGTCAACTGGGTGGGCAACGTCTATCACGGGCTGCCCCGGGGCCTGCTTCCGTTCAACCGCGACCCTGCGGGCGGCTATCTCGCCTTCCTCGGCCGCATCGCGCCGGAGAAGCGTCCCGATCGAGCCATCCAGATCGCCGCGCGCGCCGGCCTGCCGCTCAAGATCGCAGCCAAGATCGATCGCGTCGACCGGGCCTATTGGGACGATGTCGTGGCGCCTCTGGTGGCCAAGCATCCGAACGTCGAGTTCGTCGGCGAGATCGACGAGCGTCGGAAGGCGGAGTTCCTGGGCAACGCCCGCGCGTTGTTGTTCCCGATCGACTGGCCGGAGCCGTTCGGCCTGGTCTCGATCGAGGCCATGGCGTGCGGCACCCCGGTGATTGCATTCCGCGCCGGTTCGGTGCCCGAAGTCGTGGACGACGGCATCACAGGCTTCGTGGTCCGCAACGTCGACGAGGCGGTGGCCGCGGTGAAGCGCCTGCCCGAGCTGGATCGCCGCAAGGTACGCGCGGTGTTCGAAAGCCGCTTCACGGTCGAGCGCATGGTGCGCGATTATCTCGCGATCTATCGGGGCCTCCCGGGCGTCGGCGCGGGCACCGTGCAGCGTCCGCATCTCGCCGAAGCCGCCTTGCAGGTTGCCGCTTGATGTCTTGACGGACCGACGGTGGGATCGGCTATCGCCCTGATCCCACCGTTCGAGCGCGACCCGATCGGGCGCGACAGGATCGGGCAGGATTGCTGACTTGTTTACTGAACCGTCCCGGTCTCCGGCTCCATCGAACGGCGGCCCCATGCCAAGGCGTCTGCCTCGGCCTCGAGTTCTTTCGCGAACGCCAGCATGCGGTCGCGGATGACGTCGTCGGTCACGCTCCAGGCCAGTCTGCGCGCCCGACGGGCTGCTTCCCGCTTCGCTCGAATCTCGGCGAACCTGTCCACCTCTCGCTCTCCGGGAACCCTCCAACGCGGTTCGCGGAAATGGAGTTCCCGAAAAAGCGTGAAGAGCAATCCGCGGCCTCTTGACGCCCGCGGACGCGCTCCTAAATCGATCGCCAGATTCGCCGGTCGCCCTTCGGGGGGCCGGGTCGCAACCATCGCTCCAAGGAGGATGCATCATGCGTACGGATTTTGACTTCTCTCCCTATTATCGCGCCACCATCGGCTTCGATCGGGTCTTCGATCTGCTCGATTCGGTGGCCAGCCAGACCGGCCCGTCCGGTTATCCGCCCTACGACATCGAGAAGACGGGCGAGGACACCTATCGCATCGTCATGGCCGTGGCGGGCTTTTCCGAGGCCGAGCTGAACATCACTCAGAAGGAAAACGAGCTGCTGATCAGCGGCCATGCGCATCCGTCGGCGCAGGAGAAGGAATATCTCTACCGCGGCATCGCCAGCCGCGACTTCGAGCGGCGCTTCCAGCTCGCCGACTATGTCAAGGTCACGGGTGCCCGTCTCGTCGACGGCATGCTGAGCATCGACCTCAAGCGCGAGCTGCCCGAGGAGAAGAAGGCGCGTGCCATCCGCATCGAGGCCGACTCCGGCCAGCGGGCCATCACCCAGCAGCAGTAAGGTCGACCGCAAGGAGGCGCCACCGGCGCCTCCTTCGCAGCCGGAAGTTCAGTACAGCAAGGAGGTTCAGCCATGCCCACCGGGTCAGCTGCTTCCCTGCCCCTGCCGCAGGAGCCGCTTTCCCCATCGTCCTTCGCGCGACGTGCACGGTTCACCGTGCTGCCGCACCAGCAGTCGGGGCCGCTCCCGCTGCCTCGGATGCTGCCGATACAGAAAGCCGCGAATGATCCGCCCCGCGCCCGTGTCCTGATCGCCTGGGATGACGTCCCAGCGGCCTTGCGGCTGCAGCGTTTGTTGCGCGAGCTGGACTACGCGGTGGTCGGTCCCACTGCCTCCCGCCAGGAAGCCGAGCAGCTCATCGCAAGATCCACGATCCGCTGCCCCATCGACTGTGCGTTGCTCCAGATCGGGATGCCGGGAGCCACATCGATTGCGGATGGGCTAGCCGCCGAATCGGTGCCGTTCGTGTGGCTGGTGCCGGATTGCGATGCGGTCCTGCCGCCCGAGCATGCTCACGCCCCGGTCCTCGATCGGCCTTTCGACCGCGCGGCGCTGATCGCGGCCATCGACGAGGCCGAGCGGCAGCAGGCCAGCCGGCGCTTGTATCGAACGCCGCCTCCGCAAACCGCCTGGCCGCGCGTCTTCCCGCAACTCTGAGGCGCGTCGCCGTGTGGTCCTCGACCCTTGTGCCGCTGGTCGCCGTGTTGGTGTGCGGAGCGTTGGCGTGGCATCAGGCGACGCACATCGACCGGCAGACCGGGCACGAGAGCTGCCCACCGCAATCCGAGCCGAGCCGCGCCTTGGGACTGGCTCTCGGGGCGCTGGTCGCGGCGATGGCCGCCGCGATGGCGCTTCAGCTGATGTTCCTGCCGCGCCTCGTGCAGTGAGGCGGTCCGCTTGCGGCCGCCCGCTGCCGATCCACTGTTCGCCCTCTTGCTCGTTGCAGGCATTATGGCCGCCTGACTCGGCGAAAGGCAGGCTGTGGCCCAAGCGATTGATTTCTGGTTTTCGACCGGCAGCACCTACACCTATCTCACGGTGTCGCGCCTGCCCAAACTGGCCGAGGCCGAGGGCGTGCGCTTCAACTGGCGGCCGTTCAGCGTGCGCGCCATCATGCGCGAGCAGAACAACATCCCCTTCGCCGGCAAGCCGGTGAAGACCGCGTACATGTGGCGTGACATCGAGCGGCGGGCGCAGATGTACGGCCTCGCGGCCCGGGTGCCGGTTCCCTATCCGCTGAAGGAATTCGACCTGACGCACCGGCTCGCCATCCTCGGCTTGGCCGAGGGCTGGGGGATCGGGTACCTGCAGTCAAGCTATCGCCGCTGGTTCGCCGACGGGCTGGAGCCCGGGCTCGAGCCGAACCTGTCGCAAAGCCTGGCCGAGGTCGGGCAGCAGACCGCGCGCTGTCTCGAACGTGCCGCCGGTGATGACATCACCCAGCTCTACGACACTGCGACTGCAGAGGCGAAGGCTCTCGGGATTTTCGGTTCGCCCACATTTGCGGTACATGGCGAGCTGTTCTGGGGTGACGACCGGCTGGACGACGCCCTCAAATGGTTTCGCAACGGGAGGCTCTGATGAACCCGCCCTTCGCCGTCCGCAAGATCGGGCATGCCGTGATCTTCGTCTCGGACATCGAGCGCTCGAAGAAGTTCTACACCGAGGTGCTGGGCTTCCAGGTCTCCGACGTCTACGACGCCTCGATGATGCCGGGCGGGATGGTGTTCCTGCGCTGCAACGGCGATCACCACTGTCTGGCGCTGGTCGGCGACCAAGGTACGGGCAAGGGGGGCGACGCCGCCAACGGCAAGAGCCTGCACCACATCGCCTTCGAGCTGGCCACAATCGACGAGGTGATTCGGGCCCGCGACCATCTCGTCGCGCACGGCACCAAGATCACCTTCAACGGCCGCCGCCGCGCCGGGTGCCAGGTCGCGGTCGAGTTCCTCGATCCCGACGGCCATCACCTCGAGCTCTATTGGGGCCTCGACCAGGTCGGCTCCGACGGCCGCGCGCGGCCGTGGGACGAATGGCGCCAGCAGACCAGCCTCGAAGCGGCCGTGCGCATCGCGCCCAAGGGGCAGGACACGACGATCCACGACGCGGCCCTCCGCGCCCGCCTCGAGGCGGCATCTGACCGGCCGTAAATCTTCTGCTGGGGCGTGCCCCAGCAGAAACGGCCGTAAAAGCCTGTGGATAAGGGCTCGTTTCCGAGTCTCATCGCGGGCAATGGACCGCGATTCCCAGTGCGCATTGCTCGTCAATCGTCGAAGCCATTGCCCTTAATAGGTGTTCGGAGCGCGCTCATGCATTGTCGCGCGCATGATCTTCGTCATCGGACCGCGCCACTCCCGTGGCGCAATCAGAGTCATGAGCGCCACTGGAGTGGCGCGGTCCGATGAGGGGTGTTTTTCAGTTGGGACAGAATGGGTGGATTCGTGGACTCCTGGCCTAAAACCCTTCTGCCATCGGCATCCAACCGGTCCACATCCGAGTGGACTCTTGTGGACTCCCGCCAGCGCTAGCCTATTCGACGGCGGACTTCGCCGGGGCCTTGCCCTTGCCGAGGCCCTTGATCTTCTCGCGGGCCCACTGGAAGGACACGTAGAGGCCCGGGATCACGAAGATGCCGAGGAACGAGGCGGCCAGCATGCCGCCAAACACGGCCGTGCCGACGGCGCGCTGGGTGGCGGCACCGGCGCCGGTGGCGATCACCAGCGGCACCAGGCCGAGGATGAAGGCGAACGACGTCATCATCACCGCCCGGAACCGCAGATGCGCGGCGTTGGTCGCGGCCTTGACGATGTCCTCGCCATGGGCGCGCTGCTCCATCGCGAACTCGATGATCAGGATGGCGTTCTTGGCCGCGAGCGCGATCAGCACGACGATGCCGATCTGGGCGAAGATGTTGTTGTCCAGGCCGCTGATGAGGAGCGCCAGGACGGCGCCGAACAGGCCGGCCGTCACCGACAGCAGCGCCGCGACCGGGATGGCCGAGCTCTCGTAGAGGCCGACAAGGAACAGATAGGCGAACACCAGCGCCAAGCCGAGGATGAAGCCGGTCTGACCGGACGCGGCCTTCTCCTGGAAGGCGGTGCCGGTCCAGGCGTAGGTGTAGCCGGTCGGCAGGGTCTGCTTGGCCAGCCGCTCCATGGCGGCGATCGCCTGGCCGGTCGAGAAGCCCGGCGCCGGCGCGCCCTGCATCGTCACCGAGCGCAGGTTGTTGTAGCGGATCACCGAGCCGGGCGCGGTGATGAGCTGCACGTCGGCCACGGCCTGCAGCGGCACGAGATCGCCGGAGGAGGTCCGCAGGCGCACGCGGAACACGTCGTCGACCTTCTTGCGCTCGTCGGCATCGGCCTGGATCTTCACCTGCCAGGTGCGGCCGAACAGGTTGAAGTCGTTGGCGTAGTTGCCGCCCATCGCGGTCTGCAGCGCCGAAAAAATGTCGGAGATCTGGATGCCGAGCGTCTGCGCCCGCTCGCGGTCGAGCTTGAGGTAGATCTGCGGCGTCGCAGCACCGTAGGTGGTGAAGACGCCGGTCAGCTCGGGGACGTTCTGCGCCGCCACCATCAGGGCGCGCGCGACCTGCGCCAGCTCCGACGGTGGGGCGCCGGTCAGGCTCTGGATCTGGAACTCGAAGCCCGACGAATTGCCGAGACCCATGATCGGGGGCAGGTTGAAGGCGAAGACGTTGGCCGACGGAATCTGCCGGAACGCCTTGTTGAGCTCGCCGAGGGCTGCGAACACCGAGAGGCTGCGGTCGCGGCGCTCGGCGAACGGCTTCAGCGCCACCACGACCAGCGCGCGGTTGGACTGGGCGAGGCCGTCGATCAGGCTGTAACCGCTCACCGTGAACAGGCTCTGCAGCCACGGCCGCCCGAGGATCAGGCCCTCGACCTGGGTCAGCGACGCGAGCGTGCGGCTGGTCGAGGCGGCCTCGGGCAGCTGCAGCTCGGCCATGAACGCGCCCTGGTCCTCCTCGGGCAGGAAGCCCGACGGCACCAGCGAGCCCACGCCGACGGTGCCCCCGATGAAGGCTGCCACCAGGATGAGGGCGATGAAGGCACGGCGGGTGATCGGCGTGACCAGCCTGACATAGCCGTCCCGGGTCTTGTCGATGCCGCCCTGCAGCCAGGCCATGAGGCCGGTCGGCTTCTTCTTGTGGCGCAGGATCAGCGAGCACAGCGCGGGCGTGAGCGACAGGGCGTTGATCGCCGAGATCACCATCGACACCGACACCGCGACCGCGAACTGCTTGTAGAGCTGGCCGGTGATGCCCGGAATGAAGGCGGTCGGCACGAACACCGACAGCAGCACCAGCGTGATGGCGATGATCGGTCCGGTGACCTGGCCCATCGCCTTCTCCGTCGCCTCAGCCGGCGTGAGCTCGGGCTCGTGCTCGAGGATGTGCTCGACCGCCTCGACGACGACGATGGCGTCGTCGACCACGATGCCGATCGCCAGCACCAGAGCCAGCAGGGAGATGGTGTTGGCGGAGAAGCCCAGAGCCAGCATGACCGCGAAGGTGCCGATCAGCGCGACCGGCACGGCGATGATGGGAATGAGCGTGGCGCGGAAGTTGCCGAGGAAGACGAAGACCACGATGGCGACCAGCACGAACGCCTCGATCAGCGTGTGCTTGACGCTTTCGATGGTCGCCTGGACGAACACCGTGGTGTCGTAGAGGATGTCGTAGGAGACGTCGTCCGGCAGGCGCGGCTCCAGCTCCTTCATCAGCTTGCGCACGCCCTGGGCGGTGGCGAGGGCGTTGGCGCCCGGCAGCTGGTAGATCTGGATGCCGGCCGACGGCTTTCCGTTGTAGCGCGCCGCCTGGTCGCTGGTCTTGGCGCCGAGTTCGACCCGGCCGATGTCCTTGATACGCACCAGACTGCCGTCGGGCAGGGCGCGCACGACGATGTTCTCGAACTCCTTGACGTCGGTCAGGCGGCCCTGGGTGCTGATGTTGAGCTGGAAGTCGACCGGGCCCATCAGCGGCGCCGCGCCGACCAGCCCGACCGCGGCCTGGACGTTCTGCGACTGTACGGCCTTCACCACGTCGTTGGCCGTGATGTCGAGGCTCGACATGCGGTCGAGCTTCAGCCAGACGCGCATCGAGTAGTCGAGCGCGCCGAACAGCGAGGCATCGCCCACGCCCGCCACGCGCTTGATGTCGTCCAGCACGTTGATGGTGACGAAGTTCGACAGGAACAGCGCGTCGCGCGTGCCCTTGGGCGAGAAGAAGGCAATGCACTGCAGCAGCGCCGACGACTGCTTCTTGGTGGTCACGCCCTGGCGCTGCACCTCCGGTGGCAGGGTCGCCAACGCCTGGTTGACGCGGTTGGTGACGTTGACGGTGTTGAGGTCGGGGTCCGAGCCGACCTCGAAGCTGACGGTCAGGCTGTAGCTGCCGTCGCCGCCGGAGATCGACTTCATGTAGATCATCCGCTCGACGCCGTTGACCTGTGCCTCGATCACCTGCGCCACGCTCTCCTCGACCGCCTGTGCCGAGGCGCCGGGATAGAAGGTCGTGACCTTGACCTGCGGCGGCACGATGTCGGGGAACTGCGCCACCGGCAGGGCGCCCAGTGCGATCAGACCCGCGATGGTGATGACCGCGGAGATGACGAAGGCGAGCCGCGGCCGGCGGATGAAGACCGAGGAAATGGTCATGACGGCCTACCGGTTCGGCATGGAAGGCGGGGCCGGCGCGTCGGTCGGCGCCACGGTCATGCCCGCGCGCACCCGCTGCTGGCCCTGGACGATGACCTTGTCACCGGCCTTGAGGCCGTCCTCGACGGCCAGCAGGCCGTCGCGCGAGGTGCCGACCTTGATCCGCCGCTGCTCGGCCACGTTCTTGTCGTTGACCACGAAGACGTAGGCGCCGCCCTGGTCGAGCGCGACCGCGGCCTCGGAGATTGCCACCACCATCGGCGGCTTCTCGGCTTCGAGCACGACGCGCACCGTCTGGCCGTCGGTCAGCAGGTTATCCTTGTTGTCGAATACCGCGCGCACGGTCTGGCCGTCGGTCTTGGGGTCGACCACGACGTCGAGGAAATCGAGCTTGCCCTTTTCAGGGAAGATGCTGTCGTCGGCCAGCCGCAGCTGCACCACCAGCCCTTCGGCGCCGCCGCCCTGCCGGCGCGCTTCCAGGAGCTCGCGCTGCGTCACCGAGAACAGCACGCGCATCGGGCTCTCCGTCACCACGGTGGCGAGTACGCCCGAATCGGGGCTGACGAGGTTGCCGGGGGAGACCGCGGCCTTGCCGACGCGGCCGGTGATGGGCGAGCGGATCTCGGTGTAGGAGAGGTTGATCTCGGCGTCGCGCAGCGCCGCCTCGGCCTCCTCGAGCGCCGCCCGGGCCTGCAGCTGCTCGCTCTGGCGCTGGTCGAAGACCGCCTGCGTGCCGGTGTTGGTGCGCAGCAGCTCGCCGGCGCGCTTGAACTGGACGTCGGCGTTGGCGAGCGCGGCCTTCGCGGCGTCGCGCTGCGCCGTCCTCTGGTCGACCGCGGCCTGGTAGGTGTCGGGCTCGATGGCGAAGAGGACCTGGCCCTCCTTGACCGCGTCGCCGTCGTTGAACTTGCGCGGGCCGAGGAACCCCTTCACCCGCGCGCGCAGGTCGACCTTGTCGACGGCGGCCGCCCGGCCGATGAATTCCGAACGCGCGGCCAAGGGCTTGAGCTGGGCGGCCTGCACCAGCACGGCGGGCGGCGGACCCTCCTGCTGCGCCCGTGCCACCCCGGAAGGCGCGGCGCCGACATGCGCTGCGCACACCAGCGCGGTGACCGCCAAAAGCCGTGTGATGCCCATCTCAGTCCCCCGGCTTCCGCCTGGGAACCAGAGTGCCCAATCACCGGGAGACCGTCACTGACTAAGATCAACCTTTCACAGGCTGGGAAAGACCCGCGGCCATGGCATCGGCGGCGGCGAAATCGCCCAAGGTGGCATCTCCTCCGAGGCCTGCCGGTCATCGTTCTGCTGACGGCCCGGCGGTGGCACTGGGTTGTCCCCGACGGGTCGGGACGGCAGATGGTTCTCCTGGTTCCTTTCCATGACCACGTCCTCTTCGAGCAACATGGATTTTCGCCGGACATAGGTGCGGCTTGGCGGGCGTCAAGAGGGTATGACTGCCGGCATGTCGCTTACCCTCTACTTCCATCCGCTCTCGTCCTACTGCCAGAAGGTCCTGATCGCGCTCTACGAGGCTGGGACCTCGTTCGCTCCGGTGGTCGTGAACTTCGGCGATCCCGAATCGGCGGCGGCGTTCCGCAAGCTCTGGCCGGTCGGGAAGATGCCGGTGCTGCGCGATGCCGATCGCGATCAGACCGTGCCGGAGTCGAGCATCATCATCGAGTATCTCGGCCTGCACTATCCGCGCGGTACCGCGCTGATCCCGGCCGATCGGGAACTGGCGCTGCGCGTTCGGCTGGCCGACCGCTTCTACGACCTCTATGTCCACGATCCGATGCAGCGCATCGTCGGCGACCGGCTGCGGCCGCAGGACAAGACGGACCCGGTCGGCGTCGCCGCGGCCGAGGCGATGCTGGCCAATTCCTACGACATGATCGATGCCGAGATGGCAGGCCGGACCTGGGCCACGGGCGATGCCTTCACCCTGGCCGATTGCGCGGCGGCGCCGCCGCTCTTTTTCGCCAACAAGCTGGTGCCGTTCGGGGAGCGACGCAATCTGACGGCCTACTTCCGGCGCCTGAGCCGCCGGCCGTCGGTCGCCCGTGCCTTCAACGAAGCCGAGCCGTTCCTGAAGTTCTTCCCGGGCTGACCTCTTCGTCTTTCGGACCGCGATCCTCCCGCCCGCTCATGGGGCTGAGCGAGCCGGAGGATTGCGATCCGGAAGAGCACTATTCAGTGTGCCATCAACAGCGGCACCCGGCAGGACGAGATCACCTTGCCGGTGGCGCCGCCCAGGCCGAGGAAGCTCAGCACCTGGCCGCGGCCGTAGGCGCCCATCACCAGCAGGTCGGCGCCCTTGTCGTGGGTGTAGCCCAGCAGGGCGCGACCGCGGGCGCGGCCCGACACGGCGCCGGGATCGATGGCGTCGATCGTGGGATTGATGCCGGCGCGGCCCAGGTTGCGCGCGAGGTAGGAGGCGCCGACGTCGTCCGGCTTGCTGCCAACGACGAGCAGCGTGACCTTTTCGGCCTTCTCCAGGAAGGGCATGGCGTATTCCAGCGCGCGGGCCGCCTGGAAGCTGCCGTTCCAGGCGACCACGACCGAATTGAAGTTGCCGCTGCCGGGATTGGGCGGGGCGATCATGACGGCGCGGGCGCACTCGTAAAGAGCGGCCTCGACGGTCGCCGGGGCCACGTTCTCCGGGTCGGCGCCGGGGCGGCCGAGCACCACCAGGTCCGAGCAGCGGCCCATTGCCACCATGGCGTCGAGAGTTGCGGTCTTGGCGGCGGTATAGGTGGCGCCCTTGATCAGGGCCAGCGTCTCCTTGTAGGCGTTCTCGCTTTCCTTGCTGCGGGCCTCGAGCCGCTCGTCGTCGAGATTCATGATCAGCGGCATCGCCTCGCCGCTCATCGCCAGGCCGCCCACCATGCCGCCGGCCGGACCGACCGGCAGGTGCAGCGCATCGACCGCGCCGTCGAATTCCAACGCGACCCGGGCGGCCAGCTTGAACGACATGCCGGCGTCAGGTCCGCCTTCGGACACGGCCAGGATCGACTTCATCATCTCTCTTCTCCCCCCATAGGCAGGCACTCAACAAAGCGGCCGCACTTTAACCGCAATCGGCGACCGCGCCCACACCTTCGCGCTTGCGGATCCAGTGTACGAACGGCAGCGCCAGCAGCACCATCCAGGTCTTGCCCAGCACCTGCCCTTCGAGGAATTCGAGGCTGCCGAAGGCGAGCCAAAGGAACAGGATGCTGTCGGCGATCAGCCCAACCACCGCGCTGGCCAGCACGGCCAGCACGAGGCCGCGCTTCTGCAGGGGGGTGAAGACCGCGAAGTCGGCAAGCTCCGACAGGAAGAATGCGGCCGTCGAGGCCACCACCAGCTGGGGTGGGGCCAGCGCGCCCGACAGCGCGGCGCCGGCCACGATGGCGATCAACGCCGCTACGCGGCCCAGCCGCCGCTGGACGAGATCGCGCAGGACCAGGGCGAAGCCGATCATCGAAACGCCGGACGGCGCCATCATCGGCCCGCCTTGCGGGCTCCACGGGAACACGGGCAGCAGGCACGGCCCGTCCGGCGCGCAGACCGTGCCGATATGCCCGATCATCCAATTGGCGGTCGGGATGCAGGCCATGAAGGCGAGAAAGTACGCGAGGCCCTCGGCCTTGCGGGCGTTGAGGCTCATGCGCGGCCGCTCGGTCATGGGAAGCTTTCCATCACGCCCTCTGCCCGCGCCACGTCTCGAAGCCCCGCTGGCGAAGGCTGCAGGCAGGACAGTCGCCGCAGCCATACCCCCAGTCGTGCCGGGGGCCGCGCTCGTTACGGTAGCAGGTGTGCGTGTGCTCGAGCAGGATCTCGATCAGGGCCTCGCCGCCGAGCTCCTGCGCCAGCGACCAGGTCTCGGCCTTGTCGAGCCACATCAGCGGCGTCTGGAGCACGAAGCTCCTGTCCATCCCGAGATTGAGCGCGACCTGCAGGGACTTGATCGTGTTGTCGCGGCAGTCGGGATAGCCCGAGTAGTCGGTCTCGCACATGCCGCCCACCAGGTGGCGGATGCCGCGCCGCCAGGCGACCGCGGCGGCGTAGGTGAAGAACAGGAGATTGCGCCCGGGCACGAAGGAGTTGGGCAGGCCATCCTGCTCCATCCGGAAGGCGGTCTCGCGGGTCAGCGAGGTCTCGCTGATCTGGCCCAGCTCGGCCATGTCGATGAAGTGATCCTCGCCCAGCCGCGCCGCCCATTCCGGAAAGCGCCGCCGCAACTCGGCCAGCACCGCAAGGCGTTGATCCAGCTCGATTCGATGCCGCTGGCGATAGTCGAAGGCGATGGTCTCGACATGCGTGAACCGGTCGAGAGCCCAGGCCAGGCAGGTGGTCGAATCCTGGCCGCCCGAGAAGAGAACCAGCGCGGAGCGCGTGTCGGTCATTGCCCCTTATCACCCGCAACCTTTTGTCGCGCCATAGCGTTGCAACCGTACAGAGGGGATGCGCCCGGAAAGTGGGGAAGCATGTTCGTGTCCGACGTCCTAGCCCAGAAGGGTGGCCTCGTCTTCACGGTGACACCCGGTACGACCGTCGCCCAGGTCGCCCAGCAGCTCAGCACCCGCCGCATCGGCTCGGTGCTGGTCTTGTCCGATAGCCAAACCATCAGCGGCATCGTGTCGGAGCGCGATCTGGTCCGGGCGATGGCCCGCCACGGCTCGGGCGCGCTCGACATTGAGGTGCGGGAGATCATGACCCGCGACGTGGTGACCTGTCATCCCGACGATCCGATCGAGCGGGTCATGGGCCTGATGACGACCGGCCGCTTCCGCCACCTTCCGGTGGTGGATCGCGGGGAGCTGGTGGGGCTGATCTCGATCGGCGACGTCGTCAAGGCTCGCCTGGAGGAAACCCAGCACGAGACCGAGGCGCTGAAGGCCTACATCGTCGCCGGTTGATCGGCTGCGCCGCGATCCGTACCATTGTGGCGATGCGTTCCGCCGTCGCCCTATCGCTGGTGCTTGCCCTCGCCGTCGGCGCCTGCAACTCCGCTCCGACCTATCAGGACCCCTACCTGGTGGGAAAGATCAAACGCCAGCTCGTGCAGCGCGACAACTGCCTGCTCGCCCACACACCCCAGCTCGACAACGGGTCGGCCGACGTGACCGGCGTGGCGCGGGCGGTGGCCGCCGCCTGTACCGAGGAGACCGAAAAGCTCATGACCATGACGGTGCCCTATGCCGACGAGAAGGCGCGCGAGGGCTTCCAGGCCGAGGCCGTCCGGCGCGCGGCCGACATCGTTCTGAGCTTCCGCCGGGTCGAGACGCGGCCGACGCAGTAGTCACGGAACGCTCATAACGGGTGTGAGTTTAGACAGGGCATGAAAGTCCTGTCGGCCGTTTGGCATCTCCTGCGCGATACGTTCTCAGGCTTTGTCGACGACGAGGCGCTGAGTTGGGGCGCCTCGATCGCCTACTACACGCTGTTCTCGATCGCGCCCGTCCTGCTGGTCGTGGTGGCGATCGCCGGCCTGGTGTTCGGCCGCGACGCTGCCGAGGGCGCGATCGTCGACCAGTTGAGCGGCCTGATGGGCCATCAGACGGCGGTCGCGCTGCAGGGGATGATCGAAAGCGCGGCCCGGCCGCGCGAGGGCACGCTGGCGACGATCATCGGCGTGGTCGTGTTGTTTATCGCCGTGTCCGGCGTGTTCGGCGAGGTCCAGTCGGCGATGAACGCGATCTGGAAGGCGGCGCCGTCGGAGCATTCGACCGTCACGCGCCTGTTGCGCGCCCGGCTCGTCAGCATGGGGCTGGTCGTCACGGCCGGCTTCCTGCTCATGGTCTCGCTGGCGGCCAGTGCGCTGCTGGCCGGCTTCTCGAGCTATCTCAGGATGGTCTTCCCACAGGTTCAGATCGTGCTGAACGTGGTCGACATCGCCTTGTCGGCGCTGCTGATCGGCGGGCTGTTCGCCGCGATGTTCAAGGTGCTGCCCGACACCGACGTCGCTTGGCGCGACGTCGCGGTCGGCGCGGTGGCGACCACCATCCTGTTCGAGGGCGGCAAGTATGCGATCGCCTTCTATATCGGCCAGAGCAACGTCGCCTCGTCCTACGGCGCGGCGGGCGCGCTGATCATCCTCCTCGTCTGGATCTACTACTCTGCCCAGATCTTCCTGCTGGGCGCGGAATTCAGCCGAGCCTACGCCAAGCGGTACGGGAGTCATGCCAAGCCCTGACGCCGGTGCTAGGGTCTCCGCAACGACGGAGAGGGCATGTCTCAGGCATTGCAAGGACGGATTGCGCTGGTCACGGGCGCGGGCAAGAACATCGGCCGCGCGATCGCGCTCACCCTGGCAAAGGACGGCGCGACGGTCCTGGTGAACGGCCGCAGCGACCGCGCCGCCGTCGAGTCGGTCGTCGGCGAGATCAAGGCAGCGGGCGGCAGGGCCGAGGCGGCGATGGGCGACGTCTCGGATCCGGCTGTTGGTCCCAAGCTCGCCAAGCAGGCCGAGGCGCTGGGCGGCGTCGATATCCTGGTGAGCAACGCGGGCCTGCGCCGCCAGACCTCGTTCCTCGACATGTCGTTCGAGGAATGGCGCGAGATCATGTCGGTGGCGCTCGACGGCGCCTTCCTGCTCGGCAAGGCGTTCGTGCCGCAGATGGTGGCCAAGGGAAAGGGCGGCGCGTTCGTCGCCATGTCGGGCGTGTCGACCCATGTGGGCACGCTCAACCGCTGCCACGTCTCGGCGTCGAAGTCCGGCCTCGAAGGGCTGATGCGCGCGCTGGCGCGCGAGCTGGCGCCGCACAAGATCACCTGCAACGCCGTGTCGCCCGGCGCCATCGACACCGCCCGTGCTGCCTCGGCAGGACCGCGACCGATCCAGGGTCGGCCGATTCCACTGGGGCGCCTCGGCACGGTCGACGAGATCGCGGCCATGGTCCGCCTGCTCGTCGGACCCGAGGGCAGCTTCATCACGGGCCAGACCATCCATGTGAATGGCGGTGAGTTCCTGACGTGAGGAACCTGATCACCGACGTGCCGGGCGTGAAGGTCGGCAATGCGCACGATGCAAGGGCCGCCACCGGCGTCACCGTCGCGATCTTCGACAAGAGCTGCGTCGCCAGCATCTCACGTCTCGGCGGCGCCCCGGGCGATCGGGCGACGGCGCTGCTCGAGCCGGAGATGACGCGCGGCGTGATCGACGCGGTGGTGCTGTCGGGCGGCTCGCTCTACGGCCTCGATGCGGCGGGCGGTGTGTCGGCGGTGCTCTGCAAGCAGGGCAGGGGCGCCACGTTCGGTGGCATCGTGCTGCCGGTCGCGGTGCAGGCGATCCTGTTCGACTTGATGAACGGCGGGGAGAAAGACTGGATCAGGGAGCCGATCACGCATCGGCCGCCCTACTGGGACCTCGGGCGCGATGCGGCACTCGCGGCTGCCGAGGACTTTGCCCTGGGGACGGTCGGCGCGGGCTACGGCGGGACGACGGCGAACCTCAAGGGCGGGCTGGGCTCCGCCAGCCAGCGCACGCAAAGCGGTTTCATCGTCGGGGCGTTGGCGGCGGTGAATGCCGTCGGCATGGCGACGGTGGGCGACAGCAAGCATTTCTGGGCGGCACCCTTTGAGCGGGGCCGCGAGTTCGGCGGCCATGGCCAGCCGCAGCGTGTGCCGGAAAAGGCACTGGCCATGCGCTTCAAGGGCCAACCGGTGCAGGCGACGGCGACGACCATCGCCATGGTCGCGACCGATGCCGTGCTCACCAAGGCCGAGTGCAAGCGGCTCGCGATCATGGCGAATGACGGGTTGGCGCGCGCGCTGCGGCCGGTCCACGCGCCGAACGACGGCGACACGGTGTTTGCCATCGCGACCGGTCGTGCCGGTCCGGGCGGCGGCGATCCGCTGCTGCTGACCGAGCTAGGCGCGGCGGCCGCCGATTGTCTTGCGCGGTCGATTGCGCGCGGAGTGTATGAAGCGACGGCATTGCCTTACGCGACGTCGCTGCCCGACTATCGCAGCCGCTTCGGGGGCTAGGAGACGTGAGAGGATGATCGGGTACATCGTCGTGTTCGTCGGCGCGGGCGTGGGCGGCACGTTGCGCCATTTCCTGAACATCTGGATCGCGCGGCTCGCCGGCACGCATTTCCCGATGCACACCTTCGTCATCAACATCACCGGCTCGATGGTGATGGGCATGATCACCGCGTGGTTCGCGATGAAGGGCGCCGGCTCCGGACATCTGCGCCTCTTTCTCGCGACCGGTATCCTGGGCGGCTACACGACCTTCTCCACCTTCTCGCTCGACGCGATCCTGCTGTGGCAGCGGCACGACTACCTGCTGACAGCGTACTACATCGGCGGCTCGGTCGTGCTGTCGCTGCTCGGCCTCGTCGCCGGCCTGTGGATCGTGAGGACCGCGCTGGCGTGAGCCGCCCATCGTTCGACGTCGTCATCATCGGCGCCGGTGCGGCGGGGCTGATGTGCGCGATGCGCGCGGGGCAACGCGGCCGCAAGGTTCTGCTGCTCGATCATGCCGAGAAGGTCGGCAAGAAAATCCTGATTTCGGGCGGCGGACGGTGCAACTTCACGAACCTCGAGGCGCGGCCCGAGGCGTTCCTGTCGAACAACCCGCATTTCTGCAAGTCGGCGCTGGCGCGCTACACGCAGCACGACTTCATTGCCCTGGTCGATAAGCATCGCATCGCCTGGCACGAGAAGGTTCTGGGCCAGCTGTTCTGCGACGGCTCGGCACGGCAGATCGTGGCGATGCTCCTGGCCGAATGCGGCGCGGCGGGCGTCGACGTTCGGGTTGCGCATCGGCCGACGACGATCGAGAAGGCCGATCGCTTCGTCGTGCGTTCCGACAAGGGAGAGTTCGAGGGGGCGACGCTGGTGCTGGCGAGCGGCGGCCTATCGATCCCGAAGATGGGCGCGACCGGCTTCGCGCACGACACGGCGCGCCGGTTCGGACTCGAGATCGCCGAAACACGGCCGGCGCTGGTACCGTTCACGGCGCGAGTGCCGGAACTCGCCGGCGTGTCGCTACCGGTGGAGGCGCGCTGCGGCAAGGCGGTATTCCGCGAGGCGATGTTGTTCACCCATCGCGGCCTGTCGGGTCCGGCGATCCTGCAGATCTCGTCCTACTGGAAGCCGGGTCAGGAAATCTCGATCGATCTTCTACCGGACCTCGATGCGGCGAAGCTCCTCAAGGAGCGCAAGCACGCGCGACCCAAGGCGGAGGTCCGCACGCTCCTCGCCGAAGTGATGCCGCAGCGGCTCGCTGCTTGCCTCGAGACGGCGAAGCCCGAATCGCTCAACGACTGGCGGATCACGCCGACCGGCACCGAAGGATATGCCAAGGCCGAAGTCACGGCCGGCGGCGTCGATACCAGCGAGCTTTCCTCGCGCACGATGGAGGCGCGCAAGGTGCCGGGCCTGTTCGTGATCGGTGAGGCGGTCGACGTGACGGGCTGGCTGGGCGGCTACAATTTCCAGTGGGCCTGGTCGAGTGGCTGGGCCGCCGGCGAGGCGGTGTAGATCACCGTCCTCCCTTGGCGGACTCCGCGAAGGGGAGGAAAGGCTTGATCAATGGCCGAGGCAGCTCTTGCGCAGGCCGGGATGCTCGGCGAGCTCGCGGGCGCTGCCGGACAGGGCCACGACGCCGCCCTCCAGCACGTAGGCGCGATGGGCGATCGCCAGCGACTGCACGACGTTCTGCTCGACCAGCAGAATCGCGAGGCCCTCGCCGTTCAGTCGGCCGATCAGGGCGAACATCTCCTCTACCAGAAGCGGCGACAGGCCGAGCGACGGCTCATCGAGGATGAGCAGCTTCGGCTCGCTCATCATGCCGCGGCCGATTGCCAGCATCTGCTGCTCGCCGCCCGACAGCGTGCCGGCGTGCTGCGTCCAGCGCTCCTTCAGGCGGGGGAAGACGGCGACGACGTGGTCGAGGTTCTTCTGCCGGCCGGCGCGGCCACGGCGGTAGCTGCCGAGCTCGAGGTTCTCGCGAACCGACAGGTTGGGGAAGATGCGCCGGCCTTCCGGGACCTGGACGAGGCCCGCCTCGACGATGCGGGTCGAGCGGGCACCGGTGATATCGACACCGTCGAAGTGGACCCGGCCGCCGAACGGACGATAGAGGCCGCTGAGATTGTTGTTGAGCGTCGACTTGCCGGCGCCGTTGCTGCCCAGCAGCGCCACGATCTCGCCGGGGCCGACGCTGAGATCGATGCCGCGCAGGATCTCGATTGGGCCATAGCCCGCGCGCAGGCCCTTCACGTCAAGCATGAGGCGCCTCAAGCACGCAGCACCTTGGCGGCGCCGTGGCCGAGATAGGCTTCGACGACCTCGGGATTCTCGGCGATCGCGGCCGGCGTGCCCTCGGCAATCATGCGGCCCTGGTTCAGGACATAGACGCGCTCGGCCAGCGAGGTGACGGCCTGCATCACGTGCTCGATCAGCAGGATGGTGACGCCGGCGTCGCGGACTTCGCGGATCACTCCGATGATCTCGCCGATCTCGGTCGGGTTCAGCCCGGCCATCACCTCGTCGAGCAGGAGCAGGGCGGGGCGCGTGGCGAGGGCGCGGGCGAGCTCGAGCCGTTTGCGGCCAGCGACTGTCAACTCCGAGCCCGACCGGTCGAGCTGGTCGGCCATGCCGACCTGCGTCGCGACCGCCTCGGCGAGATTCGCCGCCTCGTGGCGATCGGCGGTGCGGAAGTAGGCGCCGACCATGATGTTCTCGCGCACGCTGATGCGCGCGAACGGCTGGGTGATCTGGAAGGTGCGCACCATGCCGGCGGCGCAGATGCGGTGCGGCGCCATGCCGGTGATGTCGCGGCCCTGCAGGTTAATGCGGCCGCCGTCGGGCTTGTGGAAGCCGGCG